>Ga0265797_10001258_pt1 | contig 44770 bp, 50 predicted proteins | sample P2T30metagenome_FD_192433 | JGI IMG/M metagenome (GOLD analysis project Ga0265797, IMG submission 192433) | Plant litter microbial communities from East Loma Ridge, Irvine, California - P2 T30 | ecosystem: Environmental > Terrestrial > Plant litter > Unclassified | place: USA: California...
CTGGTGCTGAAAGGTGAGTCGGTTCTTCTGGTCGTACGGCCACTCCTGGTGCGGACGCCATCGCTTGGACTGGGTGTTGGCGGGCTTTGCACGTAGCTGTGGCCGTCTTGGTAGGCTGGAGTGTACCCGTCGTGCTGCGAAGGGTCAGTGGGAGGCTTCAAAGTCTGCTGAGGACCAGTACTAACGTAGATTCTAAGCCCTTTCGTATCCTCCGCATACGGAGGAAACTGCTCAGTGCCAGAAGCGTTATGCTCTGCGATGGCAGCAAGACCGTACTCGTCGCCGTGAGAGCGGCCATGGGCGACAGTTGTGGTTGAAGACATTGTCATTGTGGAATGCTGCTTGACGATGGAGTTACTCCTGAAGGACCAACTGGATCAATGGAGTTGAAGAGGCCCGTCGATGCCTTCCTGCAGGTCTTGTAAGTATGTGAATCCATTGCTACTGATACGCCCAGCAGTTTGTTCCGCACGCTTGAGTGCATGTACATCTGCAGGTCCAAGGTTGGCGACATACCTAGTGCACGTTGCAGCTGCAGCGTACTTTGTCTGCTTGACGCGGAGAATGATCCGCCGTTCTTTGCTGCAAGAACAAGACCAAGCAGGCCTTGTGTGGTTTGGTTGTGTGTGAGGTTGGTGTTCCTTTGCTGCTCGCGTTGTCTGCGGAGGCTTTGTTTCGGTATGGCGAAAGAAGCTGGTAAGGAGGCAAGAGACTGGAGAACGAGACGAAAGAGACTTCACACAAGATCCTTTGTGCAAGGCAATAGGAAAAGTACTTGTAGCAAAAGAATAGGCCTCGCCGACTTGCGCGCTGGTTCTGGACGAGAACGACCTTGATGCTGAAGACGGACGACTGTCACCGCATCCGTAGGTGTCTCGAGCCCAGGCCCACTGTGAGTCTCAGGTGGCCGCTTTCGGAAAGACAGCACTCGCACAACACTCTGAAGGATGAGAGTTCTGCTGATTGCCAGGAGGATTATAGGTGCCATGGACGCTCTCAACTTCAGCAGCTCATCCTTGCGCGAGTGTGGGCGCTACTCCAGAGATCCATATCGCCTAGACGATCACGCTCGACCGCGCAGCTAGGAAGCACAGCGATCCGCGCCACAGCTTCTGATGTGGGACGGACCTAGCCCAAAGACAGCGCTCTCCTGTCCCAACCCAGGACGTGTGCGGCTTGGATAGCAGATGCTTGACCATCATGAGGAATATGTGGCTCGGCGGCTCTAGGTTGTTGACATGCAGTAGTCACATGGAGATCTGAAGCTTAACGTGAGGCAGGGATCGTGCATCAACGTGATATTCAACGGTTAGGTGCTTGCATCCAAGCATGGCGGAACGCAGGCTTGTGTTTGTTACACACAACTTGAGCAGGAGGCTCCGCAGTCGCATTCCTTACTCATCCGATCCTCCGTTCGCGTCGACTATTTTCAGGAACGGACGAAGCCTTGCTCCCGCAATAGGGGTCAATTGCAACCAGGGGTTTGAACATCTCTGAGATGATTGCGGCCATGGAATGGGCGTCATGTGTACGGTGTACCTGCGTGTATTATCTGCGAACGCAGCATGACCTGTAGGCACCCGTCGGATACCTGCATAACCACGATCTGGGCGTTCGGGTCTTCTTGCCGTTTGCGCAAGAGGAAGAACGTCTGTGTGCGCTCGCTCATCTAACGTACGTTGGCAACCAGGCATGATGCAGGCCACTCAGGAGTTGCTGTGAACGATCGAGCGAATGACTTCGCCCATGCTTTCCGAGTGTGATCTGCACGGATGCCCTTGATTGCCCCAGGTGGCAGAACCTGCATCTGTAGACGGTCGCATCCACCTGCGCAATAGCCTTAGCAGACGGGTGCAACGGTGATGCCGTAAACCCAAAAAGAGCCACAGTGGACGACAGACGTGAAAGCAGGGCCTCTCGGTTGCTGCCGAGGGTGCACTCTGCGTGCGCGTTGGAATGCGCACTAACCCGTAGCAGCCAGCCCTGTGCTACCACACCCCGTCTCAAGGAGTCGCGCTCGTTCCAATGAGCCACCTCCCCAACGCAGCGAACGATCGCAGAGATCACAGCATTCTGCGGAAATGGCTTGGTTGTGTCCGGGTTTCCGGCTCCCAGCTGGTGGGTGCCCACTGGAACATGAGGAAGCAGAAGCGTCTCCCTACTGTTGGGAAAGGTGATCGGTTGGCTCGGAGCATTTCCAGCTGCAAGGCCGTGTTCGTCCAGTGCGTTTGCTGGGATGGTAGAAAAGGGCTTCGAGTCCAAGCCGCCGTAGTCTGAAACGACCCTATCAGTCACGACAAACTTTCGTCCTTGATGACACACGCCACACCCACTCTTTACTGCCGTTAGCTTGTGTCGCACAGGCTCGAGTATCCATCCATCCTCCGATCACCTTCACATCACCCGCCGAGAAGCAACGGCTGGCAACTCCACAATAAGCGCCGGTAACATCGAACGTTCGCTCTTGAGCACGCGCTCGTGAAGCTCTGGCACGCATAGTCACGCGTGCCCAAGTGCTGCCCATCGTGTAGAGACAGGGAGGGAAAGACGTGGAAGAGAGTCACACGCGTCGTCGACTCTTGCTGACCATTAGACGAGAAGGAAGGACAAGCTTTCGGGGCATGTGGAGACTAGTTGGGGATTGAACCCATGGTTCGGAAGTCTGTTGTGGCGCGATACGGCGGATTTGCCGATGCCCTTTTCTACTGGGAGTTGATCAGGCACTCTAAAGATGTGGCTGGACGGGGACGCGGTTCGAGGACCGGTTGCGTGATGTGGAGGAGATGTCTGGTGAAGAGGCCTGAGTTTCGGGGAAGGAGCCGAAGGCAAAGGAGTCTCGGAGTATTTCGAAGGATCTGAGTTTACGAAGGGTCGTAGGGCTGGTCGGGAGGACTTCTATACTAGGCAATCTACTGAATGTTTTATAGTCGAGCGTCAAAGTCGTGGCGTGAAGCTCAGTCGAGCTGAGTCATGAGCACCAGAACGACACATGCGTAGCAGATGCCGTTCAAGAGTCTTGCATCTCGGTGTCAGCGCCCTGTTGAGCGTTGTCGTCGTCCTGAATACCGTCCCATTCTTCCTCCTCCCACTCGTCATCAACCTCCTCCTCGCCCTCCTTCACAGGGCCCAAAATGCTGTCGAGACCTGCCATCAGCTCCTCGGCATGCTGCTTGAGTCGCTCGTCTTCGTACTCAAGAAGGTCAAATAGCTTCAGCGACGTTCTCAACCAACGTCTGCTTCCCCTGTAGAGTTTCTCCAAGCTCGCTTCGTGTTCCGAATCGGTCATCTTAGCGGCTGCTGCACTGACATCGCCCTGCTCTGCCTTTTTGGCGAGAAGATGCTGGCACCATCCGCCCAGGTACCAAGCTTCGACACTCTCGTCGTCCTCCGAGACCAGCCTCTCCAGTACATCCAATGCACTGCTCTCCATCTCAGCCTCCATCAGGAGCCGAGAGAGCGAGATGCGGGTGGCAAAGTCGGGAATGCTTGGATCCTCAGGGTCAAGTTCCGTCCACACACTCATTGATCGTTGGAGAGCTGCTTGCGCATCTTCTTTCTTGTCTTGCGACAGACGAACAGAAGCCAAAGTCTGCAGGATCTCGGGGCTGGTCTCGTCTTCGGCAGCCATGGCTTGGGTGATCAAATTTTCACACCGCGTCTCGGCGTCGTCCTCCCAAGAGAGATCAGTCATGTAGACCTCCACAATGCCGCAAAGTGCATTTGCGAGCTTGCGCTTCTTCTCAACGCGCACGAGAAGGAGGGCTTCCTCGTCCAATGCGATAGGCTGGCCAGATTCCAGAGCAGCAATCTCGTTCATCAGGGCCTGGGCGCCTTTCTCGTACCACATCACACTCTGCTTGCCACCCTCCTCTGCCAGTTGTGCAAGCCAGAGGAATTTCTCAGCGCCATCGGCGAGAGCACCGCCAACAGTGCCCAGAGGATCAAGCTTGACAGCTTCCTCAAAGTAGGCGCGAGCAGCCTCGACCTCACCAAGCTCGACAGAAATTTCGCCCAAGAGGTTCAGCGCAGGCAGAGCTTCAGTGATAGATCTGTTTTGCACGAGCTGATAGAGCTTTTCGGCCTGCTTGAGTGCGTCCTGAGGCTGCTGCTGCTCGATGAAAGTCAGAGCAGCGGCGTAGAGCTGCTCGGGGGACTCGGTGATGGGTGCCATCTTCTTGGCCTGTTTCTTTGCCTTGTTGTTCGGCTTAGACTTTGCCATTTGCTGTTTGAGAAAAGTGTTGGATCCGGGAAGTGATGTGCTTGTGAAAAGTTGTCTGATGTGAAGACGAGGAAGAGGCTTTGGAGGGAATTTTTTGTGGAGCACACCTTTCAGGTGGCTGCTGTATCGATACGGCGCTTGGACTTCGTTTGAAGCAGCCCACTTCCGGCCAGCCAGACAAAGAGCTATACCAGTGTGAATACCTTAGCCGCTGCGTCACCCATAGACATTTGCAACATTGATCGTCACACCCAAATCCTCAGACTCGAGCCTACAGAACAATTACCGCCATGGGCCGCGAGGAACAGCAAGAGGAGCGGGAAGTCCTCGACTCCATCTTCCCCGAAGAAATCACAGATGTCAGCGAAACGGAATACCGCATATCCATGGAACTCGACATCCCCTCGCGAGAAGAAGACGACGAGCCTCCGGTCATTCTCCTCAACGTGCGCTACGGCGAAGCATACCCCGACGAAGCGCCCACGCTCGACATCACAGCCCCGCCGAATGCGCCGCGACATGAGCATTTGGATGTGCAAGAGGACAAAGCGCGGTTGTTGGAGGCGCTGCAGCCTACGATCGAGGAGAACTTGGGCATGGCGATGGTGTTCACTTTGTACTCGACTTTGAAGGACGAGGCGGAGTCGCTTATTATCGAGCGTCAAAATGCCGTCAACGAGGCGCACGAGAAGGAGCTGAGAAAGGCCGAGGAGGAAGAGAACCGCAAGTTCGAGGGTGAGAAGGTGACGCCAGAGTCGTTCCTGAAGTGGCAGGCCGCATTCAAGCTGGAGATGGAAGAGCTGAAGCAGAGGAAGAAGGATCAAGCCGAGGCGGAAGAGAAGAAGAAGAACAGGGGCAAGGTGGAAGAGAAGAAGATGACAGGACGAGAGCTCTATGAGGCGGGCATGGTCGGCAAGGGAGGCGACGAGGACGACGACGATGGAGAGGACGCCATCACAGAAGAGATGAGGAAGGTCAAAGTCAACAAGGATTGAGGGAACGATCAAGGTTAAAGCTGGGGTATAAACATCGTTGGGAATACTCGAACATGCAAAATCCTCCTGCGCCACGCTGGAAAGCAATATCATCAAATCGTACGTCCGAGGGCTGCGTCGCCTGGCCACCACACCGAACAAACAGTTCAAGTCTCAATAGACGATGCGGAAAACACTTCGCTCATCAGAGCTGTTCCATCGCAGGCTGCTCCTCATTTCAACTCCCACATGTCCTTCCAGGTGATCTGTTGGCTCATGGCTGCATGGAGCAGCCAGTCCGCCTTGACGATCCTTGCCTCCAAATCTTGCTTCGCAGCCATGTCTGTGAACGACTTCCACAGCTTCTGCTCGGCATCACTGCTTCCAGACACTAGGTAGACACAATCGTATTCGTCATCGCCTCCTTGGTGCTGGCTTTCTCCACCTGCACTCGGATCATCTCTCAGCCTGCGTTTCGGGATTGTAGTGCCTGTACGGCCCTGGTACATCATTGCTTGGCCACCGTTGAGAGTTATGATTGATTTGAAAGTGTCGAATGTGCCTGGAATATCACGAGTGACGAAAATGCTCCATCCGCGGAACAGCTTGTGGTCGTTGATCTTGGCTCTTCCCAGCGCGTCGGCAAGGTTGAATCCCATCCTCTTCTCCGCATCGCGGTCTTGGAGAATGTCAGGATCCTCCAACAATTCCTTTTGCTTCAGCGCGGCGTCCAGATATTTAGTGTCGACGACTAGAGGAGCGGAGGCTAAGGCGCAGACGAATTTAGGTGTCCGTAGGATCTTGGGTGCGACCAGGATGTCAACGTCTTTCGGATCTTGTGTCAGTTGTACACCGAGTGCACGCAGTGTCTTCCTGTCTTCGTCTTCCTTCTTGGGCTTGCCAACCCATCGCTCATCACCTGTGACCATCATCCTGTGGATTATTGGTGGGAGGCTTGGGTTCCTATCTTTTGGCTCTCGAGAAGTCTTTGCTTTCTTCGCTCCCTTTGTCGCCTTCTGTGTTTCGCCGTCACTGAGGTCGCTTCCTTGAGCAGTCACATCGTATGTGTTCTCATCGCTTGTCCGCTTCTTTGACTTCTTTGCTGGAGGCGCAGCAGGAGCAGGAGAGCTCTGGTCGTCTAAAGATCTACGGCCTCCATGAAGCAAGCCACCTTTGCGTTTCATCTCGCGAGAGTATAGTGCCATGTCCTCAGCCGCTGCATGAAGCGCGCCCATTGCCTTGGTCTTAGACGCCCTTCCAGTACTAGTGATAGGAGACAAGTTTTCCTTTTCTTCGGCGTTGTGACGTGGTGTGGCAAGAGACGCAGATTTAGATGGTCTGCCGCGCTTTCTGGCCGTCTTTGGCGGTTCCGGTGCTTCAATCTCAGTCTCTGGGTCCTCTGCTGCCGGTGCTACGAAGTCGGATTGGTCTTCTTGGTCGGAAAGTGTGTGGCTCGTCGCGTCTGATGCTTTCTGTGGTGAACGTCTGCTTACAGACTTGGGAGGTGTAGGTTCTTTGGGGAAGAACTTGCGCTCGACTTGCTGCAAATCCAGAGCCATGTTGCCACAGACTTCGCCCAAGTTGGAGCGTGCTGGAAATATGGTATACTTTGGATTGCTCAGTGGCATGACGGTACATTTTGAGTAGCTTTCTTCCAGCCACAGGTGGTTGATGATGTTGATGTTCCATTCCTTGGCTGCATCGACCTTTTCACTGATTTCGTGCGCAGTAATGAGATGTGTGTTGTCCTGCTTGAATGTCTTTGTGAACTCCGCTCCACAGTGTCGTACCAAGGTTTCGAGATAGATGCGGGCCTCTCCTGAGTAGTTGGAAACGCTGATCTTCATGTTCGAGAACCCAGGCAGGCCTTGCTTAGGAACCGGGTAATGCAAAAGCTTGTTGGTCGGAGAGGTCCAGTGGTTTCTGTTGATGACGTGGTATAGCCAGGCCAGGCTGGCAACTTCCTGTCGGGCCCGCGATGCGTATACATACTCTGGACCTTCACGGTAGCGACCAACGTAGACATCCGCGTCTGTCACATCCTCAACCAGTTCTCCGCCGCCATCTCGAATGATCGTCTCCAATGTGCTTCGAAGATGCTCGCTGAGCTCGAGATCGGCGCAGAGGAAGACTGTTCTTTCGGAGAAAGCAATTAGGTTCTTGCGGGATGCCGAAGGCGAGGGTGGAGGTGATACATCGGGCGGGTGTGTAGGTCGATCGGTACTTGCGTCCTCGAGATGTGGTGAAGGAATGACCTTGGGCAGTTTTTCGAGGTCATACTTGAGAATCTCTGGATCCGGGAATGTATAAGGACCCTCATTGATTTTCTTGCCCAGCTTCAGGCAGACGTCGAACCAGTGTGGTAAGATAATCTTGCAGTCGATGCCCTTGGCCCGAGCGATAACGCATTTCTCATGGCTTTCGTCTGTAGTGACGATGTGTGTACACAGCTTTGTCAACGGGTTGCTGAATTGTCCTCCAAGTGCCATAACACCTGCCATGATGGCCTCTTTGTCGCCCTCCGGTAGGGTTGCAGATGTAAGGACGACGTCGGAGAAATACTGGCTTGGATCTGGACTGTACGGCCGCGCATTTGTCATCTTCTCTTTCTTCACACTGACATGAACCCATTGAGGCCTGACCACCTCTATGCCCAGGCTCAGCGCGTGAATGTAATCGGGAAAATCGATGTGGGTGGAGACGATGTGTGTGAGGTTGGAAAGGTTTGGAATAGAGCCATTCTCGCCGGGACATGCAAAGGTGGCGCCTTCTTCGTCCAGACTTTCACGTAGCTACAAGGTAGTTAGCAAGCGTATGTGTAGAAATCGATAGGAAGCGCTTCCTCACCAGTCTAATCTTCTCGCTGTCGAGCTCGTCGCTCGGGATGATCGTGTAGCGCACACTGCCAAAGATCAGCCCGCGGTCTTCCTCCTCCATCTTGAGAGCGTGTCGAATCAGTTTTGCGAGATGCTTGGAGAATGCGTATGCAGGTGTCTCTGCACTCGACGAACTGGATCTCAGCGGCAACGCGACGCGCCAGACAGAGCGGCGCGGTGTCACGTGGCTCTAGTGGGGCAAATTGAAGGCCGAGCTTCGAGAAAAGCACCTCCGACGGCTGCCCGCAAATTCGTATAAGATTTCGCATTCTCGACTTCGTTGCTTCTTCCCTCACCAAGCTTCCAGGCCCCTCGGACAACAATGGCATCACTGCCGGCACACCTCTCGCGACTGTCGCTTGACCAAGACTGAGTAGAAGTCCGGTCGCGCGGTTCTTGAGCTGCTTCACGATTAACGACACCCCACCGCTCGGCGCAGCGCTCCAATGGTAAGAACACACCCACCCCTACCCGGCACTATCACCAAAGGATGTTTTATACACGAACAATACAATTCCTATAGCGTCATGAAGGAACTATACAACTCTAGAATTACTCTGATCATTTGTGATCTCCCAATCGGATGCATGCAAATTCATGTTAGACAAGAACATCTGCTAACGTTCCATTCAGGGACCTGCTTCCAGCTTGCTCCATAGAGTCTGCGTGCACCACTCTCAAAAAACATCTTAAAAGGTAAGACTCGCCCAACATCTTTCCCCCCTCGCCCACCCCTCCGATTGATGATATTGTGACAAATGGCATTCCTCGAACATGAATATACTATGTTGAATGTTGTCAAACTTAAGTTTCAGCCTTGTCTGACACCTACACACCTTCACCACTATGATTGGCATGATCTTTGTGAAATATCACTAACAAGCCTTTCAGGTAATTCACTCTCTCCTGCTCAGCATATGCTTTTACGATGAGACCTACAACGCAACGGGCGGACAGACCAAGCGTCTGGTCGGCACCCCTTGAAAGCGAGGACGTACAAATCCTCGTGGGTGTTCGGTCAGGTGCTTGATTGTTGAGAAAGCGTCGACTGATCTATGCCCTGCATCGCCTCATATTTGAACTGCAAACACTCTGGGAACATCGTACTGACTTTGTCCTCAGGTTAGCATCACCATCTTCCATCCTCCCACCTCTGCAATGATGAACAAACTATTCACACTGTTTGAACGGCCCATGGTGTAAACGACTATGGGCTGTTGTGAACGTACACTTACACTGAAAATTCTGATTTAATGAGGTATGTTGTGCCAAACTCGAACCTTTCAAGACCTTTACTGACTTCCATTCCAGCCTGAAACTGCAGACTTATGCCTTCACATGTTTACAAAGAGTCCATCTTTGGAATCTCACTGACTGGCGTCTAGTGCCTTGAAATTCTCGCCGTGAAAACTTTTTGTATAGGTACGTTCCACACCCCTCATACCACAGCCTTCCTCTTATGATGTCAACATCTTCCCCTGCATTTTTGGCATCCGATATACGATGCCATTGATATGGAGAGTCTTACACAAATACGAAAATCAAAATCTCTGAAGATGATTGGCTTCTGAGCGAGGTTTCTCTCTACTTTCTTGAAACCCTACTGACTTTCGTCTATCGATTAGTGTTGTGACCGCTTGTACTTGCTGGAGGCAGACGGGGTTTGCGTTAGAGCGACCCTTTGGCAGCATATAGTAATGAAATTGATGGTACGTCGCTTCTACACTCTCGTCCCTCGTATCATGATGATCTAAAAACTTATATTTCGCTGTGTTCTTTCCGAGCTCACGCTATGGCGACAATTCCGTCACTGGAAAGCCCTGACAACAACCACTTCATTGCAATGCATTTTGTCTTGTTCAGCGACCAAAGCTAACAAGTCTTCAGATCTCCGGATACTCCTTGTCGACATCACATACAATTTAAAATGAACATGTTCCTCTCGCATTCCATGCTCACTTCCACGCATTCGTGATCTCCCGTCGCATTTTCTTGCATGTGCCATGCCGAGTACATCTCCAGTTCCTGCCCTGTCTACTGTCCACTTCCTCACTCCACGAAGGTCTCGCAGTATTTCTACAGCCACACGACAGATTCACGAGAATGGCGAACAACACTGCGCATTAGAAGACAGAGAGTGTTAGAAACAATTGATTCTTTGTCTCTATAACTCGTGGCTCTATTGTTCCCATCAAAGCAATGTAACTTACAGCCATGTTCTTTCTCCAAGAACAGCACTACACGCCAAAAACACTCTGCAGAAGCGTCTTCGCAAAGGCCTCCGAGCCAGGAGTTCCCACGCACCTCCTAAGCCGGTTCCCTGCTCCGCCGCTCAGCCAATTACCATGGTCGCCCGAGATCTCCGCCAGCGACTCGTCCGTCCTCTTGCGCCGACTGCGCTGGTCAATCACACACATACCTCTCGTCCACTGCCCGCTGGTCTCGACGCGGATGTCCTCGTCCACGGCGAGTTTCCACTTCGGGTTGTCTTGGTCAATGCAATACCAGAGCGTAAGCGGGTCGTGGAGCTCCAGGCCCACGGCATCGCCGGTGACTTTGTCTTGCAGGGATTCGACTTTGCGGAACGTCGACTCGAGCCAGGCGGATGTCCACGTCGCTAGGGGAGATCCTGCAGTGACTAGGGGTTCGGTGGCGGTGCGGAAGGTTCCACGGGTTAGAGCATGTTTGCTGGTGATGTCGAGAGGGAACAGGGTGACTTTCAGGCGGCGGGAGAGCTTCGCTGGGTAGCCGGATAGGTAAGGTGGCGGTGCTTCTGTGGTTTGCTTGCCAGGAGGAGCTGGTGGGGTTGGTGGCATTGTCGTGTGAGGGTTGGGCGAAGTCAGGGCGTACACCCTAGCTGCTGAGAGGGAATCGGCGAAGGTGTTGAATTCGGCTACAGGCGTCATCTGGTTGCGGTCAGTCAGTGCATCTCGTATCTTGCCAGGAGGCTGTTTGATGAGGCGGAAGGGAGGCTCGGCGATGTCGCTGGCTTTGTTGATAGGTGGAGGTGGTGGCTTTACATTTCCTGGTTCGTAGACGTTGCCGCCCATGACTGCAACTTCCTTCACGCGGAGGAAGGTCTCTGGGTCCTCTGCAGCAGCCAATGCTAGGTTGGTGAGAGGACCGAGTGCTGCGATCGTGATTGTGTCTGGTTCATTCTCGCGCAAGAGTCGTAGGATTTCCAAGTGACCGGGTTTTTGAGACGGCGTGAATAGACTGTGGTGGCCTCGTGCCTCTTCTTGCAATACCTTGTGTTCAGGGTCATCTGACGCAGTGAACAGGGTCTTCCATGTATCTGAGGGCGTGAGATGTGGGTGCTACAGTCCGTCAGTGCCTGCCATTGCCGCAAAAGCGTTTTAGCGTTCACATACACTCTCAGAAATACCTCCAAGACCATCGGTTCCGTCTTCTAGATGTCAGTTCTGGAATCAGCATGACAGACAGTCTGACTCACGGAAGTAGTCAGCCATAAGCATCTCGTCTGCCAAAGGATGCTCAGGCCCGACAGCAACCAACGGCTTGGTTTTTGTCAGAGCCTCGAAACCAACAGGACGGCCATTGGCTTTGCGCCACTTGATCTCCTTCTCGATATGGTGGAAGAGGGACACGACATTGCGGAGGCAGTTCTGGACATCGATGTTACCGTACGTGACGGAGATCAAGATGACTTCGAGATCTTCCGGCGAGGCAGCGAGAGCAAGAAGCATGGCCATAACATCGTCGCAGCCCTGTTGGTAATCAGTAAGAGGTAGCCAAAGTCATAATCGATAGTCATACGGGGTCGGTGTCGATGATAATCTTACGAGGAGCCATGGTTGCGGTTGCTGTGAAGATTTGGTGATAGACCGGAGACAATAAAACAGCAGCGATAATTGGGGATACAGATAATGAACAAGGCAGGAGTCTGCTTGAAGGATATACGTGTAGGTTACGGAGTTGCAAATCGTGCGAGTCAGATCGGTATCTCACGGGCAGCGCGATACTACGCTGTTACCTTCCTACCTCGGCATGCTTGGCAGAGATCGTGAGAAAAGTCGCGATCAAGGTGCGACATGTGTGTGATCCAGTATGTAATAGTTCGAACGCATGATTTGATTTCGATAAACAAATTTAATTCTTGTGGATGTGAAGAACGACCGTCCTGTCAACGACGTGGTCCCGGCCATTCACAACCTCGCGCCTGGTCATAGCGGCCTCGGCCACCACTTTTGGCACACAGTCTGTGCTCGAAAATATCAAAACTGCAACTCGGCTGCCGCTGATCTCTCTTTCCTTTTCTCTTTACAATGTCTTAACCAGGCCACCAATAGAGTCTCGGTGCGATTTTTCAGTGTTCGTACAGGGTTAGAATCCTCCTTGCGTGCTATGGTGACCTTAGATTAAGTCTGTCCTTCTATATACTCCGACCTTGATTGAATGGGACGCGAGAAACATTTTTGGGCAGTACATCTCAACTTTTCTATGCTCTATATGGAAATGTCGAGTGAGCTTGCAGAAAAGCCTTCATGAGACTGCTTATCGTGTGGCACTGACATGTCTGATCTTAAAGACCTTGCGCTCGTTGACGCATCTTGAGGCTGCGATGATTACAGCGTCAGATCTTGTCTTCATGATCGGAGTACAACAAGACGGGAGAGACGTACCGAAGGAGATTCGCCTTTGGACAGCTCACTGTTGAAGCTTCATCACCGTTCCTTTGATAGAAAAGGTTGCAGCATTCGTACAACGCGTCGATCTGCGATTGCCGATATCAGAAGGTTGCCTTTGATGTTCAATCGTCGTCACATGCATCGTGCATACCTGTTTTTGGCACTTTGCCTCATCGAAGTTGTTCTTCTGTATGCAGGCTTGTACGTGTCAATTGGGATGCTTGATCTTGCGGGTGTAAGTCATCTCACTCTGTATAGCACATGCTCGTGGGTGGCACGGGGGATCGGTTTTCACGTCTTGTTCAAGGCTCTAGATGGTGGCGTCTCAGCTTGTGATCTCTTGAAACGCTTCAGATGATGTTCACCATTTTGTTTGTGTATTCGTTCACTCTTCCAAACGCCAGTAAAGAAAATTCTCAGAAGACAATGCCAATTTGCACGTGAATCTAGTAGTCAGTGGAGATGATTGCAACAAGCGTATGGAGTTCCCGCAATGTGAGATCCTTGTGAAAGTGAAGGAGTACCTTAGTCGCCCTGCTTCTAGAAACCTTACATCACCACCAACGAACGCCCGCGGCAGCCTTGGCGCGCTTCCTACCAACAACCGGACATCTACTTCTTCCTTCTCAACACCGCTGCTCCACACACCCTCACACACCAAGCTGCCTTTACCAGGTGAGTGACACTGCGTTTCTATTTGCAGGCGGCACATCCACTGCATTCGCATCGCACAGCCACTCAGACAATCGCCGGCGCACCCAAACTAACCTCTGGCAGACATCCCCCACCTTAACACGGTCTCTCCAGCTTGCGACATTTGCGCGCCCTCGCCGATAAAGATCAAATCCGCTCTACCAAACACAGCCCTCACGACACCTCCACCATGTCTGCGCCGCCTTCGCCTTCCCCCGCCGGCAACCAGGACGAGGCTCCTCAGCAGTCCGAGCACCTGAACATCAAGGTCACCGACAACAACAACGAAGTCTTCTTCAAGATCAAGCGCACAACCCAGCTGAAGAAGCTCATGGATGCCTTCTGCGAGCGTCAGGGAAAGTCTTTCACCAGCGTGCGCTTCCTCTTCGACGGCACCAGAGTCAACCCCACCGACAACCCCGAGATGGTGAGTTATGGAAAGAGCCGCTGCAAAGATAGCAGGAATCATGAGCGGACACAGAGCGCTAACACAGTACGCAGCTCGAGATGCAGGACGGCGACACCCTCGAGGTCCACCAGGAGCAGATCGGCGGAGGCTGCTGATTACGCCCAAGCGTCCAGCTTGCTTGTCACATCGGCATTGCACGACCGTCACGAGAACGACTACGCGCGAACCAAAACAACATCGAAGCGTTTTTGACGAATTGAGAGGATCAGGAGAGTACAAATGGCTTGGGAAGGGAGCAGCAGCGCGGTCGGGCTCGACATGCTAGGTCAGCACTGCCGCTTGCCCAGGCGCACAAGGCGAGTGGAGTTTCCGGTTGGGCTTACATGAGATTAGCTATGGCGTTTCACATGGATATTCCCCGTATCTGCACCCTCTGCAGCTGTCCAAAGTCAATCTACAACTCTTCACTTCTAAATTCGCGTCTACTGCCAAGGGATCTGGATAAGTTGCGGCTCCTCGGTACCCATCTTCTAGTGAATGAGTTGTTGTCTGAAAGTGCCAACAGGAAAGAACACCCGTCATTACAAGGCAGCTGAATGTATTGACACCTGAAAGATTTGGTCTGAGATCTGATACAGAGGTAGTGCTGCTCTTGCAGTCCACTCTAACTCCCTCCTATCTTCTAGTTTGATTCCACCTGCCTCAGAGCTTAGCTCCCGGCTTCTCAATCTGCTTGGTCTTCCGCTGATAGTTTTTCACAAGTTGTCTGATCATCAGATCGAGCATCACGTCTTCAGATCCACCACTAAGTCACAGTTAGCATCGCTCCACGACGTCTCAACCAGACGCAAAAAACTTACGGGATTCTGATTCCGTTCACTTCTCTCCACATCCGCTCGGCAATTTCTCCCTGGCCGGTCCTGGTAAAGCCATTGCCACCATGAAGCAACACGCAAACATCAGCACACTCCTTCAGAACGATACCAGAATGAGCCTTCGCTGCTGCAGTCAGTCCACCCAACTCCACATCAGCTTCCTCTTTCCGCATTTGCGTCATCTGGTACACGAACTGCTCGATCCACGCCCAGTGACTCTCGAGCAAAGTCCCACACTTCGCAAGTCGATGGCGCACCACCGGCTGGTCCATAAGCGTCTTCCCGAACGCTTCACGCTTGAGACAGTAACCGAAAGCTGCGCTGAGCGCCACGCGTGACTGCCGGCACGTGCCGATGGCGATAGTCAGGCGCTCGTGGTTGAAGTTGGTCATGATATAGCGCATACCTTGACCTTCTTCGCCGATCAGATTCTCGACCGGCACTTCGACGTCGTCGAGCTCGATGAATGTCGTTCCGGCGCTGATCTGCCCGGAGACTTTGAGTCGGCGCATAGAGACGCCTGGGTGGCCTTTCAGCGGCACGACGAGCATGGAGAGACCGCCTGGCCCGGGACCGCCGGTGCGAACGGCCATGGCGGCGCAGTCGGACCAGATGCCGTTGGTGATCCACTTCTTCGTGCCGTTGACGATGTACTTCTTGCCGTCTTGAGATTTGATCGCGGTGGTCTTGATATTGGCGACATCACTACCAGCATCAGGCTCCGTGATGGCGATACAAGCGCGTTTCCTGCCCCAGAGGAGATCAGGCAGGAAGCGCTCTTGCAACTGCTTGGAACCAAACTTAATAATCGGCGGCACGCCGAACGCCATTCCGGTAGTCATGCTCGCGGGCGGGCCGGACAGGCCGGAGCGGTGCATCTCGTCGATGTAGATGAGGTTGTGGAAGGAATTGAAGTCTTCGACTTTGACGACGCCTAGGATGTCGTGGATGCCGCAGGCTTTCAGTTGCTGGACTGGGAGTGGCGAGGGGAGGGTCGGGATGAGCATGTTGTGCTTGGAGAAGGTTGCGAAGAGGTGTTCTGGGACGGTTTCTTCTTTCTCCCACTCGAAGACGAAAGGAGTTAGGTGCTCTGAAATGAACGCTCGACATGCTTTTTGCCATTTGCGTAGTTCTGGGGTGTAGTATGGCGATGGGAGGCCGCTGAGGTAGGGCGGCTCGCTGAAGGGGATGGGGGTAGCTTCGGCCATGTTGTGAGATGGAGAGATATGCGGAGTTGTTTGAGGCTATGGGTGAGAGTCTATACAGATCATATACTTTTGCTCTTCAATCACATGCTAGGGAGAGTGTTCAGTCTTGTAGACCTTGTCTTGATGCGCCTGGGGTGTTTTGCGGGGACGTGAGCCTCGGCTCAGCTGAGCTCGAACTTGCATATGTTTGGGAGATCCAGAGCCGCAGCCGATCTCGCGGCAATACGGTTATATCCATCTTGGCTGTTAAGAGAGTGTTGGAATGCTATTTTTCTATAAATTCATGTAAATTTGAAATCACAAGTCGTTAGGTTGAGTGGCAGTCTTACAGTTTTATGCTACCTGATAACCAAAGAAGGATGTTTTATCGATGTCAGGCATTAGAAAACCGTACTATGGTCTTGATCGATCGATTGACCCTTGTACTTGAGGCTCGATGTATCTGTTGTCGACTTGATTGATCCCGATAGGCGTACATTGCGTAAGTGAAATGGACCAGTTGTTGGATCGTAAATGTGAAATGACTTGATCTCGCGTAATGTTGAATATTTGACCACGACCGTCCTTCCTTCGTCCCTTGATATGTACAAAAATGAAACCCATCCGAACTGTGAAAGTTTTCTAACCAGGAGACAGACCAGTCTTGAAGTACTTGCTCGCCACAAAAGGCATCTTGGTCACAACAGCCTTCCTTGGCTTGCCGCGGACCACGACTTGCAGCTCTGTGCCAGCCTTGTGCTGTCCATCCTTCACGTACGCCATGGCGATGTTTTTGCGTAGAGTCGGGCTGGGGCAGCCGGATGTGACCTTTCCGATGACGTTCTTCTCGCTGTCAATGATCTCGGCGCCCTCGCGTGCAGGAGCGCCTTCAACAACAAGACCAATGCGACGGCGCTCAACGCCTGCGCCGCCTTTGGCTTTGGTGGTCAGTTGAGGGATGATGGTCTCAGCGCCGTTGAAGCCGGAGCCTTCTTTTGAGCGCCTGCTCTTGGGAATGATCCAGGCCAAAGCTGCTTCGACGGGTGTTGTTGAGTCGTCGAGATCGTGACCGTAAAGACACATACCAGCTTCGAGACGGAGCGAGTCACGGGCGCCGAGACCAGCGAAGCGCAGCTTGTCTTTGCCACCAACTTCGAGAAGTTTCTCGGTGACGGAAACGGTCTGAGATGGGTGAATGGAGAGTTCAAAGCCGTCCTCGCCGGTGTAGCCACCGCGAGCAGCGACGACAGGCAGACTTTCGCCTTCGGGTAGAGTCAGGGTGATGTGGCGGGACTGGCCAAAGTACCATTTCTTCAGGTCAACCTTGCAAGCTGGAGAAAGCGCGTCCTGGAGGATCTCTTCCGAAAGAGGACCCTGAAGAGCAATAAGGCCGTAGGGCTTCTTGTCGGCTTGCAGGTGGCGGAAAGTAACGACCGGGTTGACGGTGTTGTCCCAGCTGGCCAAAGCCTTGTTGAGAAATTCGTGATCCTTAGTACGGCAGCCGGCGTTCAGGACGACGTAGAAGAGATGCTTGGGGCCTTCCTCCAGACGAGTAATGATACAATCGTCAACGATGCCACCAGTCTGGGGGTGTAAGAGAGCGCTGAGAGTGGAGCTGCCAGGTTCGAGATCCTTCACGCCAGCAGGTGTGATGCTTTCAAGAAAGGCTTCGGCGCCTGGTCCTTCAACATGGTATTGGACCATGTGGCCAACGTCAAAGATGGAAGCCTTCTCGCGAGTCCACTTGTGGCTCTCGCCAACGCCGAGATCGCTGTACTGCACCGGCATGCTGTAACCGCCGAACGGCACCATTTTGGCGCCATGTGCAAGGTGAAGGTCGTGAAGATCGGTCTTTCCAAGGTTGGTGTCATCGTAGAGAGTGGGTGCTGGGGTGATCTGGGTGCTTTCGTGTCGTGCCTGTTGGCGGAAGGGCAAGCGTGCTGTGGGGCGCTCAATCGCCTTTGCTGCTGATGGACGAGTATTGGCATATGCTGAAATGGGCCTGGCCTGGGACAGAGTGGAAGTGGCAATGCCTCGCTTGTATGCGTGGCACAGTTTTGCTTCGCGTGCCAAAGGCCTCAATGGCCTCATGGCTGCTCGTGACACAGACATGGCTAGCTAGCTTGTTGCTTGGACAGCTGTGCCAATGAGATGGAGGTGTAAGTGAGGTTCGTATGCGGTTCCAAGTTCAACAGCAGTCAATCGACGTGTGACTGAAGATTCACGGATCTGTGCTGGTCAGGGAAATGTTCGGCGGCAAATTGGCATTGATAAGGTAGTGCAGGGCGCGAGTACATGTACCCAGTCCCACTCTGCAATCCGCGGCCGTGCGTACGAGCTTCGTGGGGATGCTCGGACGTCACATCATGAAGCCTGGAAGCTGCATCCTAAACGAGACATAAGCTACCACCGCTCCAAGACGACACTGCTCGAAACACCACCGCTGCCACACCGCCCTCCCGCCGTCCACCCCACCCCCTCTCCGCCATGGCGCCGTCGACATATTACCTCGTCTCGCTACCGGCCTCAATAGCAGCATCGGGCGACGCATCCGAAGCGCTCACCACCCTGCGCAGCGCCGTCACTACCGACAATGGCACCACATACCCTTTCAACGTCCCTCACTTCAAGATCGGATCTCTAGATGCTCTAGTGCAGCAAGCAGATGAGCTTGCCAGACTGGAAGGAGGATGCAAGGGTGTGGTAGACAAGGTGGCCGATTCGCTGCGCGGCCTTCTAGAAGGCGACGAGGACAAGATCCAAGAGCAGAAGGTCGTAAATGACCGTGAGTAGTGCAGCAGTGGCCAAAGCAAGCATAAAGCGGACCAACTAACAACTCCACCACCGCAGGACCCGTGGAAAACTACCTCTCGAACTTCCAATGGAACAAAGTAAAGTACCGCGCCGACAAGCCCATCGCCGAGCTCATATCCTCCCTGCAATCCGAAGTGTCCTCCGTGGACTCCGACGTCAAGTCCAAGTTCGCCCAGTACAACAACACCAAAACCAACCTGGCCACCATGCAGCGCAGCAAGACCGGCAACCTGTCGCAAAAATCCCTCACCTCCATCGTCAACCCCGAATGGCTGCTCAAGCCCGACGCCTCGGAGTACCTGCAGCAGCACCTCGTCGCAGTTCCCGCACAGCAAGTCAAAGAGTTCCTGCAAACCTACGAGTCCCTCACCGCCATGGTCGTCCCGCGCAGCGCCAGCCTGCTCGCCAAGGACGACGAGTTCCACTTGTACGCCGTGACGGTATTCAAGAAGCACAGCAACGAGTTCCTGCACAAATGCCGCGAGAGCAGGTGGACGCCTCGGGAGTGGAAGTTCCACGAGGGAGGCAAGGAGGCGGAGGAAGAGGAGCTGCGCAAGCTGGAGAAGGAGGAGAGGAAGGTCTGGGGTGAGGCGCTGAGGCTGGGACGGACAGGCTACAGCGACGCTGTCATGGCGTGGATGCACGTCTTGGCTTTGCGAGTCTTCGTTGAGACCGTGCTGCGATACGGCCTGCCGCTGAACTTTGTTGCTGGAATTGTCAAGGTATGTAATCGGAGTCCTACGAGCGCTAGAGGCGCCAACGTGTCAACACAAGAGTTTACCACTAACTTCAACCTAACAGACCGACCCCAAGCGCGGCAAGAAAGCAAAAGCAAGCCTCGACGCCCGCTTCGGCGACCTAGGCGGCAACGCCGTGAGCAGAGACAAGAACGGCAAGCCTGCGAAGGACGACGCTACAATGCAGCAAGACCTGGCCGGCGCGGGCTTCTCCACGGACTCAGGCTTCGAAGCCTACGTTTTCTACGAGTTCGAGATCGTATAGAAAGATCTTCCCTCTCTTATATACCTACCACAGGCATTATTTGTGCATAGAACCAGCGACTTGCGATTTTTAGACCAATTTTTTTTTTTGTGAATCGCTCTTCTTACTTGTGGAGAGATACTTATCATGGGAGACGTTTTTTTTTGGTTATACCCGAATTTGTTGTCATACTGCATGCTTTTGATGAGTTGGACTATCTCGGCCAAGACCTGATCGTTTTCTCATGTCAAATGTGTCTTTGAACGACACACGCTTGATGCACCGTCGCTTCCGCCCGCCTACACAAAGACATCTAAATGTACTCCCTCTCGGCAAAGCTCTGAATCATGCCCTCAGGAGTAGGCTCGTACTCCTTGAGCACGACATCCTCTCCCTCCAGCACCGTGTTCGCCTGCACAAACACCTTGCGCGGCTTCGCCTGGCGCACGACCTCCGGACGCAGCTTGGTGGCGTACCACTCATCCACGCTCGTGATGTCCTCGTACAGCGCTTTGCCGCGCTTCAGGTCCGCCGTGGCTTTGAAGACGTGCAGCTGCTGCAGGAACTTGTTGATAGCCGGCCGGCCGTGCGACTCGATCTTGCTGCGGTCCAGCGCGATAGCTAGGTCTGAGAGGTCGTCTTTGGTGTACTCGAATTTGCAGAAGTCGCCGCCGGCGCGCAGGAAGACTTGCAGAATCGCGAAGCGCGCTTGCATGTGTGCTTGGCCGTGGCGGCGGCTGGCCGGGTCCCAGAATTGCAGGGCGGCGACGCCGGCGCGCGCCATCTGCAGGTAGCACACGTAGAGGATGTCGCCGGCTTCGGAGTGGATGTCCGCTTTGCCGTCGCCGTAGCCGAAGATCTTGAGGATTTCGAAGTCCGGGCAGAGGGACATGGCCACGCTCTCGGCGCGGCATTCCTCGTAGCTGGGGCCCATGCCGCCGAAGACGGTGCCCCAGGTCTCGCCGGGCTTGTACCAGGTTGAGATGGGCTTGTTGTCGACGGGGCTGATGGGCGGGTTGTTGATGTCGAAGTTGTAGTTGCCCGGAGAGGTTTCTTGGAGGAGTTTGCCGCAGCCGTGGCCGAGGAGTTCGTGGAGGCCGACTTGGACTTCGAAGGCTTCGTCTTTGTATTTGTCGTAGACGTCTTGGTCGGAGGCTTTGATGAAGGGGATGGGCTCTTTGGGGGCGGAGGCGCTGAGGACGTTGCCGAGGGAGACGTTCTTGAAGCCTTCGCTTTGGCGAATATCGTCGTACTGTGTGTGATATTAGTATTTGAATAGAATGGGAGTGGTTGATGGAGACTCACGTTGGGGATGTTGATACCGGCAGGAATTCCACTGCCTGCGAAAGTGAGGACTTCCAGGCTGGTGAAATCAGGAGACAGGAACTTGTCCTTTTCGAACTCAGTGCCCCAAGGAAGCTTAGGGATCTGAGCCGGTGCAGCTTCCACTAGCTTGCCGAATGCCTTGGTTCTCTCCTTGTTGACACACGCAGCAAAGCCCTCCCACTCTCCTCGAATGCCGTGAGGATCGCGGTAGGTCTCAATGAAGCCGATGTTGCTCTCGACCGCAGGGCCAAGGTCCTTAATCCAGTGGCGCTGTGAGTTCTTGTGGGCCTCCATGGAGCCATCGTGGAACGCCTTGACGTACTCAGCCTGCATGGAGTCCTCCGCAGAGTTACCAGCGAACTTCTTTGCCTCAGTCAAGTTACGAGCGATCTTTCCCATTTCGGTACCATGGTCACCGAATACCAGGCGTAGCTTCTTGCCCTCTAGAGGGGCTGGGAGTGTCCACTCGGACTCCTTGACATCACGCTGAGTTGGGTCGGTAACAGCAGAGGCAATCAGAACTTCAAAGTCACCAGACGATGTCTTGCGCATACGCGTGTTCTCAGGAAGGAGACCCTTCTCCTTGATGAAGTCGGCAGTGATAGTGATCTCCTCGGTCGTGATGTTCGGGGAGTCCGGGTAGTAAGTGGAAACGTGGCCTTTGTCCGGGTAACCGAGGTGCATGCGAGCGATACTGGACTGGTAGAGGTCATCTTTGAAAGTGGCAAACAGCTTCTCAGCAGCTGGACTGGCCTTTGCTAGCCTAGCAAAGCTCTCGCTGGGAATGCGAGGGATGATCTTGCTGTCTCCGAAAGAACGGTAGTTGCCGGTGTTGCCGATGAATTGGGCGGCGTAGTTTAGGAAATGCTTGAGGTCGTCGTCCGAGACGCCAGTCTTGGATTGCACCTGCTTCCAGTCGCCTTGTAGAAAACGTTAGTGTCCATAGTCCATGATTGTAATGTCTTGCATTCTCGCGAATTACCGTTTGACGACTTGTGCAGCTCAATGATGAAATCGTAAATCGCCTCGCTCTCAGCACTGACTTGACGAAGGTTGATTCTGGTGCCCGCAAGAGCAGCACGACTGATGTAGTGTGCATACTTCTTTTGCTTCGCGTCCAAAGCGTCGAAGTGCGGCTTGATAGCCAAGGGGACAATAGTAGGCGGGTCGTCGGCAAGGTACTGCTTGAGCGTTGATTCGTCCATGGCGGTCTCGTGCATCCTGGCTGTTGTTTCTGAGAATGTGCGTGGAAAGTTTCGTTGGAGCGGTCTGGATGGGTGCAGTGCTCGTCTGATGACGGGGTTTGGGAAGAGACGTGGTGGCATATGTGGAGTTGTGGATATCGGCTGGAGTTGACTATCAAGCAAGCTGTCTCGTGATCTCGTGCAGCCAGCTTGCGTGCGTGTGGCGTGAGCTTCTGCGGGCGGCGGAGGTGCCTTGCATCGATGCTGCGTGCATATTGATCTGTTACCTCCGTTTTTGCCCTGGACAATATTTATTTTCGTTACATCTCCAATTGATGTTCATTGTAGCAAATACCTGAGATGTCAAACTTTGTATGCAACTAAAATGGTAGTCGCGTATAATGGTAGTGAAGTTGTCCTGCAGCTTCGGAGCTGACCACGAAACAAATACAGTAGCTCACACCAGGATGAAGTCGCTTGAAATCCAATGATCAGGTTGTTTGTCCAAGCACCCCATCATTTCAAGGTATGGAAATCATGTGAGTCAAAAAGGACTTCGTTATTAAGGTGAGTTTGAATTGTTTTGATTCTGATGTATTGCGTGGTCGCATAATGCTAGTTCTGCCTAATCCTGTGCCATTACTTTCGTGACAGTTTCCAATTATTTCCCAGCTATGCCATCCATAGCTTTATCATTCGTGACGAAATTTGGGGGGTTAAAAAAACACGAGACGAGACGCGTCTCGAAAAGAAGAGAAGACGAAAAGGTGAAGCCGCTCGAAAAACTGCAAAAGTGTCCCAAAAATTCCCTTCCAATTCCCATCGTGTGTTCTTTTCTTTTATTCGTTATCGTGCTGTGAGTGCATGTTCTTACAAGAAAGCAGCGAAGAGGGCACCGAAGCCGAGGACACCGGCAGAGGCGAGAGTAACGCGGCCTGCAGAAGAGTCGGCAGTGCCAGTGGACTCGGCGGCACCGCTGCTGCTGGCACCGGAAGAGGAGGAACCGCGAGTAGAGCTGGAGCCGGAGCTGGAGCTGGACTCAGAGTCGTCTGATGATGAAGAGTCAGTGGCGGAAGAGACGGCCGCAGTGCCAGTCTCGGTGCCAGTGCCAGTGATGATGGTGGCGCTCTCGGGAGCATCGACAACGACGGTGGTTGAGCTGCCGACGGAAACCTCGAAGGATGTGAGGGTGCGGGAGATGTTGATCAAGAGGTAGGTGTTGCCCTCCGGGAGACCAGCGGGAATGGTGGCAACGGCGGGCTGCGAAGTCACGGCGGGAGGGAGAGCAGACTGTGCGGTCTCAACAGAGGGCATGCCAGTGACCACTCCGAGACTGTTGGTCTGGGTGAGGTATGAGGTGAAGCCGTTGGTGTAGGGCACAGTGGTCTGGGTGGTGGTGCCGCTGGTGGAGATATCGACAACCTGGAAGACGAATGTTAGAACCATTGATGCTAGTTGGGTCGATGGTGAGTTCTTACGGTGCCGTTGGCCTCGCTGCTGCTCTGAGCGTAAGCGGCGGCCACGAAGGGCGCGGCGAAGAAGATGGAGGAGCGCATATTTGCTGTGTGTGTGGAAAGTGTTTTGTTGTTGATTGGAAGATATCGATGTATGGCGACGTGTGTATGTACAGTGATATGCTGCGCGTGAGAGTCGATGCAAATGCGATTGAGGTGATGAGATGATAGCAAAAAGAAGAGGCGGAGAGTCAAGGACGACGCGTTGTATTTATTCCCTTGCAGCAGGAGCCGTGCATGGCATGCTCACTCGCGCCTCTACCTCCTACCTACAACGCTCGTTAGACAGTGAGCCGCACGATGCTAGCGCGGCCACGCTAGTGATTACTCGTGGCTGGCCCTGGCAACGGACAACCAAAGGCGACATCTGGATCGGCGGGTGTTCGTGAATGCGGAGAGAGTGTGCATGAGGCGCGAGCCTATTTCGAGGATAGCGAGTTTGGCTTTGCGAATGCTGGTGTGCAGGTGTGCATGAGTGGAGCCCATGCCCGCCACCCGGACAACCGACTGGGCCTGGCGAGAGCAGGACAAGGCGAGCGGCGAAAGAAGAGCTGCGGTCGGACGCGTCACCTTCACCACGGCATCGCAGGCAAAATTAGATCCAGTGCATGTATGTACTACATGTACTGTCTATTCGTGGCCGATCGTCCAGCTGCCCAGAGACAGGAGAGAGAGGAGTGTGTGATGGATGGATATGAGTTCGGGCCATGGCCGGATCATCACGTCTCTCTCACGGAGTCACAGACACCTCGCACTGTCCGCCTGTTTTCTCCTCCACGTTCACGTCCACAGCTTCTCCACGCTGTGCCGTTCCAGTGGAGCGGCTCTTTTTTTGCGGTGGCGCGTCTAGCGTCTCCTCGACCTCAGCCACCCCGATTCGTGACATGCAGCTCGCCAACTGGTCGTGCAGCACAAGGCGCGTTGGCAGGGCAAACACGCTCAACAAACCATCGCACGTGATGCTGCACGATAGCACATCATCGTGCCCGTGGAGTTGGTCGAGGTGTCCATAGACTTGGACTTCTACCATGGACGACGCTCCAACTGTGCGCAAACATCTGAGACCTCTCCCAATTGCCGACTTATCTCTAACGTCCGCACGGCCCATCTCTCAGCTTGGCCGTGATAACGATCTTACACACTTGTTGCAGATGTCGAGATGGCGAAAATATCCTTGTACAACAGTCTTGGTCTGCCCTTGGCAAGGTGTTGCTAGCATCATCTTCTTTCGCCTTGCAGATGACCTGTCTTGCAAACGACAGACAACACCCTCACCGTTGGAAAATCCTTCGATCACCGCGACAAATCTGCGTATCTTCGTGCCCGGAAATTCCGCACACTAAGACTTGATGAGGAAGGTAGGCATCTTAAAAGTACCGCTTATCGCGTTCCTTGAAAAAGCTTTTCGAAAGCAATTAAAAGAGCGTCATCTTTATATATGCTAGAAAAATGCGAGAAGTAATTCCTCACAGCGCGCTCCATTTGTTTCCTGCTCGTCTTGCGTCCACGCGCTGGTTCTCAGGATGTCTGGCTATCTCGCTGCCGCGGCGAAACTGCTGCTTTTGAACTATCTCTCAGCGACCGTTTATGCCTCACCCAATGCGACACAGGATGGACTCACAGTCGAGATCTCGGTAGCAAATGGACTACTCAATGGCAGCACTGACGGCCGAGTGTCGCTTATGTTTGCGCCTGCTGGTACAGATCCACTGGCCGATACCGAAGTCGATTCGTCTCCCAACAAGTTCTTCGGCAAGAACGTGTTCAACTTCGCGGAACGCGACACAGTGACGCTTTCAGGAGGCAGCGGATCCAACACGAGACTTGGTGTTTACGGCTGGCCCAATGTGAGCTTGAGCGACGTCTCGCCCGGCAACTACACCGTTCAGGCTTTCTTGAATCTGTATGAGAAGGTCACGAGAAGTGATGGCTCTACTGTCAGCGTTCGCTTCCCATGTGGAGATGGCGCCCTGAATGTTGACGGCTTCGGTAGCCTGTTGACTTCGGCGGTGGACGTTGAAGTGTTAGGCGGAGCACAGTCGATCAATCTCGAGTTCAACGCCATCGAACCTGTACAAAACTTCACCGGACACGAAATCGGAGGCTGCCAGCAAGGCAACTACGAGGATACGACATATCTGAAGTATGTCAAGATCCGCAGCGAAAAGCTCAGCAAGTTTTGGGGCCGCGATATGTATGTGGGCGCCAACGTGCTTCTTCCCCACGGCTACGCGACAGGAAACAACACGAAACGCTACCCTGTGGTCTACCAGCAAGGCCACTGGCCTGCGGGTGTAGGTGCATTCAATTACCCGAAAGCAATCTACAGTGAGGCGTGGGACAGCGGTTTCGTTCCCAGCGAAGACGGGGGACCATCGAACCGCACAACACCCAAGATGATTCTGGTCACTTTCCGCCACGAAGCGCCGTTCTACGACGACTCATATGCGGTCAACACCGCCAACATGGGCCCTTACGGCGATGCTATCAACGACGAATTGATCCCTCACATCGACGCGACCTTCAACACCATCGCCGAACCCTGGGCCAGAATTCAGGAGGGTGGCTCCACTGGTGGATGGATCTCAGCTGCCAGCGTCATCTACAGACCAGATCTTTTCGGCGCCTGCTTCTCTTCGTACCCGGACTCCCTCGACTTCCACAAACACCAGGATATTGAGTTGTATGACAGCGCTAATGCGTACCACCGCTCGGATGGCTCTTCGATCGGTTCTATCCGCACTTTCCAGAATAACACGGAGGTTGTGCTTGCAACCGTCGAGCAAGAGAATCACTGGGAGCTGACTTTTGGCACCTCGTCGCGGTCATCTTTGCAGTGGGAGTACGTATCAGCCAAATCATGTCGAAGAGGATGAACACTAATTTGGGCAGTGTCTGGAACGCCGTCTTCGGCGCACAGGGCCTGAACGGCTACCCTCTCGAGGTGAGAACTACAATTGGTGACACGCCACGTATCTGCACAGTCGACTGACATAGTTGGCAGCCCTGGAACAAAGTCACCGGAGAGATCTACCACGAGGCCGTCGAGTACTGGAAGCCCTTCGACCTCTCTCGTTACATCACAGACAACTGGGCCGGCAAGAAAAAGTTGGGTGAAGTCCTCCGCCACCGTATCTTCGTCTACGTGGGCTCGCACGACAACTACTACCTCAATGAAGGCGTTCAGCGATTTGAGCAGAATGTGAACAGCCGCGGCGGTGCGGGTTGGGTAAGCGAAAGATCCAGAGATCCTTCTCCATCCAGGGAGGCACTCTTACAATCACACTTCTCATGGCTAACACGATTTCCACAGGCCAACGTCACCATCCTCGAAGGCAAGACCCACGGCGGCAACTACCAAACCCGTGAAATCTGGAACTACCTCGAATTCCTCGACACCTACTTCAAAGACCACGCACCCACCGGCAAGACTCCCCTGCCCGCAAACGCCACCACATCAGCCGCACGAGGCAACCTCTGGGAAGACGTTATCAAGACTGCTGGCCACCAAGCCGCTCTCGATCGCCAGGCACCGCCCGCCGTCAAGGTGACTGGCAGGACTGTGCACGCTTCGGTTGGACGTTGGGACCCAGGTGTCACACTGAAGGCCGAGTGGTGGGTAGGTGGCAAGTGTGAGGGCGAGGCTTTCGATGTTAAGCAGGGACAGAAGGTCAAGTATGTGCACAAGCGTCGTGGTGGTGCTGTGAAGGTGCATTTGGAAGTGACGGGTAAGAAGATGGGATATGTCAAGGAGACGAGACACAGCAATAGTGTTATTGTTGGAAAGTAGCGAGGTGCGCGAAGAACTATTGTATCGATATTGATGTGGGCTAGAGATTAAAACCGGGATAATAATTAATCTTTCACAACGAAGACACGATCTCTCATTGGCCTTGGTTTCCAATTTTCCATTCCCAGGAGCAGATCGTATCACAACGCATGACTGATCAAGAACACAGCACCCTCCAAACCACCATCTACGGCCTCACAACAAGCTGCACCAACCCCTTCCCAGCACTATACTCATCCAACTGCTTATTAATCGCTTCCACATCCTCCAACCCATCAAGCGTCCAAAACGCCGTCGGCTGCACAACCCCAGACTCAATCCAGCTCGGCAAAACTCTCCAGAAAGGCTCCGCATGCTCTCCCAAATTCGCATTAGTATTCTGCACCAAATTCGCTCTGCACAGCGGCCTCGTCTCGTGGACCTTCGCTTCGTTCAAGCGGTGCAGCGTCGCTAGCCTCGTTGGCTTGTCAGACGCAAGCAATGCCGTAGCGAGGTGATGCTCCCAGCTAGCGCAGTCGAGAATCCTGGTTATATTTGACGCTCCGCCTGCGGCTTCGTGGACTTGGGCGATGATGGTTTCTTCCGGCAGGTGGCGGTCGATGATGTGGGAGGCTCCTGCTTCTTGCAGTTCGGATGTGTTCGAGAGGCTTGCTACGGCGATGATGGTTTTGATGCCTAGGATGCGCGTGGCGAGGCGGGTGAAGAGGCGGGCGATGTTGGTTCCTGCGCCGAGGAGGACGATGGGTTCGGAGGCGTGGGGGAGGGGTTTGTTGGATTCCCATGGGGCTAGGAAGGCGAAGCCGAAGTGGGTGAAGAGGGCGATTGCTGTTGTTGCGATGTTGATGGGGAGAGTGCAGGCTTCGTCGTCGGTGATGCTGGCGGGTGTGTGTGCGATTGAGTCGGTTTGGAGGATTGCGTACTCTTGCAGTCCGGCTTGGTCTGGCGTTGGATGTTGGAGATTGCTGGTTCCGAAGACTCGGTCTCCGACTTTGAAGGATGGTGAGGGCTCGGGGCCGAGTTGATGGACGATACCGGCTATGCTACTTCCAAGGACCCAGGGTAGCTTTTCGCCGATGAAAACGCCTCGATCACGGCCGTAAGCATCGTGAGGTAGGACTGTGCATGTTCTTAGTACTCTTGTCACAAGTTCGTTACATATGCAGCTTGCCACTCACCCTGCGCTGCAGTCACCTTGATCAGAAGCTCGCCGGCTTTAGGCGAAGGGATCTCTCGTTCTCCGAGACGCACTGGCTTGCCGACCTCGTAGACGAATACAGCTTTTTGCATGGTTGAAGGCATTGTGCTGCTGCTGCGTGTTGACTTGAGGTCGACAAAGATGGGTTCCACTTGGGTTAATGAATCGGGATGCTAAATAGTTTTGGACCGGCTGCCGATATCTCTTATATATGACTTCGAGATGTACTCAAACCCTGTCTGAAATCTCACTTTCTGATGAGTGATAGAGCCATGATTTGTGTAGGCCTCACTTCTTTTGTCATCTCGAAGCAGTGATCAGTAAACATGCATGCACTTGTAAGCGGGTCGCGTTGTGTTAGTCATTGTGTACCCAGACAGCTGCGTGTCGTCTCTTCTTTCTGAGAGATCTGGACGTATATGCCTCGGTGGTCAGTAGACGGGTTTGGTTATACGGTACGGACAATGGAGGCAATGACATATCGACACAGTGTAGGGTGAGGTGGTAAGGAGGGCTTCGAAAGTCTGCATACTTTCGTAAAGGCTCACAGATTTCTCTAAGATGCTTGCGCTGTCTTTAGCATTTAGATCCACGCTCCATGCATACAACGAAGATGCAGAGAGCTGTCGTTTTCTGCAATGCGTCGATGGTCGAATGAGTTCTCATGTTCTTCGTGATGCTGCTTCCGTTCCCACTTGTTTCGATGCAGTTGAGTGCGCCCGGTCCTCTCCGATCATCGGCTAGGGCAACAATCATCACGCCGATCTAATCTGATTTTTCAGGGCCAACCTTAGACGCCATACCCAGACGGTGCCAAAACATCAAGCAGCTAAACCAAGCATGTCAAAGCAACGCAGTAGCCTGCTGCGTGCAGGGCCATCGAGCAATTATGGCTCCACTTCGCGAAGGTGCGTAGGCGAGAGCATGTAGGCGAAATCGCATTCTCCTCCGTGCGAGTGGCACTTGAAAGGAAAGACAGATGTTCTGTCCCTTGCCTTTGGTTTTGTTTCCGCGGCTTATACTTTGCCGTCAGGATGGAGAACGATCATGTCGACACCTATGGATCTTGCGGTCCGCGACTGGATGCTTCTGCTTCTAGCATCGATGCTTCCGGATCCAGCAAAACTCGCCCTGGACAGCACAGCTCTGCGCAGGAAGTGCATGATCCCGATCTCGAAGCCACTGGACAACGGGATGGCAATCCGAAGTTCCACCAGCTGGGATGGAAACGTCTGACAATCCTAGCAATGGTCGAGGCAATCGCGTTGGGAAGCCTTGGTCTACCACGAGCCTTCGCTACCCTGGGCATGGTCGCCGGCGTTTTTCTGAGCATCGGCATTGGACTTGTGGCGATGTACGCTGCGTACAACATTGGCCAGGTGAAGCTCAAGTTTCCACAAGTCTCTCACTACGCGGACGTTGGCTCGTTGCTGTTTGGACCAATCGGCTCTGGTATCTTTGTCGGCGCATTTGTCTCGTTGTTGGTCTTCGTCGTGGGATCTCACTGCCTGACTGGCGCGATCGCTTTCAAAAACATAGTGCAGACGAACATATGCTCGACTGCTTTCAGCGCGATCTCTGCTGCGATTCTGCTTTTCCTGGCAATTCCTCCTTCGTTTGCGGACATTGCAATACTGGGCTACATTGACTTTGCATCAATTATACTTGCAATCGGCATCACGATGATCGCGACTGGAGTCCAAGACCGTGGGAGCCTTGGGGATCTGGAGCCGTATGTAGCTTGGTCAGCTTGGCCTAAGGAGGGTATCACTTTCGAAGAAGCGATCGTCTCTGTGAACAGCATAGTATTCGCATACTCGTTTGGTGGCTGCTTGCCTTCTTTCATGGGTAGGTATTATTGGCAGAGTCTGAGGTACCTTCTAAGACATTGCGCTAACACTTCACTGTGTAGATGACATGCACACGCCTTCGGACTACGTCAAAACGCTTTGGTGGTTGGGAGGGTCTCAGATCTTCATCTACACGCTGACCGGGTCTCTCATCTATCTCTTCGTGGGACAGTCCGTGCAATCACCTGCACTACTTTCGGCTGGCCCGCTCATCTCAAGAATCGTCTTTGGCATCGCTCTCCCAGTGATTTTCATCTCTGGATCCATCAACACCACCGTTGTATCCCGATACATCCACGGCAAAGTGTTTGCCAACTCCAGCACCCGCTACGTCAACAGTCCAAAGGGTTGGGCCACCTGGCTTGGCCTGGTCTTTACTGTCACGATACTTGCTTGGATTATTGCCGAGGCCATTCCAATTTTCTCCGATATTCTCTCGATCAGCTCCTCACTGTTCGTTTCGGGCCTCTCTTATTACATACCACCTGTGTTGTGGTTTGTGCTTTTGAAGAAAGGACACTGGTACGAGAAGCACAACCTGAAGGCTGCTATGTGCAACCTTGTCGTTTTCAGTATTGGAATCATCATTCTTGGCTGTGGAACGTATGCTAGTATTGCTGAACTGGTGAGTCGAGAATTTGAAGTCTCACGCGAACAAACCAGCTAATGATTGCATAGGTACGGGAGGCTAAATCGGGGCTGATTGGTAAGCCTTTCAGTTGTTGAAGGAGGCAGTGTAGTGAAATCATAGATATGGTCCGTATAGATACGTTCGGCTTTGCTCGTTTCGAAGTCGTATCTAGGTGAACAAGGGAGCAATTGCTGCAAGGATCGACTCCGACCTCAGTGGCAAACGTACTGCTTGTTGACCAATTCAGCGCCAATTTCTTGACAACGTCGATTGAGTTTGCCCATGATCTGAATTCCATCGAAGGTGCTCCCTGCTTGTCCAGAGTGGTCCGTCGATGGTTCAGGTCGCCATGCCTCCCGTCGTGCTTTGTACGTGTTGCGACTCCAGATAGTTTGGTATCGTGGAGATCATGGTTATTCCAGGCCTCGGGCTGTCTTTAAGTAGCACTCCGAGATTGATGCAGAGCTTTAGATGAGCATTGCTTTCAGCCGGTTTTCACAGGATCGTCGCTTGTGCTCTCCAGCTCGAAGTACAGTCCCCAATGACCCTTGCAACCCGGGTTGAACTCAGCTGCACACCTCGTGCAGCGACTTCCGCTCTGCAGGTATTCGTCAATGCGCAATACGTATGTGCATTGACCGCACAGCACAGCGCACTCGTCATACTGTGAGAGAGGCCATACTGCAGGCTCGTGTTGCTCTAGAGCGTTGTGGCAGCTTATGCAGGCGTAAAACTTGAGGCAGCACGCGTGGCGGATTGCAATTATGTCGCGCGCGGAGTGCCAGTGCTCGCACTGGGTTAGTGTCGTGACGGATATACCATGGACCTCGATCGAGGCTGTTGCTTCTTCGGGTGAATGAGCTGCCATAGTTGTTGTTGTCGTTGTTGTTGCTGGTTTCGGGGGAGACCGCTGCAACGGTCCTTCCGAAAGAGTCCGAATTTTGAGAATTTGCCTGCCCTCAGCAAAGCTGCGTGCTTTCTATTGAATAAGCAATATAGATAATTAATTTTTTCATCATTGTACATACGACCATAGGTCAGTGAAAACTGGGCATCCCGTCCGCTCTGCCATACATAAGCACTGAACCGGGCGACTAGTACTAGAGTGGGTGACCATCTGGGAATCCCGCCTGTTGTATGTTTTTCTTTTTGTTCATTCGATGCTATCGTTTTCCCTCGACATCTATCAACGTGCTCTTGCTTGTGTCCAGTTCGTACAAGTTTTTGCTTTGACTTTGCTCTCACGATTTCCACCAAGAACCGGCACTTGAATCAAACGCGAGATTGCCTACAGAACGAAAGAAGTAGAGCATCGCTATTTACTTACAAACTTTACAGGCTTCCCCTTCCTCACGACCACATTGCCCGACACCATGCAGCTCCGACCATCTCCCTAGCATTGGCGCACTCTTAATTTTCAGCCCAGTAGCAGAAGCCAACCACTTCATCCGCGTTGTCGGCCGTTGCCACAATTGCTCAGCTCTTCTCACAACTTACTCGTACCACGTAAGACACCATGAGGTGGCGACTTGATCGACACTTCCTCCCACCATGGATAAATTCTCGGAGCATTCTTAGTCAATGAATCCTGGAAATTTGGAGGCTGCTTCTTGAAAAAGGCAGCTTTGAATGCCGCATGGTCACTTGAAATGCGTTAGTCTCACCTCTCGACAACGGAGCCCGAGGGAAACTTACTCGCCACCAAACATGTCTGCTAGCAGTGGACTGTCTGTGAGATGAGCGACTTCAGCAGAGCCACCGTTCCGCCATATGAGCTGTCGATTTAGATGGATGGCCATTGCACTGACGTTCTGTATGATGTCTTCGGCGAGTTCGAGAGCTCGAGGTAGGACATCTTCTGGCTTTGGTAGAAGTTCTGCGAAGAGACCGTCCAGTACTTTGGAGTCTGCGGGGAATCGCTTTCCAGTGGCGAGGAGATAAGTTGCGTTACTGTAGCCTACCATACGCGGTAGGAAAAACGAGCTGCAAGACTCCATCGTAAGCCCAATCCGAGCGAACGGGAAACCGAACTCGGCTTTGGCGGGTGCCAATCTGTACAGAAAATCAGTCTCTGGGCTTCCATCGGACAGGATCCTGCCGTACCGAATAGCAGCAGCAAGCGTAGAGGTCATTCCAATCCCCACAGACATCCCGTTATACGCAACAATAACGGTTTTGCTGCAGTTGTACATGGCAAGTGCCAACGTTCCACCCGGGTCGCGGACCGTTCGGACTGGTATGTTTTTGACCGTACTTGCATCTGCTTTGAGATCAATGCCTGCACTAAATACTCTTCCGGTCCCGGTAAAGATGACGACTTTGACTCTGTCGTCGACGGTCACAGTGGCGAAAAAAGATATCAGTGATGCAAGCATTTCTCCAGTTATGGCGCCCAGCTTGTCCGGTCTGTTCAATGCAATGATTTGGATGGGGGTTACGCCCTTGGCTGCCTCTGGATGATTGGAGATCCGGATATGGTTCTCTTTCGGTGTCACATAGGAGTCTGGAACCTGGATTGTATCGCTGTTGATCCAAGACATCTTGTTGAATCGTGACTTCGGCTGAAGTTAGATAGCTTGTAAGAGGAAAATGTTTCTTTTTCTGTGCTTTGTTGGGAACGATGTGTTGACACCCTGCTGGGGATCACAACTATGAAGAAACTAGCGATGTAAGATAGTACATGCCCCGCGGACGATGTAGTAGTGACCTGCCCTAGCCATACGGCCGCTAATGTTACTGCGGAGCATATTTCACTCAGACATGGCTTCTCATCGCACCAATGGAGGTGGCATAATTGCGTATTGCCCTACCTTCGCATGTGTCTGTGACTGTGGACCTGACATTAAGAGGATGCGGAGTGGCATGTTGATCTGTCAGATGCCGAGGTCATCACTAATCAATCCATCAAGCATGACCGACCCGGGGTATCGTGCTATTATCGATATAACAACACGTTCGCACGGTGAAGGACACACTCAAATCACTCTAAGCAATCGCAATGGCTTCAGAACTCCTTGCTGATGTTTACATTTCCCCGGCTGTGTCCATGCGCAGACCTGATGGTCAAATCGTCGGAACATGGTCACCAATCGCCTGCACACTAATTCATGGACCCAAGTCCGCAGTCCTAGTCAACGCACCTTTCACAACAGCAGAGACAGAGGGCCTAGCGGATTGGATAAGCAGTACACTTGGAAAAAAGAAACTCAAAGCTGTCTACGTCTCTCACGGCGTTCATGACTTTCTCCTCGGCCTGCCCACGCTCCGCAAACGATTCCCAGACATCAAGACCTTCTGTACACAGGAAACCCTTGATGCGATAAGGCAAAGTCTTCAACCGAAGATCCTCGCTGCTTTTGCAGCTCAATTTCCGGGACAGATCGATCAGCAACCACCGATTGAGCAAGCAGCAGAACTTTTGCCTCCAAGCAATGAACTGGAGGTTGACGGACATTTACTGCAAGCGATTGTCGCCGGACAAGGCGCTGTAGCAAACTCAACAATCGTTTGGGTCCCTAGCATCCGACTCGCTGTCTGCGGCACAGTCGTCTATGGTTCCGTTCATTTGATGCAAGTGGGCGCCGCAACGAAAGAGAAAAGGAATGCTTGGATCGCAGCTATCGAGAAGGTGGAGCAGCTCGGTCCCACGAGTGTCGTAGCTGCCCATCAGAAGCCAGGTGAAATCCAAGGTGTCTGGCATTTGCAGCGGACGAAGGAGTATCTCAAGAAGTTTGGGGAACTGGTAGAGTCGGGACAGGCGAAGAATGCTAAAGAGCTTTCGACCGCGATGATGGAGACGTATCCTGATCGATTGAACAGCGGAGCCTTGATTGTCAGTTCGAGGGCTGCTTTCCCGAAGCCGAATCGTCTTTGAAGTTAAAGATGGATCTGACTCGCTTTGATACTCATTTTATGCTGTCATAAACTTTCATCATTTATCCACTTTCCAAGTAACTCTTGTCCCCGTCCGCAGCATCCATCAACTTGGCGATATCACTGTCCAATGTGGATGCGTCAACGGCAGATCGTTCCCGAAACAGCAGTACAGCTCTCGCTTCACGATCTTGTTTAGCCCTTGGGGCATGGTAGGCCCAATCGAAGGCGCGTTTGGCAATGTTTCTTGTAGGATCTTCTTCACACGTGGCCCTGTCGTTGAATTCGATAGCAGTAGCTCGTTCGAGCTCTCGAGATGTTGGACTGCCGACTTCCACCAACGGACCAACCCAAGGATGAGCGCTGTCGTCGGCGTCAGCCACATTGCCAAAGCGGATGAGCTTGCGGGTTCCCGGTGCTGATTCAGCGAAGGCCCGAACCAGATCGATTGCTGTGTCCTCCACTGTGGTGTGTTGCCAGCCAGACTCGGCGTCCATTCGCTTGATGTTGCGCATCTTCAGCACTTCTGATATGAAGGAGTTGTTGTTTTTAATCCGGCAGTGGAAGTAGAGCGTCAACACGAAAACTTCCATGTTTGGGAAGTCTGTGCCTAGACTCGGCATGGCTTTGATGCTTTTGTTTAATTCGCGGTTGTAGCTGCCATTCATGGGAGTGGTATGGAGGTCCAGCGCCAAGCGACGGAGGTCACGCTGCCTTTCTACCAGCAGGAGCGGGAGCATAAGGGCATTGTGTGGAGAGAACACCATCCGGATCTGGACAATGCTGACTTTGATCAAAGCATTCGCTGCCTCCAGCTTCAGAATGTTGCGTATGCCATCATTGACACCGCCAGGCCATGCGAAGCACATGTTGGCAAGACAAGCGAGCGTAGACTGCACTGTCGAGTCTTCAACGTTCCAACAGCCGACCTGAGACTCCACGCAAGCCTTGACGACTTGAAGCAGAAGCTCGGATGGCAACGACGCGACTCGGTTCATGACGCTTGCCGTACGTGCTTCCCTGCGTTGATGCACCTCCGCTTTGAACTTGAGGACAATTTTCATAGCCTGAAGCCGCCGCTTCTGCCTGTCGCTGACCTCGTACATCCAGATGGTGGTTCGACGCTTGGTTGGTCGCTCCAGCGTCTCGTTACTCTCGGGCGTCAAAAGGATTTCTGGCAATCTGCCGAAGCCAGAACGCGGGCGAGGAGCATCTAGCTCGATGCCGAAGGGAAATTCCATTGTCAAATGGTCTCGTAGTGGTAGCAATCAGACCTGGCCGCGATATGTTGGGTTGACGTTGCTGGTATCGCGAACGGTGTTCTCGAGGGTGTGTTCTGTTGTGTTACGTAGTAGCGAGTAAGAGAAAGCGTGGTGAGGTGCATGGAAAGTCGCAAAAATAGGCACGATTTTGTACTGGTCTCTCAGCGGTAGAGCGAGCAGCACGATTTCTAAAGCTAGACAGCGGTGACTGTGCTGACTTGGGCCTTGCGACGCTTAGCCAATCCCGTGAAGCCAATCATCGCGTCGTTGGGAGTAAGTGAATTTATCGTGCCAACATTGGATCTGCCTCGGCTGCACGTGGCAAACTTTATATGGTTTCCACTATTGATCCATCACACCCCCATTTCTCTGCAGTCATGGCAAAAGTGAGTCAAGAATAAGAGTACAAAATTAGGGCGCTGTATTACTTGCCATGATGATACAAGGAAATCTTTTCCACCCCAACGTTGTGGTCAATCTTACGCCCCCAACACCAAATAAGCTGTCGATCTTCAAGCTTAGCTTCCTCCACGCCTGCTCTGGGACAGAAGGGATTGCGTCTCGTTGACTCCTGCTCTGTTCGCCCGCTGGGAAGCGATAACATGGTGGTAGCGATATGCTTGTTCGAGCACTTGCTCTGCAAGCATTCGCTCTTCGACAGTCGGACTTTCACTCTCCTCATCTGAAGCGCTAGCCTCACTGGGTCTATCCTCCTTTTTTGGTGCCACATAAATGGGCAGTCTGACCATAGGCCCGGCGAACAAACGCCCAGTGGGCAGATCTTCCCCCTGTTCAAGGAAGCGAATGAACTTGCGGCGGCCAGGTCCTCTTGCCCGCAAGACGTGGCAAAATTCAACAAGCGATGTCCTCAGGGTCTCTATCATCTTCCAGGTTACCCGGTTGCGTATATTCAGCATTTCCGCTCCAAAGGACTTGGCTCTGGATTCGTGTTTCCTGTTGCCAATTAACAGCGAGGCGACAAACGATTCGAGGTTTGGCAAGCGTGAGGACATCAGTCTCATACCCTTCGATGCTCTGTTGAGCTGGGTCTGGACTGCACCGTCACGCAAATCAAGCTTGATGTCTAAAACAAGGTGACGCACGTGATGCTCTTTTCCCGCGAGAGCCGGCGGTGTGACGAAGATGGGAGCGTCATTCGGCGGTGTGAATTCTGCAGGAAGTTCAATGATGGCTTCCTTCAAAAGTGCGGTGCCTGCTTCCCCGAGGATCCTCTTGTGCGTGTTCTCGTCGAGGTAAAATGACCAAGCAAAGAAGTCTTCAACGGCATCATCAAGCGACTCTGACCCGGTAGGGCGCTATCGAAGCCTTTCACATCGAATGGCAGTCTCCAGAACGCATGACTGCATCTCAACGGGGAATTCGGACTTGAGCATATGCTTGACATAGGCAAGACGATTAGCGTCCGTGCGGATATGTGGTGCGCTATACGAGGGTTCCTTCGTTCGGGGGGTCTGCAGGCGTTGGACAGAGGCGGGCTCATCAACGTTGGCAGAGGCTATAGCCATCTGCGAGCCAAAAGCGTGTTCCAAGTCGTCCACTTCCACCTGAGCGGTAACTTTCGAAGGGTCGGCGGGGACTCGATCGTCCATTGGCGGTTGAGCAACAGCTCTTGCAGTGTCGGTGAGCGTCTGGTCGTCCATTTGCGCCTGAGCCGTAGCTTTCGCAGGATCGACGGGAGTATGATCGTCCATGATGTTGTTCGCGGATGTGGAGCTGGCGAGGAACGTTCGATGTTGTCGTCTGATGGATTGTGTTCTGGCAGAACAAGATGAAGAGCGCGTTTTGGTAATCGACAAGGCCGCATGGCGTTTTGCCTTGGTGTTTGCTGGATCGACGGACGTGTGCATTTGACACATGCACATTGCAATTGCATGGCAAAGCGCCACCGCTACTCTTACAAGATCGACATCTCACAATCTGTGGACGGCGAGATTCGCTCTTTGTAGCGCTCACTGATTGTGCAGAATTAGCAAACGTGACAACAAGTCGGAGCATTCTTTTGCGCTAGAGATGCTTCTGTAACTTTGTTTGGATTCCGGGATGAACCAATAGAGGGATCGGCTGATGTGAAGATGAGAAGCAGTCGTTGACTTGCGCATCCGGATATCGACGTCGGAAGCAAACGGTAGTAGGTACATGATCGCGATGTATCACCAACACTCTTCACATTCAACAATTGAGGTTCACGTTACTGTTACATGACATCAGCACGTGATTAAAGCAAGGCTGAATAAACTTGTATTGGGTGTCACTCAGCTGTCACAACCATCCCTTCCCGACTGATCGTGTACTCCAAAGAGATCCGTTTCGAAAAGAAAAATTCAATCTGCTCGCGAGCCCCACGAAAACCCAAACCGAACCAGGTTTCCCAGTAATGCCCGCCTCCCAGAACCCAGAGTAAACAGAAAATGCCAAAACTCCATGCTATGAACGCTCCACAATCAAGAAACCAGGAGAGGAAAGATCTTGCGTGCCGTAAACCCGTGAATGCTTCCTCCTAAATGCCACCTTCCTACCATTCGAGACTCCTTCTCGCTGAGACGTCTCGTTTCGTCGTCTCCCATATCCAATCTTCGGGTTTCCCGAAGTGGTGCTCGCTCGACTCGGGCGTGTGGACGATCGTTTCTTCCGATGCGTACGGTGCCTCGATGGGTGTTAGAGGAGCGGGGATGCTTTTTGTGCTTCTTGGTGATGGACCGCTAACGTCGCTGTTTGATCTGCTCATTGAGGCAGGAGGGAGCTCTTTGCCGGCCATGACTGCGGCGCTGGGCAGAGGCTGCAGCATCCAGGCGACTTCTTCGCGGTCGACAATCCTGCGAGTCGTTGCAGGGTGTAAGTCGTTGACGGCGGGGTGGCGGGCTTGATGGTAGATGTTGGTTGCTGAGCTTTTTGTTCGTGCTGTGCCGGGTCGTGTCGGAAGGTTGACGGTGGATGATGATGGTGCGCCCCATAGTTCTTCGTCTGGTCGTTGGTATACCATCAGATGGCGTTGTGTGTACGTCATGTCTACTGGGCTTTGTACTTTGCTGCTGGTGGTGCTGGTTCTGGTGGCGCTGGGTTTGAGGTCTCTCTTGCTATCCCTCCTGACTGGTTTGTTCAAGTCTCTTGACCGTGTCCGGCTGAAGTCGCTCTCCATGGTTCTTTGCTTGCTCATAGTCATTGGTCCAGAGTCGATCTCAATCTGCCAGTGCGGGTTCACCGAGCCAGGTGCGGCTTGCGACGGGTAGTCTGGATGAGCTGCTTCGAGCTCGGTGCGTAGCCGCTCATCGTGCACCGCTTGTCGATTGCGCTTCTTGCGGGTCGATGCGTCAGAGCAAGGCGCACATGATAAGTAGAAGAAGATGACAGACTGTAGGCCTCGCCAGACAGACATGTTCTGTTACACCAGGGCAAGGGTCGCTATGTGGATTCTGGTGCTTGTGGAAGGTTGTGTATGCCTCTTTTGCTGATTCCGCGCTCTCCAGCACACATTCTGTCCACCGTGGGGGATAATGCGGTGTATCGCGGGCGAGCTCAATCGAGTAGTATATGCTTTGCCGATATGCTTTTTGAGTCCCTGCCTTCGGGCCGCTTGTCTGAGACAGGAGTTGATAAGGACGAGTCGCGTGGCTGGGATTTGGTTTGCTGGTGGTCTGACAGGACAAGGCGCGATTTATCGTAGTGGCAGTGGTATTCGTCGTTACTAAGCAGTATGATGGCGGATGTCACGGCCTGCGTTATCTCGTCGGGCAGATGCGCGGTGGTGGTGGTGGTGTCGTATGCAGGGTCTTCGGCTCCGAGTCCTCCTCTTGCGTCCGTTATAGACAATGTCGCTCTTTCCGGCTGCAAAGGTGTAGTTGCATACGACTTCACACACTCACTGCACCAAAGAAGACCGAGTCGCACGTTCGCTCGCGAGAGGGGAGGGAGTGCAGCAGCGTCGCTCCGCGTACTCTTGTATCTCGGGGGTGGGGGCAGAGGGAGACGCTAAGATCACGAAAGCAGGGCTGAGGATTGCCGCGCCCCCCAAGCGCGATGCGGAACCAACACTAATCCGTGTGCGCCCCGGGCGAACGACTGCTATTAACGTGGGAGAACGACTATATGTGTCAGCCTATATGCGCAATGTGCTGTACACTCGCCGCAGCATCGCCAGTCAGCATCTGATTATGCGTCCTCACCAACTCGCTTACGTCGTCCTCAATGCGGTGGCAGGCGACAAATTGCAGAGACGACGCTGGCGCCCAGCACAGAGCACGCCCAAGGTCTTAGCCTCTGTTGTTTATCCGGCGACCTTGCTGGAGATCTGGTTACATCGCGTCACGATCGCTGCATGAGCGCCTAAGAAACACGAATCAGTTCGCGAGCTGCGTTTCGGACCTTGCAACAACAGCTCGACAGCAGATCCCTCTCGTCTCTCATCATGTCCTAACATTAGCACGTAGGATGCTACGTCTGACCCATCTCGCTGGGGTTGCCGTTTGATCCTGGACCCACGTGGCCTGCACTCCCGGAGTGTGTTGTTGCGGAGGCTCCGCGGCGTGGGCCGCCCTGACCTGTCGTTCAATGCCCATGCTCATGGCCAGCAAAGACCGCCTTTGCTGGCAACCGAGGCATCGAGCCACCGCTATTGTAATAATACAAATTCGCGAAGTGTTTGCTCATCTCACAATCTGCAAACGAGCGCTGCGAAATGGCCACCCGGCCAGATGCTCGGCGGCTCTAGCACCGGGACCACGACGAGAGGCAGGTGGGTCTGGATCATCACAATCTGGCGTCGCAAAGTGTGTTTGAACCTTCGTTTGACCTCACCGTTGACGCGCAAGTCATTCAGCACCCGTTGCACCCTGAAACACTTCTGATCACCAGACCAGCAGTGACTGCACGTCCGTTCAGGGTCGTCTTCTATATGTTCAGGGTTTGCGCGACGTTTGTTGGATTGATTGAAAACTACTGTCGAATGCCCAAGGTGTGTGCCTGGATATCGCGCACGTATAGGGGTAGTGCGAGTACTCTCGCAATGATCGCCTCCTCTTTTTGACGCGGACTTTCATCTGCCTAAATTATGCACGCGAGGGTTGCAAGGCCACATTAATCTTGCGCCCTTATTCAATTGTGAAATATGTGTAGGGCCGTCCAGGCTACAGTGACAAGTAAACATATGCTGGCTGGTGCATGAGAAATTGAGCTCCGCAACAATATGCGATTAAGTAATATCCGCCAGTATCCGGATCTGTACATCTTCGAGCAAGAAGAAATTGTGCAAATATACGGATGTAGCATTCTCGAGTAAGAGTATCGCAAAGCGTGCATCTGATAATTCATGTCTTGCTTTGCACTTCCAAACGAGGAAGCCGCGGCTGACCTCGACTTGTGTCACCGCCAGTCCCACATCCACAACCACACCAAGAGTAGCAATGACATAGTTCCCACATCCCGACCTTGTTTGACATGAACATCAAGACTGATTTCGAGAGCTTGTCAAAAGGAGCGCTCCTGGAAGTGCTTTTGCCTGCTGATGGGAAATTCGATGCAGTAGCCCTGCTGCAAGCAGGAAATCCAGAAGAAGTCCGAAAGGCGCCAACAAGAAAGCACCTGTTCTTCGGTCAGTCCCTCACCCCGTGACCTACTGTATATTCCACGTGACTCACGGCATATAGATGAAAAATCCAGTTTCCAGATAGTGCTACGAACTACGGCCTCAGAAGACTTGGCTCGTAGACTTCTACCATCACTGGAACTCACCATCTCTGCCCATGCCACAAATGCTGTACCTGAAGGAACAGGAAACTCAGCAGCAGCATCTGGAAAACATGACATCGCCTCTAAGAAGGCTCCCGCGACGAGCAACGTCGACATTGTACGTGTGAAAGATCACACATATGTCGTCTGGAAACCAACCCTTCACCTTGTTCGTCCGCGCGTACGGCTACAACGGCCAGCTGTATACTTCACAGCCAACCTGGGAATCAAGGCCAGCAATATTACGGCAGCGCCTGCGGTCGGAAAACAGTATCTCCCCAGCTTCGAACCTCTACCTGCCAACGTCCTGGAGTCATTACATTACGACCCATCGCTTGGCAGCTCTGCTCGCCAAATTAACGTCTCGGAGACGAGAGTCACGAAAGTGTCTCCCTCGGCTTCACAACTCGAAGATACACCCAGGCCATTGAGAGGTGCTACTAAGAGAGCATTCCCTGCCGTGCCGGCATTTTTCATGCGCATTGGGTATTCGGCTTTGCCTGATGCTACGATTGCAAGCTTGCACGTCGAAATCTCTCCGCTCATCACAGGGGATGTCCACCTTGATGATGTTCGTCTCGAGTTGCCGGGGACAGAGGTCACAGGATTGAACGCTGCAATTTGGCCACAGCGTTCAAAGGCTGGCGATGAGGTCGTCTTGCTATACCGAATGGAGAAATCTGATTCGGAAGCTGCACCGACTCCCAACGGAATGGACCTGGCTGCAGTCTCGATCGAGGCAACAGCGTATATGGATACAGACTCCTCTGTGCAAATTGAGACACTATGGCAAGCGCAGATCGACACATCTCACAACCAGGAATCCGTGCCCTACAAATGGTCCAGGCCACTCAGTACTGGAAGTGCGACTCACAAGCGGATGCTGTCTCAGAACAGCGCTAGGCCTTCTGTGCACGACTTCGCACACAACACGTCGAAAGAAGGAGAGATCATCTTCACGTTCACGGCCCCGCCTACCACGGAGCAAGACTCCATTGTTAGTATTCAAGTTCAGTGCTTGAACAAAAGCAACCGCAGCCGGAGGTTCGCATTAGTGACGGCGCAGAGGAGATGGTCCACGGCATCTGTGAAGCCGCGCTTCGAGAGACGCGCTGGGTCTAACGACACCGCGATCAAGGATGGACCACACGAGATTGCAGAGCAGAACAAAGCACTCACGTTGACTCCAGATGTTCGAATCGGGCCCTTGACAGCAGGAGCGTGCTTCGAGACAATTTTGAGGTACCAAACTACAGGCGCAGGCGTCTTGGACTTTGGCACAATCAGGGTGATAGATTTGGAGTCAAGACAAACCCTCGACATCGCCGAGCTGCCAGACGTAGTTTCACTGGAACAATAAGACAAGAGGCCGTTCCTAGTATATATGCCTTTCATTCAAGCTTTCATGAATTTCTTCCCTTTCTTGCTCTTCCCTCGGCCTATCAGTGCAGATTGTGGTGCGCCTGATGTCACGCTGATACGGTTCATTTCCCATTCCCGCGCCCCGTGTAAAAAGTGCTCTTGATCCTTCGCTCGTGTTCGTTCATGCCACCACGCTCAGCTCTTCTTCTGCGCGCCAGCCTTCTCCAGCTCCGCTTTCAGCTGCACCGAGAAGTCGTCGCTCGTGTCGTCGTCATCCCAGCTCTCCTCCCACAGGTGCGTGGCTCCGGCCTGTGATCCGACTTCCTCGTCCTTGGTCCAGTCTAAAGATAGCGCGAATGCGTTAGTGTTACGAACGAGTAGATGATGGCTACGGGTGTGGGGTGATGGACGTACCTTCTACGGGGAAGTCTTCGAACTCATCGTCCTCCTCGAGTTGTGCGCCGGGCTTTTGCGGTTGCAGCGGTTGGCTGGTGTCTTTTGAGTCTGTGGTGACGGCTTTGGTTGTGTTTGCGCTTCCTTGGGCGGCGCCGGACATTGTGGGTGGATGTTGTGGGGATTTTGGGTTGAGGTTTAAGTTGTTGGTTTTGTGAGATTGTTGTAGTGTGTCTCGAAGAGTTGAGGTTGAGTGTGTTTTGGTTGTTTGAGCTGCTGGCAAGTGATGATGATGCGGCGAGGGCGGCGAGCTTGAGGTCACCGGCGTCAGGCAGGCAAGCGCGACTCAAGCCATCTTGGCGGGCTGGCCCGGGACCTTGGAGACATCCACAGACAACACCTTGCATTCGCCGCCGCATCTGAAGGGAAGGATACGATATCTGACACAACGAAAGTACTTCATCTTCTTCTTGGCCATTAGCGCTTGTTTTTGGAACTTTCATGCATCTGCTGCGTGAATACTGAAGTCTACACGGTACCTGGAAACCTCTCCCTGGCTATGGCTTGATCAACATTCTACGCTAAGCGTGTAATTTACGAACAACCCAAGCATGAGTGCTACACTTCTGGCAAACGAGCTCTCGAATCTGATCTCTGAGGCAAAACGAAAACAGTCAGACCTTCGCCATGCTGCCGAAAAGTCGCTCCAGGAAATCAAATCGCTATCGGTGACCTCGGAACAGCAACTAGCTGCTGACTTGAGCCGTCGACCGGATTTTGTCGAACCATTTTTATTAGCATGTGCTACCAGAACACCGAAACTTGCGGGGATCGGTGTAACGTGTCTTCAGCGTTTGGTTGTCTCTCAAGGACTTGCGAAGAGTCGACTCGGAGAGGCCGTTCAAGCATTTCATGCGTGCACCGATCTTGGCTTCGACATTCAGCTCAAAGTCCTGCAGGCTCTTCCGTCA
>Ga0265797_10001259_pt1 | contig 44765 bp, 40 predicted proteins | sample P2T30metagenome_FD_192433 | JGI IMG/M metagenome (GOLD analysis project Ga0265797, IMG submission 192433) | Plant litter microbial communities from East Loma Ridge, Irvine, California - P2 T30 | ecosystem: Environmental > Terrestrial > Plant litter > Unclassified | place: USA: California...
AGGCTCCCGGGTTGCATGGGTGACAAGTATGCTTCGCTGGTCACCTCATGCCTATCGTGTCTGGACAAATCCAGCAAGTTCATGAGTGGTGACACCGCACCGGACACTCTTGATGACGGAACAGACCTAGGCGCGAGATACATCCAAAGGATTTTGAGCGAGGTTGAGGACATTTCTATGTGAAGGGAGTAGTCAACGATGTCAAAGAGGTTCATTCGATGTTTTTGGCGCTGCAGAGTGTGGTTGTCATGGCCAGCCGGGATTGCGCCCGTGTCGTGGCATCCAGTGCGCCTGTCTCAGTACTCCGGCCTGGCTGTAGCCACATACTTTGTAGTCGCATACTAATTATCTGTTCGTTGTACGACAATTTTGCAGCAGTTGGGCAGCAGATATAGGTGTTCCGAGTCCTTTACCGAATGACAGGATGTAACTAGTTCGGCCAGATTGCGACAGGATTCGAAGACAGTGGGAAGAAAAATTCTCCTTGGTACATAACTCGGGCAGGATGGTATTTCAAACATTCTGGTATCGTCGGAGCAGGCCGATGTCTCGCGAGATCACGTTGCATGCTTCTATCATGGGGCATCTCTCAAAGGTGGCCTTTAGTTGCCCCGCTCAGTCCGAGGTCGCAATCGCGGGTGACACGCAACAGGCAGGCTTCCACGACGCAATCAAACACCTCAGATAACGATCAATTCCATCGACTTATATGTACATAAAGTACGTGGATGTAGATACTCCTTAGCAGGCGACAAGAGCAGCTTATCATCGATTACACTAGCACAAAACAACATCAATGTCGCAACTATCCGTCGAGCTCTCCGCACCAAACGGCAGGACCTGGTCTCAGCCAACCGGGCTGTTCATCGACAACGAGTTCGTAGAGAGCAAGAAGGGCGAGAAACTTGTGACCATAGACCCTGCGTATGTGCTTCTTCTCGTGCCAGACAGAACAAATCATTACGGCTGACTGAACACTATCACAGCACCGAAGAGGAGATCGCGGCGGTGCACTGTGCCACTGCTGAGGATGTCGATAGAGCAGTACTTGCAGCTCACAGAGCCCTCAAAGACCCTTCATGGAAACGGCTACCCGCCACAGAGCGCGGCATGCTCATGACTAAGCTAGCGGACCTCATGGACCAGAACAAGGAGCTACTTGCCACTATCGATGCTTGGGACAATGGTGCGCATGAACTCGTGCGGATTGTCACCTTCAATGATTATAGCTGACATACTGCCATCTCATAGGCAAGACATACTCCGAAGCATTGAATACTGATCTCCCGGAGGCCATCTTGACTATCAGGTATTATGCTGGCTGGGCTGACAAGAATTACGGCCAAACCATTGAGACGACTCCGGAGAAATTTGCATACACGATCCGCCAACCTATTGGTGTTATCGCCCAAATTATTCCATGGAACTATCCGTTGTCTATGGCCACCTGGAAGCTTGGACCTGCTCTTGCATGTGGAAACACGGTGGTGATCAAAGCCGCCGAAAGCACACCACTGAGCATTCTCGTCCTCGGCCGAATTATCAAAGAGGCAGGGTTTCCTCCCGGAGTAGTGAACATTCTCAATGGCTACGGCAAAGATGCCGGTGCGGCTATGGTGCAGCACGAGCTTGTCAACAAGGTCGCCTTCACTGGATCATCGGGCACTGCATCCCAGATCATGAAGATGGCGTCTGCCTCGCTTAAGAATATCACTCTCGAAACTGGTGGCAAGTCGCCTCTGCTCGTATTCCCCGATGCGGACATGGAGCAAGCAGTCAAGTGGTCTCACATGGGCATCATGAGCAACCAAGGTCAGATCTGTACCGCCACATCACGTCTGTTGGTTCATCAGGATATCTACGACGAGTTCGTCGAGAAGTTCATCAGCACTCTCAAGGCCACCAGCAAGGTTGGCAACCAGTGGGATGACACTACTTATCAAGGTCCACAAGTCTCACAGGCGCAATACGAGCGTATCCTCTCATACATCGACATTGGCAAGTCCGAAGGTGCCACTGTTATGGCAGGTGGCGCGGCGGACGATGCCCGTATCTCGAAGGGTGACAAGGGTTTCTATGTCCAACCCACAGTCTTCACCGGCGTCAAAGAAAGCATGAGAATTTACAGAGAAGAGATCTTTGGTGAGCGCAGCTGCAGTCCCTGAATAGATCTAGGCTCCAAATGCTAATAATTCGTGCCAGGCCCGGTGGTCGTCATTGCTAGCTTTGCGAGCGAGGAAGAAGCCATCGATGCGGCAAACAACACCACTTACGGTCTTGGCTCCGCGGTTTTTACGAACGACCTGAAGCGCGCTCATCGTGTGGCAGCAGAGATTGAGGCTGGTATGGTCTGGATCAACAGCACACAGGATTGTGATCCCCGCATACCGTTTGGAGGTCAGTCACACTTGATCGCATGCACGCGTGCAAATCACGGTTGCTAACATCTCGTAGGAGTTAAGCTGAGCGGTATCGGACGAGAGCTGGGACAGGCTGGACTGGAGGCTTACACGCAGACGAAGGCGGTGCATGTGAACATGGGTAACGAGTTGTAGTCTAACGTATATTTTCGTTTGTGCAATCTGAGCCCTTCGATCGATGTACAATGATGATGTGAGACCGCGAGTTATCACCCAACACAGGAACATGAGCTTAAGTACAGGCATAGCAGCGGAGAATGTAATTATATGCTCTACAACTTAGCCAACATACCCTGATGATCTAAGAAAGTGACGTGGCTTCGTGAAATTTCTTTGACGGACCGGCACCTGGCAAATAGTCAGCTTGAAAGTGCTTGTCGTTGGAGATACAACATACCCGGCCAGACCCATGGTCAGCTTAAACTCGTGTTGCAAGATCTTCAATGCAAGTTCGATGCCTTCCTGCCCGTTGTACTGTCGTCAAGTCATCAGCAATGCCCTCTCCATGGTTCTAAAGGAAACTCACAGCCAAGCCCCATATTGGTATGCGTCCAACAAATACATGCGATGCACCGAGCGCAATAGCTTTGAAGATGTCTGATCCTCTACGGATGCCGCCATCCATTGCAACAGGAATCTTGGAGCCTGCGGCAGCGACGCACTCGCGAAGTGCATCCAGAGTAGCCGGAACACCATCCAGCTGGCGACCACCATGATTGGAGACTACTACCCCATCAAGACCATATTTGATTGCCAAGGCAACATCATCAGCCGATAGCACGCCTTTGAGCCACAGTTGTAGCTTTGTTTGTGAACGCAGCCATGGGATTGCCGAATCCCAATCGAGCGATGGATCTGTGTAATCAAAGTTAGTGGTTGAAGTCGTCTTGATAGATGAACGTGTATGTACTAACCAAACTCATAGCTATGAGTCTCTTGCGTATGGTCGCTCAAGTCCTGGTTGAGCTCAGCCTTCCCGTTGGATAACAAATTTGGCCACTCCATGCCATCGGGGAGATGGAAGTTGTTGCGGAATTCGTTCAGTCGTCGTCCAAGTAGAGGCACATCTACCGACAGGAAAATGGCGGAGTAGCCAGCGGCTTCAGCACGCTGAAGCATCTGCTTGGTAGTGTAGCGATCTCTCAGGACACAGAGTTGCATGGCGTAGGGATTCGATGCGCCCTGAGCTTTGACGTTCTCAAGAGATTCGGTTGAGTACGACGATAAAGCCATAGCTATATTATAGCTAGCAGCTGCCCGAGAAGTCGCGAGCTCTCCATCAGGGTGAGCTAGGCGGTGCATGGCAGATGGGCTGAACCCAAGTGGCATGGATGTCTGCGAAGTTGATCAACAAATGGACTGATTCAAGCGCGTGGATCGACTTACTTTCTTGCCAAAGAGCTCTGAAGAAGTGTCTATGTTGTCGACATTGACAAGTATTCGGGGCTTGATCTTGTAGCGGTCGAAAGCCGCCTCGTTGTCTCGCAACCTGGCGGCGACAGTATTAGCATTACCAGAACATTGGGTGGCCACCTCCGCCCTCACGACATACGTGACAAGATCCATAGCTCCCTCGTTGTAATAGTCACGATACATCTTCGGTAGCTTCTTGCTGCCATACTCGCGTAAGTCGGCAATGCTGTGAACTTGGGCGTCCCAAGATTGCCCTCGGTTTGCCATGATGGAAGCCTGGTAAGTTCGGAGAATTCCTTGTGTACTCGACGTATTTCAAATCCGAGTATGTAGAGACAGAGGTACGATAGTAGAAAGCATGAATAGGACGATGGACTTGAATCCTCCGCAATACCAACATATTCATAGCTTCCCCTACCTGCTACTCTGGGGAAGGGATCAGGCGGTAACGGCACCGCTGCCGACACATCCTTCCATACAATCTACTCAAGCTTGACAGTCGAGGTTAACTTGTTGGGTCTAGAGGCACCAGAGGCTGGAGAGTCGGAGGCCCTTGGATGTCCGAAAAGGGCAGCAAAGCGGTTGTCGCTCGTGGAGACCTTCCGCTTCAATCTCCACCCAAGGCAACCGTGGGGTCTCTGGTTTGTCAGTGCCAAAGAGGGCATATCACCGCGATGAGAGCATGTCTGGACTCTGGCCATTACATAAATAGGAAATGGTGCTTCACTCTTGCATGATGATATCCCGTCTCGTTGAACTGAATATAGTCTCGTCAAAGTCTTACTGTACAAGATGACCAAGCTTTTCTTGTAAGTAACTCGCAAGGGAAACAATAGCATCACTCTCTAAGACGCTACAGGACCGGCGCAACTGGGTACATTGGAGGTGATTTCCTCCACGCAATCACCAAAGCTCACTCAGAGCTTGCAATCACAGCGCTCGTACGACAAACTTCCGCGGCCAAGAGACTGAAAGCCCTGTACCCTGGTGTCGACATCGTCGAAGGTGATCTCGATGACTCTGAGCTCCTGATCAAAGCCGGAGTCAACTCTGATGTGATCCTGAGTCCGTATCTTGTTTATCGTGTCAAGGAGCAACCTCTGAATTCTTGCAGACCTCGCGGCCACAAGCCACCTTCCCAGCCTGAAGGCGTTCCACAAAGGATCGTCCGAGAGGCAGTCAGGTGCACCAAGATCTATACCCCAATCTGCAGGATATGTGTACTGACCAGCCCAAGCCCACATCATCCAAATTTCCGGAGCGACGATTGTCTCACAGGACGAGATCAAGGCCAAGAACTTTGGAAACAGCACCGATGATCAGTACGGTGACATCCGTGACGAGGAGCGGCTTCGAGCCACGATTCGCAAGCACCAAAACCGAACAGTCGACAATTTCGTATTGGATGTCTCCGAAAGCACGCCAACCGTCAAGACCGCACTAGTCATTCCATCCCTGATCTACGGTCAAGGAAGTGGCCCCGGCAAACAACGCAGTATACAGATTCCAGAACTCGCTCGCATCGCTCTCGAGAAGAAAAGACCGGTACAAATTGGTGCAGGTGCTAATGTTTGGAGTAATGTACACATCTCTGATCTGAGTTCATTGCTCGTAAGCCTTGTGGAGAGCGCTATCTCTGGGTCAGACGACAAACGTATCTGGGGTTCAAGCGGTCTTTTCTTTGCTGGAGCCAGTCCAGGTATCAGCTTCGCATCAGTCGTCAAGCAAATTGCAACGGCAGCACATGACTCTCATTCCCTGCCCGACACTGAGGTGGATGAGATCAGTGCCAGTGAAGCGGACAAGCTTTCACCGCATGCATCTGCTATTGTGGGCACGAATGCTCGCACTTTGAGCGAGCGAGCCCAGGAGGTTCTAGGGTGGAAACCGCAAGGGCCCACGTTAGAAGACGAGATTCCACCAACAGTCATGATAGAGATCAAACGGCTTAGAGACGTATCAAGTAGTAAATAGGCCATTAATCTAGACCAGTATCAGGAGTGATCTGCATCGTACTTGACGTTTCCTCCTTCAAAACAAATGTGTTGACGATTTACGGTCTTGGGGAACATTGTTGATTGGTCGATACGAATGATTCGGTTGGTCGGAGTAATTGTATGGAAGAGCTCAGATTGTGTTTTGACGGCCTTGGCCATCAAGGACAACGTCAGATTCCTCACATTATCCAGGCCAGTATCGCCATTGTACGTGTAAGTTTGTCGAACCCAAAGTGTATGCATGTGATCACATGAGAGCGCTCGTGGTCCCTTGCCAAATCCGACGTTGCACGCCGATCCACATCCACAGTTTGTACTTCCGCCTGTGTTGACCAGACAGGAAAGGCACTACTCCGCTCTACTTTCGACGAATAGATTGTGATGCCGTTGATAAGTATCGGCCATGCCCAAGAGCGCATTCTCTGGTAACTTACACATTCCCTTCCGCCTAGCAATTTCGATCTGCTATCCTTCGATCAACCAAACACTGGCCCACAGTGCCAAAACAGTAACAGCAACAATTCACAATGGGTTCCATCTCACGCACAGCTCCCCAAGAGCTCAAGGGCATCATGGTGGCGCTCATCACTCCATTCACACCCGACCAGAAATCCATCGACGAAATGGCATACAAGACACACGTTGACCGCTTGATCGATGCGGGCGTACACGGTCTGGTGCCTGGAGGAAGTACCGGCGAGTTCACTGTCCTCTCATACGAGGAACGCAAACAGCTCGTCGAGCTCACGGTCAAGTTTGCCGCAGGCCGTGTACCTGTCCTCGCAGGCATTGGCGATCTCTCTACTGAACGCGCTGTCGATCTCGCTGTTCACGCCGGCCAAGCCGGAGCAGCGTCGGTCATGGTTGTGCCACCATTCTACGATGCGCTCAATCTTTCTGAGCTGCATGAGTTTTTGGAAGAGATTCACAAAGCTAGCAAGCTACCCATCTGCTACTACAACATCCCTTCGGCGTCTGGTGTAACTCTTTCGCCTGCCGAACTTGCCGGCCTCTCAGCGGTCGGAGTCAAATACCTCAAAGACACCTCTGGCAACGCGCCCAGTCTCACAGACTTGTTGTTCAACAAAGACGACCAGATCACTGCCTTTAATGGTTGGGACACACTCACATTCTACGGTCTCGCCGCGGGTGCTAAGGGCTCTGTCTGGGGTGCTACTAACATCATCCCGGAGCTCTCGATGGAGTTGTGGGATGCTGTTGCTGTCAACAGCGACTTGAAGCGTGGGCGTGAGCTGTGGCGAAAGATCTGGCCCGTGTGTAACTTCCTCGAGAATGGCAACTATGCGGCAGCGGTCAAGACTGGCATGGAGCTGCGGGGATGGTCTACGGGAGGATTGCGCAAGCCGTTCGCTCTTCTCAAAGATGACAGGAGAAAAGAGCTCGGCAGCTTGTTGAAGGCTGCTGGTGTGTCTGTTGTCGAGTAGCATCTGTAGATCACTTTGAGTGAATTGAATCATGATTCATCCCTCGTGTCATCGTTATGGTACTGTTGAGCATCTTAGAATTACACCAGCTGCAAGAACCCAAGTAGCAATCCAGAGTCGCAGCAACCTCTCAATCTCTCGCAACGTCGAGCCAACTTATGGTCCAATCATCAGTCTGTTGCCGATGCTCCCAGACTCTTCGGGCAATTTGAGGCATCCTACGTATGGTAAAGAACGCCGCGCATGCTTCGATCCGGGCCAAGCAAGCCAGTGCACGCGCCTGAAGAATGTCAGTGGCTGCCTCGCACGCCACCACGAAAGCAGCCCACGCAACGAGCAGCACCAAGTCGTCTCCACGGCCCAATTCATCCAGGCAGGGCTCCAGATGGCCAAGTGCTTTCGTCACTGAGTCCTGCAATATCATTGCATCCACCCTTTGGACCTGTCGATAAAAGTATAGAATGAGTGCCTGGTGGACTGCAAGCGTAAGAGGACTTGTCGACGAGCCTTCATCAGTTGAAGTTTCATGTAGGCGCAGCGTCCACAAATTACGTTCCAGCTTTTTGGTATGACGCCTTAGAGCATCCGAAACTCGCTTGGAGCTAGTCGCCACAGTCTCAAGACGCTGCTTACCGTTGGCCAACTTCACGGTTTGTGACAGTAACGTCAACAATGTCTCTGGAACGCCATAGATCTTTGTGTAGAGGGTCTCTTGCCAGTGGCCGTTCACATCGAGATGAATATCATGGTAGCCGACATCTGATGTCTTCTCTGAAGTTGGGTCCAGACCAGTCTCCAAGGTTTCCTCCGTGACGGAAAATCGCTCGACTGAACCATTCGCAATCAGTCGAGTGCATCGGCCCGTGACAAAGCAAATGCTCTCCATCACAATGCGGAAGTAAGTGTACATGTGCAAAAGCGCACGGTATTGGAACGATTGATGCAGATTGAGAACGCTCTGGCGACGGATGAGGCGTTCAGCCTCGATCAAATAGGCCATTGTCTTACTGGGCTCGTGATATAGCTAGACCTTGGTTAGTGGCTGTTAAACTATGGCTTTTCAGCGAGAGAACTTACGGATAGCACACACATCGACAGAGTTGCTGATAAAAGTTCTTGACCATCAGGCTGAGGGGCGTTTGAGTGTAAAGCACTTTGCAGATAAAATTGAGCGGCGTCTTCGGCGCTCTTGCCAGTTTCGTGCCAGTGCGAATTGTCATTAAGTATTGCCTCTGAACCTTGCATGGTGAAGGCGCTGTTTGCCAGTGTGGCGTAGAAGATTGATGAGGAAGCATCAGTCGCTTTGCCGAATACGGATAACTCTCCAAATGTCCGCATAGCCGATGGCAAGACGAACGTACCCCAGAATGAGTGCTTAGCCGGTTTAGAAGCGTCATTTGCGCTATCATAGCAGCGCAGTAGTGAGGGTGCGTCCATCAATAAATGTGCCCAGTCGGCGTGCGCTCTGGGTTCAGTCGTGTGAGCATCTACACGGTGGGGCATGTTCGCCTGGCCAGATGCCTCATGTGCCTCTCCTGCAGCAGGCGCATCTGTGAGATTATCAAAGAAGTCCAGGCCAGTAAAGTCACCGCCGATCATTTCCAGGGGCATATTCAAGTCATGCATAAATTGATCTTCGAGCTGCCAGAAGTCAAGCTGCGGCGAAAGTCGCATCAAGCGGGTGTCAAAGTCATCCAGCGCGCTGAACATGTCGTCTGGCCGGAAGTACTCAATTTCTTCGACCGACGACTCATTAGATGCGACATCCTGAGGTGATGATGTTGATGGTCCTGAGCCAATAGCTCCAGCTGTCTGAGCGCGGTGTTGGGAGCACCCTCCAGATATGTCCGCGGTAGATCTCTGCAAGGGTGTGACGTCCGTTGTATTCCCCTCCGCAGGTGGCTCGGAAGGATGAGAGGCGAGTTTCGAACCCTGAACTTCGAAAACTCCGAACGGTCCAGTCCAAAAGTCGCATGAACGCTGTTTGTCGACATCATGTTGAAGGCAATAGTCATCCAGTTGAGCGATCAGGTTCAAAGCTGTCCGGCCATCGGTGCTGGCTGACAATTGTGCCGACAGGCTCTCGCGTTTGCTTTCTTTTTGAACACAAGTCAGTCGTGTTCTTATGCGCTCTTTTCCACCAAGGCGATCGCAGTGAGAGAGATATCCTTACCAGAATAGATGGGATGGCGATACGCCAAGTTGCGTTGCGCACGATGTTGCTGACTTGACAAGCCATTCCCGTCTGTTGTATCTACAAGCCACAGGAGCTTTGATTGATAGCCCTGACAGGACAGACCGAGGCGTTGGCAGGAGCCACATTCGGGTCGTGCCTCATCACACTGAATTGTCAGTACTTATGCCTCATAAACATGCATCGGTACGTCGGGCTTACTTTGAGGTGTCTCTCTGCACATGGTATTAGGGCTTTGAGTCGTACATGGCTGGGGACCAATGGCACTTACTTCTGCACGTCCCACAACCTGTGAAAGTCCTCGTTTGCGTATTCCGTTGGATCTTGGTCCTGGTTGGTGCCATGACGCAATGTACTCAATCAGGAGGCAGAGCGTGATATGGCAAATATGGCGACTGTTTTTCTATCTTAGGCATCGAGCAACAAGCGAACCGCTCGAATAATCACTGACATGAGTGCGAAGGTGTTATGAAGGCGGACAAACCAGATCAGATCGCGTGGCGTCAATTAAGAAAGGAAGGCTTCCACGAGCAGCCCGACGGTCAACCCTAACCCTGAATCTACGACCGCTGTTTGCATGCAGGAGTGTGAACTTAACTTCGAGTACATTTGTTGTGGTACAACACTTTTATCCTCAGACGTATATACTCTAACCGTAAACATCAGTCATGATACGGACGAGGTCGCATTATATGAAGGCTGTCCTCCGGCTGGCCATCGATCGAAAGCGTGACAAATGACGATCACCGCCAGGTCTTCCCAGGAATTTTTTTCAATCGAAGGACTTTAACTACACTAATGTCTCCTGATGGTGACCACTATGGGTCAATCGAGATGCGGTGGTTATCGCACCAGCTAGAAATTGTTCGCCCTGAGCTCTGCTGTTTGCCTTACGGACTCACATCCGACCAAACCTTCACTAATCGACCGGCGACTTTCGTCTGATAAGGACGTCAAAATTCCATTGACACACTTCGCGCTGTCTTATCTTCTTAGAATAATCATCCCCACATATGCAGCTCAGCACATTGTGTCCATCCGGCATCTTTGCGACCCGACGAAGTGGAAGTAAATAAACGAAGTCGATCCCTTCCGCATTCGTTGCCATCACCGGCTGCTTATCTATCCGCCGCTCTCCGTCAGAACTACTGCAGGAACGTCTACTCTGCGACTACCCACATACCGGGTCACCGGACGAACAACTTCTTGCTAGACGCCCGAGCTACCATATCATCTTCGCTCCCTTCGACGGCTCATCGATTGATGCGTTCTGGAGAGGCTGACGTCTCATACTGTGGAACCGAACGACGCCTCTTGCCGATAGCAACACCCACTTCGAAGAGGCAGTCATTACAGTAAGCACTCGAGATTGGAGACTGTTCTGCCACTAGTCACCCGTCACACTGGAACCTATGTCTTACTTCCACGCATTATCGTGTGGGCCTTACTGGATGAGACGAGGACAGGTTCCTGCAGTAATTTGTCCTCTAGAAAAGTTCCTCCCGGAACTTTTTTTGTGGATAAGCACACCAAGCGCGGCCAAGTGTCGATCCCTATGACCTAAATCTAGCTGCAAAATGCCTTATCTCTGCTGCATACTGCCCCAATAGGACATCTACCATCCAAAGCTCTGGACTAAACAGGCTTCTCCGCAACGATCTCCACGGCCCAGAAGGAGTTGATCGCCAGATCCATCATCCATACAGCGATCATCTTCCTGTTGTAGCTACTTCCATGAAACCAGAAGCCTTGGTTTGATCAATCGACTGGTAGTGCTGTTGTCTCCTCCGAAAGTGGATATGAGCCCTAGTCTTGTCGACGACATACGAGCGTTTATCTTGCTTAACAGCGTCACCTAAGATCCCAATAATGCTCTTGGCGTAGCAAACGAGATACGCTATGGACATCTCATGAACCCACACAACCCTCCATCAACCCGGGACTAACACAACAGGAAGCCTACCTTCCAATGAATGGCTTATCTCTCCATCACAAGAGGTTCTGCGATCGACACAGTCTAACAACTCATCACAATTCGGATCTTAGACGACTTTGACAAATCGCTCGAATGGTGAGTATCTTCGATGAAGAGAAGGGTATAAGTATCCCGTCGTCTTCCACGATCTTGCTCCAATCCAAAACACATCAATCCACAGCATCCAACGATCTCAACACTATCCATTCCAATCGACCCGCAACCAACACCATCAACACAACCAACTCTTCAAAATGCAGTTCTCTACCCTCGCCATCGCAGCCTTCGCCGCCCTCTCTTCGGCCGCAGTTCTCAAGCGCGCCCCAGCCGACCTCTGCCCTGCCCTCGACACTCCTCAGTGCTGTCAACTCGACGTCGACGGTGTAGCCGACCTCACCTGCTCTGCTCGTCAGTCTATCGAAACGTCAATATCGCCGGAGCGGTGCCATCCTGCTAACACGTCCGTTACAGCCGAGTCCGACCTCACCACAGTCGACGCTTTCGAGAAGTCCTGCAAGTCCACTGGTCTCACTGCCATGTGCTGCACTCTCCCCGTGGTATGTTGTCGCACAACTGTTGCGGTTTGAATGAATTCGACACTGACACCTTTTCCAGGCCGGTCTTGCGCTTCTTTGCAATGCTCCGTAGATGTATATGTCTATGCTATACCATCGACGCCACGACCTAATTCGAGGAGGGCGACGGTCTTTCGGCGGTGATGAATGATGGAGGTGATAGACTTTAATTCTTTTCGTATTTTGTTTGCCAATTGTATGAAACATGACTGCAGTCACATATCAGAACCCTTCATTGCCAACCGTTTCTGCGGACTTTCAATGGGAGGTTATATTAGTCTGGGTGAATTGTTGTCTACGATTAGCCCATCGAATCAGTATGTTAGCGGCCACCGAATGCCGCGGAAGCAGCGTCTTGCGGGTCCAAGATGTCGAGTTTTCCGTGCCATGTTGCCTTGAGTGCTTTTGCATTGGAAGGCCGAACAGCAGGAATGTAATTCTAGTTTTGATGTTAACGCATGTTGTTGCAGTGTTCAAGAGAGCCCGTTGATCGACGAACGAGTCCGGCTTCGAATCATGGCTGGGAATCAGAAAAACGGTGATCAGCGCCCATCAATGCTGAAACGAAGCCACGAACCAGATGTTGATACTTGAATACACAAGAAATTAATGATATCCTTGACAGAACAGCTGAATTGCATTATAGGTATTCTTTTGGCATAGTTTGCTTCTTTTTCCCGGAAAGAGCACACCCCAACACTAACCCTTGTTTCGACTGCTACAGACATCAAAACAACGACTGGAACTTGAATGCATGTGTACATATATATGTTTTTAAGGCCATTGACGATGTTGATCTACAAGTAACGTAGTCTATATACTAGCCAAAGCAGAAGTAGTCCCGAGTCCCGTCTAGAAGATGTGACGAAACGAGAGCCGCTCAAGATCAGTGTGAAGACAACGCAATCGTCAAAGGTCGTTTCGTTACAAGCACACCGTTTCTGCTGGCCCGTACTCGACACACGTTCAACGCTTGCCTTTTGGCCATGCGACATGAAGATTTCGGCACGCAAGGATAAACGTCAACAAATCTTTATTAATGTCAACGAGAGCGATAGGACCATGCGACATAGTTCGTGAGGTCGTTCCTTGCTACGGTATTTTGAAATCCCGATCGTTGCGTGAGATATCGTATCGCCCAAAAGCCCATCAAAATTGAAGGATATCTGAAAGATCTCGTCTTCCAACAGCACATCGCGGGATGAACAAACCGACTAGTCTACCACATCCGATATCGCCACAATCTACAGGTACCCAAACACAACCCATCCGTCCATCCATCCACCCGGACAAACCAAACCACCGACCAACGCCTCAGTGGCAAAACCACCCCATCCCATCCCATCACGTGAAGACGAAAAAAGCAAACCCCGAGCTCGCAAAGTGAAAAGGGTAGTGGATCCAACGCGGAATCCATCTTCCCAGCGCCGAACCAAAGCCAAAGTTAATCCAAGCCATCTCCACACAAGTCCCCAAGCTCCCTCATCAGGTGAGAAGAGAAGGGAGAGCAAAAGCAGGCAGGAAAGCAAGAGCCACCCCAAGAAAGCCAGTAAACCAGTGTTTCATCCTCTCAAAAGGAGCCGGAGCCAGGCGCTCGGGCTCTTTTTCACAACAGTTGTTGGACTTGCGATAAGCCGCCGGCACAGCACAGTGGAGCCGTGCGCGAGGTGCCTCTTCGGCGGGAGCAAGCACCCCGTAGTTGAAGGCACTGGTGGATCCGGTATGGCACATTGGACCTTCCGTTTTCTGTCTACTGTTTGTTCTAACGGAGTTGGAGGGGTTGGGGACAAGGATTCTTTCACGTGTGCGCGGTGCGCGGTGCGCGAACCGGGAGCTGGGACTAAGGTACGGAGCCACATTCTCGTTCGCGCCTCCTTTTTCGTTCTGGTGGTAAGGATGTAGCGTTGTTGGGAGCACTTGGACGCTTGGTTGCGTATGCGTATGCGCTTTTTTTCTCTTGGTCATGTTGTCATGTTGAAGGTGGGACTACTGGGAGAATTGCGGTTCGCTTAGAAGGAAGCTGAGGAAAGGGATTGTGATGCTGATGCATTGCTCGTTTTCGTATCTTATCGTATCACTTTGTACATGTATACACATGCAGTGCCGGGCGCTGCTGGTTCGTGCTTTTTTACTTTGCTGGCCGGCAGATCAAGGAGCTGGACTTTCATCGTGAGGCTTGAAGCTAGTTTGTTGAGTGGCGCTGGGGTCGGAGAGGGCAGGAGAGGGCAGGAGTCAGAGGGCGGCAGATGAGGCAGCTCTTGTGAATAGTGATGGGGGCGGACTTCGTTAGGTGAACCAGACAGACGGTAATTTCTGAAGTTGCACCAAGCACATGGCAAGAGGATTCAATGGATGGACAGAAGGAAGCGCGTCTGTTGTTAACGCAAACCGCCTGTCTGTTTCTTCACGTGGCGTGCAGCGTTTCAGCGCGACTGAAGGAGTAAGTGATCGGTGAGATCTACGGAGGACGCAGAAGAGGGCGACGATCATCGGCCTGTTCTCCACGAAAGTCAACGAGCGAAGGGTCGATCTGGAGATTGCGATTGAATAAACTTCGGGACTTTGCTCTCCTCGTTAAGACAATCTTGTCTATATGTCTCCCTCTCGTCACGAACTAGCTATGTGTAGGCCTTTCAACAGAAGACAATCTCGCGTGACCTCAACGGTTCGTCGGGTAGACAGCATGCGTGCGCGCGCGCACAAGCTTAGAGCGTCGTACGGTTTAGCCGGATGTTACGTTGAACGTGCACTGGCATAACAGCGTGGCAAGACCACCGATTGTTGGCTCGAAAAGGCCGAGGTCTGCATCAGAGCAAGAGAGAGCTATACCAAAGCAAAAGCGCACTCGCGACTAGGCGGTGGAGAAGGCCTAAGGCAATCCCGCGAATGAGAAGCGGCTCTGCAGACTCGGGGGCTTGCAAGGTGTAACAATCCTCCGGCTCCTACTTGCTGTAGATCAATCAATCGGGTGGCCGATGCTAGAGAGACCGGGCAAGCAGATTAAAGGGCACCGAGGTGGAGGAGGAGAAAAGACGCGCGAAGGCGTGTTGTTAGGCCGGAAGCGGCAACCACAAACACGTCGCGAACGAGCGGGCGCCCGCCATGAGAATCCTACGAGGGCACGAGGGCTCAAAATGCTCGCCCTTAATTCAAGCATACTGGTAGCCGCACCGCGCTGGCGGCGTCTCTTGTGTCTGTTGTCTCACTTGGCACCGGCACGTCGGCAGGGCGTCCAGCTAAGTGGCGCAACGCCATCCAGCGCCATCCGTGTTTTGGCTATTCATTCAGGCGCATCAAGGCAGTAACAAAAAAGACCACAGGGTCTCCTCGCAGGAGGCGCAGAGCTAGAGAGGAAGTGTGCAGGAGATGCTACGAAAAAGGATCTTGACTCGGGGAGAGACGAGCAGCAGGGTTTGAGCGTACACCGCAACGGGGCCAGCACCGTCACCAGTGAGATGAAGCGGAGCGTGCAAGGTGCGTGCGGATGTCATGCGATAAGAAGAACGACAAGAACGCAATCGCCGGACTGGCGAGAGAAAGAGGAGGAAATGTTTGACGATTGGACCGCCGGCTACAGAGCGGGCAAGAGAGTATTCGGGATGGGAAATGGTCTAGCAAGAATGGGAAAGGCGTGGTTTTGCAGGCTTTAGGACGATGCCTGCTAGCGCGGGCAGCGAGAAAGCGGTTTTCGACCCGCACAGACAGCTGACCTGACATGACCGAAGACAAGCAAGCAAATTGTGGGGAAGGGCAGAGCGCAAAGACACAACGAACCAATCCTGCGCGCCACCGTGATATCAGCACCGAGCAACAGCAGCAGCAAGAGAAGGGAGAAGCGCGCCAGCTTTGGCCGACCGTTGGCGGCACGCGCAGAGGCTGTGCAGCCTGTTTGTCTTGTGCTCAGATTGCAGCGTGGGTGCGTGCGAGGGCGTGCGTGGCTCGCCCGTGCAAGAGCCAGCCGTGCGATGTTATTCTCGTGACACAGGAAATGAGGGTGCGCGAGACAGCTGTATCATTGTATGCACACAGGCGTCATAGTCGCAAAGACGAGCGCTCCAGGATGGGGAAAAGGTGTGTGATGCAGCTGCCCTGCCTCCGGCCTGCCCTGGCGGCTGCTGCAGTGCAATATTTTTAAGCATATGCCGCCAGTCAGCCGAGTGGTGGAGGAAGAGGAGGAGGCGCACGAGAATGGCATCTGGGGAGTGAGCCACCGTCGTGATGGCGCCCGGCATGCATGCAGAGGGAGGGAGCTGTGTGGTGCACTGGTGCCGGGTGGGCGAGGTATAGCGCGGGATTGTTGTGAAGGGGACCGACTGCTTAGCAAGTCCGGTATGGTTCATGGTTGGTAGCAGCGCCGACTAGACGACAGTGCTACTGTACAGCATGCAGCACGTACATTTGGCAGTCCCCTACGACGGTGCAGTCTTGTGCTGTACACGCAAGCCATGTCTCCTCGCGTCGACGGTCTCCTGGGCTAGCGTGCAGTGTGTGTTGCAGCTTGAGGCCTTGACCGCTCTGCGTGAGGGCCGTTATCGCAGGTTCTTTAGCATAACAATCAACACGAGTGGGACTGAGATGAAGGGACAGCCGGCGCCGAACCACTGGCTCGCTCGCCCGGGCGGTGGTGGTGGTGGGTGTGTGTGTGCACACTGGTCATGTCCATAGCTGGTGTGCGGGGGAGGGAAAAAAGAGGCGCGCGAAGGACTGTTAGGCGCGGTACGCTTAGCACACACCACTACCAGCAGACTGCAGTCCACTATGAGACCACCCACGCCGGCCGACGCAGCTTTACCTCTACTACCTCACAAACTAACGACCTGAACTAAGCGTAAGCTTCATCGAGTCCTCCTCCTGCTCCCACGACTCGCTCGCAGCAGCAGCCGGGCAGCCCCTGTCGTGCGGCCTTGCGCACGAAGTAGTGCGTGCCCTGCATATGCCTGGCGGCGCCCCAGCCGTCACCAAGTGCCCTCTAGGATTGTCTCTGACGTATGGTCCGCACGGCCACTGATGTAGTTGTTCAACAGCGGCCTGACTACTGGCCTGCTGGGGCCCATATCTACAGTCTTCTCCCCGTCACAGACACGCTCTCCCAAAGATCTGCATCTGATCCACATCCATTCTTGCCTCTCCCAGCCTGCTATCCTCTCCCTAGCCTTCCATCGAGCCAGACGAGCCCGCCCAGCGCACGCGTCCGCCTACCAGCACCCGCCCGACCACGCTGAAACGCTGAAACGCTGCCCTCCACCGCCGGCAGATCGTCGCCAGATCCCTCACATCATTGCCCGAAGCAGCGCGCTTCGGCTTCCATCCAACCTCGCCCCGTCAACCCAACGACCCTGAGTCTGAGCCCGAGCCTGCCTGAGTCTGCTGCGACTACGAGCTACTCACCCACTCGCCACTACCCTCACCCATCTCTCGCCTCTGTCTCGGCGAACCATCCCAGCGCCCGTCCTCTCTCCGCAAACCCTGAAACGAGCCAGCGAAAGTGTGCGCGTCCTCTTCTCCAGCTGCTCTCCGCTAGCCCTCGCGGACCCACATCCCGTCCATTGACAGCCCGCCTACCCCCCCAAGAGCCAACTCAGCTCTCGGACTCACGCCTGCTGACTGGTCTCTGCACCACTCCCTCCTCACGTCCTGCGCTCATACCCCAGCCTCGAGCCAGCACAGCACTTAAGCACGCTGATCCCGCCCATCCTCCAAGATCGATCGTCTCTCCACGTTTTCGAAACCTCACTCCCGTGTTGATCACTACCATCTACCTACGCGCTGTTGGTGCGCTCTCTTTGGTCTATCACCGCCACAACCCATCACCACTTCATTGATTATCACCCACCTCACTCACACTCACAATGGCAATGGCCGTCGACTCCCGTCAACAACCTCAATTCGCACCCATGGCCTACGACTCCATGAGGTACGCGCCACCTCAGTTCACCAACCCTTGGGTGTCTGGCCCAGCACCACCGCAGAGCAACCCGTACGCAACATCGTTGCCACCGGCGCCTGCTGGTGAATACAAGCCCCAAGTCTCGGCTGCCTACTCCAGCGGTCAGGTTTCAGCTCCCACATTGCCCTCAGGTATTATCCCAATGGACCCAGCACTGCTCGATCAGTCCAGCTTACAACTGGCCCAAGATGGTATGGGTGCTCCCAGACCTTATGGTGCTTCGTACACAACCACTGCCGCGCCCAATGGTGCCATGTACGCACCCGTTTCCCAACCACAGTACTCGGCCGAAGCTCTTCAAAGAGGAAGCCCGTACAGCAACTACGACCGCCGCTCATCGCACCCGTCAGTAGCCTCAAATTTCTTCGTCGCCGACCCACTCGAGGTCCAACGGCAACGCCAGAGCTCTCTTATTGACTTCAGCGACAGACTTCACTCTGCCTCCGAAGCAGAGCGTCAGAGTTTCAGTGATGCACTTGACGCCAGCCGCGGCATGGTCGCGATGGCTCAGTCAGATATTACACCACGCAATATCTATGGCCAGCCAGATGCTAGCAGGAATTCTTCAGATTCATATGGCTTCCCATCAGCCCACTCTTCGCACTCTTCGATCTCATCCGCTAGCAACTATGGCAACTACTACGGTAGTTCCGTGAGCGATGCATCGGTTGGAGACTACAGTTCTGCCAACGAGTCTGTCGATATGCCAAATTCGCGAACTCTGCCCCGTCCCTCGGGTCTCCTTGGGGGCAACCTCCCTCCAGCGCCCTCGTCGATGATGGGTCAATTCAGCTCAAAGGTGTCATCGAGCAGTCAAAAGAAGCACAAGTGCAAGATCTGCGATAAACGATTCACTCGTCCCAGTTCTCTTCAGACACACATGTACAGCCACACTGGTGAAAAGCGTAAGTTGAACCAATGAAATTTGATACCCAAGAACAATCGCTAACAAATCAAATAGCATTCGCCTGCGATGTCGATGGATGCGGACGCCACTTCTCTGTCGTGTCGAACTTGCGACGACACCGCAAGGTGCACAAGGGCGAAGGCCGTGATCACTTGTCACCCGATGACGATGACCATGAGTAGTTCGTACGCATTCGATTTTTCAGCCTAGCTCCCTAATACTCAGGACGCTTCGTACGTCAGCAGCCGCTTGATGCAGCGAGCAGCGTATGCAAACTGGAGAAAAAACATCATTCCGGAGTCCACTTCTAATCGGAGCTACGCAATCTGGATTTACAGTCACAACGGATTCCACTTGGAATCCATTCATACGGTCGCTACTTTTTATTTGATACCCCAACTTTCTACTCGATTGGTTCTTTGGTTTGCAGTTTACGAATTTCGAGATCTACAAGAGATCGGCCGGCGTTCAAAGTCGTCGATCACCCTTTGATCTGCACGGCGTTTCAGGGCGCGAAAGAGGAACGGAAGGGTGATTCTTTTGCTTTTATGGAACTAAAATTCCCCGACGGGTCGGTAGGCAGCCGACTGGGGGGATGTAACAACACTACGATCTGTCATCTTCATGAAAGAAGAAGGGAACTACGGTGCGAACAAAATATTTGTTTTCAAAGCGCAACTCGTCTCTCGCTTTTACACGAGACACGCGCATTTGCGATTGCGATGGTGGATGGGTCATCTCGCTGCCGTCCTGTACCATATTAGCATTGAGAGGGAAATTGTTTTATTTCTAACTACTGCTACATATACGCTTCGATCGTTACCTTTATACTGCTAGATGAGAGCGAGGAACGTTCAACCGAACGATTAATAATGTGTTCAAAACTTCAAATTTTCACAACTCTTCAATCATCATTCGCATTGTCTTGTCTCTGTTTACTTCAACATCTACCAGGTGAGGTTCCAACTTCAAACGCCGACTGACGAAATTCGCCACCGCCACCAACACTCTCTACGAGCAATCAGCCATTAGACCCTTAACCAACATCATCGATACAAATGGCGCAAGAGTCGCACCTAACCAGTCAGCCCACAAAAGCGCCCAAAAGCCCCCTCCACTGAACTACGTAAACGCCGCTTCCTCCCAGCATCATTCTACGTCTGTTTGCAACAAGACAAGACAAACTCCCAGCGCAAAAACAGCCAGCCACCTACCTCATCACTACCGGGATCTCACCAGACCCTGCATTAACGAAATGCAAGTCCGAGACTTTTGACCGCCACTAAACTGGAACTGGAAGATGGCGCGTGCAGCCCGGGCAGCAAAAGCAGCAGGTGCACACAGACTTCTTTTGGTGGTTTGTTGTCTTGTCTCTGCGCGAGCTTTTTGCCTAACCGCTTTGCTCGTGTTGTGATCGTAATCGAAAAAGAGGCAGGGGCAGGGCAGGACGCCCGGAGGTTTAATATCTTTTACTTTTGCTTCGGGTACTGTACGCGACGCTGTGCCGCCAATCGGGCGGTGAGGCGAGAGGGTTTAGGGGGAGAGGGTTTTCGGGCTTCGAGGGTTGCATTTTCTTAAGGGGAGAGTGAGAAGAGAGTTTTCGGTACTTGGGCGTGAGGTTACATCCTTCTTTTTGATGTTGTTGCGATGGCGTTTGTTCACATATAGGTATAGGTGATTTGGGCATCATTTTTTTTTTTCTCAGAGGCGCGCCCGGCAAGATGGTTGAAGGAGTCGGTCGGTATGCACATAGGAATATGATGTAATTCACGAAACGCGCTCCTAATACTCCTGTCCTGGTGGCACACAACTCAATCTGACACCAGCTGACCGAACTCGTGCTTTGTCTGTATCCTCGGTACACGTACCTTACGATGTGGAGAGAGAGGTGGAGGCCACGATGACGATGTCGCTGCTCGAGTGGAGCGAGGCACCTCCCAGGAGAGAAGCAGGACCAGGGATGCTTGCACGGCTTTGCTTGGAGGTCTAGCGCGCGATGATGTGCTTCCGGGATCACTTTCGGCGGGCAGCCGAGTCAGTGGTCAGAGGGATACGGAGCTGAGTGTGCAGAGTGGAGCGTGGTGTACGTATGTGTATGTATCTATTTGATTGCTTTTTTGACGTCGCTTTGCTTCGGTGTATAGTGCTCCGGGCTGAGAGGAGGTGGATGGAGGAACACGTGCGCTGGGTGGGTTGAGAGGACGGGTGTTGCGCTTGGTGTGTTGTCTTGCTGCTGCTGCCGGCTCCTATTCAACGAGTGTTGTTGTTTCGCTGGAACGACACACGTGGGCGAAGGATGGGGGAATCAGACACCGGATAGCTGGTGCCACAGATTCGTCAAGCTGAGATCGTGTGCGACGTTGCCAGATCATCATCGCCATCATCAGCACACGAGGCTAACCAGACACATGGGCCTACTATCTACGTCAACGTCGCACTGCATATTCATGTGAGGTGATGGTGCGACCGGGTGTGTCATACTGCATCGTCTACGAAATTCACGTGGCGCTTCTCACAAACACAACACCAAATACCGACCAGTGCCATTTCATTGCGACGAATGCGATGCTTATTCCGAGGAGATCAGGTCCGCTTTCCTCTTCTTCCCACCATTCTGTGCATGTCCGTTGCTCATGGCCGCGGCGGCCGCCAACTTGACCTTGGGCAAGACAGCGGTTTCTCCCTCGTCAAGCGCCATCGCAGGCTGCTCGAATGCACCAGCCTTGACATCCTGATCAATTCCTGACTTGATCAACACCTCGACCTGCTCCGTGACATGGTCGCCCTTGACCACGGGATGCGCTGTCAAGACTCCTTCTATGTCGCCAAACCATCCCGAAAATTTGCCATACCAGTCGACCGTCGCTTCGAGCGCGGTCTCGAACTTCGTCCGCTGCTTCCAGCCCAGTTTGTGTAGCTTGGAGCCATCGACTGCATAGCGGCGGTCGTTGAACTTCCTGTCGTGCGTGTGCTGGATCCAAGCTTTCACGTCCGTCAGCCCAAACAGGCCGAGGAGTTTTTCCGCGAGTTGCATGTTCGAAATCTCATCTTGTGAGTCCACATTGTAGGTTTGTCCGATCTCGCCTTTGTGCAGGATGGTGTCGAAGGCTTCCGCTGCGTCGCCGGCGTAGAGGTAGCGGCGGGTGTGTTGCCCATCGCCGTGGAGCAGTAGTGGTTTGCCGCGACGGAGGAGGTTGATGAATTTTGGTATGACCTCTGTGTTGTGTTAGTGTGTTAGTTGACGGCGATTAAATGCTCTGCTTACTTTCAGGATACTGGAAGACTTGTCAGCAGGTGCTGTCGTTGTTAGCGCGTCATGCGATGCCACTCATACCTGATGCGGGCCCATCACGTTGTTCAACCTGATGACAACTGCTGGCAGTCCATGACTCTTCACGTAGCCTTTCACGATCATCTCAGCGGCTGCTTTGCTGGCAGAGTACGGATTCGTAGGGTCTAAGATGCTGGTCTCGACCAGATCTGCTGCGAGCGCTTCGCCATACACCTGGGCAATTCAGCACGATTGCTCTACTTGACCGTCTACGCGAACGAGCATACCTCGTCTGTGGAGATGTGGTAGAAGCGCTTGATCTTGCCATACTCCTTGATGCTCTCGAGCAAGACATGCGTGCCGAACACATTGTTCTTCGTGAAGATGTAGGAGTTGCCGAAACTCAAGTCCACGTGTGTGTGCGCCGCGAGGTGGAAGATGGTGTCAATATTGTGCTTCTGCAAGCATTTGATCACGTCGCCTGGAATTGTGACATCGCCGTGGAAGAAGCTGAAATTCGGCTTTGACTCCAGCATGCGCGCATTGTTCAGCGAGCTGCAGTAGTCGAGCTTGTCGAAGGAAACAATGTTGTAGGCGTCGGGATATTTGATGGTAAGGTGGCGCACCAGCCACGACCCACTGTAGTATTTTTGGCGCTGTCAGCGTGATTTGGCTTTGTCGCAACCGAGATTTCTCAGCTGTGATACGACGCGCTTAGCTTGCTTACATGAAGCCCTCGCCGCCAGTCACCAGTATGTTCTTCACGTTTGCCAGTGGCGTGAACGAGGTCTGGCCGGTGAGGACAGGGGCATCATGCCATGTGCCGTCGTCGACGAAGAAGCGTGATTCCAGGCTCGTTGGGCCTGGTATTTAGTAATCGACCGTCAGCATCGCATGCAAGCGTAAGAGGATATCTGGTCGGTCGTACTCACCACTGGCACCCCAAGCTGAGCCGTCGAGTGTCATTTCTCTTTAGCGTGTGGTACGAGGGTAAGCTGCGCCTCCAAATACGAAGTGGCTCTGGCTTGCATTGTGTCTCGTTAAGAGGACCACAGTCGCTTGCAAGGGATAACTGCTGGCACGCTCTTGTACGCAAGGACGCGTCGCGCATCTTCCTTTCTTCAGTAACCACTTTCGCTCACTTCTTGGACTGTGCCTCTCGCTCCGATTTAGTGTACTGCATTGCGACATTGCTGCAAGATGAGTGCGATTACCGAGAAAGCCATGGATGTGGACGAGCGTCGCGACTACGACAGCCACGGCAACGACGACGAGGAAAAAGCCTTCCATCCAAATGAGCAAGCAGAGCACAAAGCATACCCTCAGAAGCCGCTACCGACAGGTCTAAGTCGCAAGTTTTGGTTCTTTGCTGCAGTCAACACTCTAAGCACTGTGGGAATCGTTGGTCCTCACTGGTCGCGCAAATCCTGTGAGCTTACTAACCGCCGCCCAGGTATTTGTGAACAAGCGATTGTTCAGCCATGAACGCCTCAAACACTCTCAGGTCACGATCGCGGCCTTCCATTTCGCCGTGACGGCCTTGACTCTCTACGCCGTGTCAAGACCACGCATCAATGTCTTCCAAGCGAAACGGGTCCCTCTGCTCAAGATTCTCCCACTGGCCATATCGATGATCTGCAATGTCGTCCTACTCAACCTCTCACTGGCTTACTCAAGCATTCAATTCTACCAAATCGTGCGCGTGCTGGTCACGCCTGCCGTGGCGCTGATGAACTACATCATCGTTCGGGCAACAATTCCAGTTCGCGCAGCGCTCACGCTGATTCCTGTCTGCGTCGGTGTCGCCGTGGTCAGCTACTTCGACACTGCGGCCAAATCTGGAGCCACCGAGAAGACTACTGCGCCGATCGGGGTAGTTTTCGCTTTCGCAGCCCTCTTCGCAAGCGCCATCTACACCGTGTGGATCGACAAGTACCACCGGGTACTCGCCTGCACGAGCATGCAATTACTGCTGAACCAGGCGCCCGTGAGCGTAGGAGTCATGATTTTCGTTATTCCATTTTCTGACGACATTACCGTCTGGGCGGCTATCGATTCTCACACATGGATGCTAGTGCTGCTGGTGAGAAGTCTGCGATCTCACGTTTGATAGCTTGTTGCTAACAAATACCTACAGAGCGGCATGCTAGCCTGCCTCATCAATCTCTCACAATTTCTTATCATCAACGAAGCCGGACCTGTAAGCAGCACAGTCGTCGGCCACTCGAAAACCTGCCTCATTGTAGCCACTGGCTGGATCACCAGCGGCAAGGCTCTCAGCGACGGCAGCCTGATTGGCACCGTAATGGCCATAGGAGGGATAATTGCGTAAGCCAATGCCAATCTCTAGGCACGAATGCCCTTACTGACAATCCCCAGTTATTCAGTGGTCATGCAGAATGCCGCTCGGAGCTGAGGCGCTCCCTTGCATTGTTTCAAGAAAGGAGGATTTTTTGTGCAACGGGCTTTTGTCCCTTGCTTGACCGGAATTGACGTCCATTTTCTTTTGAGCGTACTGGCATGTTATATACCTCGAGTTTACTTTTTCTCATTTGTTCACAATCTAAGACATTAACGTTACGGAGAGCGTGTTCTGATACGAGACCTCCACCGACACATACCAAGCATGGATTCCGAAAACCGCTTCCTCCTGACCGGCAGCGAGGGCTGGATCTGCGGTCATCTCGAAGGCTTGCTCAATGCTCAAGGCAAGACCGTCCATGCCACCAACTACCGCATGGAGAACTCGGCCAAGATGAACTCGATCTTCGATGAGTTCCAGCCGACTCACGTCATCAACTGCGCTGGTAAGACCGGACGGCCCAACGTCGACTGGTGCGAAGACAACAGAGTTGAGACAGTGCGCAGCAATGTTATAGGGACGTTGATGTTGGCGGAGCTGTGCCATGAGAGGGACGTGCATCTCACCAACATGGCTACTGGATGTAAGCAACACTTGACTTGCAAATGCTTGATACAAAACGACAAAACTAACAACCCTCCACAGGTATCTATACCTCCCGATACAACGAAACCCGCGACACCCTCACCAGCCCTCCCTTCACCGAAACCGACCCTCCCAACTTCGGCGGCAGCTTCTACTCCTTCACCAAATCGCGCGTCGAAGACATCATCCGCACCACCTACCCCGACTGCCTGACGCTCCGCATCCGCATGCCCATCTCCGACGACCTACACCCACGCTCCTTCGTGACCAAAATCACAAAGTACGACCGCGTAGTCAACATCCCAAACTCCAACTCGATTCTGCACGATCTGCTTCCGCTGGCCGTCGCCATGGCCGAGCACCGCGAGACGGGAGTGTACAACTTCACCAACCCCGGCGCGATCGGGCATAATGAGGTTCTGAGTCTTTACAAGCAGATTGTGGACCCGCAGTTTGAGTGGAGCAATTTCACGCTGGAGGAGCAGGCGGAGGTTATTAAAGCGGAGCGTAGTAACTGTGAGTTGGACGCTACGAAGTTGATGCAGGTGGTGGAGAAGTATCAGTGCGAGGGCGTGGATGTAAACGTGCCGGAGATTCGGGAGGCGTATCGGGGATGTTTTGAAAGGATGGTTAAGAATTTGCAGATGGAAGGTGGTGCACCGGTTGAGGCATTCACGGTAGAGTAGTAATTGTCAGAGTTCGAATGTGATGATTTTCTAGTTTGCTCTTACTCCTCGCGCTCTTCCCAGCCTGTGCGCTTCTTGAGGTTCTTGATGCCGTAGAGGAGAGTTTCGAGTGATTTGGGGTCTTCCTCGATGCCAGTCAGGTCGTTCAACTGCTTCAGTGTGTTCTCAGATGCCTCGTCGCGGGCAACGTCGATCGATCCGTTCTCGTTGGCCGTGTATTGAAGCGCCACAATTCGCTTTTGATCGCTATTACGGGCGTCAAGAGACACCAGGGCATGTTGGTCAATGACAGTGATGTCAAGCGGGTTCAAGCCCTGGAGTTGTTGCTCGACAACGGTAACTTGAGTTTGAGAACCACCGATAGTTGATGTGGAGATCACCAACAAAGCTGGCACCTTCTCAGATGCAATGACCACTGCGTGGTTGCCTGGTTGGTTCTGAATTGGCACAACCCAGATTCCAGATACAGCGACCTGGGGATCTTTGTCTTCGGGCGTCGGGGCCAGGAATTTGCTGAGGTGTTGTTTGATGTTGATGGAGGCCTTCAGCTTGGAGTTCAGCCAGTCCCAAACACCGATCCATTCATCGCCACCTCCACTGATGAGAAGATCAGTGCCAGGAACGAGGCGGACCTTGCTCACGAATTCTGTGTGGCCCAAGCAGAAGCCCTCAACAATGTGCGACTGAGGAGCTGCTCTCGAGATGCGAATGTGCTCGTCGCGGTCTGCTGTGATGATGTAGCCGCGGCTCTTGCCTTCGATCTCGCGGACAGCGAATGTGGCGTCAGTGAGCATGGATACGTGACCCAAGAGCAGCTTGTGCTCGAAGGCGAGCACTTCCTTCCTCGGCGTGAATAGCTTTTGCTTCTGCTGCGCTTCGAGTGATCGCAGGTTGCGCTTAGTGTGGACGGTCAAGTTCGTGGCCGAAGGCTGGAAGTTTCCTTGCGCTCGTAGTTCTGCATTCTTAGCATCTTGAGCGGCCTGGGCGGCCTTCAGGTCGGCAGCCTCCTTCTCCGACTCATCGCTGGGCAGGAGTGGCAAAGAGTAGACGTCACCGAACTTGTCGCCGCAAATGATGGTGTCGTTGTCGGGCAAGACCTCAAGAGCACAAGGACGCTTGGGCATCGTCCTTTGACTGAGCTCGACAATGCCGCCGTCAGTCTGGATACTGTAAACGCGGACGCACTTGTCCTCGGTCACGGCAACGGCATGCTGCTGATCATTCGAGACTGTAAGCTTGATGATGTTGGTCAAAGCTGGAGCGGCCTTTGCTGTAGTCTTCTGCTTCTTTGCAGGTCGTTCATCGCCTTCGGGAGCTGCATCGTCGGCGGTTGCGACAGGCACGGTACCCTACAAATACTTAGCCATTGATATCACACATTAAGCTGAAAGCCTCGGATCAGCGACCAGACCGTGGGCAGATCCAAGCTGTTCGGGAACTTACGGCGGCATCAGAAGTCCATTGCGAGGCGATGGAGCCATCTTTCGCAGACAACGAGAGAAGTTTGGGACCGCATGCTGCTAGGAGGTATGAACCACCCTCGGTCGTCACGGTTGCTATGCATTGGAAAGGGTGAGGCATGTTTGGTGCTGGTTGAATTAGTGTGCAATGATGCTGTCCACTAATCAATTTATTGCAATTGATGACATGCCAGTCAAGAGATTCTTTGGTAGAAATGTCTGACAAGCGAGAGCCTACACTGAGCGGCGGAAGTCGCGGCCCAACGCCACGTGACGACTTTTGACTCCCGCGATTGAGCTGGAGGTGCTGTCAACATCGTCGTACAACATCGCACAACCAACCACGCAAGCCACGGTGTAACGTCGCACATGGAAGGCAACATGCTGGGCGCAGGTCCACTGAGGTGGTACAAAAGTCTCGTTGCAGCAAGACGTATAGAATGTTCATCCCCTCTCCTCCGCTGCCCCCTCACTCCGATATCTGTGCAATTGAACACATCTGCTAGCTAGCGATCTCTCTAGGCTCCCGAGCTCTCTGCGATCATGAACATACCGGAAGAATTGCTCGAAAATATCTTGTGGCACCTGAAGCCGTCCCTTGGATCCAGTCTTCGTGTCAGAGATGACAACAGTGTCTCATACCAAACTCTGAATTCGTGCCTGCGTGCAAGCAAGACACTCTATCGGTTGGCAGAGCCAGTGCTCTATCACACCATCAACACTGACAATCTGTTCACCGTTGCGCGGCATCTTGCGCTCAACCCTAGTCTCGCAGACCAGGTGCGCGAGCTTTCCGTCAATGAGCGCGACAGTCACGAATTCGTACAACTGATTGACGACACCGACGGTCAGCAATGGCCCGAGTATCTGCACGACAGAATGTCTTCATACCCCAGCTGCCGTTCCATGCCGAATCTCTCAAATAGTGGTAGGCGTGGCTACAGTCTCCCTATTGCTACCTTGACCCTGATAGTGTGCACGAATGTTCAGACCCTGATCCTGGATGGTGTTTCGTCCGCGCCGCAGGCTTTGACGGAGACACTGCTTGAGGAATGCCTCGCTCTCGGCCGCGTTCACTCAAGTGGCCCTCAGGTCCCTCTGGCGAGTCTACGTGAATTCAGAATCGAATGTCCCACCACTATTAGGGGTTCCGACCACAACCACCAACCTGGGAGCTTGAACGTCGGAGCCTCACACTGGTTCTCTAGGCCTCTACAATTACCCAAGATCGAGTCAATCAAAGTGGGTCGTTTGCCTCAATACTAATGGTTCACGCAGGCACACTCGCCGACCCTCAAGTGCATGACGCTTGTTGATGTGGAAGCAGCAACGCTGGCCATAGAGCTCGAGAACACGCTACAAGCATGTCTGATGCTACAGTATGTGGATGTGACTTGGCAGACTTTGCACAGTCTTGGTCGCGGCTTGCAATGGGACGCAATTGGGGCCGCTTTGACCCGATATGGCTCTAATCTTCACAAAATCAAGCTCGATAATTTCGCGCCACGCCTGTCATCAGCTCAACGACCAGACAGTTTCCTCAACCTCGCTTCGCTGAGCCATCTTCGATCACTCACGCTGCCTGTAGAAGCAATTCTACAGGCGCCCGAAGGCGATGACAATGTCTCTGCCACTTATGAAGCTATCCACAGTGGTGTGCACACGGAAGACGGGTACGGACATGCACCCGGGCAAGGTGTCAACACACCAACAGTCCCATTATCTCAACTTTTCCCGCCCTCGATCATGCGTCTAAGGATCACTGACGACTGGGGCCTCTGGGTCGACGCAGTCCGTCTGGATATGGAACTGCGGAAGCTGGTGCTGAATCCGCGCTTCCCCGACCTGCGATCGATTCACGCAAGACGAAAGATACCTTGGTCCAGGCATGTGAAGGATCTCAACTGGCATAGAGCTAGACGCGTAGCACGATGGAATATCTTGTCGCGATCTCAACAGCCATATGCGCCGACCCAAACTAAGGAAATGTTCTTGAGAGCATTTAATCGATAGCTTGTCGAAATTTGGGGCCGAGCAGGCTGTACATAGCGAGCCACGGATATTTATTCAGACATACGAGCAAGAACTGTGCCGCAACCTGAACTTCCAGTATCTATTTCAATGCCGACAGATCTGCACTTACTGCCTTGTAAACACCGGCATGATATCGATCGGGCACTCAACCTCCACGTGCTGACCTCCCTCGTGTACCTTCTCGCCGTCCCACGATTTCCACGTTGCTCCTGCTGGAAGATAAACTCGCATCTTAGGTCGCTCAGCCGCCAACACCGGTGCCACAAGGTACTTGTAGCCGTACATGTATTGTGTGTCCACCTTCCAAGCCTGCGGATCGTCAGGAAACTCATAGAAGCACGTCCGCATGACCGGTGACCCTTTCTCATGCGCCTCCTTCATCAACTCACGAGTGTAATCGCGCAGTTCCTCCCGGATGTGCAGGTACTTCTTCAAGATTGGGTACGCTTCTTCGCCAAATGACCAAACCTCATTGTCAGCACCAGAAGCGGTAGGCTGGCCTTCAGGCTTAGGCTCGCGATCACCATGCAATCGCATCACAGGACAGAAAGTGCCCCATTGGAACCAGCGGATCAACAGTTCTCTGAACTTCGGATCGTCCGGGTTGCCGCCGTGGAAACCGCCGATATCCGTGGTCCACCAAGGGATACCTGCGATGCCCATATTCAGACCGGCTGAGAGTTGGTTGCGGAACACTTCCCAGGACGACGCGATGTCACCGCTCCAGACCAGAGCGCCGTAGCGTTGACTGCCGGCCCAAGCACAGCGGAGGAGATTGACGATGTTTTTCTGACCTTCGGCTTCCATGCCCTCGTAGAAAGCTTGCGCGTAACGCAGCGGGTACGTATTGCCGATTTGCATGTTTGACCCTTCATGGTAGCGGTAGAGATCGAAGTCGTAGACACTGTACTCAGGCTCTGCTTCATCAAGCCAAAAGACTTTGATACCTTTCTCGTAGTAGTTCTTCTTTGCTTTGGACCAGATGAATTTCCTTGCTTCCGGGTTGGTAGCATCGAAATGAATGGTATCGCCATCGCACTGCATAGCAATCCTGATTCCGCGATCTGTACGGATGAGGAGTCCCTTCTCGAGCATTTCGTGGTAATTTTCGGAAGATTCTTGGACGGTCGGCCAGATCGAGACCATCAGTTCGATCTTGAGCTCTTTGAGTTCCTTGACCATCGCATCTGTCGACTTTGATCAGCTATCGTCTCAACGCCTGTGTCTGCTCCTAACTCAAACGTACCTGGATCAGGGAAGAACTCGGGATCAAAGCTCCAATCGCCCTGATTCCTCCAATGGAAGAAATCAACCACAATCAGATCAATCGGCAACTCCCTCCTCCGATACTCCCTCGCGACCTCAAGCACCTGCTCCTGATTCCAGTACCTCAGCTTACACTGCCAGAACCCAAGCCCATACTCCGGCATCATCGGCACAAACCCCGTGGCCTTCGCATAAGCCTGCACAATCTCCCTAGGCGTCTCCCCCGCCGTAACCCAATAATCCAACTCCTTGGTGCTATACGCCTCGAAACTCATGACGTTCTTCCCCAACACCGCCCTCCCGACCGCAGGGTTATTCCACAGAAACCCATACCCCAGCGACGAAAGCGCGAACGGCACGCTGGCCTGCGAATTGCGGTGAGCCATCTCCACGTCCGAGCCCTTCAGGTCAAGATGCGGCTGCTGATACTGCCCCATGCCGAAAATCTGCTCGCTGGGATCCAAGCTCTCGAGCCGGAGCGTGAGGTGGTAGTCGCCGCCCAAGATCGGCTTGAGCTCGCGGGCCTCGATTTCCAAGGCGCTGCATTTCGGGTCTTTAGGGTCGCGGCGGTGGCGGGCGTATTCTTCTAGGAGCTTGTCGCCTTTGTTGTTATAGATGATTAGTTTGCCTCGCGGGGAGATGGTGGCGTGGATGCTGCCGTTTTCGATGCGGGCTTCGCCTCCTGGTTGGTCTGAGAGTGTTATCTTGGGAGAGGTCTTTTGAGGCTCGAGGAGGGCCCAGTCTTGTTGTTCGAATTTGGCTCTTTTGGTTGCTCGGACTCGGAGGGAGTTCTCGCCCCATGGTTGGATGCGTAGTTGGTGGTCGTCGAAGCGGAAGATGAGGGTGTCGTTTTCGGTGTAGAGCATTTTGGAAAGGCGGATGGGGTTATTGAGCTCAAAACATGGAGAACGAGCGTCATGTTGGATTGAAATCGATGGTGTTTCATATACTGATCGCCGGAGAAACTCTCATGAGGGGTATAATGCATTTAGCCGCATAAAGTTTGATGCTGCCAATCAGTATCGATGGTGTGTTGGAGATCTTCCTTCAACGATGCAGTTAGCTGCATATCGAAGCATAACCCCCACCATGCTGTGCTATAACACAGCATGTGCGGAGTCGGAAGAGCGTACATGTAGGGTCTGCCCCACTGCCATACGACCTCACTGCGAACCTTCGATGAAGGGCATGTTTGATATCAAAAGTAAACGCAGCTGAAATTCGCCGTTTTGGTGTAAACGCTATAAATTTTGGTATTATTCTAGGCTCTAGTCCTCGTCCATGCTCTCCCACGCAGCGCCGGTGTCACCGTTCTGCGCAGCTTCGGCCGCCTCTTGCTCCTCCTCTTCCTCCTCATTGTCCTGCTCAAGACCAACGAGCCTCTCCTTGATGTCGGCATCTGGTGCCGGGAGTCTCGCGCGGGTGGCGAATTTCTCTCTGACGGCACGGTTGGTGCTGGTGTCCCAGACCTGGACGGCACCTTTGCTGCCTGCAACGGCGAGGCGGAAAGCGACTTCGGCGTCGGGCGCAAAGTTTGTTGAAAAGACTTTGCCGACACCAAGGTCGCGCGATGCGACAAGGCTGGGACCATTCTCGTCGGAGACGCTCCAAAGCTTGACGGTGCGGTCGGTGCTGCCGGTGGCAATCATGCCGGGGACGACGGGGTTGAGAGAGAATGAACTCAATGCCTTCTCGTGAGCTTGGAGTCTCCAGGAAGGCTTGGACTCTTCGGGAGTGGCGGGCAGTTGTCGTGTGTCGAAGCAGTGCAAAATACCGTTCTCGGTTCCGACGTAGAAGATGTGCTCGTTGATGGGATCCCACTTGACTTGCTCGACATCGCTCTCAACGCCCCAACGAGGGACCTTGGCGTCAGGTGCGCGCATGTCAGCAGCGACAACTGTGCGATCGTAGGAACCAGAAAGGAGGACGGAAGGCTGTGTTGGGTGCCATGACAGGGCGCAGACCTTGTCCGTGTGGTGAGAGTATGACTGCGCGGCCGTGCAGGTGTTCAGGTCCCAAAGCTTAACGGTCTTATCGGCAGAAGCACTGGCAAGCAAGTTGGAGTGTTGCCTGTTGGCAGCCAGCGAGAGAACAGCGTCCACGTGGTATGCGTCGTTGGCCTTCTTGCTCTTGTTCTTCTTCTTCTTCTTTTCAGGCATGCTGGGTAGAGAGGGCGCGGAGCTCTGGCCCAGGATGACAGTGGGGTACATGCTGTCCACCACATCCAGATCCCAAAGCTCGATATCCGGGTCCATAGTACCAACAGCCGCAAAGTTGCCTCTTGCGCCAGCCTCGTTCGGGCGTGCGCTCAACCACTCAACGCAGAGGGGAATGGCGGGTAGCATAACGTCGTGATGGACGTAAAGGTTGTCGTGGTTGTCCTCGTAGACGTACACTTCCAGATGTGCGACCTCGTCCTCTACTCTCGCGGCCAAAACCATGTTGTCTGTGGGCATGATCTCAAGCTCCTCCCTCTCCTCGTCGTCCGATGCGTCATCCTCTTGCAATGTGATGTAAGGGTCATCCTTGTTGTCGGCGTGGTAGGCCAGAGACTTGACATTGCCAAAAAGACCGCTGTCCTCGCCGTCCTGGCTTCCAGCCTCGTCGATCTCATCGTCGTCATCGTAATGTTCCATGTCGTATTCCTTAAGGTCGTCGTCCTCGTCCAGTTGGTCATCCTCGTCCTTCTTAGCCTTGGAGGCGCCACCAGAGGCAGCGCCTTCGCCGTCCTCGTTCAGAGCCTGCTTTGCCTCCTCAAGATCCTCTTTGGCGTCCTCGAGCTCGAGCTTTGCAAGCTTGGAGATGCGCTCGTACTCCTCCTCGTCGAACTCGTACTTAGTGGGGTGTGAGGCGGCGTGACCGCGCGGCACCCAGGCGGTTGCTGTGATCATGGACGCCATCTTTGCTGCGAGATGTTGTTATCACACTCGCGACAAGAAGTTGTTATGCGATCGTCGGAAGCACGCAGCAGAGAGTCCCGCGCCAAATTTCAGACACTTTCAGACACTCGCCCATCGAACTTTTTGGACATTCTGGACAGGGTTCGACCGAGGCTTTGCGTCACATTGGCCGGGCCGTAAACCTTATTTGCGATAGCCAACCGCCAGTTCTGACTTTGAAGATGCATCGTGTTGATGGCTGCACGTGAATTATACCTTGTCAATCCTGCATCGTCGCCGTCAAAAGGACGCAGTAATTATTGGTGGAGTTCGTCTCGGATCATCAATCGCCACCTACTCCCAACACCGATCTGAAAATTACGACACAAGAACATACGACACAAAAACATACATCACCGACAATGGCTGGCGGCGAACACAGTCCCAAGCGTCGTCGCTTAAACGACTCGAGAGCATCGACACCACGAAACTACAAAGAGGAAACACCTGTGCCTGCTTCATGGGTACAGCGGTCACGACAGCAGCAACGCGACGGACCTCACGATAGCTTTGCTGGTCCCGAACCAGATGTCAATGAAGCCGACGCCGCTGCTCTGGATCGCGACTGGTACAACACGGCAGAAGAGGGAGCTACGCTTGGAGATGAATCTCACAACCCTTTTGGAGGCGCGGAGGAAGTGACATGGGCGGACCAGGAGCGCGAGAAGGAGCTGTTGGCAAAGAAGCTGGCGGCTCGAGGAAGAGTGAACCACAAGATGCTGCAGCGACAGCAGGACGCGGATGCTTGGGAGACAAACCGAATGCTGGCTAGTTCGGTTGCTCAAACGAGGGAGCAATTCAACAATTTGGACGACGACAATGACGAAACTCGTGTGCATCTATTGATTCACGATCTACGACCACCATTTCTTGATGGTAAGACGATTTTCACAACTCAAAAGGACCCGGTCAGCGCGGTGAAGGATCCTCTGAGCGACATGGCAGTCTTCTCACGAAAAGGATCAAAAGTTGTAAAAGAGCGCAGACAACAGAAGGAACGACAAAAGCAGGCGCAAGAGGCTACCAAAGTTGCTGGAACTGCGCTTGGCAATGTCATGGGCGTGAAGGATGAAGATACCGATTCTGCGGCCCCGGCTGCTGGAGAAGAGGAGAAGCCGCAGAGTAATAAATTTTCCGACCACTTCAAGAAGAAACAAGAGGGCAGTTCGGACTTTTCGAATACAAAGACAGTGCGCGAACAGCGTGAGTATCTTCCTGCGTTTGCTGTACGAGAAGAGCTGCTCAGAGTCATTCGTGACAATCAGGTCGTAATTGTGGTCGGTCAAACTGGTTCGGGTAAGACTACACAACTTACGCAGTTCTTGCACGAGGATGGCTATGCGAGAGGTGGCCAGATGATTGGCTGTACTCAGCCGCGTCGTGTGGCCGCCATGTCGGTTGCTAAGCGTGTCAGCGAGGAGATGGAAGTTCCTCTTGGTGACGAAGTGGGTTATGCGATTCGATTTGAGGATTGCACTAGCAAGAAGACCACGATCAAGTACATGACTGACGGTGTACTGCTGCGAGAGAGTCTCACAAACCCGGATCTGGACCAATACTCATGCATCATTATGGACGAAGCCCACGAGCGAGCCCTGAACACGGATGTGCTTATGGGCTTGATCAAGAAAGTTCTGGCTCGAAGACGCGATCTCAAGCTCATTGTCACTTCAGCAACCATGAACGCCAGTAAATTTGCACAATTCTATGGTGGTGCTCCGGAATTCTTCATCCCTGGACGAACATTCCCTGTCGACATTCAATACTCGAGATCACCCTGCGAGGACTATGTAGACAGCGCCGTTCGTCAGGTCCTGGCCATCCATGTCTCGCAGCCCAAGGGTGATATCTTGGTTTTCATGACAGGTCAGGAAGATATTGAAGTGACCTGCGAACTCGTGGAAGAACGACTCAAGCAGCTGAACGACCCACCCAAGCTCAGCATCCTCCCAATCTACTCTCAGATGCCGGCTGATCTTCAGGCGAAGATCTTTGATCGAGCTGCTCCCGGTGTCCGTAAGGTCATTGTCGCTACCAATATTGCTGAGACCTCTCTGACAGTCGATGGTATCATGTACGTTGTTGACTGCGGATTCAGCAAGCTCAAAGTTTACAACCCAAAGATGGGCATGGACACACTTCAGATTACCCCTGTATCCCAAGCCAACGCTTCTCAGCGAGCTGGTCGTGCTGGGCGTACCGGTCCAGGAAAAGCATTCCATCTCTACACTGAGCGAGCCTTCCGCGATGAGTTCTACATGTCCACCATTCCTGAGATTCAGCGTACTAATCTTGCAAACACTGTGTTGCTGCTCAAATCACTTGGCGTCAAGAACCTGCTCGATTTCGACTTCATGGACCCACCTCCTCAGGATACTATCACCACGTCGCTCTTCGACCTTTGGTCTCTCGGTGCCCTGGACAATCTGGGAGAACTGACTGAGCTAGGCAGACTCATGACCTCTTTCCCCATGGACCCGTCTCTTGCAAAACTTGTCATCACATCCGCGACAACCTACGGCTGCAGCGAAGAGATGCTCACCATTGTCAGCATGCTCTCAGTACCTTCTGTCTTCTACCGACCCAAAGAGCGCCTAGAAGAATCCGATGCCGCGCGTGAGAAATTCTTCGTCCACGACTCAGACCATCTCACTCTCCTCACCGTCTACCAACAATGGGCCGCCAACGGCTACCGCGATGGCTGGTGCACCAAACACTTCCTGCACCCAAAAGCCCTCCGCCGCGCGCAGGAAATTCGCAACCAGCTCGTCGACATCATGACCTCAAGCAAAATGACTCTGGCGTCGTGCGGTTACGACACAGACGTCGTGCGCCTGTGCATCTGCGCGGGCTACTACCATCAAGCAGCCAAACGCCGCGGCCTGGGCGAGTATGTCAACCTGCGCACATCGGTGGCCGTGCAGTTGCATCCCACGTCCGCGCTGTACAACTCGGGCGACCCGCCTGACTACGTCGTCTATCACGAACTGATCCTGACGAGCCGCGAGTACATGTCGTGCGTAACGGCCGTGGACCCGCACTGGCTGGCAGACCTAGGTGGTGTGTTTTACAGTGTGAAGGAGAAGGGCATTCACGGCGGGCAGAGGAGAGAGATTGAGTATTCGAAGCGGGCTGAGCTGGAGAGGGGCATTGTGGCGGATCGCGCGAGGCATCTGGCGCTGGAGGAGAGGGAGAAGGCGAAGGGAGGTTTGACGGCGAGGAAGGAGATTGAGGTTGGTGCGAAGCCGGTGAAGAAGGTGGTGAGTAAGGGAAGTGCGGTTGTGAAGCCTGTTATCAAGGGGAGGAGGCGGTGATCGTGTCATGGATATATGACCCTGAGGCCTTGAGCTGGTAGGAGAAGAGAATCTGATGATAAATTACGCTAAATAACTAGGCGTTGGACCCATGTGAAGAAACCTCTAGGCCATTGTGATGATATCGTCCGCGATCTTCTCCGCGAGGGCGTAGACGACGGACTGCGGATGTCCAGGTATGAGTAGCGGGAAAGACGAAGCGTCTACGACCCGTAGGCCCTGGACCCCGAAGACACGAGCCTTGGAGTCGACGACAGCCATTGGATCGTTTCTTTTGCCCATTTTACCTAAAGGGAAAATTGCGTCAGCCGGCAGCAAACAATATTTTAACACCGAAGAAGCAACTCACAAGTGCAGCTCGCGTGGTATACGGTCGTAGCGTAAGATCGAATATAGTCTGCCATCTGAGCATCTGTCACAACATCTTTGCCAGGGAGAGCCTCCTCTCCGATAAGGATAGGCCGTACAGCACTCGATTCGAACAATGCTCGCGCTCTCTTGAGCGCTTGGACCAAAACGTCAACGTCGGTCGAGTTGCTCAGCCAGCCTACATCGATGAGGGGAGCATCTTTCATGTCCGACGATGCGATGGAGACGTTCCCGCGAGACAACGGGGTGATCAGTGCGGGAAGGATAGTAACCCAGTTCTTCGATGCATCCAGTTCCGGCCAGATCGAGAAGGATCCAACCACGTATTCGATCTCTGGCCAGTCGGGTGGGAACTCTGCGAGAGCAGCTAATGCAGCTGAGCTGAGGTTGCGACGGCTTCCGGCTGGAAGTTTTTCCCATCCTGTGTACGGCGTCAGTCTTGGTGTTAGGAGCGGGGAGGAGAGACTCACCGAGATAGTCAGTGTTCTGACTGGCCAAGATACCAGTCGCGTTCGCAAGATACTCAGACGCGGACTCGGCAGCAATATCCGGATCTTGAAGGATTGCGGTCGTTGACAGATTGGACTCGTAAACTACGCCGAAGAGGACGTGATCCCACATTTCCTGGCCAACACCAGGTCTTGCGGATACCACAGGGATGTCGTGTTTGCGGAGTATGTCTTCGGGTCCGACACCGGATACCATGAGCAACTGTGGCGATTGGAACTACGCAAGTCATTAGTATAATTTGATCGAACTAGACCGAACCTGCTGAAGCTTTGGACTCACAGCTCCTGCAGACAGGATGATTTCTTTGTTCGCTGATAGCGTATAGTTGAAACCACCCGTTTCCACAACTACTCCTGTCGCGGTCTTGTTCCCATCGAACAGCACTTGCTTAGCGAGTGAGTGAGTGTAGATCTTCAGATTTCTCCGATCAGATTGCATGGCACTTTGCAAGAACGTGGACTCGCTAGTAGCCCTCGTTTGATCTTCGGGTCTGATAGTGAGAGGACAGTATTGTGATCCTACGAGTTGGCCACTGCTGAAGTCGTCAATGTCCGGTATCCCGATCTCGCGGAAACCCTTCTGAGCCCATGATGCCCACGGGGTAGCCCAGTTGCTATGGGTCACGTGAAGGGGGCCACCGTCGGATTGGTATGCTTCGCGGGAGGGCTGCGGCACCGAAGCGTTCGATGCACGAAGATCCTTCTTTGGTGGGGTGTAAGTGACGCTCTTTTTGTAGTACGGAAGGAATTCGTCCCATGAATAGGATTGGTCGTCGACGGCATCGGCCCACTGCTGGTGCGATTGTACCGTGCCTCTCTGGTAGAGCATGGCATTAAGAGCAGTGCTAGCAACGTGTGAGCTGCATTTTAGGAATGAATGTTCGCCGTACAATGCTCACCTGCCACCTAAAGTTTTGCCTCGTGTGTAACTCGCTTTTTGGTCTTGCAATTGAGGTTGAGGAGTTGTTTGAAAGTGCCAGTCGACGAGAGGTCCGCCAACGTTACCCGAGTAGTATGCTGGAACTACTGTCAAATTGCCAGCCTCGACCTAACAGCTGTCAGAAGAAAGGTACTATTCCAGTAATCGTGAACTCAGACTTGCCTCGTAGAATCCTCCTGCCTCAACTAGAGCAACGGTGACATTCTCGTGCTCAGCAAGACGGGTAGCACTGCGAGTTTCAGCTTATGTGACGAGTGCACAGACATGCGAGACGACAAACAGTGTGATGCCCGCGGGTCCAGCTCCTATAACCACGTCTTGTCTAATAAGCACCAATCTTCTGACTTGATGGAATCGAACCTTGGAGACTCACAATCGAAAGTAGTGTTTGCACCAGGGCGACCAAAGTTGTTGGAGAAATCCGGTCCAATCTGCAAAGCGGCGGCCAAATGTATGGTTAAAACCAAGCTCAAAGATAACAGCGCCATTGCCACAAGTTCCTTGGAGCAATTTTCATGAGATACTTCCGAGTGAAGTTGATGGACGCAAGCTTGAGTTATATAAGTTCTTGACTACCAACCGCAATACGGCCCGGCTGTATGCCGTGCAACGGGTCTGTCACACTTGGTCTGTGGAAGTATATAGTGCTTTGATAAGAACAAATCCGCGGGACGCTTGGAACAGTCCGCTCAACAAGAAGACCGAATTGATAGGGGGTTGATCGATTGACCAAGCGGTCGAGCGAATTGTTCATCCGAGCCGCAGAACCAAGCCTCGAACATGATCTATGTTCGAACTCGATATATCATTCATAATGCAAACGACTCACAGCTATCTATCGCTCGTGCTCGTGATTCTTTGCACACAGTCGATTGGTCTAGTTTGTCGTTGCCATACCGCGCAGATACACATATATGTTGTGGGTATGTACATAGCCCTGTGCCCCTATTGCTGTACCCTGCCTCCCCCAACCTCCGTACATGCGCTATGACATGGACTGTGAGTACTTCCCAAAGATCCACAGCGTCGTCGAATCTGGATCACATTGCTCCAAACCCTGCCGATTACATGTTAAAGTATCCTTCCAAATATTTGTGATATCCTGAGCATGTATGCTCTGATGTAGGTTGTAGAACAAAGATTTTTGCAACTTGCTCGAATTACAGTGCAGTCTATGCTTGTGCAATCGCCGGAACGCCTCGACTCATCCGTTGCCGCCCGCCACGCCCCGCCACGCCCCACCTACGCTTATCTTGTTTTCTCCTGAGAACCAAGAATTCGGTATCACAGGTATCCTTTCTTTCGACCACAATTGCATTTGCCGGTTACAGGCATGATCAGCATTGCTATATTCATGACACCCGACTCAACACCTCAAGACCTGGTCAATTCTCAGATAAACCCTTGATCCCAGATCTGTCCGAGACATCATGCGGATAACCCAAAGATCTGCAAAGGCGTTTTGCTGTTCTGGTAGGAGGTAAGGCTGTGTAGATCAGGGAAGTGGAAGGATCGGACCCGGATCCCCCGAGACCGGGTAAACCTTATTTCCACCTTGTCGTGTATAACAGTGCGTACTCGGGCGAGGAACGCAAACGAGGTACTAAGGCTCTCAGGCTACGAAGGAAGATGACTAACTGAGTAGCACACTAATCAAGATATTCTATAGATGATGCTGCAAGTAGTTGGGATGGACCATAACATCCACTTTGCGCGTCCTCTTCACCTCTTCAGTAGCCGCGCCGAAATACCTGTCAGTGCGAAGACTCCAGTACAAATTCGCGCGAACTGAATTACGCACGCCCTCGACATACTCATCCACCGCTGCAGCAGTCGGCCCGTCCCAATGTGGCAGACTATCTGCCAATTCTTCGAAGCGTTCCAAGCGTGCCTGGAGCAGACTTCCCAGATGATCGAATGCTTCCTGTGCGCTCATTCCACGACATCGACAAGCCGCGACAAGGTTGTGCCTCACGTCCTCGTACTGGCAAATAGTCAGTCAACTTGCAGATTACCACTTGACGACAACTGGCTCTTCAAGCTTGCCATGACTCACCTCTTCTTTCCGATATGAGAGTATGTCGTTCTGTATGAGAATAAGATCCACACCAAGGACTCTGATTTGCTGGATCAAACTGTGTTCGAAAACCGTCTTCGGTATGTCAAGCTGGTGGCCAAACTCGACAAGGGCGTACAGCGGCTGTGCACCGATCGATGAACGACGAACAGTCAACAGATCCTCAGGATCGCGCGAGTGGCTTGTCGAACAGTCTTGGACCTGCTGGAGCGCTCCTTGACAATAATCTTGCATGGCACACATGAAGCGCTCACGTACACCAGCGTTCTCCGTGCCAGACTTCAAGCGCATCCATATGTCCGCGTGACAATCAACCAATCGTTGCTCAGCCTCAGCACCGGCCGGGAGTGGCCCAGGATCTTCTCCATCCTGCATTGCCCCGATCAGTCTTTCGATCAGTAAAATTGCTTGATCCGTATCCTCGCGCAAGTCGCCATCGTCGAAGAGGTCGTCGAACGGGAACACCCAGTTGCCCCAATCGCAAATCAAGCGGAAACGATCGTGGTCGGCTTTTGGTGCGAGAATCGCACAGAAATAGGAGAAGTCGATAGCGCTGATTTTCTTTTGTGCTTTACGGTCGCACTGCCAGCTGTTGGCAAGCCATTGTTCGGATTCTGCGCGTACAGAACGATAATGGGGGTTGGAGTAGGGGGGAGTAGCGAGAAACGATGTGAATAAGTTGGGTATCACCACGGTTTGTCGAGTTGTGTCAGCCATTTGAGCAAACATGATCATTGTCAGCGACCGAACAACATACGGCTTTTAAGCGATGAAGCTGTAGCCTCTGTTCTCACAAGTCACACCGCCTGTCTGACGAGTGTCTCGGTACGATGATGCGCACCGGCGCCCCAGGAGTGGTGAACAGTGTACTCGGCGGCACGACACACCGACTATCCGCTTCTGCGTCTGTGCGATTTGCATCGCAGCAGCACTGCCAACGAATGCATCTATATGTGCCAAACTGCTAAGCTCAAGATCGGCACTGTGAACTTCAGCACTCCCAATTCCAACTTATCAGGGCAACCAGGAAGAAGCACCGTCTGATCCCTCGTAACCACACTCGTCCGACCTCTTCCTTCTGGTGCTGCTGCCCGGCACTTTGCAAGCCACCCTGAACGCACAAGGTTCGTCGATTATGTCTGGTCACAACATCGCTCCCGACATAGGCGAAGTCATCCAACTCGGTCAACATCGATTCACGTGGACGGAAGATCACATTGACAGAGCAACACTGCAAAAGCTGCAGTCTGAATACGATGTCCTTGGCAACAGCGCTCTAGAGCGCCTCCAGGAGACGCAGCTCGAAATAGGACAAAAGGACTTATTTACAACGTTGCGCGATAACTATGCCTCGGACGACACATTATCAGCTTTCTGGACTGAGACGCACACAGTACCAGAATGGGTTGATTGGGCACAGATTGATCGCGGCCAACGATTCTTCTACAAGCACATGGCAGCAAATTTTGTCGGCTTTGCTCTGCAAGGCTTCATGGGCGAAAACACCACTACCGGAAGTACGGCAGAGGTGCTCGTGAGAACCGGTGGATTTTCTACCCGCGTCCTTCTCCGCCGCCTCTTGGAAACATTCCAATGGCTGTTGCAAGTCACCAAAGACATCGATGGCATCAAGCCTGGAGGTGAAGGTCACACAGCCACGATTCGAGTCCGCCTTCTCCACGCTTCTGTTCGCCATCGCATGATGAAGTTGGCAGCATCGAAGAATGGCTACTTCGACATGCAGAAACACGGAGTGCCCATCAATTCTGCTGATTCCATGCATTCCATTGCAACATTCGGATGTAATCCTATCTGGCTCCAATTGCCTCGTCTTGGAATCACGCCGACTTCCCAAGAAGCCGAAGATTACATGGCTCTCTTTCGGTACGTGGGCTATGTGATAGGGACCCCCCATGAGCCCTTCAGCTCTGCTGCCAAAGGCAAGGCATGCATGGAATCCATCGAGATGATTCTGTACCCCACGGACAAGTCGAAGGTCCTCGGGCACAATTTCATCGAATGTCTAAGGAATATTCCGCCTCTCAACTTATCCAGGCCTTTCATCGAAGCTGGCACGAGAGTCATAAATGGTGAAGATCATGGCAAGTTGATAGGGATCTCGAAGCCTGGGCTTTTGTCGTATTGCCAATTCTACGGTCTGTGCTTCATCTTGCGAGGAATGACTCTTGTGCAAAAGTTTTCGCCCCGGTTCGAGAACTATCTGGTAGCTGTAAGTATCCTGACCGCCTACATAGAGACATCTTGGGCTGACCTTTCCAAAGCAATCCAGGGCCTGGATCTACACCACCATCGTGGAGAGTCGTTCTCATGCTTTTGGACTTGGGGGAGCCAGCGACTTCTCCATGAAGTGGGTACCAAAACCTGGATATTCCACTGTTGGAGAAAATGCGATCAGTCCGACGGCAGCAAGACGAGTGTACATTAGACCGGTCGAGGTGTTTTCGATGGTAGCATTCATTGTGGTTTGTGGAGCAGTGCTCGGCTCTTTTCTGACCATGGCCTTGACTGCCAGATTTGCGTTACAGTTGATAGTAGATAGATAGTATGCTATCTAACTTTCCTATGACATGGCCTCCTACCGTTAGTGACAGCGAATCGCACATCAGCTTCGCCTCCGAGCATGCATCCTTGCGCATCAAAGAAGGCGACGTTCGTGAGAAAACCGCGCACGATTTCGTAGTGCAAAAGTTATATGATGAGCTTTTGCACGACTTCCATGGCTGTACACAAGATCAGCATTACGAAGACAGCAGGCGGCACATGGCTGATGTCAACATTCTCAACAAATGTGCGCTACATGTACAATACAGAGCCAGCACACCGAAGTCTGCGTACGGCACACCAAGCTGTTTCCTTGAGTGTGATTATGTAGATGTATGTACAATTCCTGAAGACATGAGATGGCCACATTGATGGACTATGTCATACGAGGGACATCCTTCACATCCACAAACCGAATTTCCATCACATACGCATTATTTTGTAACCAACAATTGACCATGACATATGTAAATTCCCCACAAGCCATGTGCTACACACGCGCATATCCATCCAATCAAAAGCCGAGTATCCGATGACAAAAATGCGAATTTATGTTCATTCACTTCCTCACGTTTTTCCTGATCGCTCCTTCCTCACTTCAGAACCACAACAACAGTCGCGCCTTCCTCAAGTTGGAGAGGTTTCTCATTTGATATTGAGATTGCTGTGCTGGTCCAACTGGAGTTTTGAGAGAGCTGTTGATTGGCCCAGCGCGAGATACGCTAGTGGGTGCACCCGCTAAAACGACCACACCTGGCTGGGTCACGTGCTTTTTGGGCAAGGAGGAAGTGGCGAGGATGGTTTGTGTCTTGCCTTTGCATGTGTTGATGTATGTATTTATCGAATACATAGTCACCTCATTGCAGTTATACGAGCTCGCGGAGACGCGCACATGTATCTCGGGCGATTTCGATGCGAAGGAGCAATATTCAGGGTTAGAGTTGGGGGCTCCTCGTAATTTGGATGTGAAGCTCAAAAACACCAAGTCAACAAGTGCGTTCTAGCCTGGTACAAATCGCCGTGGCATGGCACAAGGGTATGTTGATGTTGGCACAGTATCTCTGGCTAGCACGGGTGAGGAGATTGGACGTTGTTGTGTCGCGTGCACGATTTGTGTTCTCCCAATCCACTGCTCGTAGCACAGCTTGACAACATAGCACATAAAGTAACATGCATGATGCACGAGAGGCGTTCGCCAAGCAGGACGGAAGGACGTGACCTCCAGGCGCATGCAGATGCATGTGTCTACATGTACACTCGCAGTAACATACATGTACCTCTACGCAGTACGGAGGATGGAGGAAGCAGCAGGCAACAGGCCTCGGTACCAAGTGAAAAGTATAGACATATGACGATGATCCTTCGCCTTCAGGTGCTTGTTCCTTGGTCAGCATGGTTTGGTCTGGCCCGCGCGCTTAATTCTGCCCTGGCAGTGTTTTGCTTTATTGCTGGCCATGCCACTGTCATCATCATCACATCTATCCCTGTGCTGATCATGTAGTAAGATCTAGACCAGAT
>Ga0265797_10001262_pt1 | contig 44717 bp, 36 predicted proteins | sample P2T30metagenome_FD_192433 | JGI IMG/M metagenome (GOLD analysis project Ga0265797, IMG submission 192433) | Plant litter microbial communities from East Loma Ridge, Irvine, California - P2 T30 | ecosystem: Environmental > Terrestrial > Plant litter > Unclassified | place: USA: California...
AACGAATATATAGTACACAAACTTGGACATACAGCGCAAATCCCCGGCTAAAATCTGATTGCTTTATAGTCACCGGGCATTGCTGAAATACAACTTGAACAATTCGTGATGACATGAATGTATTCTCACTTTATTTTTTTGACATATGTAAGTTTTACCTATTTGGGAAGGTACGACTTACGCAAAGAAAGGAAGGCACGATTTGGCTGGCATAAGTGAATTGACGCGACAGCCGTTAGCGGCGGCCATATCCGTTCATACCCGATTGGCTGATGGCGGTGATAAGCTGATAAGCTCCGTCGCCTCGCAGCAACAGCATACCTCCATTGCGGCCTCGATGCTCAGCTAGTACAACATACGCTACACATTGTCGGTACGTCATGCAAATAAAGACTTCACGATAGTGTCCAATGAGGACCAGTCGACAAAGCAACAGTCTTGGCGGGCTCGGCAGGTTCGACAGGTAGGAAAGCTTGCAATATGAGGACCCATGTCGCTCTAAGAGAGATCGTCTCCTCGGCTGGCACGTAATGTACAAGGGCACAACCCAGCCCTCGCCGTGAAGATATTCCGCAGGCAATTTTTCCACTATCCGCTTTACCTCGTCTGATACAGCTCACAATGGGTCGACAATCCTCCAAACAGGTCATTGCATGGTTTTTAACATGGCTTGCCGTCTCGAGCGGCGCTATGTCCAAAGCTGTCTATGCACCACGAGTGAAATCCACCAGTGGACTTATCATTGGCCATCAGGCCCCTGACAGGCCAGATACCATCGAGTTTCTGGGCATCAAGTACGGTCAGGCTCCTGTTGGTGAGCTCAGATTTGCTCCTCCGGAAAGATACACTGCTCCAGCGGATGCTCTATACAACGCGTCGACTTGGGTAAGTTCTACTTGTACCATTGTCTAAGCGCAAGCGACTAACATTGGTGACAGAATGCGTAGGTGGCGATCGATGAACGAGAGAAGGTTTTGCTGATGGGACCCATAGTGATTGCCCAGCGAACATTGCACCAGAGACGAAGTTCCCTAACTTCACCGATAACGGATTGACGATCGTCAATAAATTCACCGGCCGTCTCGGGAATCAACAGGACGAAGACTGTCTCGCACTCAACATCTGGACCAAGTCGACTCCGGAAACGCATCCGCACGAGGCCAAGAAGCCCGTCTTTGCTTTCTTCCACGGCGGCCGCTTCACCATCCCTGGGCCACACAGTCCATTTTACAACGGGCAGTATCTTGCAGACAACGAGGATGTAGTAGTCGTGACTATCAACTACCGCCTGGGCATCTTCGGCTTCTCCGGAGCGCCAGGCATTGAACAGAACGCTGGACTACGTGATCAACGATCCGCGATCGAATGGCTTCGTGACAACATCGCTGGCTTCGGAGGCGATCCAAATCGAATCATCATCTTCGGTCAATCTGCTGGCGGCGCTTCGGTCGATTACTGGGCCTACGCCTACGAAAAAGACCCAATCGTAGCCGGCATCATCTCTCACTCTGGCACAGCACTCAGCTTCATCCCAAATACACCCGAGTACTCACGATCCATCTACAACAACGTCTCCACCACCGTCGGCTGCAGCAACACCACCGAAACCAGCACTCTCTCCTGCCTCCGCAGCAAACCCTTCACAGCCCTCCTCGCCGCCGCCCGCAACGTCCCAGCCCTCCCAACCCTCGCCCTCGCCCAAGCAACTTTCCACCCAACCGTTGATAACACCACCGTATTCGCAGACTACACCACCCTGGGCAAAACCGGCGCTTTCGCTACAATCCCCTACCTCGCCGGCAACAACGACTACGAAGCTGGGACCTACCGCGTCAGCGCCTTCAACGCTAACGTCACCCTCTCACCTGAGCAATGGGAGCTCTTCAACGAGCGCGCCTTCACATGTCCGACGAAATACGCCACTGCCTTCCGCGTAGCACACGGCGTGCCGACCTGGCGCTACCGCTACATGGGCGACTACGATAACCTGCGGCTGTACGACAGCTGGGGCGAGTACCCTTCCAGCGGCGCATATCACGGCTCAGAATTGAGCGAGCTGTTCGGCACGGCGGAGAATGTTAGTGGCGAGGCGAGCTCGGCGGAGCAGGAGCGGTTTTCGAGGTATATGCAGGGTGCGTGGGTGGCTTTTGGTCGGGATCCGTGGCGTGGGCTTACGAAGGAGTATGGCTGGCCGGGTTATAATGAGAGTGTGAAGAGTTTGGTGGAGTTGGCGCCTGGTGGAGGGGTGTTGAGGGAGTTTGTTGATCCGGGTGTTTATGATGGAAGATGTCCGCGGGTGGAAGACAATGATCCGAGACCGGGGAGGGGCGCGTTTTAGATATTGTGATCGGGGTGATGTTGAATCAAGAAAGCCTCTTTTGGAATATGCTTGAATCGCGCGAGAACAGACAAGTGTCATTAGTACAGCAACAAAAGTCTTCGGGATTCAACAGAATGTCTTTGACTCGTTCGATTCTCATTTCACACTGTCTGCCTCTCTCTCTCTCTCATCTCGTAGCGAAGGGTTTCTATAATACAAAGCAAAGAAAAGTACAGTCGTACGCCCAAGCAACGCTCAATGTTCAGCACCAAGCAAATCAAACACCTCATTTTTGTAGAGGACATCACGCCGAACAAAAAACGCAAAAACAAACAAAAGCCGGCCGCAACGTCCTCGGGTCATCGTCCATAGTCCTGTCAGACTGTTTACGATAGTTCATTGCAGCACCGTGCCGCATTTCGATCGCTGTTCAACCCAACACCTTTTTGCAGTGTTTCCAAGCAAGCAATCCTTCTCTTCATCTCCAATGTTTGTTCCTTTTTTTTTAACCATGGCGGCCTTCGCCTGTGGTGGTGTGATTCACGCCGAGCAACCAAAATCCAAGTCCAGTAATCCAATCATGTCGAGATGGATCCGTGTGAGTTTTGTCGTACCTGTACAGTACTTGTACAAAAGGTAGTCGGTACAATGGCTCGTACAGAAGATGTTCGTATCAAGTGAAGCACTAGTACAAAGTGACGTAATCTCGTCAAACGCGATCAGAAGATCGCTTCAACGATTTACGCGTGTCGTGAACATGCTGGTAAGCGTAAGGCTCAGTCATGCCAGAGACATGCTGGTAAGCGAAAGGCTCAATCGTTCCGGAGACATGCTGATACGCCTGAGACTCGGTCATGCCAGAGACAACCTGAGAAGCGAAAGGCTCAGTCATGCCGGAGACATGCTGATACGCTTGAGACTCGATCATGCCAGAGACATGCTGGTAAGCGAAAGGCTCGGTCATGCCAGAGGCGTGCTGATAAGCGTAAGGCTCGGTCATACCAAAGACAACCTGAGAAGCGAAAGGCTCAGTCATGCCGGAGACATGCTGATACGCGTGAGACTCGATCATGCCAGAAACGTGCTGATTAGCGTAAGGTCCGACTGGCATAAGCGGTCCGATTGGAACAAGCGGTTCATCCGGTGCAAAGAGATACTCCGCTGTGCTTTCGGCAACTGCGTTGCTCTCGAGAGCAATGTGCGGTCCGATTGGGAAAAGCGTCTCATCGACGGAAAGGAGAAACTCCGCTGTGCCATCAACGAATGCGTTGCTTTCAAGAGTGCCGTACGGTCCGATTGGAATAAACGGTTCGTTCGGGGAATAGAAACACTCCGCTGTGCCGTTGGCAATTGCATTACCTCCGAAGATGCCGTACTGTACATCACTAAGGTTTCCGTACATGTTGGCAGTCAATGTCGGATCACATCCTAACGCGCGATCGTCCTAGTGTCGCGGCGCAGACAATGACCCGCCAATGTCGACGTTACTGTAATGAGAGACGCTGGAGGCCTGCACTTGTCTCTTGCATCGGGCGGTGACAGCCTGCGTGCTCGAGATGCGCGGGTGGTAGTTCCCTTGCACCCAGTGGAAGCGTTTCTCGAGTTTACGCAGATGCTCCCACATGTCGTCGAACTGTTTGGGATGCACCAGGGCATCAATCTCGCCTTTGGTGGGAATCTCGCTCTTGATGCGCGCGGCTTGGAATGCGAAATCACCTTCCAATCGGCGAAGTTGATGTTCAAGATCAACGACTTTCTCCTGAGTGTCGTCTTGTCCTGATGTTCCCATGTTGCCGGTCGATGGCACGACGCCACCTAGTCCACAATCATTCTAGTATCGCGGAGCAGACGGCGGTCCGCCAACCATGTCGCTGCTGTAGCTTGGGTTGTTTGAGATTTGGCCCTTCAATTGGAAGATCTCATCCTGCATGCGGGAGATTCGCAATTCGTATTCGTCCTGCATACGGCTGAAGCGTTGCTCAATGCTACGCACGTAGGCCCAGATATCGCCCTGGCCTTGGGTATCTTGTTGGACTGGATTTCCAGAAGCGAGAACTTCGCGCATACTGCTGCCAGAAGATCGACCGTGACTAGACATACTGCCTGGATTAGAGCTTGAGGCGCCGCTCTGTGGTGGCAACTGTTGATGATGCAACGAGCTAGGACCAGGACCCGAGAATCCGGACGACTGCATAGTGTTGCGATTTTGTGGCTGAGTGCCAGCAGCAGCCATGGCCGGGATAGGAAGGGGTGGTAGCTGAGGTGCAGCCTGGTTGGCGTGAGGGAACTGCGCATGAGGATGCGGCGGTGTCCTACCACCAGTTCCACGTCCAAACTGTTGTTGTTGGAACTGCGTAGTAAGACTTGGTGATCGATTGCGCATCGTGGTGTTCCCGTTGGGATCGGTGACACTAAGTCTGTGATGCTCTGCTGGCTGACCAGGGGACAGTGGCTTGGGCGACTCGGTCATCATTCCTCCTGTTTGTTGGAAGACTTGCCCAGGCGGTGCGTTGTAGAATGTCGACGCTAATGATCCCCCAGCTGCGGGACTGGGATGACCCGACATGTCACGTGGTGATGTGACAGGGCCGGAGGCGGGATGTACGACCTGTGGTGGCGCCATCTCGCCACGCGCGTGTTGTAATGCAGGTGGCGGATACGTGTTTGAGTGTTGGCGATAGACCTGGCGGTCCGCGTCCTGTGGCGTCTCTAATTGAGTGCGCTTACGGCTTGGCTCGCTCTCGCGACGACCAGACGCGTCCACATCAACTTCATCGTCGTCGTCGGGATAATCCATGCCGTCCATGCCTTCACCGTCGCGTCCGAAGAATTCGTCATCGCCACCAACACTTGATCTCCGACCAGCGCACCCTCCGGGACCCTTATTGTGGCGGGCTAAAGCATCGCCACGTGCGAAACGTCGACCACACTTGTCGCATGTATGAGGCCTCTCTCCGGTGTGAAGTTTGGTGTGGCGTTTCAAGTCATGTAGGCGTCTGAAACGCGCGTTGCAAGTCTGGCAAACGTACGGTTTCTCTTGACTGTGTGTCAGCAGGTGACTCTTCAAATTGTGATGTCTTGTGAAATCCGTCGAGCAATAAGGGCATTTGTGGCGTTTACCCGATGATACTGGTGGCGATTTCGGACTTGATTGGCCATAGCCTGGCAAACTCAGACCTCGCGTGGGTCCATCGCGTTCATGTTCTTGCGGTGGCGGTCCCGGGTATGAGAATGCCTTGTGGCCGTCGTCGTTGCTGACGTTCAGGTGACCGTTGTCGCCAGTGTAATTGCCAGAATCGGACATATCAGCGGGCTCAGCTACGTATGATTGCTGATTCGAAGAGTCGGAAAGGTGATTCGAAGTGGCGGTCATGCTTGCGCCGGCACCCGATGACTCGATGGATCCATAGCTGGACATGCTGGCAGGGCTCGTTTCCAGTGATGCGCCCTGTGTGATTTTGGGTATGGTTATCTTCTCTGCGGCCTTGCGCAAAGGTTCGCTTAATTTGTTCGGTGCTGGGCTGTCGCTTGGTCGGCTGATTCCTCCACTACCCATCAACGCTTGCATAGCCTGAACAGCAGGATTGGGACTCGTACGCTTCTCAGCCTCGGTGGCAGTGAGTTGCTGCCGCTCCCTCCTCTTCGTCTCCGCGAGGGCGGCCGCTCCAGTGAGTGCTACAGGCGATCGGGCTTGAGAATGGGTGTGTTTTGATTTGGTTGGTTGAGAGAGTGGTTTCGACGACGCAGCCGCCGGAGTGGGTCGCGACTGGTCGGGATGCAGTAATTCCGGGGTTCGGACGGCGGTCGAAGGTCGCGCGGCTGCGACAGTAGGGAAGGATGTTGGTGTGCGAGGAGGAGCGAGTGCCGGAGGGTCGGACGGGGGACTGGTGGTGCGGTTTGTTGTGGCCATAAAGGCTAGGTCGACATTGGCGAGCGCGTCGGGTGGAGATTGTTGTTATCGATTGTGTCTGTCGGCGCGTTCGTCAGTAAGCAGCGTGCACCTCACTCAGCACAACGTTCGCGTGGAAGAAAGAGGCTTGGCAGCTGGAGGGCTGAAGGCATGCGCGCGCGTGGAGCGTTCACATGGCGTCGTGGCAGTGCATGTTCGATGGGGAGCGAAGCAGTGCACAGGTGGAGGGGAGACGCACATCAGTCGGGAAGCTGGTTCGGCGACTCAAGACTTGGAATTGGCGTTATTCGACTAGCGCGCGGGATGCGGGACGACCGCGGGCGGGAAACCACGTGAGAGACGAGATACGTCAGAGTCGGAGGATTCGAGAAGACTCGGACCAGACGAGAACGCAGCGCGAGTCAACTTCTCAGCAGTAAACCAGGCAGAGTGGTGGCGGTCGTGTAGTGAAAAAGTGGCGAGTGGAAAGCGTTCAGTCGTAAAGCAAGAAGCCGCTGTGGCGATACCTAATGAGACCGCGAATCGCTGCGAAATCAGGGCGTAGCGGGCCCGCTGCGGCGCAGGCCTTCTAACGGTCGGTAGCTTCTTCGGCGGCGTGATGTACAGTGCAGGCTCACACGCGAAACAGGTCTCCAGGGATAATAATCTGTGCGTGTGTTCGAGAGAGCGTTAGTCGGAGGTTCAACAGATCTGACATGCGAGACATGTTCGCTGAGCAAAGTGGCGTATGCGAGGCACCACTAGCGAACGAGAGACGACGAAGGCGCAGCACAGCAAGGGTATCGAAAGGGTAGGTAAATCGTCATGGCCAAGAGCATTTGGCTGCTCGCAAGCCACGATCGCCACACTCGCCAGCGCCAGCATCGAGGAATCGGTGATCGCAGCGCTGCTGTACTGCAACACGCTTTCGGGCCACAGCCGCACAATTTGAAAGTGGTACGCAGCCCTGGCGCCGGTCGAATTCGGATTTCGAGGAAGCCGTTGCTCGAGTGCGCCACTTTTTGAGCAGTTCACGGTGCGTCTATGCTGCGACAGCGAGCTCTTCACAGAGACTGTGGCAGTGGTGTGGCTCAACAGGTACAGAAGAACCGTGGAAGGACGGTTTGCCTTCAGACGGCGCTGGCTTCGGAGAAATCGACCGCGGTGAGCCGGGCGTCGCGTGCGTCCCACCGATCAGGAGACGGGCCTTTAGTCTTAGCCCACTTGGTCCTGCTTGCTCACTGGCAAAGCTCGCAAAGGTTCATCCTCGATGTCTCGGATATGTGTTCTAGAAGAATGACGGCACAGCTCGATTTGAGCATGAGATTTACACCTGGTTTTACTGCACCTGGCTTGGTCGAGAGGCCGGCCTTGCTTCAGTATTAGGTTGGGAGGTTGGTAACGAGCCTCGAGCGAGCGAGAGCCGTAACCTGGGAGTCAACCAGGTCGATCGCCCGCATTTGTTTAGATACTGGGGAGGAGCCGAAGCCGTGCTCGGCGTGCCAGCCACAGGAGTTACCACAAACGGGGCTGAAGAGTGATCTGCTAGTGCGTCATCCGTATTGATAGCTATCAAATACAGGTTTTTGGACGCGTTTGCCCGCTAGTTGTTCTGCCTTGCTTGCTTGCCAGGCCTGTCTTCTCCAGCTGTGACTGTTTGATGATGAATGTGAGGCGATCACAATGCGACTATCATTAATCGAGGATGGGTCTGTTGATGGAGATATCCGCAGTGTGCGAGTGTAATCATGGATGGCAGGGTCCACGATCAGCGCTGTCATTGAATTAGGCAGGAGCTGCGTCAAAGAGGCAACCGCGTGCGAGGCTGTGCCACCCGGACTGATGCCTCGGTGCCACACTGCCACTGCCACTGCCTGGCTACCTTACCTGGTCGTTGGGTCTGACGGCAGCCGCAGCACGAACGACACGGCTCATCATGTCTGTCAAAAATCACATCCTGTCATGAGCTTCGGCACTGGCACTCACTACGTCCTGAATGGCAAATGCACTGACACGATATGCCGTAAATTCACTTGAATCAGGATCCTCGCCGAGGTGCGAACAACCGAGAGATCATCAATACCATGCTGGGGTGCCCTGGTCAAGCCCCAAATGCACGGATGGGCAACTCACGCCTAGCTCGCACGACGGTAGAAGCGACCCCAAAGGTGGCTGGCGGTCCGCAATCCTCACTGCCTGTCAAGTTTCAGTGGCAAGTGGTATGTTGGGTTGGGCATTTGGACTGTGTGCTGTTTACAACAACATCGTATCGAGATCGCGTTGCAGGGAGATGCTGTGGATTCAATGCGGGCGCTGACACGTGGCTCTATCCACGGCTACATACGATGTAGATCAGAACAACATGCAATAATGACACCTGTGACAGTTCCAAAACATGGGTCAAGAACACGCAAAGCTGGATCTCGGGACCACTTGTGGAGGCCATACCACTAGTATCCCGGCATATGCAACGTAGACATTTGTATCAATCACCAGGATTCCCATGCGAGCTATGCCCAACCCCTGGTCATACAACCATCACGGAAGCGAAGTGGACAGCACGATTTCACACATACACCGTAGGGAAGTCTAACAAGGCACAGCAGTAGTGACTCGACGGAAACAGGGTGACCGCAGAGATGCTCAGATCGCATTGATGTTTCTATCGATGCTTTCTTGTGGCTCAGGCAGTGCCATACGAAGATGGAATGAATAGCTCGTCTGAAACTGGTATTATCGACATGACCAGACACTGAGCAAGGCTATCGAATCCCACATGCACCTTACTCGTCAAGCCGCCAGGCTCGATGTACTTCTATACTCACTCCGGCAGCGAATTGATCGCAGAGGATATGCCCTCAGACCCATCGTGCATCAAAGGCGCGAAAAAAAATCCTTAATTATGACCAAGGGAAAGAAGCTGCTGAGCCGACCTAGCTCGTATACAGGGTGTTGGATGCCAACGGTTCAAGAGGTTCGTGAAGAGTGACAGTCGAGAGAGCCGCCGATTACGTTTAACAGACACGAATGACGAAGCACGTATACACAGAATTGAGATATCAGCGTCTATTCAGGCATACTCTACATAAACACGATAGCATCTCCCTAGCTTATGTACTCCTGTACTACACGATATCCCTATCTCCCGCCATCAAGATAGTACGAAAGGGTGTAGTTCAAGAACGTGCACTGCTTAAGATCAGGGAAGTCAATCGTCTTCGCAGGGAAGTCAAGGTTCTTCGCCGGGCCCTTGCTGCCGCTGACAGGCTTCCATGGGCCTGACTGTTGGACACCTTGAGTAGTCTATATATCATTATATCAGCAGACACTCAAGTTTGGGGCAGGTAGATCCAACTTACGTTCGTGTATCCGCGCACTTGGAGGTACTTCGCAGACGGATTCGGATCGCCTTGCCTGGTGAAAGCCGCAAAGTAGCCCGACATCAACTGCAAAGCCTTAAGATCGCTAGCATCACGCAGAGGGTCCTGGTTGCCGTAAGTGAAGCCCACGTCCGCACCATGGAGGCGGAAGTAGGGCAAGTGAGGGTTGCCATTGGGGTAGCCGGGTGTGACGGGACCACTTGCGAGTCCAGAAGCACCGAGGTTGTTGGGATCATAACCACCATATGTGCGATCGATGTTGTAGTAGTAGGCGACCTTGAAAGCCTTTGAGGTCGCGCCGGCGTAGACTGTGGCTTCGTCGATGCAGCGGAAGGTCTTGTCTGTGGCGATACGCTGGCTGACGTTGAAGGCGTCGAGGGACAGGTTTCCGCTGTTGTAGTATGGGAATAGACCTGAATCGATGGCGAGCTGAGCGTACTGTGCGGTGATACCGAGGCTGGCTTGGATGCCTTCGGAGAGAGATGAGATATTGGCTGGTGGGAAGTTGGAGAAGGAAGCACCTGGATGACTCGGTCAGCGTTCATGTCGAGGGTAGGGTTGGGGGGATTGCAGCCAGCTCACCATCGTCAGTTGTAGTGCCGAACAGCACGGGAACGTGTGCAGTGCTACTGTTGCGCTTGGAGACGATAAGCTGTTCTGTGTTGACGATACTGCCGTCCTGGACAACGTATCTGGCAACGGTGTTGTAGTTCTGGATCGTTTGGGCAGGAACTGTCTTCAAGCAAGCGATTTGTGCATCGAGAGTGGTCTGGTTGCATCCCAGACCCTGGAAGATCTGTTGGCCGGCAACGGTGTACGACTCGTTAACGGTGTAGTAAGAGCTGTAGGTGGTACCGTAATCACCATCGAGTCCGAGGGTACGACCTCCACCGAGATTGCTCTGAGGAATCGCTCCAGCAATCAAGTTTTGGCTGATGACTCTGGGAGAGCCGAGCAGAGTACGAACAGATCCTGCACCAGCGCTACCGCCGATCTGTGAATAACGTTAGCTTCAGATCATGATGAGGGACACCATTCCACTCTAGAGTATAAAGCGAGAATGGGGATTATCTCTAAACTTACAATAGTAACGCGGTTAGGGTCGCCACCGAACTGGGCAATGTTCTTCTTCACCCATTCCAGCGCGGTGATTTGGTCGCCAATACCGAAATTGCCCTTAACATCAGTACCGGGAATCGCGAGGAATCCAAGCGTTGACAGACGGTAGTTGATCTCAACTCCCACAATGTCTTCGCGAGATGCCAGGTTGCCAGTGTCTTGACCACTAGTGGGTCCACCATCACCACCGGTGAATCCTCCACCGTGGATTGAGAAAAGAACAGGCCTCAGGTCTTTCTTCGATCCGGCCTTGGGCAGGTATGGTGTCTGAATGTTCAGGAAGAGGCATTGCTCGCCGCCCTGTCCGTCCCTGTAGATCTGCACGCAGTTGGATCCGTATTCGGTCGCTTGCAGAGTCTGACCAGTGCGGCTGTAGAGCTTGGAGTATTCGAAGCGAGCAGGTGGGTCGGCATATGGAATGCCGTTGAAGCGGAACGATTTCTGATTCCTGTATCCCACGTACTTATTACCGCCGGACGAGACGGTAAGCTGGTTTGAAGCGGTGGCGTTGGACGTTGTCGCCGTGTTGCCGGTACTTGACTGCGTGCAGAGCACTGGGAGTTTGCTGTGCTTTCCTTGAACACGTGCGAAGTTCAATCTTCGGGCATCGCTACCAACAGTCACAGCTCCGTCCTGGATCTGGTACTGCTGGTTGTGTCCTTGGTGACCAGCAAAGCTCAAGTATGCCAACGAGTGCAGGAAGTCATCGCTATGACTTTCGATCGATGTCCGGGATAAGAGGCTCTCACCAATAGTCGCACACGCCGCCTCTCCAGCACTGGCAGACATGGGGTCCAGGACAATGGCACCGATGTGGTTCGCATCGTCGGTAGTGTTGAGGTTGTTCTGATAGATGAGAGTCAAAGAAGTACCATCGTTGCTGACAATAGGCGCTGCGGTAGTTGTAGCACTCAATGCCAGAGCCGCAGCAGCAGCAACTTTCGTAGTGAAACCCATGTCGTCGTGCTCGATGTGGGTCAAAGAGAGAACAATGCTTGATGCTGAGAAGAGAAGCGATAGCCAAGAGGCAGCAGCAAGCCCTTCATATCGTTTCCAGACCATCTCAAACAATATTACCGACACTCACAACAGCCGTTTAGGTTCTGTCCTACCGACCCGGCGGGTGCATCTACTCCTCTCCACGATGTTCTCCAGATTAATATCCCGCAAACGGGATCACAGAGCTTGCCTACTTCTGGTTTATCCATTCGGCCGTGCAGGCAAAACCGGCACGCACGGCGATGGTATACCCAGATATCTGTAGGAGATGGGCCCACAACGAGATGGAAGCTGGCCATTTAGCCGTGTCCGGCTGTTCTCAAACTCAGGCTCGAGCATTTCCTGGGGCTGTCTAGCAGAGTTTGGCCCTTGCAGATGTGATCTAGATCATGTCTCCACGTGGCTCTCGTGTCATATCAATGAAGAAACGGTATACAGGCAGGCTGTTGTATAGCACACGTCCATTGCCGTGTCGACTTGTCATAGATTGGAGCGGGATCTCGCAACGATTCCGCAGAAGCTTACGTCTCGGATCAAGAGATGCCTGTACGCCCAGTGAGCCCTGTTCTCGCCAGCTTAGATGGATGCTTGAATGCTCTGATGTCCGGAGAGATTGAAGTGAATGCTTCAGTCGAATCAGATCGTTCAGTGAGTTACAGCCTTGAAGACGGTTTCAAAATGTTCGTATCACCTTTCAACCCTAACACTGCTAACCCTACACTTGACATGCTCACGATAGATGCAAATGTTCAATAGGAACATTGAAGGCACCCTGCTGCACAGCATAATGCTGTTCAATCGGCTTCCTCTGGCACAACTCTTGTCTTCATTGCCGATCTATTGGACGCTGGTTTGCAGGCGTGGAACGACCTTATGGGTCGGCGGCGCCTTGAATCACTTTTTTGACATTTTGTCGAATTGCCCCGAGGATATGACGCTTGGTTTGCTTGCGAATGAAGTTAGCAGTCACGACCAGCAACAGCAACACCCTCTCAAGCCGTCGATCAGAAGCGCATACACTATGGACGATCACACTGCACGCCTTACAACAGTCATCAATAAGCAATCAAAATCACTGACTCGAACAGGTGCTAACACCACGTGATCGAACCCTGTCTCCACGCCACCCCACAAACTCTCGAGTGAGTATCCCTGATCGGGGCCGACCGAAGATAAGCAAACGCGTGATCTCGTGTACTAAGACAACCACTGGCGCCGGACGAGTAAAACATGCAAGTGGTAGTTTTCGAGACAACGCACTCAATGGCGATTCCTTCGAACTGTCTGGCCTGGCATTCGATACACGACGACAATGGCTGAAAGCACAAGCTCAGGGCTTCCGGCCGACATCATGGACGATCCCATGGCATACAACAACTACGTCGAGGGCATGAGAGAGACACAGTATCCTATGCTCAAAGATGCAACATATCTCGACCATGCTGGCACTACACTGTACAGCAAGGCTCTTATGGAACGCTTCCACGCCGACATGATGGGCAACCTGTTCGGCAATCCACACTCAGCTTCGCCATCAAGCCAGCAGTCGACACAGCTAGTCGAGGATACCCGCCTAGAACTGCTACGATTCTTTAAGGCGGACCCGGAAGAATATGATCTGGTGTTTACGGCGAACGCTACGGCAGCGATCAAGCTCGTAATGGAGGCTTTCAGGGAGCAAGAAGATGGCTTCTGGTATGGATACCACGTGGATTCGCACACGAGCTTGGTGGGCGTAAGAGAGTCCGCGCAGGAACACCGGTGCTTTGGCTCAGATGAAGAGGTGGATCGTTGGATAGAGGCGAGCAAAGAGGATACCACTACAAGGGCGAAGCTCTTCGCGTACCCAGCCCAATCGAACATGAACGGTCGGCGACTGCCACTAGACTGGACCACTAGGTTGCATGATGCTCCAGAGTCACCAGTCTACACTCTGCTCGATGCGGCTGCGTTCGCCTCAACATCTCAGCTCAATCTCAGCGACGCCGGGCTATCACCAGACTTCATTGCTTTGAGCCTGTACAAGATCTTCGGCTTTCCCGACCTCGGAGCTTTGGTTGTGCGCAAAACTGCTGCACCTCTGTTTGCCAGGAGACGCTATTTTGGTGGCGGTACGGTGGACATGGTTGTCTCAGTCAAGGAACAGTGGCATGCGAGGAAGACTGGCACTATTCACGAGCAGCTCGAAGACGGCACCCTGCCTGTTCACAGCATCATCGCTTTGAGAGCAGCTATACAAACACACTCAGAGCTGTACGGAACAATAGAACTAGTTGCGCGACACACGGCAATGCTGGTCGAACGATTACATAACGGACTGGCAGCAATGAAGCATAATAACAACAGGCATGTAGCCACAATATACCGAACCGACAAGTCGAAATACGGCCCCGTGGTGGCTTTCAACCTGCGTAACGCCCAAGGAGAATGGATCAGCAATACCGAGCTCGAAAAAGTAGCGACCGTCAAGAACATTCATCTTCGGACCGGAGGCCTCTGCAATCCTGGAGGCATAGCTACATCGCTCGGCCTGGAACCTTGGGAGATGAAAGACAATTTCTCCGCTGGCCATCGCTGCGGCAGCGAAAACGATGTCCTGAACGGCAAACCCACAGGCATGATACGGGTCAGTTTAGGTGCAATGAGCACTCTGAAAGACGTCGAGGCTTCCCTCTCGTTCATTGATGAGTTCTTTGTGGATCATGCGGTTGTACCACTCCGAGTCGACTCTCCGATGTTTGACTTGCAGCAGAACGGCACTGGCCGTCTGCACGTGGAAAGCCTTACTGTTTACCCTATCAAGAGTTGCGCCGGCTGGCGAGTACCTCACGGAACACCATGGGAAATGCGACAAGAAGGCCTGGCTTGGGATCGCGAGTGGTGCATAGTTCATCAAGGTACGGGCGCCGCGCTCAGTCAGAAGCGATATCCTCGGATGGCACTTATCAGACCCGAGCTGGACTTTAAAACTGGCATGCTCGTGATACGACAGGCAGGAAACTCCACTGAAGCAAGTGTGCCTCTGTCGCTAGATCCGTCCTACTTCGCTGCAGATGGTCTACGGCACAGCAACACCAACGTGTGTGGTGAAGTAGTAAAGGCCCGACTGTACACATCCGCCACAATTGCTGCTTTCTTAACCGCAGCCGTAGGCGTACCCTGCACTCTCGCCCGTTTCCCCAGTGCGACTACTGCAGGCTCATCAACAAGACACAGCAAATCACACCTTAAGCCTCTGGATCAACAAACCAATGTCCCACGCCCAATCCTTCTCAGCAACGAATCCCCAATCCTAACAATCAACCGCTCCTCCCTCAACCGCCTAAACGAACAGATCAAATCCAAAGGCGGCAAAGCAGCACATCCCGCCGTCTTCCGCGCCAACATCGTTCTCGCCGAGGACTCACAATTGCCTCCTGGCCAAGAACAGCCATGGGCTGAGGACGAGTGGGAGAGCATGCAAGTGAGCGGCTCTGGTGGACCAACATTGGAGTTTTTGGGCGGATGTCGGCGGTGTCAGATGGTTTGTGTGGATCAGCAGAGTGCGGAGAAGAACGAGGAGCCTTTTGTTACTTTGGCGAAGACGAGGCGGTTTGGGGGAAGAGTGTTGTTTGGGGTGCATACTGCGTTGATGGATCGGCGGAGCACTGGGCGGACGATTTGCGTGGGAGATGAGGTTAGGACTGTGAGGAGGTCTTAGCATGTATAGGTGTAGAACTATGTACAGTTGCTGCGCAGCTACTCCTACAGTTGATATAACGATCAAGCTTGCTTCGTTCCTGAGCATCTAAGATGCTAATACCACTAACAACACATATTAAAATGATCGTGATTACCGCTGAGACGCGAATATCGGAATGACCAACGCTGACGTAGATCCATGCGTAGGAACTGTATATACATGCTATACCTCAAACATATCCACAATCTTCACGGGGTGGAGCTCTCAATGGGTCGGCTTTGATGTTAAAGATCTCCATCAGCTTAGAGCATCACTATCAACAATGCCGAAGGCATGGCAAATCCTCCTCGAGTGATATAACAATTGTCTTCTCGGCCATATATTATAGTCTCTCAATAACTGCGATTTCTTCCCGTTTCATAGCTTACACCTGGCATGTTTCGAGTCGAGTCGAGTCTGAATCCTCCCTCAGCCCCAGAAGCGATCGACGCGGTCGTGGTGCATGTTCAAACTCCATACTTTTTGCATAGTGACAGGTGGAGCAGTGAAGACTTTGAAGCTAAATTGTGTGGACGTCAGCTCCCGCGAATCCCTAAGTTAATTAAATCGGCCGCCTCCTCCTTCTCTACTTTGCAGCATGCCTGTACTGTTGTATAATCCTAATCACTTTTAACGAGACCTCATGACCGGATACCCTGTACAATAAATCTGCCGTTCTCGAGTTCTGAACCCTCGGCACCACGCACACCTTACGAATCACCAACACCTGCGACCAGGCTTCCACCCAGCGACCAACTAATGCCGACGACGTGAAGAAAGGGGTTTGAGGCCACCGCGCACCTGCACACGCCCCGGCGGAGAGCATTCGAGAATAAGCGCATATGCCGCCGGCCAGGACACAGGCCGAGTACGAGCTGCAAGACCAGCGCAAAAAGGTAAGCCGCCCTGGCGCATGCTGAGCAACAAATGGACATGAACTCCTTGCTGACCCGTACTCTCACCACAGCTTGCCAGCTCCTACCAATCGCTTCTGACCGAGTTCTCCTCTCCGGACCTTGGACAAGTCGGCAATTACACCCTCGGCCGCCTGATCGGAAAGGGCAGCTTCGGCAAGGTCTACCTTGCCTCACACAAGCTCACGAATGGCTCACGTGTAGTGCTCAAGAGCGCGAAGAAGGATGACGCCAACCTGGCCCGCGAGATACACCACCACCGACAGTTCCTACACCCGCACATCGCACGCCTCTACGAAGTAATAGTGACTGAGTCATTGGTATGGCTAGTCTTGGAATACTGCCCCGGAGACGAGTTGTACAACCACTTGCTTAAAAATGGCCGCATGGAAGTGCCGCAGGTACAAAAGATATTCACGCAGCTGGTCGGCGCTGTGAGCTATGTACACGCGAAGCAGTGCGTGCATCGAGACTTGAAACTGGAGAATATACTATTGGACAAGCATGGGAATGTAAAACTGGTGGATTTTGGTTTCACGCGAGAATATCAGGGATCAACGAGCTATCTGCAAACATGGTGTGGAACGGTATGCTACTCGGCGCCGGAAATGCTGAAAGGAGAGAAATACGCCGGCGAGAAGGTGGATGTCTGGAGCTTGGGAATAATTTTGTTTGCGCTGCTCTCTGGTGAGCTGCCATTTGATGATGATGAAGAGTCTGTGACAAAAGGCATGATCCTGAGGGAGGAACCGAATTTCCCGGAACATATTCCAGAACCAGCGAAGGAACTGATCAAGAAGCTACTGTCGAAGAGGCCTTTGTTACGACCTTCGCTCTCAGATGTTCTCAAGGATCCGTGGCTATCCGAGCATGCTCCACAGCAACAAGAGATTCTCAAGTTGCAGCAACCTGCGCCGTTCAGTACACAATTAGAGAAGGACACTCTCCAGCGAATGCGCAGCGCCGGCGTTGACATCGACATGGTGATTGAGAACGTGCTCTCTCAGCGCTGCGACGGGCTCGCAGGCTGGTGGGCACTGTTAATTGAGAAAGAGACACGCAAGGAACGCCGGAGAGAGCGGAAGCGTAAGGAGCGAGAAGCCGACGCGAAGTCAATTCGTCGTTTGAGTGCTGCCAGTAACAGACTGCTCGCGCAAAGCGCTTTACTAGGAGAAATCAACGAGGGTAATGAGGCAGTCATTGAAGAATCACCTCATCCTAGGGGTAGGAGGTCGAGGAGGAATGCAAGTGTCAACCGTCGTAGCCAGGTCGAAGAGATGCCACAGGTCGCGGAAGGTAAATCCGACACGCCTCCGCCATCAATCCAGCACACCAGCGCAACACCAAAGCTACCTGAGAAGGACGGAGTAAGCAGAAGTCGAAGTCGACCACCTCCACCACCCAAAGACAGCGTCAATCCCACGATTCGACGCCCACGGAATATGAGTCGAGGAAGCGCCAGCATGCTACAGCATGTCACTACCAACCCTGACCTCCTCAGTCCGTCATACGTCCCCCCGCCACAACGCAAAAAGAAGTTCCACCAGCAGCCACTCAAGCAGCAGCTTGCTATGTTCAAACACTGGTTCAAGGAGAGCGCAAAACGCGCAAGGTCGCCAACTAACATGGAGAGCAACGGCGGCAAGAGCAACGGGCCCACAAGTCCGGGTCTTTTCATTAATGGACAGAAGCATGTGGCGGAAGAGGGCAGCCTCCGACGGGAAATGACACGAACTCCAACTCGGCCAAGAACATCAAGTCTTGGTAGTCGACCTGATCTCGCACAGCGGCAGACAATGCCTGCGAGACCGCGTATCGTTACTAACGCATCGTTTGAGAGCCGAAAGCGACAGAGTCTGAGTCCTCATACCCTCACGCCACACTCCTCCTACCGACGCTCATCTGGGCTACGAGGTAGGAAAAGCACCAGCTCTTCGGTCTCGTCGATACGTAGTGCGTATCCGTCGGTACCGAGACACCAGCACACACATTCCAAAGCCTCGTCAACGTCTAGCACCAGCCTTGCAAGCCCTTCCGGTCTGAGTGCAACCTCGGGATCACGGCCTGGGAGATCGCCACACAATTCTGTCAAGTTGTTACCAGCGACACCAACAAACACCACCTTCCCATCTGGCATTCGCGTCTCCCGCAGGCCTCCTCCTTCGGGTCTGGGCACTCTGCCCTCCTTCGCAGAAACAAAGTCCAATGCCTTCGGAGTTGGTGGACTGGGCGTAGCTCCAGGCTCGCCAGGTCTACCCGTCTTCGCCCGCAGAAAGCGTTCAGTCTTCAAAGGCCCCATCACCACCTCTTCTTCATCGCCCAGCGGTCTCGGTCGCGTGCCCATGGGCACCAAACCCCGCTCGGGCTCACTACAAGGCCAACAAAACACCGAAGTCATCGGCGGCATCCAAGAAGAAGAGGAAGAAGAAGACCAAGAAGACGAGCTAGTGGGCGGTATTGACGAAGACGAAGGCATTCTCGCCAACGCTGCTATCACCGACGACGACGAAGGCAAGTGGGAAGACACCGACCAGTTCGGCCCGGAACTCGAGAGCCCAGTGCCCATGCAAGAAATCGGCATCGGGTTCCTGGCTCCTCCGCAAATACCGCTCGCGGATCCGGAGCGTACTTCGAGTGTGGGGAGTGGGCCGTTGACTCAGGAGGCGTTAAGGAAGAAGGATGCGTTGGACGAGGTGACGGCTGCTGGTGATAAGGCTGCGAGTTTGGGGAAGGGGAAGGAGAAGAGTGATGGTTTGGAGTAGGGATGCTTGTTTCGGTTCTGTTGTACATTTTTGTTGTTCTAATTCTCTTGGGGGGTTTTTTTTTTGAATGGGATGTCCCATGAGTGCGTTCGAGCGAGCGAGCATGGACTGGATATTGTCGCAGGGACTACTGATAGCAAAGGGGTTCTTTTCTGTGTGCTGGTAAATACTTGTAGGATTAGCATAGAAGATTGTTGCATGTTGTGCGCAAATGCATGTGTGCATGTTCAAGTTGGAAAGTGGTGTTTTTGAACGTGGTTCTGTTCCCCGATGGATCATCTCACAACTTCAACACCCACTCGTGCGCGCCTTCCTACATTCATGTCAAAATTCTGAACGAACAGCCATCGAGACATTCTTCCAATGCATTTCGACACACACATGCATCTGCCGACCCCTAGTGCGTACATGCTCGCCGTGGCTTGCACGACAGCTCACACGAGGATACACGGCATCAAGCCCTGATGCAGAGTGCAAAGGACGGCGCGCAGCACATTATGTGTAGTGTTACACAGCGGCTCCTTCAACGAACATAACCGCTATTGCCTCTCGGGAGCCCACACCGCCTTGGTTCTGGTTCGTCGCACATAGAGTCAGCCGGACGACTCGCAATATGTGCTCCTTGCCACGCTCTCGTGCTGCTACTAATGTTTTCCTTGAGAGCACGCTGATTGCACAGAAGTAACGACGCCAAAGCGTAAGACGAGTACAGATGCATGTCGCTGGTGGCCTGTAATAAAGCGGCGTGAAAGGCTCGCTCCTTCAGCGTCTGGAACAAACCTGGTTCGGAACGCACAGGATGCGTCTGCATGTGTGGTTGGCTTGCCTCGGCGACAAGGCCTTGCGCCACGCCTGGCTCGGCACTCGGTGCAGCAGTGTGATAGATATCATTTCGGAAGAATGGTGCAAGCAGTGATCTCGATTCGCGGCCGTGAGGGCAGCGACGAGGGTTATATGGCCCTATAGCTGTGAGCTGTCCTCTACCTGGTATGCCTTTCAGGAACGGAGGTGATGATGTGATATGCAGGAATCCAAGTCGGATCGAGTTTGCCCCACACGACGGATGGACGAAGCGAACCAAGGGAACGCTCTCGAACCAATAATCGGCTGTGTTGGTGCTACCATCTGGTGCATCCATCCTTCTTGTGCAAGCCTCCTTGAGAGCAATCGGACTGCTAACCAACCGGAAGAAATTCAAGCAATAATCCTTCCAGTGGTCACTAAGTTCTGACAGGCAAACATCTGTAAATGAAGCAGCTAATCTTCAAAAAATCACGTTGTCATCTTGGCTCGGAGAGTTCCTTATCTGTCGCTGCACAGCCGAGTCCAGGCACCTTATCAGAAGCTAATGAAACGGCGCCGCTTCTCTCCGCAGGACCTCAGGTGCTTGTCGGTAAGAAGCCTTCGTAATCGCGCTGTTGCACAGTACGCGGACCGCCATTCGGCGTGAGACCCAAATGTATGCAGCTCCAGGGCGCGGCTGGACGCCACCGCCGTCGCGAGAACCGCCCACCATTGATTAGCCAGGATCGCCATGGCACACACTGGGCGGACGTGGGCGCCCCTCTTCTTCAAAGAGCAACCCTGCAGCCATGCTGGCGAGCAGCAGTAGTAGTAAGGGCCCTTGGCCGGCCATCCTCCCACGGCTAGCACATGCCACTAGAGCAAGGCAACTCCAATCTACTGGTACCATGTTGCAGTAACCTGTATATCAAACATATAGGATACGGATATCCTGCTACCCGGCGGCTCTCCACTCTCTCACCTGGCATACTGCTACCAGGCATCACTCTTGGACAGTCAAGCACGCGACGCCCTCCTCGGCCAGCATGGAGTATCCGTTGCCGGAGAAGGCCGCGAGGTCTGAATACTCACCGAGTGGGTCCGGCGAACTACCAGAGTATGGACGAATACACGACCCAGGCCGCTCATGGCAAATGCGCATTGTCGACAGTTTCAAGAAGGACCCAAATGCGCACGCGACACCTCCTGGAGTCGTGGGCGCAGATGGCAGAGTCTTCGACGTCGAGACCGCCGCGCAGGCTACCGCTTCCTCGCCACTGACCCGGACGCTCAAAGGCCGCCACCTTCAGATGATTGCGATAGGCGGCTCGATCGGAACTGGACTCTTCGTTGGATCTGGCAGCGCACTCGCGCATGGAGGCCCTGCGTCGCTCACTATTGCGTTTTCACTTATTGGCCTCATGCTCTACTGTACTGTGCATGCGCTGGGTGAAATGGCTGTGCTGTTCCCAGTGGCAGGCTCGTTTTCCGCATACTCGACGAGGTTTCTGGATCCTGCGTGGGGTTTCGCGATGGGCTGGAAGTGAGTGGTGTGAGAATTGTTAATGCGCATGCCAAACTAACATTGTGACAGCTACGCGATGCAGTGGCTTGTAGTACTTCCCTTGGAGATCGTTGCTGCGACCCTGACGATCGAATACTGGAGTAAAGGCAGCATCAACAACAACGCTTGGGTGGCAATATTCCTCATCCTCATTGTCACCATCAATTTATTCGGCGTAAAAGGCTACGGCGAGGCCGAATTCGTTTTCGCAATCATCAAAGTCATTGCTGTCATTGGATACATTATCCTGGGAATCATCCTCAACATCGGAGGCGGACCAGGTGGCAGCTACATCGGCGGTAAGTACTGGCGTGACCCTGGAGCTTTCCACAACGGCCTGAAAGGTCTCTGCTCGGTTTTTGTCACTGCCGCCTTCGCATTTGCTGGCACTGAGTTGGTCGGACTCGCGGCCGCCGAGACTGCGAATCCGCGCAAATCGCTGCCGACTGCGATCAAACAAGTGTTCTGGCGAATTACTCTGTTCTACATCGTTTCGCTCACACTGGTTGGTCTCCTTGTGCCTTACAACGACGAAAGGCTTCTAGGAGGCAAGAACAATGTCGACGCGACCGCTTCGCCATTTGTCATCTCAATAGTCAACGCTGGCATCACCGGGCTGCCTTCGGTGATGAATGCCGTTATCATGATCGCTGTGTTATCAGTCGGCAACTCTTCCATCTATGGCAGTTCGCGCACACTCGCAGCGCTCGCCGAACAGAACCAAGCCCCGAAGATACTGGGCTATATCGACCGCAAAGGCCGCCCGATCGTCGCCATCGGCTGTGCGTCAGTTCTTGGTCTTTTGGGCTTCTTCGCCGGCTCTAAAAACCAAGGGGCTGCATTTGACTGGATGCTCGCTCTCTCAGGACTCTCCTCGATATTCACCTGGGGCAGCATCTGTCTCGCGCACATCCGATTCCGCCACGCGTGGAAAAAGCAAGGCCACACTCTCGATGAGCTCGCTTTCCGCAGTCAGCCTGGAATCTTCGGCTCCTGGGTGGGCTTCATCTTCAACTGCCTTGTGCTGGTCGCTCAATTCTGGACCGGTGCGTGGCCTATCGACTACGGCCACAAGTCCACCCGCGAAAACGTGAGTAACTTCTTCATGGCGTATCTTGCGGCTCCGGTCGTCATCATCTCATACGTCGCGTACAAGTTCTGGTTCCGCACTTCGATCATGCGTAGCCACAACATGGATCTGCACACGGGTATCCGCGACCTGAATCTTGCTGAGCTGGTTGCTGAGGAGAAGGCCGAGAGGGCGATGTGGCCGAGATGGAAAAGGATTTACAAGCTTTTCTGTTGATGGGCGACATTGTTTTGTGGGCTTCGAGCGTTTGATCTCTGTTAGACTTTGCGGCATATTTTAGCATTTATATACCATATCCGTTATGATTTGAGAACCGATAGGATTTCTCCGACGAGCATAGTCTCCAATCGTTGCTGCCTGTTCGCGACAAGTTGGTAATTCGATTAACCGAATCGCAATTAAAATGATTTGGAAGGGAACCATCAGTACGAGAGGTGCTCCGTGTCAAATGCAGCAATAGTATACTTCGCACTAGGCAGCTTCCACGTAGAAAGCAGAGCACGAGCAGTCATCAGCAGAATAACATAGGCACGGCATTAAATCCAACGTCTGGCGTTCTGCACCAACAGTTGTTATATCATGCGGCTCCACATCTCTATATTCGGCTTTGTGTTGGTATTTGCAGGGGTGTGGAAATGTGGCTGTGCGGCTTTGGTAAGTTTAAGCGATGCACGAGCAAACGACAAGCGATAGTCATCGAACTCTTCGATTCTCAACATAGCAGTTACTAGCCGCCAATATCATTTTTCGACGATGCGTAAATCTACCTTCGGTGGAGTCTCTCGCCGGCACATCCCGGTCGACCAGCCACAGCGACACCTGCAGAGCCCCAACTGCGTTGTGTGGCCGTGCAAAGAACGCGAATGTGACCCATCACTTCCAGTCTGACCCACCTCCGACATTCCTTCGATATCAGCTGCCTGTTTCGCAACCCAGATCGGGAGATCCAGGCTACGAATGGCCAGGCCCATGACACTTGTGCCTAGAAAGTGCTTTCAGCTAGCAGGCTGGTCGACGCTCTGACAATGTCCTAGTCTGTTGGTGATGGCTTCCTATCAGGTCTGTGGCTGTCATCCTAACAAAGTGCTAGACTGTTGGTGATCGTTTCCGAGACTCTATCTGCTCAAAGGATTCTCTGGAGGGTTATGGTCTATTGCAATGACACGGATATCGGGCGGGACGGAAGGCCGTTCGCGCAAAGAATAGCATTACCGACCATAGGCCTGGACGTGTTACACTTTGCGCTCGTGTTGGCTTTAACGATCGAATTTGGTTGATTCGGGCTACTGTCTTTCGTTGGTCTGGTGTTCTGCCCTACATTCAGCATACGATGACAGCATACTATAATCACGATGGAATCGACTTGAAGACTTGAAAGAACATCATCCTACCCAGCATCAATCAAAGGTCATCCATACATACAACCATCATTCGATTCACATTCGATCTCCTCATAGCAAGCTTGTCACATGCTAAGACCAAACGCACGAACGTGACCATATCGCACACTCCACGAGACCTCGCCTCACATAGCGCAAGGCTTTACCATCGACCATCGATCAGCAACGTGTGATCGGAGCATATCGCATGCCACAATCATATCTCAGCGACTTTAGCACTGCAACAACAAGATGTCACAACGAAGCTCCAGCACATGCCAGTCAAGAGACACATATGCATCGGCAGGGTCCCCCGAAGAAGATTGGGCATCCATCACAGATCCTACCGAACGCCGCAAGGTACAGAACAGAATCGCGCAACGCAAGTTCCGTAGGTCATCTCTTTACCCGTATGGAAGCATGTGAGAATGTGAGAGCATAGGCTGATGATGAACCACAGGCGACAAGGCCCGCGAGCAGAAGGAAGCCTCAGAGCGCTCGGCGGAGGATCAACGGCAAGCTGGCGGGTCCTACTCGACGGCGAATCCTGACGATCTCGACACGGGCAGCGGCGAGGAGGGATTACCCTGGGGCAGCATCTCGCTTCGACACATTGTGTCGACGGGCCGCTCGAAGGAAAAGGATTTGGGAGGGGATTCCACCCACACTACGGCGTCACGAGATAGGAGCAGTCTGAGGTGAAATCCTGCGAGCCGCTTCTGTGGCACTAGGCTTTGGCCGTTGCGCCGAAGAGGAAAGTGGTCTTGATAGTGGTGTCAACCTTCGCGTTGCCCGTCTTTGTATGCATGCATGTATTCATCCCGAGTATTTGGACTCTGCATTGTGCCGCCGAGAGCAGTTGACGTGGTGAGAAGTTCAAGGGCAATATAAAGCGAGGCTAGACAGTGGTGCGACTCATGGCAGCCCGAATCATGACATCTAGCTTCATTACTAGATCGAGTAGGTGTACCCTTGAAACCTGGAGGTACGTGGTTCCTTACCCATTCAACTGGTATATGTCAACGCGTATACTGTCTTTAACAGCGTCATTTCTGTAGAACATACCAAGCGTTATTGAACAACGCTAGAATGTGATGAGAGCGGTATGCAAGCCACCGTCACCACGGCAAGTCGTTGTCGTCGCGTTGCCGTTTACGCCGCATTCTTGCAGTCGACAACGGCTTCTTCCCGTAGTCTGCCTGACAGACCAGACTGCATGTGAGGTGAGTAGTCAGCGGGCCATTGCGTCAACCTTCAAGAGCCCGCCCTGTCATCACTTCTCGGCAGTCGGCAAGAATGGCGTGCGCCATGTATGGGTTACGGACTCTGTTCCTCTTCTTCGTGCAATTTAGCGGTGTTGTTGGTACTATGGTGTTGTTGGAGGGGGGCCTGTCCTTGGCTACTTTGGCGCTAGCCAGGCCGCAGGCACAGCCTGGGACGGCGCCTCTGTCGAGCGGACTTCACCTCTCCCACTCAACTTGCACTTTGACTTTGCACTGCTAGGAAGTCGCTCGTTGCCGCAAACCCAGTCCAGTGTCTTGGGCCTGTTGGTTCATTGAGAATAATTAATGGCCTACCAATATGGCCGCGAGCATCGCTGAAACAATAGTCTCTCCAACTTGGACGGCTTCTTCCTGGACTCATGTTGGGCACATGCTGAGCTCTCCGCCGAGACAGATCGCCAGATGGGCAAGCGATAGGACCATAAACTCCGGGCTCACTCTTCGATGGCTTCTCACGTGACTGATATGCAATGCAGGCAGTTGCAGCGTGGCTGCAAGACGACGACACCCACTCCTGGAGACTGCAGCAACGTATGATGTGCCGTCGTTACATGCATCACTTGGGACAAATTGGTAATCACTACGCACAAGCCAGCGTACCGAGGCATCTTGCTTGTCGACTTTCCACGAACCACATCCGCAGTTGTCGACAGAAAGACATGACTACAAGCTCTTTACAGAGGGTCCGCTCAGGCATTCTATGGTGTGGCGTAGGCTTCTTGGTCGACCGCCTCCTACGCCGCCAGCTAAGGCGTCTTCCTTCGAGCAATGTGACAGGTCGTGCCGCCTGTCAGTGACCGTCGCCGCAAGACATTGACGTCCTGTTGCCTTTGTCTACACACACTTCGGGGAGTGGACCCGATACTACCGGCCTGGTAAGGCGCACGAGTGACAGACTGATGTTAACACTTCAATATAAGAACGTTCGAAACACCAGCTTTCTTATGTCTGTCAAACTCAACAGCTTCTCGCTTGCAGTACTCCCATACAACGCTCACCTCAAATGCCTGACAAAGGCAAGAAACCGACATCAGCATCTGGCTCCAAAGGTCGTGCATCCAGCAGCAGCCACTCCGGCATTAGCAACAGCGGAAGGAACATGCCTCCCACCACCCGTTCTATGCAAGGGCGCCTCCCAGGCACCTCTCAAGCCTCCTCGCCACAAGCCCAAGCAGGTCCTTCTCGAGGCACTGCGCAACAGGGTACATCCCAGCGTACAACGACTGCCGCTGTCACTAAAGGCAGTCATCCCGAAAGCAGCGACGAGGATGACGATGACGACGATGATGACAGCGAGGACGACGAAGAAGACAGCGATGGTGATGGCGATAACGACGCAAGCAACAACTCACGCAACGAGGCAAGCGGATACAGCGATGACGAGGACGACGATGTGAGGTCAAAAGTCCTCAAAATCTTCGCTACTGCTGAACCGAATGGCTTGACAAGGTCGGAGATTGACAGCCCAGATGTCATTCAGAACCAAGAATACCCAGAACCATCGTGAGTTACAGTCTTCCAACATGAAGCGTAGTCTAATTTGTTTCAGGACGAGGTATCGCGCACTTGTGGAAGTCGTGATACAACAAGCAATTGATAGCCCAGCTTTCTACAACAAGCTCACGGACCACATGGACGTACCTGGAAACGACTGGAGCATGCGGATGTGCTATCAGCTGCGTACTCGTTTTCACAACATGATTGTGAAATTTGATGCAAGCGCTAGCGGCCCGGTCAGGCACCATACTGTAATCAACACGGCGAAACACCTCGGTGACCTGGTCACAGCTATCAAATCTTTGACCAAACCTACGAATTGGCAACAGATGGGGACCGTGACACGACTCCAGTACTTTGGTCTTGTTCTGGAAGTCCTGCTCAACGTTGTCGCTCGTGACAACGACAGCCGATCAGCGAGGTCGTCGCCCTACGCCGTGGAAACACTCAGGGATCACAATCTCTACCTGCAGATGGTCGGCACAGGGAAATGTGCCCACACCATGTTCCTCCTGCATGGACTCTTCAACAGGTTGCGAACTGGAATTAGTCAAAACCAATTGGATAACATCAGAACATTGCTGCGAGATGTTGAGGGCAAGCATGACAGATACGGCAATACACTACCGCATTCTGGAGACTTCGTCAATCGTCTTCGCGGTCTGGCTGCCGGTGAGTTGACATACTGACATTAACACTACTATACACTGACTGACATGGTTTGCAGCAGCTGTTCCCAGGCCGCGCCGCTCTTGATATCACCCTTGGCTTGTCGAGATTCTTTCCTTTGGAATGCTTGGTTAGATCATATGTTGGGTCTCACGGCTCCATCGTAGCCAGTCGGGGACTGCTACAGTTCTCCGGTAATGATTAGACTGTTGTACATAGGGAAATCTCTTTACACAATGCTACACTTCTTGTGCAAGAATTTGCGTATAGCTTTACCTCAGCTCCCGCATTGCCAGTATCTCGAGGACAAATATAGTCGCTTCTTGGGTCTGAATCTGATCGTACCAGCATACCAGATACTGACATACGAGCAAAGCTCTGATCGTATCTCAATGGCAACTCTGGCCAGAACGAAAGCTCTATTGTTCGATACTACCCTGATAGCTGATGAGCTTGGTGTATGTAGACTCATGTGCAGTAACTGTAAAGACTGTCTCCCCTGGATTACTTGTACTACATCGTCAAATCGTGCGTAGGAAAGTACCTTTCGTCGGGTCGAAACGATAGCAATAATCATTCTCAAACGCTTGAGAAACTCGTACGAGAGAACAAAGAATACTCGACTTTCAACGAATAAGGTTAATGAGGTTAAACGTCACGTGAACCACGAGCAGGTGTGCCCTGAGGTGTGGTGGCGCAGCCCAAGGCCGGCTCTTCTGCTCCCCGCAGGCAAACCAACGGCGTCACCAGGACGTCGCATACCTATGCCAGTGCCTTCTACGCCTCATCGCCAGATCTTCCGACTCCACGCGCCTCGACGCTATATCACTACATATACTCGCATAACTTACGCCAAACATCATCTATACGACTCTGGATTCTGGCACGATGGCGACCACGGCAAAATACCAGAACGTCCCACAGCGCGACAGCTTCGAGGAAGCAGGCTACAGCCAACCGCCTCCTTCATACCAGGCCGAACCTGTCCCCGGAGATGCCAGGTCTGAGGACGACAATGTGCCCGATGACTTCAAGGTATGCATACTAGGCGCACCTTGACGATCGCAACATCCAGCTAACAACTACCAGTTTGGCGGCTCCGTCGCAGAAGCGACCCTCCCTATCCGCATGCAATTCATTCGCAAGGTCTACGCGATCTTGACCTTGCAAATCCTCCTCACGACGGCCCTGAGCTCGATCAGCTTCTTCTCGGAACCTTACAAGAGATGGATCCAGAGCAACCAGTGGATGATGTGGGTCAGCTTGTTCGGCGCAATCGGCTTCATGCTGCTCACCTACTGGAAGCGCAAGAGCTACGTAAGTATACACATAAACCCGCTGTCTCGCTTACTCGGATGCTAATAGGATATACAGCCCATGAACCTCGCCTTCCTCACGGCTTTTACTGCACTTGAGGCCTACAGCGTCTCGGTGATCACCAGCATGTACGAGTCGAGAATCGTCTTGCAGGCGCTCATCTTCACATTCGGCATCTTCATCGCCCTCACACTTTTTGCCTGCCAGACCAAGTACGACTTCACCAGCTGGATGCCGTACTTGTTCGGTGCGCTCTGGGTGCTCATTCTCTTCGGTTTCATGGCCGCTTTCTTCCCGAAGTCTAGCGGCGTGGAGCTTGGATACGGCATCGTGGCTGCTCTGATCTTCTCGGGATACATTCTCGTCGACACCCAGCTAGTGATTCGTCACTACCACGTTGAAGAAGAGATCGCTGCTGCGATTTCGCTCTACTTGGACATCCTGAACTTGTTCTTGGCTATCTTGAGGATCCTCAACAGCCAGAACAACAACTAAGTCTGGCAACTTTGGTCGTTTATACACGCTTTGTAATGTTATCTGGGGTTTTGGATATGGATGTTTCTCTTGGCATGGCTCGCGAGCATGCCAGTCTTTGGAGTTCTGGTGTTAGTATCTTGTACCAGAAGACAATTTGGACATTGTAGTGAGAGTTCAACCAAATGTACCTTCAATATTGGAACAATCCAGAATTAATATATGAGAGCTTTATGCTTCTACTTTCTACAAGTATATGTACACGCTCCAGCCATAGATCGCTGTAGTTTTACACGCATTCTTTCAAGCTCGTCCCTCAGACACAGCCTTCACTCTGTTCTCAAACGCCTCAATCATCTTCTCAGCAACTTTAGGCGCAGCAGCCGCACTGAGCGCGCCATACACCGGGTTCGCAAACTGGTACTCAATCACCAAATTGACGTCCGTCGTCTCAATCCCAGGTCCATCCGTCTTTTGCCCAGCCGAAGGGGGAGGCGGCTTGTAAGGGAACGGCCTCAGCGTCCACGTAGTCGACAAATGCGTCAAAACCGACTCATTCCTTGTAGGATCCTGCTCCGCCGCCGGACGCTCGCTATGATGCGGGACCTGCTCAGCGCTGAGAGCCGTGTCCGTCCTGCCTGACACCGCCTCGACAACGCGCCCAGGCTGGCAGTAGACTCTGCTCCAGAACTCTTCGCTCACGTCGCTGTTGAAGCCGATGCTGAGCTTGGCTTCTTCGGGGTAGGATTTGCCGTCTTCGGCGGGTTTGGAGGATTTGGTGACGATGGAGGACTGGCAGTATGGAATGAAGGCGCTGTAGGAGGAGACGTCGGAGATGGTGTCGTAGATTACTTTGGCGGGGTATTGGAGGGTGCGGGAGGCCGTTAGGGTCTGCTTTTCGCTGGCGAAGGGGTTTGGGAAGAAGGATCGTTGTTGTTGCTGTCGTGTGAGGGAGGGTAGGGCGCGGTAGGCTGTGCGTTGTTGCGATTGGAGGAGGGTGTTTGCGAATGGTCGCATTGTTTTGGAGGCCATGGTGGGTTGTGTATTGGCGTACTTTGGAGAAGATGTCGGAATTGCGCTGAAAAGGAAATGGTCCCTTTGCTTAGGATACCTCAAGCAATTGAGCACAAACAAAACTGAGGCGCTATCGCATCAATCCAAACATCAACCCAAGGTTTTGACAATGATGAAATCATCACTCGGCTGTCATCTAAGCTCCATCTCTCCGCTCACGCTCCGCAATAAGGTCCGCAGATTGACTTTGCCATGTGAACGGGAGGCTCCGTGATAGTGGATTTGGTTTCAGACTACTGCGGGCGTGAAAGCTGGAGGCAAAGAAATTGTTCCTCGCTGTTGACTCGATTCAACTTATTGAAAGAAAACCCAACGTTACAAACCAACAACACATCTCGTCAAAAATGGCAGACGAAATTCAAAATGACACATCACTACCAGTCAGGTCAAAAGCGCCTCGCAACCAATTGACCAAAGGCATGGAACACATGCGACAATACGTGGCGATCGACAGCCCACTACCATCAGAAACCCCATCCGCCACAGAGGAAGACGCCTACGGAGTCCCAGCAGCCATCGAACCAATCCGCAAACCCGCCACAGATTCTTCAAACAACCCGCAAAAACGTACCGACCCTTTCCAATTCGGCACTCGCTTCCTGGAAGAAGGCGACGATATTTTCGCACACAATGCCTGGGACCACGTCGAAGTCGACGCGCAATACACCGAATTCATCGCCCAGCAGACCGTCTTCCAGCGTGAGAACCAGGTCTCGGACTTCGACAAGAAGCGCTTCAACGATAAGCCTGAGAAGTGGTGGGACAAGTTTTATTCTAACAACCAGGCCAATTTCTTCAAGGATCGCAAGTGGTTGGTGCAAGAGTTTCCGGTGCTCGGCGAGGTGACCAAAGCCGACTATGGTCCTTGCACAGTGCTTGAAGTTGGTGCTGGTGCTGGCAACACGGCTTTCCCTGTGCTTGCGATGAACTCGAACCCGGGATTGAAGCTGCACGCTTGCGACTACAGTGCCAAAGCCATCGATGTCATTCGTGCGCAAGAAGCGTACACCTCACAGACAGAACCCAGAACTTTGCAAGCTGACGTCTGGGACGCCGCTGGCGATGTGCTGCCGCCTGGACTCGAGCCTGGTAGTGTGGACCTCATTGTCATGATCTTTATTTTCTCCGCGCTATCGCCAAACCAGTGGGCGCAGGCTGTACGAAACGTTCACACACTGCTGAAGCCTGGTGGCGAGCTGCTGTTCCGCGACTACGGCCGTGGCGATCTTGCACAGGTTCGCTTCAAGAAAGGACGGTACCTTGACGAGAACTTCTACGTGCGCGGCGATGGTACGAGGGTGTACTTCTTCGAGGAGCCGGAGCTTCGCGAGATCTGGTCTGGCAACATTCCGGTCAATAGCAAAGAGGGCGAGGAGGCCGCTGAGCCGATCAAGGTGCCGGGTCTGGAGGTTCTGAACCTTGGAGTTGATAGGCGCATGTTGGTGAACCGTCAGCGGAAGATCAAGATGTACCGCTGCTGGATGCAGGGACGGTTCCGGAAGGCAAATGGAGAGGCTGTAAAGGATGAGCCTGCAAAGGACGAGCCTACATGGAATGAGCCTGCAAAGGATGAGCCTGCGAAGGAAGAACCCGCAGAGGCTTGAAATAATGAGATTGGCTGCGTATGCTAGACGATGTTACGATGCGACGATGTGGCTACGAGTCTTTCATTATTTCCCAACTTCCCTCTTCTCACCAATGGGTAGCGATTTCACCGAGGTTGTAGAAATTTACGATCGGGCCATTGAGGTTCACTAATCGTCTCGATAGACTGTGCGGCAGTTCAAACGGATATGGCCATGGATGGTAGAGATTCGCCGCTGAGAGCGATGATTAAATCTGCATTCGATTGACGTCGAAGTTGATGCTGGGCGTATGGAAACCTTTGACACATGAGGTTGCTTTTGTTGCGGACGGCGGGTACACCCATTAGTGTCCGCAGCTCCACAGCCAATCTCGGACGTTCAGCTGGTTTGTTGATGGTAGCAGCACGACTGGGCAATATCAAGTCATCATCTGAGGAAGGCACGACTGTATCGTTGTTAAACGCGGAAGGCGTGTTCCTGGGGAGTGAAGTCTGGCCTCGGCCCCGGATAGAAGCCCGGCCGATACAGCTTATATATGCATAGGGTTGTCAGTTTAGGGTTCAGGGTAGAACGCAATGCTCGGACTTCTCAATAAAATGGCATTTAGATCGACGGAGTATTGTTTGAGATGTGTATCTATCGTTTGGAGTTATTTTGTACGTCGTACCTTGAGTAAGTATATGGTTAATCAGGAGAGAATGCTCGTGCACTGCAGATAGACATGGTGAAACGATAATCCAGATCTTACACAGTACTACAGCACAACAATGACTCTTGTCACAATCGCATGAATGTACCCGCCACCACCGTCAATACTCTCGTCAACCAATTGCCCATCAAGTACCTCAACGCACTCCCAGCCCTCAACACCACCATGCCTCCCAATCCCAAAACTCCCAAAGCCATCAAACCACATTATCTAGCCTCCGCAGATACCCCCAAGCCGCCGTCGCAGAACCTCGCAAAGCGAACTTCGCTTACGCCGCATCGGGATTCTCAGCGGATCGCCAGCCAGTACACATGGGGGAAAGCGAGTCGGAATTGGCACAAAGATGGCGCAATAATCTATGGGAAACGCGATCGCTGCAGGAACGAGAACACAGACACATAAGGTGCCTGAATAAGTGTACAGTAGTGTACAGTAGCCAACAAGCCCTAGCGTAGCGAACCCTCGGACCTAAGAGCAGGAATTGGCAATTGCCATATTGAGGTCCGCGGGCTTGATGGTCGTGGGGGCAGGATCATTTGGCCTTGTCTTGTGGGCTGATGATGTGTTGTGCTGACGGTATTGGTGCTTGTTGGGGGGCGGTTTCTATACGCGAGCAGGGTTGGGCTGGGTTACGTGGAGAGAACTTACACCTTAACAACTACTGGTGCTGCTGTATTATTGCAGGTGTGATGAGTTCAAGTTGTGGACATGTCCGCTCAGGCACGCTGTATGCACGCATATGGGATTGTGAATGCGAGTCGGTCGGTCATTGGCCACAACGCCAAGGCTCGTCTTTCCCTCCAAGAGATGCCTCGGATCCACGGATCTGCTCATCTGCATTGGCGAGATGTGCGCCACTGCAAGTACTAGCGAGGATAAACATGGACATGGTCATGGGCAAAATGAGAGGTTCGACCGTAACGGCACAGCTACCTGGCTAGCAGACAAAATTCTTCAAAGAGGGCTTTTACAACTTCTGCACACAAGCGAGCTTACTACACGGCCGTTGGAACAGGGGTTCGTGATTAAAGATTTGGTAAAGAAAAACAGGCTTTGGTTTGGGGAACAGCATGGTTCTGAGTTTCCTCTAAGCCAACTCGTGAACGACATTAGATAAGAATCTTGACGATCAGGTTCTTTGGGTTCGGGAGAAGCCGCGTCTGTTGGCTTTTGTTCTGCCTGTCAGGTGATGCATGGACGCACGCAGGAGTGGCGCATGTGATATGTGACGGGTTGTCAACTTGTCTGTGATGGATGCGAGTGGCAGTGCGTGCATCATTGATTGTGGTGGAGAAGTTTTGCGCACGTACAGGAGATCTGAACTGGGGACTCGGCGCGACCTCCTGCCGTCGAGGTGGCATTTTTCATTTGCGTGCCCTGTAGGAGGGACCACAAATTTTCTGGAGCCGATGGTTAGGCTTTCGGCGCATCATGATTAGCCTTTGGATGTGACAGCTTGCAGGCGTCGGTGGCACCGGGTGATGTGCTGGGGTAGGTAGCTTGAGAGATGTTCTCATGTTGCAATGAGAGCCTCCACACGGCGTACACAGTACATCAAGAATATACATGTATGCTACAGGCAAAAAGCAAAAATCACAGCTGCATTCCGCGAGGAAAGGAGATGATGGGTGGCCTGGTAGGCGTTTGCTAGTCCCGACGAATGGGAGAAGTATCCGGGGACATGTCAAGGGTCGACAAGGTTAGCCAGAGCGGGTCTTGGTGTCATTGCAGGACTCGTGGGCTATCCGTCGTCGTCTATCGCTCGGGGAAAACAACGTTGGCAGAGCTCGGTGAGACGGCGGGACGGGCTGTCTGTATGTAGGCGTAATGTTTGTATGTAGTCGAGGAGAGGTGTCAGGCTCGCAGCTGAGGGCGTATGTATGGATGGCGAGACTGTGAACCTTGGATGCAAAGTCTAGTTCTTATCACACTTCCTCCAAGCGAAGGGAACAAATGGTGCTTGACTGTTTGTACCACAACCTGCAGGAGGATTGTTTAATTTGTGCGACGCTGCAGCGGGTTGGCAGTAGAATGGGAGACGAGCGACACGGCTTGCACTAGCGTCTGCTAGGTTGATAGTTGCGGTGCCTAACGCTGCGAGACCGTTCGATCTCTCCCAGGAACAGCCAGGCGGCCTTGCTCTCGCAGGTCGAGTGCTTGAGTGCTTGAGTGCTTGAGTGCTTGCTTTGCCTTGCCTTGCCTGCGTGCGCTGTGCGTGGTGTCGTGTCTCGCCGTTGGTTGCGGCCTGACTGCCTGCGGTTGTCCACTACTCACTGCTACTGTACTACTACCACCACTACTACTCCTTCCATCGAGATATACCACTCTCGACAATCAACCTGCGACCGCCTCTCCTCGCTGTCCGGCCGCCACCTCAGCGACCTGCCTAAGCGCCGGCGATCATACCGTTGCTGGCCTGTGGTGCCCTGGGTCAAGCGAAGCGCCTGAGCCTGGCCGCTCATTGGCGACGCTCGCCAGCGTCCGTCACCAGGATCTCAGCACGGTGCCCTCGCGCAAATGACTTCCAACGAGTCGTCGAGGCTGCTGGCGCACCACCTGGACGCTGCCCGCGATCATCGTGCCCACACCATCTCGCTGCCCACTCGAGTGCCAACCAGCCCGCTTGCTCGCAACGAACCATCCAACCGCAGCGCCATCACTGCGTCCGCTGTCTCCAGCCCGCCGCACCACCACCAGCAACCTTCCTCGCCAAACGCCAATCGCAACGCTCAGGTCCACGGCGAGGCCATTATCGTGGAATCGACGCCCTACTTCCTCGACCGAGTGCGAGTGCCTGATCCTGCTAAGCGGGCAGCGCCCGACCCTCGACTCGATGAGATCCGTGAAGCAGCTGCAGCAGATGCGCTGAAAGAGGAGATCGCTGAAAAAGGCGCCGCAGCTTCACAGGCACAGGCGCACTCACGCCCTATCGCGAACCTCAGGACCGCAAGCGAGCCCGTTCTGCCTGGCCTCTCGTCGACCAGCTCTCCTCCATCCTCTCCCAATATGTCTACTTCGTCTAGGCCTTCTCGGCAGGAGCCATCCGCGAACATGCCTCGGACGACCTCTATAGATTCCACAGTCTCCTCCATATCCAGTGCTTCGCAATCACAGAGGACGCCCGGCGCATCAACATATCGCATTTCGGAAAACGCTGGCCCTCAGGACGTCGCCTCACTAATAGCCGCTGCTGGCTCACCCGAGGCGGCCATTCAAAAGCTCTTGAGCGACAAAAGCTCGGCAGCGTCACATAACGCCCAACTTTGGCGGCTCGTGGAGAAGCAAAGAGCTATGATATTGGGCCTGAACAGAGATCTGGAAAAGTCTATGAAAGAGAAAGACCGCTACAGGAGGAAGCTGAAGGAAAGCCTGGTGCAATCCTCTTCTGCTCCCACCTTGACATCCTCGGGTCAATCGCTGGACGATATTGTAGCTCGGGATGACAGCCAGTCGCCTGCACTGTCAGAGCAGAAACGATCGGCAATATCGCAGTCTGTACTACGTGACACAAGTCTGGACAGTCCCAAAGACAGTGAGCCCTCAGAAGCAACTCCGTCATACCTGAGCCGTTCAGATACACCTCTAGATGCACGTAAAATGCAGCTCCCTACAACCCCATCAGCAGCTCGACCAGCGACCGGTGTAGATATGACCAATGGCAAGCTCGATCAAGCTGACAATGTCACGGCATCCCGCCACCAGGTACCTGGAGTAAGCGAGGCGACTGCGCCACTAGCGCAAATCGTCGCAAACACCAGGTCGCCTCCAGTCTCTCCCAGGACACCAGATCTATCACAAAGAGGACATCACCCATCATTATCGATCTCATCTGCGGCAAGCCCACCAGGAGCTGCAGCGTCGTTTTCTGGAGCATTTAAGGGAGCATCGAGAAAAGCGCCGCCAGCACCTTTGAACTTGTCACCAAAACCTAAAGATGCCATGCCGACCAAATTCGCGGACGCCTCGGAGTCAGAGTATGAGGAGGAGCCTGAAAAGATAAGGGCAGACCGAGTGATTCGCGGACGGCGGAAGACTCGCGAAGACGATGACCGCGAACGAGAGACTTTGGCGAGAGAAGAGGAGGAGCACAGGAGCAAGTCGAAAAAGAGCAAACAGAGCAAGAGCAAAAGTCTGCCTCCCAAAGAGGCGCCTGCAATCGCTCTGGAGATGGCACTTCCTCAGATGGGTCAGGGTCACGCAGTCACTGTGCCCGCCGGCGCGAGGGAACACGTGCCGACCTACCAGCCTTCTGGTGATCCAGCAGCAATCTTGAGTCAACGTGCAGTTGCAGATCAGCCTGGGATTCTGCAGCGCAATGTGACAGCACCCTTATTAATGAGTCCGGGCCTGCCGATGAGCCCGCGACCTGGAGATCGGCCACCAAATTCTCCCATGCCCAGAGCACCCAACAAAGCTCTCAACTCGATTCCATTATCACCCCGAGTCGGTACCGCCGGCTTGCCACTATCGCCACGCCCACCAAAGCAACCTATACCCATGCCACCACAAACCCCCATGGCATTTGCTTCGCCACATCTGGCTCGGGCGGAAGCCTATCAAGCTTTCCATCACGCTACACAGGCATCGCAAAGCTCCATTGGTAGCCAGATGAACTCGACGCCGGATCCGAGCCCGGAACACGAGCGTCCTTCACTTTCAAGCGATCCAAGGTTGCCAGGCGAGGTGTACAAGGGCTTGATTACAGAGCAGTACCCCGGACTGCTTCTGCCACCCAATGCTCTTCCCTCGATTTTCGTGAAGACGGCGTCGTCAAGGATGAGGCCATCTCGACAAAGTTTCATGGCCCCAAAGCACTTCGATGAGAACCCCGTATTGACTTTAGCTGTCCATGCACGATCAGATGGGAAGCAGCTTTGGCGGGTCGAAAAGACATATGCAGCCATGTCGGCTCTCACCCAGCACATTCGATTTGCCACAAACTTCGACGAACGTCTACCCGATCGGTCATTGTTTGCTGGTCACGCTCCGGCCAAGATCGATGCGCGCAGGCAAGCACTCGATTCATTCTTCGAGAGAATGTTGGATGCTGTTCATGACGAAAAGGCTGCAGAAATCGTGTGCAAATTCTTGTCAGCTGATGCCTTTGAGTCGGAATCGAGCGAGTACTTCCCTTCAATCCATGAACGCAGGCCTGACACACCGGTTGGGAAAGGCCGTGCACGTCGCGAAGGGTATTTGACCAAGCGCGGCAAGAACTTTGGCGGGTGGAAGGCTCGGTACTTTGTCCTCGATGGGCCCAATCTCAAGTACTTCGAGGCGCCAGGCGGCGCACAGCTTGGTTCCATTAAGCTTCAGAATGCTCAGATCGGCAAGCAATCACCCACAGCAAATAACAACTCGACTGAAGATGAAGAGAACCAGTTTAGGCACGCCTTTCTCATCTTGGAGCCGAAGAGAAAAGATTCATCAAGCTTGGTCCGTCACGTCCTCTGCGCTGAGAGTGACGGTGAGCGTGATCAATGGGTTGATGCACTTCTCCAATACGTTGACTGGCGCGATGACGGCGAAGAGTTTGGAAGAGGTGTCCCTATCTCGAAGGCTGACATCAGTGCGCCTCGTAGTCCAAAGATGTCAAGGTCTTTCAACGAATTACGCCCCCAATCTCAAGGCCCAGATGCGTCGCGTCTGAAATACCTGGACCCCATGCGCAGCGTTGGCTACGAATCAACGATCGCTGGAGAAGCACCAGTCATGGGTCCGCCAAGTGCACGCGTGTCTGACACACCGTCGTCCCCCTACGATGTTGCGCAACATAGTGGAACGAGCAGTGGCGCGAGTGAGCAGTCTTTCCCACAACATCCGACCATTTCTGGACCAAGCAACGCGCATGTCATTCAGAACTCCAATCAATGGGGAATGAAACCACCGCCTACGCCCAGTTTCCAGAAGGACAAGAAGCGCGGTCTATTCGGCTTCCGAGGAAGATCGTCATCTGACCTTGGACCCGAAAAGACCACGCCGTCAGGACCCGTGCCAGACAACGGCGTTCGAGCTGCATTTGGCGTACCTCTGGCGGAGTCGATCGAGGCTGCGCAAGCCGTTGGAGTCGACACTGAACTGCCAGCTGTCATGTACCGATGCATCGAGTATCTCACGTTCAAGGATGCCATCTCAGAGGAGGGCATCTTCCGCCTGTCTGGTTCCAACACAGTCATCAAGGCTCTGCGCGATCGCTTCAACACTGAGGGTGATGTTGACCTCGTTGAAGACCAAAGGAATTACGACATCCACGCTGTTGCCAGCTTGCTTAAACTTTATCTTCGTGAGTTGCCAGCAAGCATTTTGACGAGGGAGCTACATCTTGAGTTCCTACAATGCCTTGAGCTCAACCCGAAGGACAAGATCATAAAGCTGAATGTGCTGGTTAACCGACTGCCACGTCCGAACCGTGTTCTTCTTCAAGCGTTATCAGAATTCTTGTTGAGCATTGTAAACAATGCTGATGTCAACAAGATGAACGTTCGCAATGGTAAGCTTCTTCCAACAATCCCCTCCTTTTCTGCAATTGCTAATTTCACGCAGTCGGCATCGTGTTCGCACCTACCCTCAACGTTCCTGGTCCGCTGATCTCCTCGTTCGTTGAAGACCAAGCCAGCATCTTTGGCAAACCCATGGATGAATCTGAAATGTCCGAGAACCCTTACGAAAATGGCAACTCTGGCCAGTCAGACGACCTCCGCTCTCCACGCAAGATGATGTTCCAAAACTTGCCCACCCCAGGCTACAGTCAGCCTACATTCCAGTCCATCGGCTATCCCGCCAACTTCGACCCCAACGACACTGGCATGATACCTATGCGTCCAGCTTACGCCGACTACCAAATGGCTCCACAAGGTGAGGGCGGATTTGGCAGCTTGAACGATGCTCTGCGCAGCCCAGCCCTCCCTCCTAGCCGCGATGCGAGATCCAAGAAGCGCGAGAGCAGCATGGCCAGCGCTATGTCCATGATGGGTGGAGGCCAGCACGTGCCAAAGAAGTCAAGCCTTTCCAGGATGCGAGAAGATACACATGATCAGAACAACCAGCAGTACGGCACGAGCTTCTAAAGTCCGAGTCAGTCGATCAAACGCTGGTAGAGAATGTCAACCAGTCACGCAAGTGGCCACCACATACGCTGCAGGCAGTTCATACACACGAGAGAGAAACAACATGCATGACACCTAGAAGAAGACTGTCGCCAGACGCGAGCCGACATCCATTCACACAAACACGAGATGCCTTTTTAATTATACTTTTCGGAGCACGTCACCAATACGCCAGAGAAGAGAACAACAACACACATACGAGCATACACGGGAAACGTACTTTTTTCTTCACATGCTTTAGCAGTCAGTACATTCGGCCGATCGGGCTCGTCGCTCTATCTGTTCATATCAGCCAGCGAGCGAAAAAGAGCAACATCCGGCCCTTTTTGCTTTTCGTGCCAATTTCTCGGCATGTCGGCTCTACATTTCTTTACTTTTTTGTTTTTCAGCAGTCGGAAAGAAAGCATGAGAATACCCCCAATCCCCTTCCAACCCTCCTGGTACATTAAACAGGTGGTTTGATTCTTTGTTATTACAGGTCTTATGTAGTCTTTAGTGTGGATACCCCCCTTCTTTCTTCCTTTTTGGCTTTCTTTTCTTTTCTTGATGAACATAGATTAATTCTTTTTTGAGAAATGCAAACAATTCTGAACTATGTTTTTACTGACTGTGTGCCTTGTATGTATATCATTGTGGTTTTGCAGGACGTTAGTGAAAACAACAATCCCTTTCATGACCGAAAAGGAATGGAGAAAAGAACATCTTGGGGTTTCATCGTGCACATAGTATTGCTATACATATATTCTTCTACGTACGTATCCTTCAGTCCAAAAAGGTTCCATCCCAACCAGACATCCTTTTCCCTTGTCCATTTCCTTTCCAAGAATTAAATTACTCCATCACCCATGCCTATGCATATGCCTATGCCTATGCTGAAATTCCTTGACGGTTCACTGTCCATCTTTTGACATTCATCTACAAATCCAACCAAAAACAATGAAGTCAAAACAAAAACTCCTAATCATCCCCATCTCATCACTCTCAAACACCACCAAAGTACCCCTTCCTCTGCTGCTGCTGCTGCTGCTTCTCCCTCGGCGCCAGCCCATCCGGGCTCTCGCACACGAAAATCGGCACGTCGCCCAGGTCCACGCCGAAGCTCTCAGCGAGACGCTGGCCTTTGCGCCGCGTGCCGGTCTCGCCGTTCAGCCTCGTGCCCGCCGAGCCGCCGAAACCGCTCTCGCGGTTCCACTCCCATGCCAGACCGCCGGAGTAGCGGTCGCCGAGGTTGCTGGAGTGGCTGCTCACGGGGCGAGGGCGGCGAGGCTGCTGTTGCTGGTTGTCTGAAGGATGGTCTCTGTACTGTGTTGTTGGTTCTGGGAAGCGGTGGCGCTGGTGCGGGTTTTTGGGTTTGGCGCGGACGGTGCCGCCGCAGGAGGAGATGGTGAGGGTGTCTGAGAAGATGGTTGAGAGGCCGTCGGTGCTGCTGGCCGGGCTGAGGGTGTTTTTGTGGTGGTCGGTAGTGTCTGTGTTGCTGTTGGGCTGGAGTTTGCCTAGGCTTGCTGCGCGGGAGCGCTCGGCTTGCGAGGCGTGTGTTGTGGGCTCGTAGGCGTAGAATTTGCCTGAAGGGGTGCGGACGCGGCCTCCAGGGCTGCGGGTTCGGGGAAGAGCGCTGTATTGCGTGCTGTAAACAGACGAGGTCGTGGTGACACCGGAGACATTGCGAGTTTGGGAGCGCATGGTAGGTCGAGAGACAAGTGCCTGCGGCAGATCCTGGTAGTTGGGAACCGTCACACCGGACGAAGCGCTGGAATATGCACTGTCTGAGCGAGGGATGTCGAATCCGGGTGGGCAAGCGTCTTCGTCGTCGAGCAGGCTACGATAGGCATCTGCATGGCGGGCAGCCTCGCTCGTAGGGTCTTGGTGCGCTTGGGCGCGGACAGCGACTTCGTTGCCCAAGGGCGTGATGTAACGTGACACTACAATCTCCGGAGACATGACCCGGTCGGATGGATCCAAATTATGCTCGCTTTGGTTCCTGGCGCCTTTCGGCAGGTAGGTTCCTAAAGACTTGCTGCGCTTTCGATAGAGGGCTGCTTGCTTGTCAAAGCCAGAGAACCCAGTACGCCCTCGGCTGGAGACTGAGGAGGCTGCTGTAGTCACCTCGGACGTATCTGCAGTAGTGGGCCGTGAATCTGGTTCGAGGATGCTGGATTGCTCCGAGCTACTTCCCTGAAGTTCGCGAACAGCGATGTTGATGTTTTCAGCAGTTGTGGTTCTTCTTGCACCAGGGCGTAGACGGTCGGCCTTGGCATCACGGTTCAGTCTCTCCTCTAACTGGCGTTCTTGCTCCTCACGAGCCTTGACTGCAGCCTTTACTTTGCCCATTTTCGGCGAATTGGAAGCCGAGTTCAAAGCAGAAGCATTGGCGCTCCCGACGGGCGACTCGACCGATTTGCGGAAAGCATCTTTCCTCTTCTTTTCCATGAGCTTGTTTGCCCTTGCATTTTTAGCCACAACGTCAACTGGAAGATCGGGCATAGGTGGGATGCTGTCAGCATACATGCTGAAAGGTCTGCGGGTGTTGTCCGGCTTTGGGGGACCGTTAGACTGTGGCGAGCTCTCCTTGCTATGCCAGCCCGGGACAAAGTCTTCAACAGACCTGCCAGACTTTGGCACACCGACGCTGGGGCTTCGTCCGCGGTCGACCGAACGTTTGGGTGTTGCCATCCTGGGTCTGTCATGCGAAAGAGTTCGATCATGGCCAGCAACATCGCGACTCTTCGAGCGAGCTAGCTCAGATGCCATCTCTTCGGTCATGCCCATCGATTTCGACTTCTTCTTCATCGAAGGGCCAGTGCGCCAAGACTCATTACCTCTCTCAACACTAGCATCACGAGCAAGCGTAGGCCGAGGAGTAACGCTGCCAGAAGCGGTACCTGCTGGGCTGAAATCCGTGCGTGTTGGCGTGTTGCAATCCGCAGAATCAATACTAGCGCGGCGCCTCCTGCTACGGCTTCGACTCAAGCTTCTGAGGAACGGGAATCGACCGGGCTTACCCTCGTCTGCGGGAGATTCGGTCGCTTCTTGCATGTGGGTTTGGGCCTTCCGACCACGACTGACACTTCGCTTTCGTGCGAACGGATTCCTGCGCGCGATAACGGCGCTTGGAACTGGAACGTTTACCTCAGACTCACGAGAGCCATCATCCCACATGCTGCGTGCATCCGACGTTGTCGAAGCCCTGCGGTTGGCGTCTATGTCTTGGTGATAGCGCTGCTCTAGAGACTTGTTCATCTCTTCCGAAACGAGCGGGAATTCGTCACCGGAAATCTCGCTAGCAGCAGGGACTCGAATACTCTTCTCTCGTTTTAGTCGCTCTGGCAATGGCATCGGCTTACGCAACTTCTTGGTTACTTTGCTGGCTGTCGATACTTCGGAGCCGACTGATGTTGACAACGAAACTTCGCTGGAATTCAACCCGCCGGTTGGGAGGCTCATGCGCTTTGACGGCATCTTGTCGCGTAGGCCTAGGAAACCTGGAAGGTCCTTCTTCGGAGAGTCTTTCTTCATCTCGGACGCTGCGGGTGAGGAGGTCGATGGCGTTGATGCGTCGTTTGACGGACCTTTGAGGAATTCGTTGAAGGTGTAGAGGCTGTCCGCATCTGCATCTCGCCCAGGCTGAGTAGGAGGCAGAAATTCCTCAGAATGTTTGGGCGAGCGCACATATCTTTGAGACGATGCATCCGAAGAGCCATAACCGCTGTCGAGGTGAGACATTGATACAGGCCTTGGGCTTCTCAAAGGAGACTTGACCGATTGCATTGATTTTGGTTGCCGTGGGCCCAGAAGCCTCTTCTCACCTGTAAGCAATGCCAGGGCGTGGTTAGGCGTTCCTGGAGAGTCATCATCTGAGGTATCCTCGCCGTACACGGTGCTCAGCCTGGTTGCAAACTGCGCTATGGATGGTTTGACATCGCGAGGACTGGAATTGGCGTCATCGTAGTCGGGAGTAACATCTCGTGCTGTCAAAGGACCACCATAGCTTGGCACGGTACGCAGCCGAGGTGGGTGCCTGTGAACCGACGGTGGTGTCTCTTCTGAGGGAGTAGTGTCGTTAGTTTCTTGTGTAGGTTCGGGTATCTCATTTTTGTATTCTGTGTTTTGATTAAATGTAGGAGCTTGCATATCGGAGCCGCCAGAGCTTCGTCGCGAATCGGATGCTGGTGGGGGAGGAAGTGGTCGGCTAGTCTGTCTTTGCTCGCTGTGGAGCATTCGGTAACCGCCTGGGAACGACTCCATGGACCCTTGCATTGGCCTCTTCGCAAAGAAATCGGGAGTACCTGGACTGTCGCAGGCAGGGCTCTCGACAGTTGCTGGGTTGATCGGTGTATCATTGTCGCGAGGTATGCTTATTTGAAGCATACGAGCTGGATCAGGTGAAGCAGCACCATTGGTGATCCGAAGAGTCCCGGATCTGTACGCTCCGGCTTGAGCGTATTCAGGCTCCTCTGAGACTCCAGCAGCCTCCACAATGGCATCATAGGAAGTGCGATTGTCTCGCGCGTGTCCGCCTGATATTGACCGTTGTGTCGAGGCAAGACTTTCGTATGAGTTTGTTTGTTGCACAGCAGTTCTGGGACGACGAACATCATCGCCCAGCCTCCTGAGCAGGTCGTCTCCGGGAGCCCCACGGGTGTTCAGTCCGGGTGGTAGCTTCGATGTGCGCCGTGATGGGTGTTGGGGTGGAGTCTGTTGTTCCTCCCGGGATGACGAGGACTCGGCTATACTGTTATTGTCCTGCATGGGCAGGAGCGCCCTGTGCAATGCCACCAGCTCTTCCGGAGACGCTGTCTTCTTCAGTTCTTGCAGCAAGTGAATTGCTGATGCAATGTCGATGTTCGGTCCCTCGTGGACGACCGAGAGTTGTCTCGCCAAAGGGCTGGGACTGGCCATTGACAAGGGCGATGCCTTGACACCCGCATTGGGCCCGCCGATGTTGGCCGTCGTGATGGCAGGTGGGTATCGGTCCTTGACACCCATTGCGTCTGTCGAATGTGTCGAATCGCTGGATGTGCGGCGGAAGGAGTCGAGGGACAGCTTCCTCTTGGTGTCGGGGAAGGACTGCTTCAACTGCTGCTT
>Ga0265797_10001263_pt1 | contig 44695 bp, 39 predicted proteins | sample P2T30metagenome_FD_192433 | JGI IMG/M metagenome (GOLD analysis project Ga0265797, IMG submission 192433) | Plant litter microbial communities from East Loma Ridge, Irvine, California - P2 T30 | ecosystem: Environmental > Terrestrial > Plant litter > Unclassified | place: USA: California...
CGGCCAGGACCGGCCGTCCGTCCTGCGCGGCAGGCGTATCCTGTTGATCCAGGGCGATGGCCGCACATTGACGTCCATGTCGAACCTGCTGGTACGCGAACAGGCCGTCGTCAGCGGGGCGGGCACGGCGAAGGAAGCACTGCAGGTCGCAAGCGAAGCCGCAACGCCGTTCGACCTGGTGTTGACGGATGTGATCCTGCCGGACATGAGCGGCCTGGAATTATTGAGCCTGTTGCGCCAGCAGCCGGGGTATGCCCGGGTGCCGGCCATCGCAATGGGCGGCCAGCTGCGCGACGGCGAGCTCGCGTCGCTGCGCTCGGCCGGTTTCGCGCGGCACCTGGGCACGCCGTTTTCGCTGGAACGCCTGAACGACGCCATTGCGCAGCTCGCGCCGCATGAGCGCTGATCGCGCTGCCGGGCATGGCCTTCCGCTCAGGCGTCCAGCAGGCGATGCTCGATCCCATACTGCACCAGCTGGGATACCGTGCTCATGCCCATTTTCTCCAGCATCCTCGCCTTGTACGTGCTCACTGTCTTGACCGAGATGTCCATCCTGGCTGCGATCTGCTTGACGCTGTTCCCGGCCAGCAAGCAGGCGAATACCTCGTGTTCACGATCGGACAGGGCGGCGTACGGCAGCCGCGCGTCGCTGGGCTGCGATTCGATGACCAACTGCTCCGCCACCGCCGGATCGACGAAAGGCCGGCCCGACGCCACGCAGTGAATGGCCGCGATCAGCTGCTCGGACGATGTCGACTTGTTGAGGAAACCATATGCGCCCGCACGGAACGCCGCGGCGGCATGGGTTTCGACAGCGTACAGCGTCAACACCAGGATCGGGATCGACGGTGCCTCGCGCTTCAGCTGGCGGATCAGTTCGATACCCCCGCGGCCAGGTAGCGAGAGCTCGACCACCAGCACGTCGATGCCGCCGTCACGCGCCAGCGCGATCGCCTCGAAGCCGTCGGTCGCCTCCGCCGCCACCGCGATGGTCGGGACCTCGCCCAGGATATGTTGCAGCCCTTCTCGCAGCAGCGCATGGCTATCGGCGATGAGGATCCGGATCATGGCCGCGGCACTCGTCTGGATTGGATCGGCATGTGCACGTGATTTGTAAAATTGGTAGGCATTTCGGTAACATATCACGTTCGGCGCCAGCGCGGGTGGGGTCGCCCGCGATCGCCCCCGAACATGACCGCCATCATCCGGCCCCGTCTGCACCGGCGCTGCGCGCCAGGTGGCGGCTTATCCTGGCGAGCGCATGGATGAAGCCGTCGTCGATCTGGAAATGCAGCAGGCCGGATTCGCTCGATACCTGGTAGTTCTCCAGGAATGTTCCGGTCGTGAAGCCGCGCCACGAGGGCATGCGCCAGCTTGCCTGCGCCATGTCGTCGAGCGCGTCCGCCATGGCGTCGGGACCGGGCGCGTTGCGGCCGGTCGAGGCGTGTTCGATGCCGAGCAGCTCCATCAATTCGGCAGTCGGCATCATGGTCGGTTCGCCGCGCAGGGCGATGGGATTGAGCAGGACCAGGCCCGCCAGCAGGTCGGTACTCCGGTTCGTCAGCCGGGCGTCTTCCGCCAGCAGGCGCAGGGCCCGGATGTGGTATTCGTTGGGGACCATGGGTTCTCCTAGCGCGACATGAGGCGTTCGAACGCGGCGGCGCTGACCGGAGGGCTGTAGAGAAAGCCCTGGCCCAGCCGGCAGCCGGCGTCCATCAGGTAGTTTGCTTCGTCAGCGGTTTCTATCCCCTCGGCGATCGTCGGCAAGCCGAGGTTCGCGGCAATCGACAGCACCGCGCGCAACAGCGCCTGGCGGCGCGGGCTTCCCGCGGCGATGCCGTGCACGAAGCTGCGATCCACTTTCAACAGGTCGACCGGAATGTCGGCGAGATAGCTCAGGTTCGAGTAGCCGGTGCCGAAGTCGTCGATGGCGAGCGACACGCCGATCTCCTGCAGCTGGTGCAGGATGTCGACGGCGCTGGCGACGTCGCGCATCAGGGTCGATTCGGTCAGTTCGATCTGCACGGTGGCGGGCGCGATGCCGAACTGCGCCAGGCAGTCCCCGAGATGCCTGACGAAGTTTGCCTGGCGCAGCTCCAGCGCCGAAACGTTGAAGGCGATCGGCCCGGCGTCCAGCCCACTGTCCTGCCAGGCGCGCGCCTGGCGCATGGCTTCGCGTACCACCCAGCGGCCCAGGTCCACGATCAGGCCGGACTGCTCGGCGCACCGTACCACGTCGGCGGGCGAGAAGCGTGTCCAGTCCGGATGGCGCCAGCGCAGCAGGGATTCGCATCCAAGGATAGCGCCGTTGGCCAGGCATACCTTGGGCTGGTAGAACAGTTCCAGGCCGCCGGCGTCGAGTGCCAGCCTGAGTGCGTTCTCCAGCGCGCGCCTTTCGCTCACGCTGTCGAGCATCCGGTGCTGGAACATCCGGTAGGTGTTGCGGCCCGCCGCCTTGGCCGCGTGCAGTGCCGTGTCGGCGTGCTGCAGCAGCGTGTCCGCGGCGTGGCCATGGTCGGGATGCAGCGCGATACCGACGCTGCAGCCGACCAGCATGGTTTCGCCATCGATCACGTGCGGCCGCGCCACCGCCTCCAGGATGCGCTGGGCGGCGCCGGCCGATTCGGCCGCATTCGTCCCCGGCGCCATCAGGACCAGGAATTCGTCGCCGCCCTGGCGGCTGATCATGTCGATCGAGCGGCAACATGCGCGCAGGCGCGCCGCGACCGATGCCAGCAGCCGATCGCCGGCCGCATGGCCGAGGGTGTCGTTGATCCACTTGAAGTTGTCGAGATCCATGTACATGACGGCCAGGCTCCAGCCGTGCATGCTTGCTTCGTCCAGGATCCCGGCCAGGTGCAATTGCGCGGCGAAGCGGTTCGGCAGACCAGTCAGGAAGTCGTGCCTGGCCAGGTAATCGACCTCGGACTGGAGTTGGTGCGCGGCGGTGATGTCATGGAACACCATGACCGCGCCGTCGAGCTTGCCGTCGGGGCGAACGATTGGCGAGGTCGAGTCGGCGATCATGATTTCGCTGCCGTCCGCGCACACCATCACCACGCCCGGCGGCAGCCTGACGATGTGCCTGTCGCTCAGCACGCGCACGATCGGATGCTCGACGGCCGCCAGCGTCCCGGCGTCGTGCAGCGCCATCACGTCGCCCAGGCGCGCGCCCAGCATCTCGTCGCGCCCACGCAGGGTCAGCTGGCAGGCCGCATCGTTGCAATAGCCGATCGCGCCTGCGGCGTCGGTCGTGATGACGGCATCGCCCATCGCGGCCAGCACGATGTCGCCGCCGCTGCGGTCGCGCGCGCGGACACGGACGCGCTCGATGGTGGCGGCGAAGCGGGCCAGCGTGTCGAGCCGCGAATCGGTGGACAGCATCACGTCGTCGGCCAGGCCGCTGGTCAGCGCCTCGCGCGCGCTGGCGATGCCGATGGCATCGCCGACGATCACGACCGGCACGTGGTCGAAGCCCGCCACGTCGGCCGGCAGCGCGGCGTAGCGCGCGCCGTCGGCCGCAGCCGGTACCAGCAGGAGCAGATCGAGCGCCGACGGCCCGCACCTGGCTTCGTCCAGTGTGGACGCGAAACGCAATGCAACGGCAGTCAGGTCGCCGGCCCTGGGTTCGAACAAGAGTGTCAGGCGTGCGCGCTCGCCGGCGTCGGACGTCACGACAAGCGTACGGATATGCATGGTCATTCCTCCCGCGGCGGCGGTCCGTCGCCGGTACACGGTACCACGTTGCGTGCGCAGGCGGCGGTGCGGACGACAGTGGGGCCGGTGCGCGTCCTACGCCAGACAGGCTGTGCCGCACTAATAATGGGATGAGATGAACAATTCTGGAGTGAACGTGACATGGATTCCTGAAAAGCGGCGTGCCGTGGACCCGCCGGGCGCTGCCTGGCCGGACACGTATGGCGAGGTGATCGACCAGATCGCCTGCCCGGCATATTGCTGTACGCTCACCGGCACCATCCTGCATGGCAACCGCTCCGCGCGGCGCCTGTGGGGCAGGGCGCGGCTGCCCATCGGCGAAGGCTGCTGGGACGGCTTCGCAGCCTTGTATCGGCCGGACGGAAGCCCGGTCGAGAAATCGTCGTCGCCGGCGGCGCTGGCCGCGCGCACGGGCGTTGCCCCGCCCCCGACCGAGCTGGTGGCGGAGTCGAGCGATGGCCAGAGACGCTGCCTGGTGGTCCATGCGCGCCCGATCCGCGGCGGCAAAGGCGCCACGGTGGGCGTGCTGTGCTCGCTGACCGACATCAGCGAGCGCCGGCGCCTTGGCCAGGAGGTCCAGTGCGCCCGCGACAGCCGTGAGGGTTTCCTGCGCGTGCTGGCCCATGAGTTGCGCAACCCGCTGGCTTCGGTGATGGCGGTGGCCGCGATCCTGCGGCGCCAGCCGGGCGAGCTGGGCATCGTGCGCATGGCGCGCGTGATCGAGCGCCAGACCCGGCAACTGGCACGCTTCATCGACGATTTGCTCGATGCCTCGCGCGTGGAGCAGGCTTGCGATATTCCGGTGGCGCTGCGCGCCGCCAGTTTGCGCGACGTGATGGCGCTCGCGCGCGACGTCGCCGAAGGGGTCCTGCGCGGGCGAGGCCAGACCCTGCGCGTCGACCTCGGCGCCGCGGAAGGGGTGCTCGACACGACCTTGTGGTGCGATCCCGGGCGGCTCGCGCAGGCGCTCGGGAACGCCTTGCTCAACGCCAGCGAATTTTCCGATGACGGCGCCGAGGTCGCGCTGGCGGCCAGGATCGACGGCGCCTTCCTCGAGATATCGGTGAGTGACAATGGCATCGGCGTCGAGGCAAGCGAACTACTGGCCATGTTCGAGCCATTCCGCAAGCTGGCCGGGCATTCACTGCGCGCACCATCCGGCGCGGGACTCGGCCTGGCGATCGCGCGCAGCATCTGCGTGGCGCATGGCGGCATGGTATCCGCCCATAGCGCCGGGCCAGGGCAGGGAACGCGCCTGAAATTCATCCTGCCGGTGGTGCTGGATGTGCTGTCGGCCTGAAGCCGCTTCCCATGTCCGGCAGCGACATCAATGTGCCCTGGAGAGCTTCCTCGGATACCCGCGGGGTCTTTGCCTGCGGAGGCGGTCAGGCGACGTAAAACAGGACTGCGACGTAATGGCAGATGCTGCCGCCCAGGACGAACAAATGCCAGATGCCGTGGCCATGTCGCACCTTGTGGTCGGTGGCATAGAAAGCGATACCGCCCGTGTACAGCATACCGCCCGCCGCAAGCCAAGCGAATCCCTCCCACCCCAGGGCCGCGAGCAAGGGCTGGATGGCGATTACCGCGAGCCAGCCCATCATCATGTAGATGACGATGGACAGTACACGCCTACCTTTGGCATACAGGAGTTCCTGGGAAATGCCCAGCAGCGCCAGCGACCACACGACACCGAATATCGACCAACCCCAGGCGCCGCGTAGCGTCACCAGGGTGAAGGGCGTATAAGTTCCGGCGATCAAAAGATAGATGGCGCAATGGTCCATCTTGCGCAGCACGTCCTTGGCCAGGCCGCGCACGCCGTGGTACAGGCTCGACGTGAGGTAGAGGATCAGCAGCATTGCTGTATAGATGCTGAAACTGGTGATTTTCCACGGGTCGCCGTCGCGCGCCGCTACCGTGATCAGAACGGCGCCGCCGGCCGCTGCCAGGCATGTGCCGGCGGCATGGCTGATGCTGTTGAAACGTTCACCGTAATACATGGATCGCCGTTCTCGAAAACTGCCTTGCCGCGCCATCTGCGGAGACCAGCATCTTACTTGACCTACCGACGTGGACGGCGGACGGCATGTCGCTGTTTGTGGGTCTGGGCGATGCGTTCGAAAGGTTGCCGAAGTTTATCAAGCGTGAATATTTTTACCATTCCATCCCATGCGTGCGACGATAAGCGCACAATGACGCTTGTTCGAACGACCCCTTTGCGATCAACGCTCGGGCAGCCGACTGCTGCTTCTTCTCTGGGCCGCCAAGCACTCCGTAAGGCCATTTCCACGTGACCGCATATTCTGCGGTGCAACTCCGAGGAGGTACGCCATGTATCAATTTTCTCAGTCCGATCCAGCTTTTCGATCCTATGTCGATTCCCAGTTCGCCCTCTTGAATGCTGTTTCCGGTTCGCTCCTGGGATCCGTCCGGAGCGTCTGCGACGCCAACGTCAGACTCGGTCAGACCATGGTCGAAAAGACATTCAGTGTCGGGCAGCGCATGCTGGCAAGCGCGAGCGCCGACGGTGTGCCCGGTGCTGTCGCTGGCGGCGCCCAAGCGGCATCGCACACGCTGCCGGTCCACGAGCGGGACAGCTCCATGCAGGCCGCGGATACGCAGGTGGACCTGGTCCATGTGGCACAGCGGGATGAGGAGCAGGCGTCCGGTACCGCGGCTGTGTTGCTGGATAATGCCGGCCCGCAAAATGGCGGCGAAGACCCGGGCTCCGGCATGCAGTCGGAACGCCGCATGCAGCCCGAGCGCCGGGCAAGCAAGGCTTCGCATGGCGGCCAGCCGGCCGCATGATGGCGGCGAAACCGGCATCCGCGGGATCATCGTGCGGCCCGGGATGGGATTTCGCTGTGCCGTTCGATCCAACCCGAGGACATCATCATGGATACATCACCCGTTCTACCGCCCGAGGCGGCGGCTTTCGGTATCTCGTTCGACGGACGCGCCTACCACTATGAGCAATACAGTTATGATCGGCTTGCCGACGCGCTCGACTATGCCAGGCTGGAACGGGCCAAGCCTGACTTCCGCGAGGATCCGGCGCCACGCAACTGGAAACAATGGGCCGGGCCGACATCGGAAGAGCGGCTGCGGATGGCAGCGCACGGTGTCGTCTTCGAAGGAGGCTACTATTTTTATGGCCCGTATCGTTATGACCTGCTAGCCGCCGCGCTCGATTATGCGCGGCATGAACCAGGACTGGTGCGCGCTGCCGCCTGACGGGGAGCGTCATCGTGATCTGGCCGACTGGTAAGGGACCAGCTTGCCCTGCGCTGGCGCGCGCCCGAAAACACGGAATGCGTGTAGCGTGAAAGCAGCTGCAAGTAGCGTCCAGGAGGCGTCATGATGGAATCCGGACCCGCCAACACCTTTCGTGGCCTGCCTCTGACTTCGGAGCAGGAAAGCGAAATCAGGCACTACATCCATGGCCGGCAGCGTAGCGGCCTTCCATGGGATACGCCGGAACTGCGAGCCATGCTTGCCGACATGCTCGATCCGCCGGAGACCGACAATGAGGACCGGCACCTGGTGTCCGGCAGCATCGGCAAGGAGCGCGCAGCCGCCGTGCTCGACGGCGAATCCGACCGCGACAAGGCCGACCCGCACCCCGAGTCCTGACGATGTACCGGCGACGACGCGCCTAGTGCAGGGAGCGCTGCTTGTGCAGGTACATTTCCCTGTCAGCCATTTGCACGTAGTCGACCAGCGGCGTGCCGTTTCCAGGGTCGCAATCCACCGCGCCAGCACTGATTGCGAGACGGTAGCTGCGTTCCTGCATCAGGTTGAAAGCGTGCAGGTTTTCCCTCAACCTGGCCAGGATCACGCGCGGGTGGACATTGTCAAGCGCAAACGCAACGAACTCATCGCCGCCAAAGCGCGCCAGGATGTCGGTGTCACGCAGGGATTCCCGCAGGACGTCGGCCGCATCCCGGATCAACTGGTCACCGGTTGCATGGCCGAGCTGGTCGTTGACCAGCTTCAGGCCATCTATGTCGGCATAGATGACGGCGCAGCCCGCATGCTTGCGTCGGGCCAGCTTGAAGAGGTGCTCGGCCTGGACGAAGAAACCGCGCCGGTTGTTCAGCCCGGTCAGTACGTCGGTCAGTGCCAGGGCGCGCATGTGGCCTTCGGTCGCATCGCGTCGCGCCAGTTCTTCAGCATGCGCATGCGCCGTCCCCGCCATCTGCTCGTACTGCGTGGATACCAGGTCCTCGAGCGAATGCCGGGCCGAGATCCTGCCAAGCGTCGCGACGGACAGTTCAAGTATCGTCCCGAGCAGCTGGCGCCGCGCTTCCCATGCTTCCGGTGGCGCATCGCCGGCCCAGCCGGCGGCCAGGACGGCCATGGCGTGCCGGGTCGGCACGCCCACCAGCATCGTACGCGGCGCGGGCATGACGGTTTCGTCGGCACCGGCACCCAAGCGCTCCATCGCCATCGGGTACCAAGGGTGACTGCCACGAACCCTGCGCGGTGCGCCCATGTCATCGAAGCCGATGGATGCGTCGACCTCGCCGCGCACCAGAAGCAGGGCACGTTCGACCTGGGCCAGATCGGTCATGGCCCGGCCCGCCAGGGCCAGCACGGCCAGCGGCTCGTCGACCTGCATCAGTTCGCGCGACATGGTGAGCAAGGCGCGCAGTTGCTGGACGTCGGCGTCCGGTCCGGTGTGCTGCATCATTGTGAAGTCTCCGCCTGTGGTTGGGCCGCGGCCGTGACCACGGTGTCATGAAAGATCCGGCGTGGACGGTGTGATCGCTTCCGATATCGACTGTCCCGCGCTTTCGCGGCGACGCAGCGCCGGATGATCGAGCACCCGGCTGATCACGTGGTCCGGCACGTGCTTGTGCCGCATGTAGCGTCTTGCGAGTTCGGCATTACGCACCGCCAGGATATTCAATCCACGCGCGACCGCATTGGCTGTCGGTTCGTCGTTGCGCCGCTGGCGCTCGTTGATGTGCATCGATTCTCCGTCACGAGGTGCATAAAGCGGGCGCTGCCACAGCGTGATGGCCGCGGCGACAGCATGTGGCCGCCCTGGACGCGCCTTCATGGTCGATCATACGCGCCGTAGCAGCGTGGGACCAGCGTTTTCATGCGCCCGATTTGCCTGCGTGCCGGTGAGAGTACTGCCGATCATGTCCTGCAGCGTGCGACGCGCATGCCTGTGGTCCAGGTGCTTGAGACGATGAAAATCCGGCCCGATCACGTGTACGTGATCCCGTCCGACAGGCAGTTGTCGATGTTCGACGGTTCCCTCCGTGTCGCGCAATTCGAACGGCCGCGTCGTGGACACGTGGCGATCGATATCTTCTTCCGCACGCTGGCGGAGGTACATCGCGAACGTTCGGTGGCGATCGTGCTGCCGCCACCGGGCGAAGGTGAAGCGCCGATCGCCCATGCCACCGTCGATACCGATTCGACCCGCGTGGCCGAGGAAGCCCCGCAGCGTGTCATGAGCTTGCTGCTTACCATGACCGGCCACGATTTTCGCCAGTACAAGCGCGCTACGGTACTGCGCCGCATCGAACGGCGCCTGCAAGTACGTGGTGTGCATTCGTTGCCGGAGTATTGCTCGCTGGCCGAGTCGGACGCGCGTGAGCCGGCTGCCCTGCTGGCAGACATGCCGGCCCGGGCGGCGGCCGGCAGGGGCGATCCGCTGTCCGCGAGCGGCGTCCTCGGCAATGCGCTCAGCGGCTCCACCATCGGCCTCACCCTGGAAGTCTGCCGCTGAAACAGGCGTGGCTACTTCGCTCCCGTCCGCAACTCGTGCTGGCCCAAGGTCGACCGGACCGTCGACTGGCGCAGGATCGACTGCGGCTGCGTCACCGGTCGCGACAGCGGCGAGCGCCGCCCGATAGGGAAATCGCTGGGACGATTCAAGCCAGTGGCCACGACGGTCACCCGCATGGCGTCGCCCAGCGTATCGTCGTAGACCGCGCCGAACTTGATGATGGCGTCGTCACTGGTCTGGGTGCAGATCGTGTCCATCACCAGCCTGGTTTCACGCAGCTTCAGCGTCTCCTCGGAGGCGGCGATGTTAACCAGCACCCCGCGCGCGGCGCGCAGGTTCGAGCCATCGAGCAGCGGACAGGAGATCGCCTCCTCGGCCGCCTTGACGGCGCGGTCCTCGCCCGCGTGCTGGGCAGTGCCCATCATCGCCATGCCGGTCTGGCGCATGACGGTGCGGACGTCCTCGAAATCGACGTTGACCATCCCGGGCACGCTGATGATTTCCGCGATGCCGGTCACCGCCTTGGACAGCACCTCGTCGGCGGCGGCGAAGGCCTGTTTTTGCGTCACGTCCTCGCCCAGGACTTCCTCCAGGCGGCTGTTGAGGACGATGACGAGCGAATCGACGCAGCGCGCCAGCGCCGCGATGCCTTCTTCGGCCACGCGCATGCGCCGCGGCCCTTCGAATGCGAAGGGCTTCGACACCACGCCGACGGTCAGGATGCCGAGCTCGCGCGCCACTTCGGCGACCACGGGCGCGGCGCCGGTGCCGGTGCCGCCGCCCATGCCGGCGGTGAGGAAGACCATGTCGGCGCCCTTGAGCGCATCGGCGATGGCGTTGCGTTCGTGTATGGCGCTTTCGCGTCCGGCAACCGGGTCGCTGCCGGCGCCCAGGCCGCTCTCGCCCAGCTGGATGCGTTTTTCGGTACGGGTGTTCGACAGCGCCTGCGCGTCCGTATTCGCGCAGATGAATTCGAAGGCCGACAGTCCGGAGGACGCCATGTGGCTGACGGCATTGCCGCCAGCCCCGCCTACGCCGATGATTTTGATGACCGTCGCCGGTTGGGGAACATTTATTTCGGACAAGGAAGACTCCGTTTGAAGAAAAAGCGACCGGCCGGCCCTGAGATCGCAGCGGCCGGCGTGGGACAATGCCGAGCCTGATAGGCTACTTCCTGCAGAGCGCACGCGAAAGGTGATAAACGTTTCATTCGAAACCATTTGTAATAACACGTGCAATTGCTTGAAAGCTCACCTAGAGCTGGGATATTCCGTTTGAGATATCAATTTTGCAAGCCCAGGTCGGACGCCAGTTGCTCCCGCAGTAAGTACTTTTGAATCTTGCCGGTCACCGTCATCGGGAACGCCGACACAAAGCGAACGTAACGCGGGATCTTGTAGTGAGCGATCCGCCCCTGGCAGAAGGTCCGTATTTCCGCCTCATCCGCAAGCTCCCCAGGGCGCAGGATGATGCAGGCGCACAGCTCTTCACCGTACCTGTCGTCCGGCACCCCGACACACTGCACATCCAGCACCTTCGGATGCCGGTACAGGAACTCCTCGACCTCACGCGGATAAATATTCTCCCCACCCCGGATCACCATGTCCTTGCTGCGCCCGACAATCGAGGCAAAGCCATTCTCGTCGATGACGGCAAGGTCCCCGGTATGCATCCACCGGCTGCGATCGATCGTCTCGCGCGTCCTCTCCTCGTCGCCCCAATACCCCAGCATGACCGAGTAGCCACGCGTCAGCAGCTCGCCCTTGACGCCGCGCGGCACGATGCGCCCGTTCGCATCGACGATCTTCACTTCCAGGTGCGGATGGACGCGGCCGATGGTCGTGACGCGCAGTTCGACCGGGTCATCCACCGAGCTCTGGAACGACACCGGCGAGGTCTCCGTCATGCCGTAGGCGATCGTGATCTCGCGCATGTGCATCCTGTCGATCACGCGGCTCATCACCTCGGCCGGGCAGGGCGATCCGGCCATGATCCCGGTGCGCAGCGTCGACAGGTCGTAGCTGGCGAAATCCGGCTGGTCGAGGAGGGCGATGAACATGGTCGGCACGCCGTGCAGCGCGGTGCAGCGTTCCGCCTGGACCGTCTGCAGCACGGCTTTCGGATCGAAGCCTTCGCCGGGGAACACCATCGTGGACCCGTGGGTCACACACGCCAGGTTGCCCAGCACCATGCCAAAGCAGTGATAAAGCGGCACCGGGATGCAGAGCCTGTCGTGGCTGTCCAGCTTCATCGCCTCGCCGATGAAGAAGCCGTTGTTGAGGATGTTGTGGTGGCTGAGCGTGGCGCCTTTCGGGGCGCCGGTGGTGCCGGAGGTGAACTGGATGTTGACCGGATCGTCGAACTGCACGGCCGCCTCGGCCCGGGCCAGGAGATCGAGCAGCCCGGGCGCCGGCGGCACCAGCAGCGTATCGAAGTTGAACATCCCGGGCGTACGCTCGGCTCCCAGGCGGATCACATGGCGCAGATGCGGCAGGCGTGCCGACTGCAATGCGCCTGGCTCGGCATCGCGGAGTTCCGGCGCCACGTCCTGCAGCATCCCGATGTAGTCGCTGGACTTGAAGCTTGGGGCCAGGACCAGCGCGCTGCATTGCACCTTGTCGAGCACGTATTCGAGCTCGGCGCGGCGGTAGGCCGGATTGATGTTCACCATGATCAGGCCGGCGCGCGCGGTCGCGAACTGTACCAATACCCATTCGGCGCAATTCTGGGACCAGATGCCGACCCGGTCGCCGGGCGCCAGGCCCAGCCTGAGCAGTGCCGCGGCCAGCCAGGTCACCTTTTCGTCGAATTCGCGGTAGGTCTAGCGGATAGCCTGGTGCGGCACGACGAGCGCGTCCTCGTCGCCGAAGCGCGCGGCGACGGACGCCAGGTAGGGGCCGATGGCCTGTCCGATGAGCGGCACGTCGTGCGCGCCATGCACGTAGCTCGGTTTTTGTTCCATGTGATGTCTCCGTTATTGTCGTTCGGTGGCGTTCACGGCACAGAATACGGTATTGACACCACGTGCAGATTACCGGACGAGTAGAATGTTGAAACCTTTTCGACTTGACAAACAAAATCATGAAACAGATTCAATCATCGATGGTGAGCTTCGCCCGTCCGGATGGCCAGCAAGTGCAGGGCTACCTGGCGCAACCGCACAAGCTCGAGGGCGCGCCGGCGGTGGTCGTCATCCAGGAGTGGTGGGGGCTGAACGACCAGATCCGCGGCGTTGCCGACCGGCTGGCCCTGGCCGGCTACCTGGCCCTGGTGCCCGACCTCTACCGCGGCAAGATGACGGTGGAAGAGGAGGAAGCCCATCACCTGATGGACAGCCTGAACTTTGGCGACGCCGTCAGCCAGGACATCCGCGGCGCCGTGGCCTACCTGAAGGAGCGTGCGCCGGCCGTCGCCGTGACCGGCTTCTGCATGGGCGGCGCGCTGACGCTGCTGGCGGCCTCGCAATTGCCCGACCTGGCGGCCGCCGTGGTCTGGTACGGCTGCCCGCCGCTCGAGTACATCGACGCCGGCAAGATCAGGGCGCCGCTGCAGGCGCACTGGGGCACCCAGGACGCCTTCTTCCCGATCGAGACGATCGATGCACTCGACAAGAAGCTGGCCGCCGCGAATGTCGATTACGAGCCGCACCGCTACCTGGCGCACCACGCCTTCGCCAACGAGGAGGCCGTCGGCCCGGGCCGCATCGCCGGCACCCAGTACGACCCGGCGTGGGCGCAGATGGCATGGGACCGCACGCTGACTTTCTTCGGGCGTACCTTGTGGAAGTGATTCGACGGTGATTTCAAAAAGCCCGCTCCGGCGGGCTTTTTTATTGCTTGCCCACGTCTTTTCCTGCGCACACTTTTTCGTTAAACTTTCGGAAATATTTCACAGTGAATAAGTCATCCGGATCATGAAAATCGGCGCGGGCACGAGAACGGCCTGGATGCGACACCTGTGCGGCGCGCTGCTTGCCATCGTGTCGGGCGGCGCGGCTTGCTCTCAGGATCATGCGCCGACCCTGGCCGACTACAACCATGCCGTGTGGACCGCGAGCGATGGCGCCCCGGTGCATGTCGAGCGCATCGCCCAAACGCCCGACGGCTGGCTTTGGCTGGGGACGCCGAACGGCCTGTACCGCTTCGACGGGGTGCGGTTCCATCCGTTCGCCGCGACCAACGGCGCGCGCCTGCCGAGCGCCCGGATCTGGGAGCTGGCGGCCCAGCCCGACGGCGACCTGTACATCGGCTACGAGGCGCCCGGCCTGAGCGTGCTCCACGCGGATGGCCGGCTCGAGCATCTGGCCCCCGCAACGCCGGATGGCCCCGTCAACCAGGCCAACGATGTGGTACGCGACAGCGACGGGGCGCTCTGGGTCGCCACGTCCTTCGGTCTGCGCCACCTGGAGCACGGCCGGTGGTCGAAGCTGGGACCGGCGCAGGCCTGTCCCGATGCCGCGGTCACGATCGGGGCCGACGCGGGCGGGCAGTTGTGGGGCACCGATGGCGGCCGCCTGTTCCGCTACGACAGGGCCGCCCGGCGTTGCGTCTTCGCCAGCTTGCCGGCACCCGGGGGCAAGGCCCTGGACAGGCTGCTCGGGTTCAGGACGTCGCCGGACGGCCGGCTCTGGGTCGGCGGGGACGGGCAGCTTGCGCTCGTGTCGTCGCCGCCGGCCGGGACGGCCATGCGGCCGGGCTACCTCAACCAGGGCTCGGGCAGCACGGCCGTTTTCGACCGCGCCGGCAACCTGTGGGCACTGCGCTGCCCGATCGGCATCTGCCTGGCCGCGTCCGCCGGAGACGATGCGGCCGGCTTCATCGACGTTCCCGCGGCGACGACGAGCCGGCTCGACCGGCCCGTCCAATCGGGTTCGCTGGCCCGGCGCGTCATCTTCGAAGACCGCGAAGGCGATATCTGGCTCGGTTCCGCGACCGGCATCGAGCGCCTGCGCAGGAACACCCTGCGGCCGGTCGGGCTGCCGGCGATCAAGGGCGATTTCCATGTCGCGCCCGACTTCGACGGCAGCGTGTGGATCGTCGCGCCCCAGGAGATGCGCGGATGGCGCTACGATCCGGCATCGCGCCGTCTCACGGCGCTGCCCGGGAAGTATCGGGGCGCCACGCGCGGTCCCGACGGCATGGTGGTGCTCCTCAGGGAGGACGGCATCATCGTGCGGCGCGCAGGTAGCGAGACCAGGATCGCGCCGCCGGGACAGCTGCCGCTTCGAGCCTGGGCCCGCGGCGACGGCGAACGCGTCTGGCTCGGCGGGCTGCGTGTGCCGGTCCAGCTCTGGGACGGCCAGGCCTGGCGGCCGCCTGGCGATGTGCCCGGCGCCGAGTTCGTCTTCAGCGCGGCCGGCAAGCACGGCCAGATGTGGCGTGGACTGGCCGACGGCCGCCTCGTGCTGTTCGAGGGTGGACGCGTGCGGACCGTCCACGACCAGGCGGCGCTGGGCGGAATCGGCGAGGTGACCGGCATCGCCACGGCGCCCGAACTGATGGTCGGCGGCGAATCGGGCGTGGCCGTGCTGCATGAAGGGCGTTTCCGGCGCCTGCGCGCGGCGCGCGACGATGTGCTGCGCCGTGTCACCGGCATGTTCGTGGCCGCCGATGGGGCACGCTGGCTGAACGGCGACACCGGCCTGCTGCGGGTCGAGGAAGGCGATTGGCGGCGCGCCGTGGACGACGGCGCGCCGCTGCGTTATCAGTTATTGGACGCGCGCGACGGCTACACCGGCTCCGCCGCGGGTGTGGCGTCGCTGACGATGGTGGACGGCCGCCTGTGGGTGACGACGACCGACGGCATCGTCGAGGCCGACCCGGCGCGGCGCGCACGCAATGCGCTGGCGCCGCAGCCGGCCTTGCTGGCGGTGACCGGAGACGACGTCGCCTACCCGCTGACGCAGCCGCCGCGCATCCGTGCCGGCACGACGCGCCTGCGCTTCGACTTCACGGCGCCCGCGCTGAGCCGGCCCGAACGCATCGTGTTCAGCTACCGGCTCGACGGCGTGGACCATGCCTGGCAGACCGGCACCGAACGCAGCGCCACCTATACGGGACTGGCGCCGGGCGACTACCGGTTCCGGGTGCGCGCCATGAACGAGGATGGCGTGTGGAGCGAAGGCGAGCGGACGCTGGCCCTGCAGGTGGCGCCGACCCTGGTGCAGACCGTTTATTTCAAGCTGGCGTGCGTGCTGGCCGGCCTGCTGGTGCTCTGGCTCGGCCACCGCTTGCGCCTGCGCTTCCTGACCCGGACCCTGACCGAGCGCCTGCGCGCGCAGATGGAAGAGCGCGAACGCATCGCGCGCGACCTGCACGACACCGTGCTCCAGACCTTCCAGGCCTTCGTGCTGAAGGTGACGACGATCCTGCCCGCATCCGAAGCCACGCTGGGCGACGCGCTGAGGCGCAGCGTGGGCGAGGCCAAGGCCGCCATCGAGGAAGGTCGCGGCAAGGTCGCGGCCTTGCGCGCCGGCGCGCCGCGTGCGGCTTCCCTGCCCGAGTATCTGCGCGCGGCCGGGGAGCGGGACGCGGCGCCGGGCCGGCACTTCACGGTGCGCTGCGAGGGCAGGGTGCGCACGCTCCATCCGATCGTCGAGCAGGAGCTGTGCGCCATCGGCCGCGAAGCCTTGTGCAACGCCTTCCGTCATGCGGATGCGGGGCGCTGCGAAGTGATCGTCGAGTATGGGGCGGGCGCCCTGGTGCTGACCGTGCGCGACGACGGCCGCGGCATCGATGCCGGCGCCAGGGACAAGCCCGGCCACTGGGGCCTGCGCGGCATCGAAGAACGCGCCCGGCTCATCCATGCCGATGCGCGCCTGCGCACGGCGGCGGGCAGCGGCACGACCTGGCGCATCGAAATCAGGGCGGCGCTGGCGTATGCGGATGGCGGGGCGCGCAGGCGCTGGCCCTGGCAAGGCTGAGGATGGCCGGAGGGCGCTTGCGCAGGACCGAGGGCGCCGCGCCATAGCTGGCCGCGATCGCGCGGCAGAAATGCGCCTGGCTCGAAAAGCCCCAGCGGAAGGCGATCTCGCCGATGGCCGCGTGGCGCGCGGCCGGGTGCATCAGGTCGCGGTAGGCCATCGACGTGCGCTGCGCCCAGATATGCTCGGCCAGCGAGCTTCCTTCCTGTGCGAACAGCCGGTTGAGGTGGCGTACCGATACGCCCGCGGCCCTGGCGGCGTCAAGCGGACGGAGGCCGGGATCGCCCAGGTGCCGCGCGATGTGCATCTTGGCCGCGAGGATGTGGAACAGCGAGCGGGGCAGGGCATCGGGGCCGCGCAGCGTCGCTTGCGCCATGGTCCGCAGCACGGTATGCACGCATGCGGGCAGCGCGATGCTGCCCTCAATCGTCGGCGCCTGTAGATACGCGCGCAGGGCGCGCCGCAACTCGGCCCCGAGGGCGGCCCCGACGCCGCCGGCCGGCGCGATCCTCAAAGGCAGGTCCTGGACCCGCACGCCCCAGCAGGCATCCAGTTCGCCGACCGGGATATCGACGAGGAATTCCTGCATGTCCGAGGGAAAGGCCAGGGTGAACGGACGCCGGGTATCGTAGACGATGGTGTCGCCGGCGGCCAGCGTGAACTGCTGCCCGTCCTGCATGAAGAAGGCGCTGCCCTTGGCCAGGTGGCAGGCGAATACCGCTTCCTTCGGGAACATGCCGACCAGGTCGGCACTGCGCTCGACCGCGTGCGCGTTGCCGCTGATGTCGGCGACGCGCATCGTCGGCAGTTCGGCGTTGGTCTGGCTGGCCACCAGGCCGGACCGCGATTGCGAGGTGGTGCGCAATCCCACCAGCGCGGCGGCGTTGTAGCTGTCCCAGTAGGACAGCCGGGCGTCAGGCGCCACCGGGGCCGTGGACGCATGGGTGACGCTAGGGGCATGGACGAGCATCGGGTTGTCTCCTTCTGTCTCGGCCGCTTCGTGGCGGCTCTCGCATGGCGTTTCCTCAAACATAGCACGCCGGCACCGGCTTGCGCCATGGCGATGGCGCGGGGCCCGTAACGATGTCCCGCTCAGTCAAAAGCGAGGTCCCGCTCGGTCAATCGCCGGCTTGGGCGCGGCGCTATATTGGCAGCGCTGCATCCATCCATAATAAACAGGAGACTTCCATGGTAGACAAGGCCAATACCGAATTCTGGCGCGACCTGAGCCCGATCGCCAACCCGTTCAAACCGCACGCGCTTCCCGAAGCCTTCATCGCCAATGCCGCGTCCGAGGACGAGCGGCTGTACGTTCCCTTTACGGAAACCGTGTCCTCGCGCCCGCTGTGGATTTCGCCGTCCGCCAACAAATGGTGCGACATCCTGATGGCGAAGAAGGCCGGCCTGGTCAACCGCCACTATCACCCGCACGAAGTGTTCGCGTACACGATTTCCGGCAAATGGGGCTACCTGGAGCACGACTGGACCGCGACCAAGGGCGATTTCGTGTACGAGACGCCGGGCGAGGGCCACACCCTGGTCGCCTTCGAGCACGAAGAGCCGATGCGCGTGTTCTTCATCGTCAGCGGACCGCTGATCTGGCTCGACGACAAAGGCGAATCCGCCGGCCATTTCGACGTGCACGACTACATCGCGATGTGCGAGGCACACTACGAGAAGATGGGTTTCGGCGCCGACGCGGTCAAGCGCCTGATCCGCTGAACGGGGAGGGCAAGGCATGGCTTACCTGAACAATGTCTGGTATGTCGCGGCGCTGGCAAGCGAAGTCGGCCCCAAGCCGACGGCGCGCACCATCTGCGGCGAATCCATCCTTTTCATGCGCAAGGAAGACGGCAGCTGCGTCGCCGCCGGCAACCGCTGCCCGCACCGTTTCGCGCCGCTCGACCGCGGCACCCTGGTCGGCGACGGCATCGTGCAATGTCCATATCACGGCCTGCAGTTCGACGGCGCGACCGGCCGCTGCGTGCACAACCCGCATGGCAGCGGCAAGATCCCGGAGGCGGCCCGGATTCCCAGCTATCCGCTGGTCGAACGCCATGGCCTGCTCTGGCTCTGGCTGGGCGACAAGGCCCTGGCGGATCCGGCCACGATCCCCGATTTCGGCTTCATGACGGACCCGGCCTTCCGCACCCAGACCGGCGCGATCCACGTGCAGGCGAACTATGAACTGATCGTCGACAACCTGATGGACCTGTCGCACGTCGAATACCTGCACGCGGGCGGCCTGGGCAGCGAGGCCATCAAGCGCGGCACGATCGAGGTCACGCAGGCGGGGAGCACGGTGCACTCGAACCGCTGGTGCCCGGACGGACTGGCGCCGCCGGTGTGGGACGCGCTGTTCGACGATTACGGTCAAGCTGTCGACCACTGGCTGAACATGCGCTGGGACCCGCCCGGCGTGCTGCGCCTGGACGTCGGCGTGGCGCCCGTCAACGCCTCGCGCGAGCAGGGTGTCTGGGGCTATTTCAACCACTTCCTGACGCCGGAAACGGCCACCTCGACGCATTATTTCTGGTCGGTCAGCCGCGCCTTCAAGATCGACGACGAAGCCGTCGACTGCGGCATCGAACAGGCGGTGCAGGTGGCCTTCGTGGGCGAGGACGTGCCGATCATCGAAAGCGTGGAACGGCTGATGGGCGGGAAAAGCTTCGAGGAACTGCGCCCGGTGCTGCTCAGCGCCGATGCCGGGGCCCTGCGTGCGCGGCGGGTGCTGCGCCAGCTGATCGCGGCGGAGCAGGCTGCCACTGCCGGGCGCGAGGTCGCGGCGGCCTGATCGACGCCGGCTGGCGCAGCGGGCAAAAAAAAGCCCGCTCGAAAGCGGGCTGAATCTATCCTTTTGAGGAGAATAGAGGAGACAGGCACAGTATGTCTCGCGGCGTCCCCCGCGTCCAATGGTCGTTGGTGATGCCCGCGATTCAGGAAGCGTATGACTGCCAGGGCCGCTTCCATCGACTTTTCAGGGTCGTTTTGTTGTAATCAGGTGAATCCGGGCGCCGGCATGCGCAGCAGCCTGTGCCCGGCGCCTTCTGGCCCAACCAGAAGACCACTCATTCCCCGTCGTCGCTCGACAATTTGCTGCGCGTATAGTCGATGTGCGCCTGCATCGCGGTGCGGGCTTCTTCCGGACGGCGTGCGTAGATCGCTTCGCAGATCGTGCGGTGCTGCAGCAGGAGCAGGTCGGACAGCGAGCGGTCCAGCTCGCGCAAGCCATCGACGTTGCGGATGATGTGCTCGCGCAGCATCTTCGTGATGCTGCTGTGCAGGTGCAGGAACATGCTGTTGCCCGAGGCCAGCGCGATCGCTTCGTGCAGCTCGACGTCGATGCGCGACTCGCTGGCGAAGTCGCCGATCTCGCGCGCATGCTCGAGCCTTTCCATCGTGCCCATGATGCGCGCACGGTCCTCGTCGGTGCAGCGCAGCGCCGCGAAGTAGGCCGTCGCGCCCTCGAGCACGCGCCGGAATTCGAGCATGTCGTCGCGCCGCGCCGGGCTGCTCGATATCAGGTGCGCCCATGGGGACGGCATGCCGCCGGTGCGCATGCGGTCGGACACGAAGATGCCGCTGCGCGGCTTGATCTGGATAAGGCCGCGCGCCTCCAGCTGGCGGATCGCCTCGCGCACGGTGTTGCGCGACACCCCATGGCGCTCGGCGAGTTCGCGCTCCGACGCGAGCTGGGCGTTGGCGGGTACGCTGCCGTCGAGCAGCGTGGTTTCCAGCTTGCCGATCAGTTCGGCGACGCGTCCGTGTTGTTGGCTTTTCGGCATTCCGGGTGCTCCTCCGTCTTCTGGCCCAACCAGTTTGTTTTGTTACGAGAATAGCGTAAATATTTACAAACTTAAAGTAAAAGCAAAAAAATCGGAGACCCCCGTTCGCGCCCACGCATGCCTGGATGGGTCGTCTCCCGACAGATTTTCGATAAAAACAGGAGACACAGATGGCATGGCAACAGGTTTATGATCCCTTCGGCAGTATGCTTGCATCGGCGCTGCTCGCCGCGATCCCGGTGGCGGTGATGCTGGTCGCGCTCGGCTTTCTCCACATTAAGGCGCACGTGGCGGCCGCCCTCGGCCTGGTGGCGGCGCTGCTGGTGGCCGTGTTCGCGTATCAGATGCCCGCCGAGATGGCGGGCAGGGCGGCACTGCTGGGCGGTTTCACGGGCTTGTTGCCAATCGGCTGGATTGTGCTCAACATCATTTTTCTGCAACAGTTGTGCGTACAGAACGGCAGCTTCAAGGTGTTGCAGGCCTCCCTGTCCGGCATCACCGGCGACCGCCGGCTGCAGCTGCTGCTGATCGCATTCTGTTTCGGCGCATTCTTCGAGGGCGCGGCCGGCTTCGGCACGCCGGTGGCCGTGACGGCCGGCGTGCTGATCGGGCTCGGCTTCTCGCCGCTGGCGGCGTCCGGCCTGTCGCTGATCGCGAACACCGCGCCGGTCGCCTTCGGCGCGCTCGGCACACCCGTGATCACGCTGGCCAAGGTGCACGGCTACGACCTGCTGCCGCTGACCGCCACGATCGGCCGCCAGTTGACCGTGTTCTGCGTGCTGGTGCCGTTCTGGCTGATCTGGGCCTTCGCGGGACGCAAGGCCATGATGGAGATCTGGCCCGCGATCCTGGTGACCGCGGTGTCCTTCGCGATCCCGCAATACCTGATGTCGAATTTCGTCGGCCCCGAACTGGTGGCGATCGTGGCGGCGTTGGTCTCGATGACCTGCCTGATCCTGTTCCTGCGCGTATGGCAGCCGAAGACGATCTGGACCTCGACCACGCTGCGCGGCCGCGGCAACGGGGCCGATGCCGGGCAGCCGGCGCAGGAGCCCGTCCAGCGCTATTCGCGCGCCGAACTGGTGCGCGCCTGGATGCCCTGGCTGATCCTGACCGTGTTCGTCTTCATCTGGGGCCTGCCGCCGGTGAAGGATTTCCTGAACAACCTGTTCGCGCCCAGGTTCCCGATCGACGGCCTGCACAACATGATCATCCGTGTGCCGCCCGTGGTGCCGACGCCCCATCCCGAAACCGCGGTCTATACGCTGAACCTGCTGTCCGCGACCGGTACCGGGATCCTGCTGTCGGCCATCGTCGGCGCGCTGTTCATGAAGTTCAACTCGGTGGACATCGTGCGCGCCTTTTTCCGTACCCTGTGGCTGGTCCGCTATTCGCTGCTGACCATCGTGCTGATGCTGGCCCTCGGAACCCTGACCCGCTATTCCGGTTCCGATACGACGCTCGGCCTGGCATTCGCCAATAGCGGCGCACTGTATCCCTTCTTCGGGACGCTCATGGGCTGGCTCGGCGTGGCGATGACCGGATCGGACACCGCCTCCAATGTGCTGTTCGGCGGCATGCAGAAAGTCGCCGCGCAGCAGCTCGACCTGCCGGTGAACCTGATGGGCGCCGCCAACAGCGCGGGTGGCGTGATGGGCAAGATGATCGACGCCCAGTCCATCGTCGTCGCGTCCACCGCCACGCGCTGGGTCAACCACGAAGGCGACATCCTGCGCTTCGTGTTCTTCCATTCGCTCGCATTGGCTGCGCTGGTGGGCATACTGGTGACCCTGCAAGCCTACGTGTGGCCCTTCACTTTAATGGTATCCAACTGACCGAGGATGACAACATGAACGCTCCCGTTCCAGCCGAAAGCCACGCCGTTCCCCGTCGGGAAGCGCTGGCGGCCCTGCGTGCGGTGCTGCCCGACCGCGCGATCCGCGCCGATGAAGAGGAATTACGCGCCTATGAATGCGACGGCCTGGCGGCCTACCGCCAGTTGCCGATGATCGTGCTGCTGCCGGAAAACGAAGCGCAGATCGTCGCGGCGATCGGGGTGTGCCGCCAGCTGAACCTGGCGATCGTGCCGCGCGGCGCTGGCACCGGCCTCTCCGGCGGCGCCATGCCGATCGCCGGCGGCGTGGTCCTGTCGACCGCGCGCCTGAACCGGATCGTGAAGCTCGATCCGCACGCCCGCATCGCCGTGGTCCAGCCTGGCGTGCGCAACCTGGCGATCTCCGAAGCGGCCGCGCCCCACGGCCTGTACTATGCGCCCGATCCATCGTCGCAGATCGCCTGCACCATCGGCGGCAACGTGGCCGAGAATTCGGGCGGCGTACACTGCCTGAAATACGGACTCACGGTCCACAACGTGCTGCGGGTGCGGATGGTGACGACGGACGGCGAGATCGTCGAGCTCGGCGGCGAGGCGCTGGACGCGCCGGGGCTCGACCTGCTGGCCGTCGTGATCGGCTCCGAAGGCATGCTCGGCGTGGTCACCGAAGTGACGGTCAAGCTGGTCCCCAAGCCGCGCGTGGCGCGCGTCGTGATGGCTTCGTTCGACGACGTCGTCAAGGCCGGCGACGCGGTGGCCCGGGTGATCGCCGCCGGCATCATCCCGGCCGGGCTGGAGATGATGGACCGGCTGTCCACGAAGGTGGCCGAGGAATTCGTCCATGCCGGCTACGATACGGGCGCCGCCGCCGTCCTGCTGTGCGAGTCGGACGGCATCGCCGAGGAAGTGAATGAAGAGATCGCGCGCATGGACGAGGTGCTGCGTGCCTGCGGCGCGACGGCGATTGCGGTGTCGGGCGACGAGGCCGAGCGCCTGCGCTTCTGGTCGGGGCGCAAGAATGCCTTCCCGGCGGTCGGCCGCATCTCGCCGGACTACTACTGCATGGACGGCACCATTCCGCGCAAGCACCTGGCCCATGTGCTGCAGCGGATCGAACAGATGGAGCAGCAATACGGGCTGCGCTGCGCCAACGTGTTCCACGCGGGGGACGGCAACCTCCACCCTTTGATCATGTTCGACGCCAACGCGCCGGGCGAATTCCACCGCGCCGAACTGTTTGGCGCCGACATCCTCGAACTGTGCGTCGAAGTCGGCGGCACGATCACGGGCGAACACGGGGTCGGCATCGAGAAGATCAACTCGATGTGCGTGCAGTTCTCGCGCGACGAACTCGACATGTTCTTCGCGGTCAAGCGCGCCTTCGACCCGGCCGGCATCCTCAACCCGGACAAGGCCATCCCGACGCTGCGCCGTTGCGCCGAATACGGCCGCATGCACGTCCACCATGGCCAGACAAAATTCCCCAACCTGCCGCGTTTTTGACATGGACACCACATTACAAGGATTTTCCGAGCAGATCGCCGACGCCTCCGCCACCGGCACGCCCCTGCGCATCCGCGGCGGCGGCAGCAAGGACTGGTACGGCCAGGACTTGCAAGGCGCGCTGCTCGACACCACCGCCTACCGCGGCATCACGGACTACGAGCCGACCGAACTCGTGATCACGGCGCGCTGCGGCACGCCGCTGGCCGAGATCGAGGAACACTTGACGCCGCACGGCCAGATGCTGGCGTTCGAACCGCCGCACTTCGGCACCAATGCGACGCTCGGCGGCATGGTGGCCACCGGGCTGTCGGGCCCGCGCCGCCAGGCGGCGGGCAGCGTGCGCGACTTCGTGCTCGGTGCCGCGCTCATGAACGGCCAGGGCGAGTTGCTGCGCTTCGGCGGCAAGGTGATGAAGAATGTCGCCGGCTACGATGTGTCGCGCCTGCTGACCGGCTCGCTCGGCATGTTCGGTTTGATTGCCGAGGTGTCGCTCAAGGTGCTGCCCAAGCCGGTGGAGGAGCTCAGCCTGCGGCTGGAAATGACGCAGGAAGAGGCGCTGCGCCGACTGAACGAATGGGGCGGGCAACCGCTGCCGATCTCGGCCTCGAGCTGGGCCGACGGCGTGCTGGCCCTGCGCCTGTCGGGTGCCCGCTCGGCGGTCGAGGCGGCGCGCGCGCGCATCGGCGGCGAGGTGCTCATCGATGCGGAGGCGTGGTGGCGCGCCCTGCGCGAGCAGGACAACGCATTCTTTGCCGAAGCGGCGCGGCATCCGAACGGCCTGTGGCGCCTGTCGCTGCCTACGGCGGCGCCGCCGCTGTACCTGCCGGGCAGGCAGCTGATCGAGTGGGGCGGCGCGCAGCGCTGGCTGCTCACCGATGCGGATGCCGCCGCGATCCGCGCCGCCGCAAGCGGGGCCGGGGGCCACGCGACGCTGTTCCGCGGCGGGGCCCGTGACGCCGGCGTATTCCATCCGCTGGCGCCGGCGGTCCGCACGATCCACAAACAGCTCAAGAATGCATTCGATCCGGCCGGGGTGTTCAACCGCGGCCGCATGTACAGGGAATTCTAGCCATGCAAACCAATCTCGCCGATTTCATCCGCGATACGCGCGACGGCATCGAAGCCGACGCGATCCTGCGCAAATGCGTGCACTGCGGCTTCTGCACCGCCACCTGCCCGACTTACCAGTTGCTGGGCGACGAACTGGACGGCCCGCGCGGCCGCATCTACCTGATCAAGCAGGTGCTCGAGGGGAAACCCGCGACCCGCGCCACCCAGGTCCACCTGGACCGCTGCCTGACCTGCCGCAGCTGCGAATCGACCTGCCCGTCGGGCGTGCAGTATGGGCGGCTGGCCGACATCGGCCGGCGCGTGGTAGAAGCGCAGGTGCCGCGTCCGCCGGCCCAGCGCCTGCTGCGCACGGTCCTGAAGGAGACCCTGCCGCGCCAGTGGCTGTTTTCGCGGGCGATGAAGACCGGGCAGACAATGCGCGCCTTGCTGCCGCAGGCCTTGAAGGACAAGGTGCCGGCGCCGCGGCCGGCCGGGGCCTGGCCGACCACCCAGCATGCGCGCAAGATGCTGATGCTGGAAGGTTGCGTGCAGCCTTCGATGTCGCCCAACATCAATGCGGCGACCGCGCGCGTGTTCGACGCGGCCGGCGTGCAGCTCGTCACTGCCAAGCGGGCCGGCTGCTGCGGCGCGATCCGCTGGCACATGAACGACGCCCCCGGCGGGCTGGCCGACATGCGCCGCAACATCGACGCCTGGTGGCCCTGGATCGAGCAGGGCGTCGACACCATCGTCATCAACGCGTCCGGCTGCGGCTCCATGATCAAGGAGTACGGCCACCTGCTGGCGGACGACCCGGCGTATGCGGAAAAAGCAGCGCGCGTGTCGGCGGCGGCCAAGGACGTCAGCGAAGTGCTGCCGCAGTTCGAAGCGCGCCTGCTGGAAAAGCTAGGCGCGCGCAAGAGCGCCGAACGCGTGGCCTACCACCCGCCGTGCAGCCTGCAGCACGGCCAGCAGATCCGCGGCAAGGTCGAGTCGCTGCTGCGCGCCGCCGGCGTCGACGTCGCGCTGTGCGCGGACAGCCACCTGTGCTGCGGTTCGGCCGGCACCTATTCGGTACTGCACAAGGAGATCGCCACCCAACTGCGCGACGACAAGCTGGCCAAGCTCGAGGCGACCGGGCCGCAGCGCATCGTCTCGGCCAACGTCGGCTGCATCACCCACCTGCAATCGGGCACCGCCACGCCGGTCGAGCACTGGATCGAGCTGCTCGACCGGATGCTGGCTGCGAGCGCCTAAAAAACCTCCATGGCTGCGTTGCATCGTCTCGCCGCACTAGAGTACTGTCTTCGACGATGCGTCGGTGGGCCGCATCCCTTGCCCTGAAGGTTTTGTTAGACGCTCTATGCGCGCGTGGCGGTCGCGGGTCAGATCCAGAACGACCCGCGCCGCTCCGCGAATTTCCAGCCGTCCGCCGTCAGGCTGAACCTGTCGTAAAAGACGCCGGGGACCGGCGTTTCCGCGGGGCCCGGCGCGGCGCCTTCCTGCGCCGGCCGTCTGGTCGACAGCAGCAGGATGCGCGACCGGGCATGCGCGGAATGCTCGTCGTCGACGGTGACGAGGACGTCGGTGCAGTCGATGTGCATGCTCATCGCTCTTACGCCGACTCCGGCACGCGCCGGGTTTGCAGGAAGTCTTCCAGCGTCTCGCCGCGCATGCTCGCGTAGACGGCCAGGTTCGACATCTTGACGACGCGGGCGAATTTTTCCAGCACAAAGAAGCTCACGCCATACTGGACGAGTCCGAGCCAGTCCGGTGCTGGTCGCAGGCGGCGCGATTCCGCTGATCTGCCTGCCGTTCTACATGTGGCTGGTGCCGGAGTCGGTGCGTTTCCTGGTGGTGAACAATTACCCGGCCGAGCGGATCGCCCGCACCCTGCGCCGCGTGGTCGGCGGCGGACCGGAGATCACCACGCAATTCACCATCAACGAACAGAAAGTCGCCAGCAAGGCCAAGGCGGCGGCACTGCTGGCGCCCTCGTTCCGCACGATCACGGTGTCGCTGTGGGCGACCTACTTCATGGGCCTGATGGTCATCTACCTGCTGTCGGGCTGGCTGCCGACGCTGATCAAGGACGCAGGCCTGCCGATCGAACACGCCGCCAACACCACGGCCCTGTTCCAGCTCGGCGACGCCGCCTTCATCCTGATGCTGGCGTCGGGGGGGCGTGCATTCGGCAAGCCTGCCGGTTTTCACCCTGCTGGCCGGTTTCTGCATGAGCGGCGCCCAGACCGGCCTGAACGCGTTCGCACCCTACTGTTATCCGACCCTGGTGCGCGCCACCGGCGTCAGCTGGATGCACGGCATCGGCCGCTTCGGCAGCATCTTAGGTTCGGCGATCGGCGGCGTGCTGCTGTCGATGGGCTGGGGCTTCAGCGCGGTGATCGCCATCCTCGCGGTTCCCGCCACCCTCGCGGCCCTGTCGATCGTGTTCACCCGCTTCACGCCGCGTGCCGCAGCTGTACAAGCATGACGATGCACCCGCCCGGCCATCGTCGCCACGGGCGGGCTGTTGCACCAGGCCTGCTGCCTGCCGGGCGCGACATGATCACGCGGCGCGACCGGCAGGGTATGATTCCACGCCGCAGGATTCATGAAAACTGTTTTAACTGGAGGAGAACAATGAAAAGAATCGTCGCCACCGCCGCCATGGCAGCGTGCAGCAGCCTGGCATGCATCGGAGGCGCGCATGCGCAGTCGAGCGTCCAGGTCTACGGCCTGCTCGACCAGGCCGTCGACTACAACACCAACGTCGATGCGGCTGGCCACAGCCGCACCTGGCTGCCCAGCCTGGGCGGCGGCATGTTCCCGTCGCGCCTCGGGTTCAAGGGCAGCGAAGACCTGGGCCACGGCCTGCAGGCGATCTTCGACCTGGAGATGGGCATCTTCGTGGACACCGGCAACATGGGCCAGGCCAACCGCCTGTTCGGGCGCCAGGCCTGGGTGGGCCTGGCCGGCAAGTGGGGCCAGCTGACCCTGGGCCGCAACTACAACATGTTGTTCAACTCGATGCCGGAAGTCGAGATCATCGGCCCGACGCAGTACGGCCTCGGTTCGATCGAGCCGGCGATCCCGAACGGCCGCATGGACAACGCGGTGGCCTACCGCGGTACCTTCCGCAACCTCACCGTGGGCGGCGCCTACAGCCTCGGACGCGACACTTCCAACGCCGGCGGCCCGGGCGGCACCAACTGCGGCGGCGAGCTCGCGAACGATGCCTGGGCCTGCCGCGAGTGGTCCGCGATGCTGCGCTACGACACGGCGCATTGGGGCCTCACCAGTGCCTACGACCGCAAGTACGGCGGTCCGGGCGCTGCCGCCGGCCTGACCAGCAGCAATGTGATCGACCGCCGCGCCCACCTCGCCGCCTACGCCAAGTACGGCGCCTGGCGCATCGCCACCGGCGCGCTGGTGCGCAACAACGGCGGTTCGGCCACCACGCCGCGCAGCAATCTGTACTACGTCAACGGTGCATACCGCGTGGCCCCGGCCGTGACCGTGGACGCGCTCGCGGCCCGCCTCGATTACAAGAACAGTCCGGACGACACCAGCCTGACTATGCTGCGCGCGATCTACGACTTCTCGAAGCGCACCTCGACCTACGTCGCCATCGGCCACGTTGCCAACAAGGGCAGGGCGGCGATCGCGCTGAGCGCAGGCGGCACGGTAGGCGTCGGGATGGCGCAGAACGGCGTCATCACCGGTATCAAGCACGCGTTCTAGTTCGCGCGCCTGCCCGCCCCCGGGAGAGCCAGCCTTCGGGCTGGCTTTTTTGCGTGCTAGCGCGTCTGTGCCAACGCCACGCCGGTCTGGGGCACCCGGCTCTGGTCGTTGTTTTCACGGACCAGTTTTCCCAGCAGTGCCATGAACTGCTGTTGCTCGTCCTCGCTGAGCGGCGCAAGCAGGCGCTGGCGCAGGCGCTGCGCCCCGGGGCTCAGCGCGTCCAGCAGCTGCTGGCCTGCCTTGGTTACCGTCAGCGCGCGCTGGCGCCGGTTGTGGGGCAGGACCTTGCGTTCGATCAGCTGCTTTTCCTCGAGCCGGGCACAGACCGTCGCGCCGGTCGAAGTGTCGATCGCGACCAGGCCGGACAGCGAGACCTGGTCGATGCCCGGATGGGCCGCCAGCGTGTTGAGCATCGCATACTGGACCGGGGTCAGGTCGCTGCCGATCTCGTCGTAGAAGAGCGCGGTCGAGATCTGCTGGGCACGGCGCAGGAGGTGGCCCGGGTGCTCGTAGAGATCGAGCATCGACGCCTGCTTGTCGGGTGATTTATCGGTCGGCATTGTGCGGTTGGATTGGTGCGGCGCACCATCGAAAGTTCGAAAAGGCAGTTTACTTCGTCCGGCAAAGGCTGGATACTTTTTACACATTCAGTGTACTGAATATTGACTAGAATATAAAGGAGACTCGCATGTTCCCGAAGAATGCGTGGTACGTCGCATGCACCCCCGACGAGATCGACGGCAAGCCGCTGGGCCGCCAGATCTGCGGCGAAAAAATCGTGTTTTATCGCGGCAAGGAAGGCAAGGTTGCCGCCGTCGAGGATTTCTGCCCGCACCGCGGCGCACCCCTGTCGCTGGGCTTCGTGCGCGACGGTAATCTGGTGTGCGGCTACCACGGCCTGGAAATGGGCTGCGAGGGCAAGGCCATCAGCATGCCGGGCCAGCGCGTGCGCGGCTTTCCCTGCATCCGCAGCTATGCGGTCGAGGAACGCTACGGCTTCATCTGGGTGTGGCCGGGAGAGCGCGAACTGGCCGATCCGGCCACCATCCACCACCTCGAATGGGCGGACAATCCGGAATGGGCGTATGGCGGCGGCCTGTACCACATCAACTGCGACTACCGCCTGATGATCGACAACCTGATGGACTTGACGCACGAGACCTATGTGCATGCGTCCAGCATCGGCCAGAAGGAAATCGACGAAGCCCCGGTAAGTACCAAGGTCGAGGGCGAAGAGGTGATCACCAGCCGCTTCATGGAAAACATCGAGGCCCCGCCGTTCTGGCGCGCCGCCCTGCGCGGCAACGGCCTGGCCGACGACGGCCCGGTGGACCGCTGGCAGATCTGCCGCTTCAACGCCCCCAGCCACGTGATGATCGAAGTCGGCGTCGCCCACGCGGGCAAGGGCGGCTACGAAGCCGATCCGGCGCACAAGGTCTACAGCATCGTGGTCGACTTCATCACGCCGGAAACCGAGACCTCGCACTGGTACTTCTGGGGCATGGCGCGCCGCTTCAAGCCGGAAGACGAAGCGCTGACCACGATGATCCGCGAGGGTCAGGCCAAGATCTTCGGCGAGGACCGCGAAATGCTCGAACTGCAGCAGCAGAACATCCTGCGCCACCCGGAGCGCAAGCTGCTGATGCTCAACATCGATGCCGGCGGCGTGCAGTCGCGCCTCATCATCGACGGCTGGCTGGCGCGTGAAGCCAAACAGCAGGAGGCGGCGGCATGAGCACCATCCAAGTCCGCGTCGCCAGCAAGACCAACGAAGCCGAGGACATCTGCAGCTACGAACTGGTGCCGCTCGACGGCGTGCCGCTGCCGCCGTTCGAGGCCGGCGCCCACATCGACGTCCACCTGTCGGGCAGCCTGGTGCGCCAGTATTCGCTGTGCAATGCGCCCGGCGAGACCCACCGCTACCAGATCGGCGTGCTGCGCGACATCGATTCGCGCGGCGGCTCCCAGGCCATGCACGACCATATCGATACCGGCTCGACGCTCTCGATCAGCGCACCGAAGAACCATTTCCCGCTGGTCGAGGCCAAACGCACGCTGCTGCTTGCCGGCGGCATCGGCGTCACGCCGATCCTGGCCATGGCCGAGACACTGGCGGCCAAGGGTGCGCAGTTCGAGATGCACTACAGCGCGCGCTCGCCGGAGCGGGCCGCCTTCAAGGAGCGCCTTGGCGCCTGCGGTTTCGCGGGACAGGTGCACTTCCACTACGACAGCGGCGACGCCGCCCAGAAGCTCGACCTGGGCAAGCTGCTGGCGGCGCCGGACGCCGGCACCCACCTCTACGTGTGCGGCCCGCAAGGCTTCATCGACCACGTGCTGGGCAGCGCCAAGGCGCTGGGCTGGCCTCAATCGCAGCTGCACGTCGAGTACTTCAGCGCCGCCGCGGTCGACACCAGCGGGGACGGGGCCTTCGACGTCAAGCTGGCCTCGAGCGGCAAGGTGGTGACCGTGCCGGCCGGCCAGACCGTGATCAAGGTGCTGGCCGAGCAGGGCGTGTCGGTCCCGTATTCGTGCGAGGAAGGCGTGTGCGGCACCTGCCTGACGCGCGTGCTGGAAGGCGTGCCCGATCACCGCGACATGTACCTGAGCGAGGAGGAGCAGGCGGCGAACGACCAGTTCATGCCCTGCTGCTCGCGCGCGAAGACGCCGCTGCTGGTACTCGACCTGTAGTCTGAAAATAGAGTTAAATAGGGAATGCCGTGCCGAAAGCGCGGCTCCACGACGAATCTGAAGGAGACACCCATGCAATCCATCCCCATGCTCATCAACGGCGAAGCCACCCAGTCGCGCTCCGGCGCGACCTTCACGCGCGCCAATCCACTCGACGGCCAGCCTGCCACCACGGCGCCGGCCGCCACGCCGGAAGATGCGGCCGCGGCCGCCGATGCCGCGGCCGCCGCGTTTCCGGCCTGGTCGCAGATGGCGCCGGGCGCGCGCCGCGCGCTCCTGATCAAGGCCGCGGATGCGCTGCGCGCGCGCGGGCCCGACTTCGCCGTCGCCATGGCCGCCGAGACCGGGGCATCGGCGATGTGGGCAGAATTCAACGTCCACCTGGCCGCCAACATGCTGCTGGAAGCGGCGGCCATCACCACCCAGATCAGCGGCCAGGTGATTCCTTCCGACCTGCCGGGCAACCTGGCGATGGGTGTGCGCCAGGCGGCCGGCGTGGTGCTCGGGATCGCGCCGTGGAACGCGCCGATCATCCTCGGCGTGCGCGCCGTGGCCACGCCGCTCGCGTGCGGCAACACGGTGGTGTTCAAGGGCAGCGAGATGTGCCCGGCCACGCATGGCCTGATCATCCAGGCGCTGCAGGAGGCCGGCCTGCCCAAGGGCGTGGTCAACTTCGTGACGAATGCCCCGCAGGATGCCGCCGAGGTGGTGGAAGCCATCATCGCCCACCCGGCCGTCAAGCGCGTCAACTTCACCGGCTCGACCCACGTCGGCCGCATCATCGCGCAGCGCTGCGCCTATCACCTCAAGCCCTCGGTGCTGGAACTGGGCGGCAAGGCGCCCTTCATCGTGCTGGACGACGCCGACATCGATGCGGCCGTGAACGCGGCGGCCTTCGGCGCCTTCGCCAATTCCGGCCAGATCTGCATGTCGACCGAGCGCATCATCGTCGATGCCGCCATCGCCGACGACTTCGTCGCCCGCCTGGGCGCCAAGGCCGCCGCGCTGCCGCTGGGCGACCCGCGCCTGGGCCCGGCGGTGCTCGGCTCGGTGGTTGACATGAGCACCGTGAACCGCGTGAATGCGCTGATCGACGACGCGCTGGCGCAGGGCGCGACCCTGGTCTGCGGCGGCAAGGCCGAGAACACGCTGATGCCGGCCACGCTGCTGGACCACGTCACGCCGAACATGCGCATCTACCACGAGGAGACCTTCGCGCCGGTCAAGGCGATCGTCCGCGTGGACGGCGAGGAAGCGGCCATCGCCTGCGCCAACGACAACCCCTTCGGCCTGTCCTCGGCGGTCTTCACCGGCGACACGGCGCGCGGCTGGCGCGTGGCCCAGCGCATCGAGGCCGGCATCTGCCACGTCAACGGCCCGACCGTGCACGACGAGGCCCAGATGCCCTTCGGCGGCGTCAAGGCCAGTGGCTGGGGGCGCTTCGGCGGCCAGGCCGGCATCGACGCCTTCACCGAGCTGCGCTGGGTGACCCTGCAGACCGCGCCGCGCCACTACCCGTTCTGATCATGGGACACTTTATCGATATCCCGGCCGGGGACGGCGCGGGCAGTTTCAAGGGCTACCTGGCACTGCCCAGCGGCGGCAGCGGCCCCGGCCTGGTCGTGGGGCAGGAAATCTTCGGCGTCAACCGCAACATGCGCGAGGTCGCGGACATGTACGCGGAAGAAGGCTACGTGGCGCTGGTGCCCGACCTGTTCTGGCGCATGCAGCCGGGCGTCGACCTGGGCTACACCGAGGCCGGCTTCAAGCAGGCGCTCGATTTCTTCGTGCGCCTGGACGTCGACCGCGCGGTCGACGACATCGGCGCGGCCATAGCCGCCCTGCGCGCGCTGCCGCAGGTGACGGGAAGCGGGGTCGGTTTCGTCGGCTTCTGCATGGGCGGCAAGCTGGCCTACCTGGCGGCGGCGCGCCTCGATGTCGCCTGCGCGGTCGGCTACTACGGCATGGGCATCGAGACCATGCTGGACGAGGCCCATGGCATCAAGGGCAAGCTGGTGCTGCACTTCGCCGAGCAGGACGCCTACTGCGACGGCGCCGCGCGAGAGAGAATCATCGAGGGCCTGGCCGGCCTGCCGCAAGCCGAGTTCTACACCTACCCGGCGGACCATGCGTTCGCCCGGGTCGGCGGCATGCATTTCGATAAGCCGTCGGCCTTGATGGCGCATGGCCGGACCATCGCCGCGCTGAAGTCGACGATCGGCCCGGACTTCGACTTGTCAAGCCTGTGGGAGCAGCACACCCATCACGAGTTCGTCCAGCGCGATGTGCCGGCCACGATGGCGACCATGGTGGCCGAGCCGTACGTCAACCATATCCCGACCCTGACCGGCGGGGTGGGGGCGCAGCAGCTGGCGCGCTTCTACCAGCATCATTTCGTGCACGGCAATCCGGAAGACATGCGCATGATCCCGGTCTCGCGCACCGTCGGGGCGACGCAGGTGGTGGACGAGTTCATCATGTGCTTCACCCACGACCGCGAGATCGACTGGATGCTGCCGGGGGTAGCGCCGACCGGCAAGTACGTCGAGATCCCGATGATCGGCATCATCGGCTTCCGCGGCGACAAGCTGTACCACGAGCACATCTACTGGGACCAGGCCAGCGTGCTGGTGCAGGTCGGCTTGCTTGACCCGGCGCTGTTGCCGGTCAGCGGCATCGAGCAGGCGCGCAAGCTGCTCGACGAGACCATCCCCTCGAACCGGATGATGGCGCGCTGGAGCAGCAGCGAAGGCAAGTGAGACCGTGCCGTTCCCGGCATGGCGAATGAAGATGGCTCCTGATGCTCGGGGGCCATTTTTTTGGTGGTTACGTAATTATAGTGTTCGATTATCGCACATGTGGTTGACTATCGAACGCGCCCGAACTAAGCTGGAACAAAACGGCGATCCAACAGCCGTACCCTTGCAAACCGGCGCGCACCGCTGCGCGGCCCATCGGAGACCGACATGAGCGAACAGGACCTCGACGTCCAGGATTTCATCAACCGCAACCCCTTCTCGCCTTACCAGTGGCTGGTATTCGCCATCTGCTTCTTCATCGTGCTGCTCGACGGCTTCGATACCGCCGCCATCGGCTTCATCGCGCCTTCGCTGCTCAAGGAGTGGGGCGTGGGCAAGCCGGCGCTGGCGCCGGTCCTGAGTGCGGCCCTGTTCGGTCTGGCGGCGGGCGCGCTGGTCGCCGGACCGCTGGCGGACCGCCTCGGCCGCCGCATCGTGCTGATGGGCTCGGTGCTGGTATTCGGGGTCGCCTGCGGCGCATCCTCGCTGGCCGGTAACCTGGAAAGCCTGACCGTGCTGCGCTTCGTCACCGGGATCGGCCTCGGGGCGGCGATGCCGAATGCCGTCACCCTGATCAGCGAGTTCTGTCCGGATGCGCGCCGCGCCTTCATCACCAACGCGATGTTCTGCGGCTTCCCGCTGGGCGCGGCCTGCGGCGGTTTCCTCGCGTCGTGGATGATCCCGCACTGGGGCTGGCGCAGCGTGCTGGCGCTGGGCGGCATCACGCCGATCGCGCTGCTGGTGGTGATGGCCTTCACGCTCCCCGAATCGGTGCGCCTGATGGTCGCGCGCGGCGCGCCGGCCGAACGCATCCGCGCCGTGCTGCGGCGCATCCACGCTTCGGCCGCCGACTACACGCACTACGTGATGAACGAGCGCCAGGCCGGGCAGGGCGGCAAGCCGGCCGGCGGCTTTTCCGTGTTGTTTTCGCCTTCGTATGCGGTCGGCACGCTGATGCTGTGGCTGGCCTACTTCATGGGCCTGGTGATCTTCTATGCGCTGGTCAACTGGATGCCGATCCTGTTCAAGGACGCCGGCCTGGCGCCGCAGACGGCCACGCTGATCTCGGCGCTGTTCCCGCTGGGCGGCGTGGGCGCGATCCTGTTTGGCTGGCTGATGGACCGCTACGAATCGAACCGCATCATCGCGATCGGCTTCGCGCTCACGGCGGTGGCGGTGTTCATGATCGGTCAGGCGGCCGGCAACGTCGGCCTGCTGACCGTGACCGTGTTCGTGGCCGGGACCTTGATGAATACCGCGCAATCCTCGCTGCCGGCGCTGGCGGCCAGCTATTATCCGACCCAGGGCCGCGCCACCGGTGTGGCCTGGATGCTGGGTATCGGCCGCTTCGGCGGCATCGCCGGCTCCTTCCTGGTGGCGGAGCTGTCGCGGCGCCAGCTGGCCTTCAGCCAGGTGTTCATGGTGGTGGCGGCGGCGGCCCTGGTGTCGATGGCGGCCTTGCTGGTGAAGCTGGCGGCCGACCGCGGCAAACCGAGGGCTGGCGATCCGCTGCTGCCGACGCAGGTCAAGCTGCATTGAGCGCGGTACTGTCAACTTGCCGAACGAACGGGGCGAATTATCCTCGCCGAGCCGGACCACGACGCCGGCGATGGTGTGCGGCAACCCGGCCCTGGCAGCGGCCGGGCTGCGGACCTCAGGCCGGCATTGCGGTGGTGGCTGCCCACAGACTATCGCGCCCTGCATTTGTCCGCGCCGGCAATGACGCTGCGGGTTTGAAAATCGTGCGCATCATGCTGCCTCCGCGAGGGTGTGTTTCCGGTGACGGGGTTGCAGGAACGGTGTTGCAGCCAGCATGACCGCGCTGACCGCCACGAGCAGCCAGAGGGACGAGCCGAAGCCGCCGCTGGTGTCACGCAGCTGGCCCACCGCCAGCGGACCTGCGGCAGCGACCGTATAACTCACCAGGAGCACGAAGGCGTTCCAGGCGCCGGTTTCCTCGGGATGTCGCGTATTGTCGAGAGGAAGCGTCATCGACAAGGTGAACGAGCCGCCGGTGCCGAATGCGAGGAGCGCCACCGCCAGGTAGGGCGATACCCACGGTGCGAGCACGATGGCCAGCATGCCTGCCACGGCGGTGGCAGCGCCGAGGGCAAGCGGCAGCCGGCGGTCTTCGTCGCGGCTCAGGAAGCCGAACACCGGGTTGGCGGCCATGAATGCCAGGGTGAACGTGGCCAGCAGCAGGCCGGCATGCTGTGCCGTCCAGCCGGCTTCCACGTACATCGGCGCCAGCCAGGAAATGCAGGCGTAGAACACGAAGTTATTACAGGCGAAGAAGATCGCGATCAGCCATGCCGTCCGGTTACGAAAGGGCATGCCGTAGCGTGGTGCGCTTGAGCCGGCGGCGCGTGGTGCCGGGCTGCCCCTGGCGACGAACAGCCAGGCAAGCAGGGCAATCAACCCCGGCACTGCCCACACGCCCGACGCCCAGCGCCAGCCGCCCGTCCAGGCGGCGAGCGTGCCGGTGGCCACTGCCGACAGGGTGCTGCCCATGGCCAGTGAGGTCGCATACAAGCTCATGAAGATCGCCACCTGCCTGGGAAAGCTGGCCTTCACGAAACCCGCGATCAGCACCCCGGCAACCGCGATGCCTGCACCGATCCCCACCGTCGCCGCGAACAGCAGGGTGACCGAATCCGCGAACGCACGGCCCAGGGTGGATACGGCCAGCAGCGCGAGTGCCGCGAACATGACACGATCGCGTCCATAACGCCGCGACAGCCAGGGCACCGGTACTGCGAGTAAGCCCATCAGCAGAGTCGGAATCGCCGTCAACAGCGCCGCCTGGGTGTGCGACAGGCCGAATTCCCGGATGATCGACGGGAGCAGGGGGCCGGTCGATACGATGCCAGGACGCAAGGCAAGTGCGACCAGTACGACACAAACGGCCGCGGCAGCCATCGACAGGGAACTGATGGCGGCCGGCATGACCGGTCGGCGTGGGGTGTCGACAATCGTTGCGGCGCCGGTACGCGCAATCGGCAAACGTGCGCGGGCAGGTGGAAGGGCTTGGATGGACATGGCGATTTTCCTGGTTGGCCCGGGCGGAGGCCCGGGCGCTCGGCTTATTTACGGATGAGGATCGTTTTCGGATTGGTGAACAGCCGCCGGCCTTCGTCGCCGTGCTCGGTGCCCAGGCCCGATTGCTTGTGGCCCCCGAACGGGATGTCCACGCCCTGGATGTGGATCTCGTTGACCCAGACCATGCCGGTCTCCAGGCGGTTGGCGACGGCCACGGCAGCTTGGGTGTCGCGGCCCCAGACCGAGCCGCCCAAGCCGTAAGGGCTGTCGTTGGCGCGTTCCACGACGTCGTCGATATCGTCATAGGCGATGATCGGCACGATCGGCGCGAACTGCTCTTCCCGCACGATCAGCGAGTTTTCCGGCGGGTTGTCGACCACGGTCACCGGGATGAAGTAGCCCGGACGGTCCGGGTCCACGTCGCCGCCCAGCACGACCTTGTAGCCCTGGGCCTTGATGTCCTCGAGGATGCCCTTGACCTTGTCGAACTGCATGCGGTTTTGCACCGGGCCGACCGTCACCTCCGGATCCAGTCCGTCGCCCATCTTCTGCCGGGCCGCGTAGGCGACGAAGGCATCGACGAATTGCGCGTGGAAGGAACGGTGCACGTAGAGCCGCTTGATGCCGACGCACCACTGGCCCGAATTGCCGACGGCGCCCCAGAACAGTTGGGGAACGATGGCTTCCCAGTCGGCGTCCGGCATCACGATGGCGGCATCGTTGCCGCCCAGTTCCAGCGTGACGCGCTTCATCGTGCCGGCCGCCGAACGGATCACGTGCTTGCCGGTGGCCGTCGAGCCCGTGAAGCTGATCTTGGCGATCTCCGGATGGGCGGTCATGTGCGGGCCCAGTTCATCCTTGCCCGAGACCACCGACAGCACCCCCGGCGGCAGCACGGATTGCGCGATCTGGCCGAAACGCAGCGAGGTCAGCGGCGTGAACGGCGACGGCTTGATGACCATGGTGTTGCCGGTGATGAGGGCCGGCGCCACCTTCCACAGGGCCAGCAGCACGGGGAAGTTCCACGGCGTGATGGCGCCGATCACGCCCAGCGGCGTATGGTGCAGTTCGACAACGTGACTGTCGGTTTCCTCGACGATTTCCACCGGGATGCGGCGCGCCGCGATCTGGCGGATCCATGAAATCGCCTGGTCGACTTCGGGCTCGGCCATCGTCTTGAGCGGCTTGCCCTGTTCCAGCACGAGCAGACGCGCCAGTTCGTCGCGGTGCGCGTCGAGCGCGTCGGCGTAGGCCTCCAGGTAGCGCTGGCGCTCGCCGTAGCCGAGGGCGGACCAGGACCTGAACGCGGTGCGCGCCGCGGCGATCGCTTCGTCGAGCTGGGCGATGCTGGCGGCGGGGGCGCGGGCCAATCCGGCGCCGGTGGCGGGATTGATGACCTCGAAGGAGTCGTCGGCAACGGCGAGCTTGCCGCCGATGCTCAGGTAATAGGGGCCGTCGAAGGAGGCGGTCGGTTGGCGGGTATTCACGTTGGTCATGGTATTCCTTTTGTATGTATTAGACCGGTCGTCTAGTAAAAGACCGAAAAAAACACTTCGCTGGAAGTGTTGAAAACGGCCTGTTCAGTGGGCCAGGTGCAGCATCTGGCGCGTGACTGCCATTGCGGAGTCGAACGGTTCGGTGCCGCGCACGATCTTGACCATGACGCTTGCGCCGAGCCAGAGCTGGTACAGGCTTTGCGCAACTTGTGCCGGGGTGTCGTCGATGGCCAGCGAGCCGTCTTCGATACCGCGCTCGAGCGCGTCGGTCAGCCTGGCGATGATCCCCGTCGTGCCCTGGTTCAGGACGCCGCGCATCGCTTCGGACAAATCGGCCACTTCCGCAGCCAGCTTGACCGCAAGGCACTTGCCCTGGCAATCCAGGAACGACTGGTTGGCGCGCCACATGTCGAAGTAATTCAGCAGGCGCTGTGCCATCGTCAACCCTGGCTGGCTCATGACATTGTCCAGGTCAGCCAGGTAGTCCTCGAAATAGCTCGACAGCAGTGCCTCGCCGAATGCGTCTTTCGAGTCGAAGTAGTGGTAGAAGGAACCTTTCGGCACCTTTGCTTCGGTCAGAATCTCGTTCAACCCGACGGCCGAGAAACCCTTGCCGGACATGATGCGCTGTCCTACTGCAAGGATATTGTCGCGGACGTCGGACGAATCGGTGGTATGTGCTTTAGCCATGGATGTACTCTACACCTGATTAGACCAGTCGTCTAGAGGCGGGCGAAAGTTTTTCGCCATTACTTTTCGCCGGCCGCGGCCGCAGCTTGTTCGATCACCTTCGCCACTTGCGCGGGGTGCGCGATGAACGCCACGTGGCTGCCGGCGATCTCCACCGTCTTGCTGCCGGCGCGCTTGGCCATGAAGCGTTCCAGATCGGGATTGACGGTGAGGTCGTCCCTGGAGACGATGGCCCAGCTCGGCCTGGTTTTCCATGCTGCCTGCGATACGGGTGCGGTGGCTGCCTGCACGGCCGGGGTCACCTGTGACAGCGCCATGAACCGCGCGTCCGCCGCCGGCACGTCCGCCGCGAAATCGGCATGGAACAGCGCCTGGTCGAAGTAGAGGTGGCCGTCCGGCGTCGCTTTGATGCCTTTCGTGGCGGGCGGCAACTTGTCGGCCAGCGCCTTCAGGCTTTCGCCGGCGTCGGGCTGGAACGCGGCGACGTACACCAGGCCTGCAACTTTGGCATTGTTGCCGGCTTCGGTGATGACCATGCCGCCGTAGCTGTGACCGACCAGGATGCTGCGGCCGTCTCCGGCTTCGACGGCACGGACAGTCGCCTTGACGTCGTCTTCGAGCGAGGTTTCCGGCTGCTGCACGACGCTGACCTTATAGCCGTCGCGGGCCAGGATATCGGCCACGCCCTTCCAGCCGGAACCGTCGGCGAAGAAGCCGTGGACCAGGACGATGTTCTTCACCGGGACTGCCTGGGCAGCCTGCGTGGACATGGCGGCAAACGAAAAGGCGATTGCCGAGGCGATGCGCGTGAATCTGTTCATGATGATGCTCCTTCAAGTGAAAGTCGAAGAACGGCACGGGTGTCAAAAGGCCTGCGCGGTCGGGCGCAGCACGATTTCATTGATGTCGACGTCGGCCGGCTGCGCGATCGCAAACGCGATGGCGCGCGCCACCGATGCCGCGGGAATGGCCTGCTTGTAGAAGTCCAGCACGGTGTCCCTGGCGGTGCCCGACGTGCTGTGCTTGAGGTCGCTTTCCACGGCGCCCGGCGCGATCGACGTCACGCGGATCTTGTCGCCGACTTCCTGCCGAAGGCCTTCGGAGATGGCCGAGACGGCGAACTTGGTGCCGGAGTACACGGTGCCGCCCGGTGCGAACACCTTGACGCCGGCCACCGAGCTGAGGTTGATGATGTGGCCGCTTTCCTGGGCGAGGAAGCGCGGCAGCGCGGCGGCGATGCCGTACAGCGTGCCTTTGAGGTTGACGTCGATCATTGCATCCCACTCGTCGGTATTGACTTCGGCCATCGGGCGGATCGGCATCAGTCCGGCGTTATTGATCAGTACGTCGAGCTTGCCGAAGTCGGCGACGGCCGCGGCCACGACCGCTTCCACCTGGTTCTTGTCGGTGACGTCGAGGCTGTAGGCCCTGGCCGTCCCGCCAGCCGCCTCGATGGTGGCGACCACCTCGTCCAGCTTGTCCTTGCGGCGCGCGGCGATGGCCACTTTTGCGCCCTGGCCGGCAAGCAGCCGGGCCACTTCGGCCCCGATGCCCGTGCTGCCGCCCGTGATCAGGACCACCTTGTTCTTGATGCCTTCTTTCATGACAACTCCTCTGTAACTACGTTGTTAAGTCGTGGCACGGCGCTTCGTCCTGCAGCGCCTGGCCAGTCGCGACATCAGGCCAGCTGCAGCAGCAGCAGGGCGGCCGCTTCGGCCGACGATGCCGGGTTCTGGCCGGTGATCAGGAGGCCATCGCGGACCACGTAGGAGCCCCAGTCCGGGCCGCTGGAATACACGCCGCCCCCGGCCTTCAGCTCGTCCTCGACCAGGAAGGGCACCACATCGGTCAGGCCGACACCGTCTTCTTCGGTATTCTTGAACCCGGTGACGCTCTTGCCTTCGACCAGCGGACGGCCGTCCGGCGTCTTCACGTGGCGCAGTACGCCCGGTGCATGGCAGACCAGGGCGACCGGTTTATTGGCGGCCAGGAAGGCTTCGATCAGCTTGATCGAGTTCCGGTCTTCGGCCAGGTCCCACAGCGGGCCGTGGCCGCCCGGGTAGAACACGGTGTCGAAGTCGGACTGGTTCACGCTGTCCAGGCGCACGGTATCGGCCAGCTGCGCATTGGCCGCGGCATCGCCTTCGAAGCGGCGCGTCAGCTCGGTCTGGAACGAGGGCTCGTTGCTTTTCGGGTCCAGCGGCGGCTGGCCGCCGAGGGGCGAGGCCAGCACGACTTCGACGCCGGCATCCTTGAAGGCGTAGTAGGGGGCGGCCAGCTCTTCGAGCCAGAAGCCGGTCTTGCGGCCGGTGTTGCCGAGTTTGTCGTGCGAGGTCAGGACGATGAGGACGTTTTTCATGGTAGTTCTCCAATGAGGGTGAGTCAATATTAGACCGGTCGTCTCGAATATGGCTGAGCATGACAGGCCAGCGGTGCGGTGCATGTTTTGTTACTGCATCGACGGGATTCAAGATAACATCGATTAGACCGGTCGTCTACAGACTTTTTAAAATATTTTGTATCGACCATGCTGCCAATCGAAAGTCGCTCGCCATGTGCCGTCGTTTTACTTGAACAACTGAACTCGGCGAGCACAAACTCGACCGGAACAGCGAGGTAAGGGCGTGGATTGCGATCTTGCAGGTAACACAGGTGCACGGGCAGCGGCGGCGGCAGGAAGACGTCGAGAACGGCAACCGGCGCGCCCTGCGGTGTCCAGGGGGCTGTGTGACGCCCCTTTGGACACGCCTCGCTTTTACACGAGCGGTGCCTCGCCGAGGTCGAATCGGCCCAGGTTCATCACCTTGGTCCAGGCCGCCACGAAGTCACGGACGAACTTTGGCTGGCCGTCGGCGCTGCCATACACTTCGGCCAGCGCGCGCAACTGCGCGTTCGAGCCGAACACCAGGTCGACGCGGGTCGCGGTCCACCTGACGGCGCCGGTCTTGCGGTCGCGGCCTTCGAACACGTCAGCGCGGGACGACGCCGGCACCCATGCCGTGCCCATGTCGAGCAGGTTGACGAAGAAGTCATTGCTCAGGGTGCCGGGCCGGGTCGTGAACACCCCGTGGCCGACCTGGTCCGTGTTGGCGCCGAGCACGCGCAGGCCACCGACCAGCACGGTCATTTCCGGTGCGCTGAGGGTCAACAGCTGCGCCCGGTCGACCAGCAAGGCCTCGGCCGGCACCACATGGCGCGCCTTCTGATAATTGCGGAAGCCATCCGCGAGGGGTTCCAGCACGCTGAAGGAGGCGACGTCGGTCTGTTCCTGGGATGCGTCCGTCCGGCCTGGCGAGAACGGCACCGTCACGGCATGGCCGGCTTCGCGGGTAGCCAGCTCGACGCCGACGCCGCCGGCCAGCACGATCAGGTCTGCCAGGGAGATCCGGGTGTTGCCGGTGGCCCAGTCGTTGAACTTGCATTGGATGTGTTCCAGCGTCGCCAGTACGGTGTTCAGCTGCCCGGGCTGGTTGACGGCCCAGCCGGCTTGTGGCGCCAGGCAGATGCGCGCGCCGTTGGCGCCGCCACGCAGGTCGGAGCCGCGGTAGGTGGACGCCGACGCCCAGGCGGTCGACACCAGTTGCGCCACCGTCAGCCCAGAGGCCACGATTGCATCCTTGAGCGCTGCAAGCTGATGTTCGTCGACCAGGCGATGGTCCACTGGCGGCACCGGGTCTTGCCATGGGAAGTCTTCGGCCGGCACTTCCGGGCCGAGATAGCGCACCTTGGGGCCCATGTCGCGGTGCGTCAGCTTGAACCATGCGCGTGCGAACGCGTCCGCGAAGCGGTCGGGATCGGCGAGGAAGCGCCGCGCGATCGGCGCGTACACGGGGTCGACGCGCAGCGCCAGGTCGGTCGTGAGCATCGCCGGGAGCAGTTTCTTCGATGCGTCGTGGGCATGGGGAATCACCGCTTCGGCATCCCTTGCCACCCATTGGTGCGCGCCGGCCGGGCTCGTGGTCAGCTCCCATTCATGGGCGAACAGGTGGGTGAAGAAATCGTTGCTCCACCGGACAGGCGTGCGGGTCCACGTGACTTCCAGCCCGCTGGTGATGGTGTCGCCCGCCTTGCCGCTGCCGAACCGGTTGTGCCAGCCCAGGCCCTGGGCGGCGATGTCCGCGGCTTCCGGTTCGGCGCCGACGTTGTCCGCCGGTGCGGCGCCATGGGTCTTGCCAAAGCTGTGGCCACCGGCGATCAGCGCGACGGTCTCTTCGTCATTCATGCCCATGCGCGCAAAGGTGTCGCGGATGTCGCGCGCGGCGAGCACCGGATCGGGATTGCCGTCGGGTCCTTCGGGGTTTACGTAGATCAGGCCCATCTGTACCGCGGCCAACGGGTTTTCCAGGTCGCGGCCGTGCACAATGCCGTCTGCGTCGTCATCGGACACGAGTACGGCGCCGGTCTTTACCACGCCGCTGTCGCCGTGGTCGTAGCGCAGGTCGCCGCCGAGCCACTTGGTTTCGCGGCCCCAGTACACGTCCTGGTCCGGCTCCCAGGTATCGACGCGCCCGCCGGCGAAGCCGAGCGTCTTGAAGCCCATGGTTTCCAGCGCTACGTTGCCGGTCAGGATCATCAGGTCGGCCCACGAGATCTTGCGGCCGTATTTCTGCTTGATCGGCCAGACCAGGCGGCGCGCCTTGTCGAGGCTGACGTTGTCCGGCCAGCTGTTGAGCGGCGCAAAACGCTGCTGTCCGCGGCGCGCACCGCCGCGGCCGTCCGCCGCCCGGTAGGTCCCGGCGCTGTGCCATGCCATGCGCACGAACAGGCCGCCGTAGTGGCCGAAGTCGGCGGGCCACCAGTCCTGCGAATCCGTCATCAGCGCCGCCAGGTCGCGCTTGACGGCGGCCAGGTCGAGGCTGTTGAACTCGCTCGCGTAATCGAAACCGTCTCCCATGGGGTCGGACTTGTGCGAATGCTGCTGCAGCAAGTCCAGGCGCAGCTGCGTGGGCCACCAGTCGCGGTTGGCCGTGCCGGCCCCCGTGGCGTGGTTGAACGGGCATGTGCCTCCGGTTTTCATGTTGTCCATTCGGATATCCCTGTGTTGGTGTTGTATTTGTTATTGGCCTGCCGCTGCGGCAGCCTGCTCGATCACTTTCGCGACCTCGGCGGGGTGGGCGATGAATGCCGCATGGCTGCCCTTGACCTCGGTGACCTTGCTGCCGGCCCGCTTGGCCATGTAGCGTTGCAGGTCCGGATTGACGGTGCGGTCAGCCGTCGATATCACCGCCCAGCTGGGCTTGGTCTTCCACGCGGCCTGGCTCACGGGCGCGTCGGCCAGCTGGGCTGCCGGCATGACCTGGGACAGGGCCATGAACCTGGCGTCCGCCGCAGGCAGGTCGGCGGCAAAGTCGGCGCGGAACAGCGCCGGGTGGATGTACAGGTAGCCGTCGACAGTGGCCTTGATCGAATTGCCGGCCGGCGGCTTTTGCTGGATCAGCGACTTCAGGCTTTCGCCCACGTCGGGCTGGAATGCGGACACGTAGACCAGGCCGGCCGCCCTGGCATGGTTGCCGGCCTCGGTGATCACCGCGCCACCATAGCTGTGGCCGACGAGGATGCTGTTGCCTTCGACGGCATCCAGGGCGCGAGTCGTCGCCTTTACGTCTTCGGCGAACGAAGTCTCCGGCTCTTGTACCACGGTCACGTGAAACCCGTCCCGGACCAGGATGTCGGCGACGCC
>Ga0265797_10001264_pt1 | contig 44692 bp, 34 predicted proteins | sample P2T30metagenome_FD_192433 | JGI IMG/M metagenome (GOLD analysis project Ga0265797, IMG submission 192433) | Plant litter microbial communities from East Loma Ridge, Irvine, California - P2 T30 | ecosystem: Environmental > Terrestrial > Plant litter > Unclassified | place: USA: California...
CGCGCCATGTTCACACTGCCGGCAGCAGCGCCTCGCCCCAGCCTTTGAGGGTGTCGCCAAAACCGCCACGCGCGCGTGCATCGATGCGCGCGCTGGTGGTCACGCGCGGCTGCGCGCTCCAGGCGAACCGCGCGCCCATCTTTTCCAGCGCCCGTACCAGCAGCACGTCTTCGTGGCAGGCCACGTTCGCAAACCCGCCGGCCGCCTGGTAGGCCGCCGCACTCACGCCCAGGTTGGCGCCGTGGATGTGGCGGTGGCCGTCGCGGTCCTGGTAGCTGGCGCTGAAATGCCCGTGCACCACGCTCGCCAGCGCCGCATGCGGGGTCCAGTCGTCGACCGCGACACTGCCGCACACCACTTCTGCATTCAAGCCAAGCTGCGCAGCCAGCCATTCGGGCGAGACGCGGGTATCGGCATCGGTGAACGCCAGCCAGCGCGCCTCGCGCGCCAACAGGTGACGGGCGCCGGCGGCGCGCGCGGCCCCGACCTGGCGCGCGGCGATTTCCAGGCAATCGAGCACGCAGTCGACCGCCGCGAACTGCGCCTGGTGGCGCTCGACCACCGCGCGCGAAGCGTCGTCGCAGGCATCGAGCACGACGCATACCGCGACCGGCTCGCCGGCCAGCCCCGGATGGCGGGCAGCGCGCAGCAGCGCTGTCAGGCATGCGGGCAGGCAGGCTTCTTCGTTATGGGCCGGGATGGCGACGCCGATCATGATGCTCCCTGCGCTGTGGGCAAGCTGCGCCAGGCTTCCAGCAGGAAGGCTTCGTCGCGATGCTGCAGCGTGCGCGCCAGGCCCGGGATCCTGCTTGCTGCGGCGTGGACGGCGTCGGTGGGCATGACGCGGTCGTCGAAATCGTGCAGGTAGTGGCACAGTACCAGTTCGCCACCGGGCACCAGGCTGGCTGCGGCCTGCTGAAGCATCGACTGCAATGCTTCCGGGTCGAAGTAGTAACCGAGCTCGCTGATGACTACCAGGTCGAACGCTTCGCCCTCAGGCCATTCGTCCGGCAGCGAGCGGCGTTCGAAACAGAGATTGTGGATGTGTCCAGGCAGGCGCCGGCGCGCCGCATCGATTGCGGCGGCCGCACCATCGCTGGCCAGCAGGCTGTCGCAGCGCGCGGCCAGCGCGGCGCTCATTTCGCCGTTGCCGCATCCGGGTTCGAACACGCGGGAATAACGCGGCCTGGCCAGGCTGGCCAGCAGCAGGGCGCGCTTGCGCTGCTCGTACCAATCATCGCGCACGTTCCAGGGGTCGTCGCTGGCCGTGTACAGGTCCTCGAAGTGGTGTAGGCGCGCTTCAGTCATGGGCGGCGAAATACAGTTCGAAGGGGTGGAGTACACGTTCGATGGCGAATGCCGGCAGGATCGGCGCGGCGCCGTTACTGGTATCCGTCTCGATCTGGCTGTGAAAACATGCTAGCGCGGAGCGCTTGCGCGCGAGCGCCTCGGGCGGCGCTGCCAGCTTGCATGCATCGGCAAGGGGCATCGCGCCGTCGCCTGGCGCGCTCCAGTGCCAACCCCACACCGGCGCCTGCAGCAGCCTGGCGCCGCGCTGCCGCGCTGCGTCGGCGCAGGCACGCGCGGTCGCTTCGTGGTCGGGGTGGCCATCGTAGCGCCAGGTCGTCACCGCGACGTCGTGTGGTTGCAGGATGTCGGCCAGCCGCCGTGTCAGGTCGGCTTCATGCGCAGTCACGCCGCCATCCGGCACCTCCAGGCGGCGCACCCGATCGGACGTAATGCCGAGGCAGGCCAGGGCAGCGACCGTCTCGTCACGGCGGGCATGGCGCAGTCGCTCGCGCGGCCAGGCCGGAGAGCCGGGGTGACTGGCCTCGCCGTCGGTGACGGCGAGCACCAGTATTTGGCGGCCCCTTTGTGCCAGCAGGTGAAGCAGGGCGCCGCAGGTCAGGATCTCGTCGTCGGGATGCGGGGCGACCACCACAAGGCGTTCGTGCGGCGCGACCAGGATGTCCAGGTCGACGGTCGGTACGGCGGCCAGTGCGGCGTCGGCCCGCCAGGCGTGGGCGGCAGTACCGGTGCCGGCAATGTGGCGGTTGCGCGCTACAGCGTCCATGGCGCCTCCGCATGCGCGAGGACCGCGCGACCAAGTGCCTCCTGGTCGCGTTCCGCGTGGCTCTGGCGGATAAAGACCGGCAGGTCGGCGTACAGGCGGGCGACGGCGGCATCCTTGCACAAGGGGCCGGCGCCGAGCGCGCGCCCGACAGCTTCGAGAACCAGCGACGCGCTGGCTTCGACGTTCAGGCGTACCGATAGGGCCAGCGCCATGGCGTCGGCAGATGGCGCTGCGTCGATCTCGGCCGCCGCTTCGCGCAATAAAGCGGCGCTGGCGCGCAGGGCCACGCTGACCTGGCCAAGCTGGGCCAGGCGGTGCGGATCGGCGCGTTCGGCCAGGCGCTCGCGCAGCACCTCGGCCAGCCGCGTCGCCGCGCCGAACCAGCAGGCGGCGACACCGGCGCCTCCGTGCCAGAAGCCGGCGCGCTGGACGTAGAAATCCGGGCCACCGAGAAGTGTGGCGGGGACGTCGTCGAAGATCACGTCGACGCTGCGGGTGGCATGCATGCCGACGGCGTGCCAGCCGTCCTCGGTGATCGTCACGCCGGGCTGGCGCAGGTCGACCGCGGCCAGGAATGCCTCGTTGTTGCTTCCCCAGCAGCTAACGACGGCGTGCGTGGCATCGTGGGCGCCGGAGCACCAGGCCTTGAGGCCGCGTAGGATTATGCTGCTGGCGCTGCTCTCGATCAGTTGCAGGGGTGCGTCAGGCGGTTCGGCGCACCACGTCGCCCACAGGCCGCCATGCGCGCCGAGTGCGCAGCCGGCATCTGCAAGAATGGCCAACGCGTCGGTATGACCTTCGAACAGCTTGGCCAGGCTCAGATCATGGGCGGCAACCGCTGCAAGCACGCGCCAGCGATCTAATGTCTGGCCCTGACCAGGGCGCGGCAGGCGGTCGTACGCATTGTCGATCAAGCGGTTCAGTGCGGTGCTTGGCGAGACTTCGCGTAGAAGAGGAAGCGTTCTCTGGATGTCAGTAGGGCATGCGCCACCTGAAGACAGATCGAAGTGAGTGGATGACATGACTATCCAGTTGCAAAAATTTTATCGTAACATTTGTTGATGAGCGCGTTAGTTCGCGAAACAACATAGTGCGAGCAGCTCCGTTCTCTGCGGGTAGGTGTCGCCTCGTTCCCCGGGCTACGGGCGCCTGACGGTGGATAAACAGGTGTCTCTATGGCTTGATAGAGATTTCCGGGCATGGGTAGTAGTACCCAACCCTTGTGACGAAGGTTTGCGCTAAACTGGTTCTTTTGGCGTTACAGTTTGTGGCGAATTGACAGGGGAGGAGTTGAAAGATGCGAGCTGATTTTCGGTTAGCGCGAATGCTGCATGTCCTTGCGCATCTGCACGGGCGAGAAAACCCGACCAGTTCGGAAGAAATTGCGCTAATGCTCAACACTAACGCTGTACTAGTACGGCGAATGATGGGAGGGCTACGCAATGTTGGTCATGTGCGTTCGACCTCAGGGCGCAATGGGGGGTGGGTGCTGGCACGTAATCCAGAAGAGATCACGGTTCTCGATGTCTATCAGGCGCTGGAGGAGCCGGCGATATTTGCCATCGGCGTTGGCGTGGATCATCCCGATTGTGCTCTAGAAAAAGCAATCTCGGGTGCGCTTGATGTCGCGCTAGCTCAAGCGGCTGGAACATTATTGCGCGAGTTCGGCCAATTAAGGTTGTCCATGTTTTGCAATAACGTGTCATGTAATAATTTTTAGCGGAATATCATCCTTTGCTCAGGCGCACCTGCGCATTAATCTGGTCGTGCCAAGTCGATAGGTTAAGCTGGATCATAGGTTGCGCCTTAACTGAAAGGTCATTGCGAATTTTTTGATGTGAAAATTCACGTGTGTTTACGTTGCACCGAGGCGCTAACGTGATCGCTTTCGCCAAGCACTCGGGAGATCTTCTGATGCAACGTCTGAGTACTGTAATATCGACAGCGGCAATCGCGCTAACTCTCTTTGTGATCCCGGCACATGCAGCCGTCACACCATCGACCTCGCAATTTGCCTCTAAGCTCTATACTGAAGGAATTGGGCGCTTACCCGACCAAGGCGTTGGCAGGTCGCAATCAATTATCGGAACGCCTATGCTTGCAATTTGAACTCTTTGCAAGGGCAGGCGCGCATCGTTTTGGAATCCCAAGAGTTTCTAAATATATCGCCAACAAATCACGATCGCGCTTTTCGGCTACAAAGGTGAGTTTTGACCCGTGACGCCTCTGTCGCTGAACTGTCCAATGTCATGGCACCATTAAATAGCGGAATCGCTTGGCAAACTCTCTTGACAAACACGCTTAATTCGGCCGAGTTCTCTAATCGTGTATCTTTAAATTGCTCGGGAAATCCATCTGGGTGGCAGGCCACTCCCGCTGCAAATATCGTACACTCATCGACTGGCGCCGCAACATCCGAAACGCAGTTGCGCGCGGCATTAGCAACTGCTGCACCAGGCTCTACCATTTACGTTGAACTTCGCCGACAATCCTATTAATGAGTACTCTACAGGTACCAAATGGGGTGACGCTTGTACTGGTCGGATCAGTCGCATGCCTTGCGACTTGGCCGTAGCGCGCGTAACAGCACGTTCGACGGTGCAATGGTCGATCTCCAAGATAACAGCTCATTGAAGAATCTGTGGGTCGACGGCCAGCGCAATCGCTTTGGGTTCCTCGGTGGAAGCAGAATCAATATTTATACCGGCAGCCTCGTTACTGCATACGGCTCGACGCACATCGAAGGAGGTTGGAGCGACGGCTTTAACATTGCGTGTAAAAGTGTTATCGTCGATGGTAACTCCGTTGTCGATGCCACAGACGTCGAGATTACCCTGTTTCATGCTTGCCCGAATGCGCAAACGTTGCAGGTGCGGAATAATACAATTTTGAATGCCCGCAATTCGTCTTATGCCGGATAGCAGCAGGCCCCTTTCACAATGACGATCCATGTACGGCTAACGTCCCGCTAAGTACGGTGTCGGACTTCACTGGTGCGCAATTCAACAACAATTTCATCTGGTCTAGGCCCGCGGTTAATTTGGATTTTGTGCTTATCAATGGCACACGCCAGTGGTTTGGCAACCGGTCCTTTACGGGCAAGAATACGCGCTTCTATGACAAGAGTAGTGGTACTCAAACAGTCACTACGTGTACAGGCATTGCAATCGGCGGGATCCTGGCGATTTATGTGCACGCTAACGGTTTTTTGACTAAGGATCCGACAGGAAACTTTCCGAATTGCGGCCTGCGAAACGTAGCTGTCGCCCGAATGCCGTACGGGAAGGATGCGCTAGCGATATTCAAGAGCATATTGCTACCTACATTCGTGCGGGCACGTCGGTCATTAATTCGCCTAAATAGGCTAACTTCTGGGTGAGCAGAGTACGTCATCGTATATCAAACGCCCAATTAATCAATCCAGCTATTCCGAAAATTAATGCAAGAACCATGAGGGCGAAACGGTAGATCAGCAGCTTTCTGCTTTTTCCAAAAGGAACGCGATTGGCCAGTGCGGCTCGAATATCACTTCGGTCAATCGCTCCTGATGCCATAAGAAATGCAAATGAATATAGCGCAAAAAGAGGATCGCCTCTAATCCAGGATAATGAACCAACAAACATTAAAGTGTAAGACAGATAAAACATCAGCAATACTGCGATACGCATTGCTGAGTCAAGGAAATCCAAATACCTCATTTTGCTTTTTGCTCGTCTTGCCAATCTTCGAGAGAAGGCGGGTTGTCCCATGCTTTGATAAAGTAATCGGTATTTGTCAGCGACTTGTCAATTTTTTCGAGTGCCAATGAGTAGCGAGGCGCGACGAGCAGTAATTCCAGTTCGGCTGAGGTGTAAACCGGCCTCTGAACGACAGTCATCGTATGGAAATCAAACTGGGTTAGCTTCGAGACCGGAGCTTTCATCACGGCGGCAGTACCAAATCCCCACGCCAAGTCTGCCAAAACTGCTAACTGCTGTTCTTTACGGCCGTATCCTGCAACTGACACTGCAAGCTCCAATGCGCTGCCGGGCACATAGGCACTATCTGGACTGCCAGCAACCGCATGATACAGGTTTATTGCGTTCAATCCAAAACCTATTGCGCTTTTGGTGGCGAACGTCGAACCAAATGTAATCATTCCGACGCCGGCCACTTTAGTCAGTACCGGTTCAGGCGCAACCATCATCGTGCCACCAAGTGCGGTGATCGCACCGCCCGATACTGCACCAACGCCATCAGATACCATGCCCACGATTGACGTTGCGCCTTTCCAGGTTCGGGACCATCCACTGATGCCAAGCTGTGCTTGGGCGGGGCCAAACATGACTTTTTTGTCCAGCCCAAATATGGAGTTCAGCTTCTCTTCTGCGGTCATCGCACGTCCGACGATGCGGATTTGTGGGATAGATGGCTTGAGCCAGTCATATTCTGTACTTCGTCTCGCAACATCTCCGGCGAAAGATCCTGCCTGGAACAGCCCTTGGCCACCGGACGTCTCTGTCGAGTTTTCCAGGTTTGTCAGATAGTCAGTCTGACCCCCGAGAACTTCACTGAGTGTCAGGCCACCGTAGAGGTTGCGCTCGGCTTGTGCCTTCGAAATTGGTGTCAACGCATTTTCGGCGGCGGCATTGTCATTTGAAGAAAGCGCATTGAGGCTATTCGCGAGCGCATTGCCGAATGCATCCACTGCAATTCTGACGACTTCAATTTTTCCGCCTCGTGCTATTGCAGTTGCTGTTCCAGCGGCAAAGCTAGTAGCGGCCGCTCTACCGAAGTCGCTATTCCTGAATGCATCGGCTAACACGTTGTTGCCAGCCAAGTAGTTTTTCGCTTGGACTCCGGCAGCCGCTCCGGCTGCAGATGCAGCCACCCCACGCCAGCTGAAACTGTCCTGCAGACCTGTTGCGACACCGATACCCTGACTCACAACATTCGACAGTGCCGCGCGCGATGCCACGGCTTGCCATGTGTCACCTTGGAATGTTGAAGGAAGCACATTCGAACCAGCCATGCTTGAAACACCATTCGCAATCCCGGCGCTCAGCGCCGCAGTTGCAACGCCTTTCCAGTCGAATCCCTCCTGCTGACCCATCGCGATGCCAACTGCCTGGCTCGCAAATGAGCCGAGCGCTGCACTCAAGGGGCCACCACCGGTGTAGTAGGTCACCACCACCGCCACTACCACCATCACGATCTGCCCGATTACCCCACACCCACCACCTGAATCCGCCGGCATCGGCATCGGCGGCGCAGTGCTGCCAACGATCTCGCTCGGATCGTACGGCTTGAAGGTCTGATAATCGCCATGCACCGTGTTGATCCGGCTCGGAATACGCAGGATCTGGCCGACTTCCAGCTTGGTGTCCGATGTCATCGAATTGGCATCGGCGATCAGGTACCACAGGGCCGCGTCGCCCCACAGATTCCTGGCGATGCTCTGAAGCGTCTCGGTATTGGCCTGCACGCTGTATGTCGATGGCGGTGCGCTGAGCTGGGAACTCGTTACCGTGGTATAGGTCGAGCCCAGGACGAGATCGGCGGCGCCGGTTTCCATGCCATACACCTGGCCGTTGACGATCAGGTTGAAATCGGTCTTGCCATTGGCCTCGTGCGATTGCACATGGCCTTCGGCGTCGTACCACATCCGGCTGATGACGTTCTTGCCGTCCGAAACCACGACGCGGTTCCCGTTCTCGTCATAGTGGCTCGTATGGGTTACCCCGGTCTTGTCGAGCGTATTCGTCGCCTCCTTGTAGGTGTCGAACAGGCTGTACGTGAGCGTGTATTTGCCCTGCTTGCCAGGCTCGTCGATCACGTAGCCGAGCATATTGCCGGCCGCGTCATAACCGGTTCCTTCCGCGCCGTTGTTGAAGTAGATATCGCGCTGCACGATGTAGCTCGTGTTCATGTCACGCTGGCGCATGATGTTGCCGACCATGTCGTAGCTATAGATCCGGCCGGCCGACACGATCTGGCGGGCGTCCAGCAAGGCCGCGACTTCCGGTTCGGCGCGCGACGACAGGCCGGACTGCGTGATGCGGCCACCCGCGTCGTACAGGCGGGTATCGATCAGGATGTCGTTGTACGTGACTGTCGACAGGCGCCCGGCCTGGTCGTACGTGTAGGTCTCCTTGACTTCGACGTTGGTCTGGGTCGGGAAGTTACCTTCCTCCCGGTACACGGTGGTACCGAGCCAGGTGTCGCTGAGACGGTTGCCGGACAGGTCGTAGGTGATCTCGTGACCGTAGGTGCCATATTTGGCGCGTTTGCCTGAAATATCCCAGTCGCCGTTGACGATCGTCTGGCGGTTCATCGCGTCGAAGGCGTTGTAGAAGGTACGGGCCTTGGTGTCCTTGTATTTCGACGTGATCTCGGTGCGGTTGCCGTTGTTGTCGTAGGCGTAGGTCAGCTCATACTCGTCGTCCTTGATCCAGGTCAGCCGGTTCTGCATGTCATAGCGCAGCGTATTGTTCTGCAGGCGCTGCGGCGGGTAGGCGACCAACGGCCCGATATAGTGCTGCTGCTCGGTCAGGCGGTTTCCGGCGGCATCGTAGGTGTAACGGGTCTCCATCCTCGATGCCTTGTCCAGGATGTAAGTGAGCTTGTCGATGGTGTAGCCATACACGAATTCCTGGCCGCGGGAAGAGGTTTGCCGTACCAGGCGTCCGCTTTCATCGTAGATGTAGCTGGTCGTCGCTGCGCCCATGTCGACGCTCGAGACCATGCGGCCGTTCTCGAAGATCCATGCCATCTTGTTGCCGTTCGCGTCCTTGCTTGCGGTACGGTTTCCCTCGGCATCGTAGACATACTGCGTCAGGTACTTGCGCGCGGTATCCGGCGCATTGGCGTTGGTGTCCTGTTTCGACGTCGAAATGACATTGTTATTGGCATCGTATTCGAGCACGGTGGCGACGCCGTCCGAGCCGATAGTGCGGATCTGGCGTCCGAGCTCGTCGTATTCGAAACGCAACTCCAGCGCCCGCGTGCCGGCGAGCTTGGAGTAGTACCCGTATTTATCAGTCTCGCTGGCAACCCACACTTCCACGGGACCGCCGGTCTTACTGGAGGTCAGGTTACCGAGGTGATCGTAAGCGTAGCTGGTGGTCACGCCCTCGAGCGTCGGTTTGTCGTGGAATGTTGTCGACGGCTGTTTCACCCACAGGCGGTTGCCGAACATCGTATATTTGCTGGTCACCACGCCGCCGTCGGCATGGTACTCGCGCACGATGTTGCCGAGGCTGTCGTACGCAACCGAATTCTTGTTGCCGTTGAAATCGACCGTCTGCGCCGCGCGTCCCAGCGCATCGTAATGGGTGTAACTGGTCGGCGCGGCCGTACCCGCCAGCGCGTTCTGCGTCTGCGACAAGAGCTGATTGTCGTAACCGTAGGTGTAGGTGATACGGAAGCCCGGATCGCGCGCGTCGCTCACGCTCAAGACATTCCCCCAACGGTCCACCGTGAGATTGTTGCCGCTGAAATTGCTGCGCGTGCCGCCCTGGGTGCGCTCGTTCACCACGACCGGCTCGGTCAGGTACAGATCCTTGATCGGTTGTGCCAGCACCTGTTTCAGGATGGCGATCGCCGCCTGGCTGCCGGCGTCGTCATCCTGGGCTTTTTCTGCCAGCTGGTGCAGCGCTGCGCCGACCTTGGCGCCAAAGCCTAGCTGGGTGGTCTGCTGCATGCGATCGGTGCCCTGGTAGCCCACCACCGCATTGATGATGGCCACCGCGACCTGGCCGCGGCTGCGCGCCGGCAGCATGGCCGAGAACTGGGCAAGTTCGGCGCTGGTCGGCGCCCGTCCCATGGCTTGCAGGAAGAAACTCTGGACGAACTGGCTGTTACCGAGGCTGGCCGGCAACAGGCTTTGCGCCTCCGGGCTCGTGAGAATCGCATCGGCGATGTCCTCGATCGTCAGCGCCGGGCTACGACGCAAAGCATCGGCATAGAAGTTCAGCCCGGCGTTATCCGGGGCCCGGTTGAGCAGGGCGACATACAGGCGGGTCAGCTGCTGGGTGCGTTGAGCATCCGCGGAGGCCTGCAGCGAGGCGGCGCCGGCGGCGTTGAAGACGATGGCTTTCTGACGCGCATCCTGTGCTGCGGCATCGATGATGGCGTCGACGTCCGCGCTCGTGACGCTGGTCTTGCCCAGTTGCTGCAGGATGGTGCGGGTACGGTTATTCAACGCGGTCGTGTCCGTGTTGTTTACCGCATTGGTCGCGCTCAGGAAGTTGATGACTACCTCTGCCCGGCTGTAACCCCGGGCAAGCTGGTCGACAAAGAAGGCCACGCCGGCAGTATCCGGCGTGCGGCCCAGGCCGTTCGTGTACAGCAGGCGCACGAAGGCGTCGTTCGACTGGCCGGCCGGATACAGCGCCGTAGCCTTTGCGATCAGTCCAGCGGCGATGTCGGCTGCCTTGGCGCCGGAGGTCATGCGCTCGGTGGCAAAGTGCAGCTCGGCCAGCGTCGGTGCGCGATTGAGCAGCGTGATATAGATCTGCGTCAGCTGCTGAAGCTGGACGCTGACGGCGGTGCTGTGCGTACCGACGGCGGGCAGGGACGCTGCCGCGCTGGCATACGCCTTGGCGGCGCTGGCGATGGTCGAGCCCAGCGCGACGGCCGCCTGGTATTTGTCGAGCGGCGCCTGGAGCGCGGCCTGGTACTCGGTGTTGACCTTGTCGTACTCGGCTTTCTTGGCGTTGTATGCCGCTTTCGCATTGGCCGCTGCGAGATACTTCGTGTCAGCGTCGACGACCGACTTGTGCGCGGTCGACAGTGCGTTCATCGACGTGTAAACCCCGGTGGCAGCCGTGTAGGCGCTGGACGCGGTCGCCACGGTCCAGCCGTAGTTGGTGTAATTGCGCGTCGCCGTCGTGAGCGCGGTTTTGGCGGTGGTCAAGGCCGTATTGGCGGTGGTATAAGCGGAAACGTCGCTGTTCGCCGTGGCCCGCAGTGCGGTCTCGACCTTGGTGCCGAGTGCCGCAACCTTGCCCCGTGCCTCCGTGGAATTCATGATCTCGTTGGCCACGAACGAGCGGCCCTGGCTGCTGACGAGGCCGACGTAATACGACACCTCGGCCGCGCTGGCGGTGCGCCCCAGCACGTTCGTGTACAACTTGCTGACGAACGAACTGGCTGCGGCCGGATATTCGCTGGCCAGAATCGAATCGACCAGCTGGGCGGCGGTCGCGGCCCCGCGCGCAATGTTACGCATCCAGAACAGGGCGCCGGCATAATCGGCGGTGCCACGCAGTTGTCCGTACACCTCCGACACCTTGCGTCGTGAACTCAGGCTCAGCATCTCCTGCGCGTCGTCGTAGGCAGGACGTGCGGCGTCCACCTTGCGCTGGGCCGCGGTGATATTGGCATTCGCGGTGTCGACCGCGGTTTTCAGGCGATTCGCTTCGGTCAGGATGCTGGCGGCATTCCCTTCGGCCGTCTTGGCGGCGCTGGCAATGGTCGTCATGAAGCCCGAGATGCGATCGTCGATCAGCTTCTTGTAGGTCAGCTGGCTTGGCAAATAGTCGGTGTAATTGCCCCAGTTCTCCAGGATCATGTTGGCCAGGCTGCCGCGCAGGTTCGCCTTGCCTGCATTCTGGGTCAGATAATTGCCCCAGTAGGTCAGGTCGTCCGCACCCGGGGCCCGGCCGAGGATGGTCGAATACAGGCTGGTGATGAATTGCGCGTTGGTGCTGCCGGCCGTGAAGAATGGGCGTCCTTCGGCGCTGTCGATCATCTGCTGGGCAATGTAGTCCGGTGCCGAACTGCTCCAGAAGTTCATGTCGGCCAGCGTCGGCGGATTGGCAGAAGTGCGCTGCAGCAGCGTCGCATACATGCGTGTGATCTGCAGCCGCTTGGTGGCCAGACCGTCGCCCGATTTATTCGCATTCGCGAGTGCTGTGGTCGCTGCGGCTACCGCGGTGGCGCGTGCCGACTCGGTGCTGTTCATCGCCGCCTGCAGCGCTGGCAACTGGGCTGCCAGCTGATCGAGCGAGGTCTTCAGCGTGCTGCGCAGGGTATTGATGCGAGCGATCTCCACCGCGGTGGCCGCATCCAGCGTGCCGAACGCATCGGACACCCGTTGCAGCAGGCTGGCGCGTGCGTCCAGGTAGGTCCTGCCGCCGCTAGCATCGTTTTCCGAGTAGGTCAGGACGCTGTTGACGATCGCCAGCGCCAGCTTGGCGCGCGTGGCCGATGGCGTTGCCGAAAGTTGCGCCGTCCATGCGGCGCGCCGGTCGGCGCTGATCAGGCTGGCGCTGCCCAGCATCTGCGTCACCAGCCTGTCGACGAACTGGGCATTGTTCAGGGTGCCGTACAGGGCCGCACCTTCGGTGTTGCCGAGGAACGATTCGACCACCTGCTCGAGCGCTACGTTGCGGTCGACGTAGAACTGCACACCCGCGAAGTCCGGCGGATTGGTGCTGCTGCGGCCCAGGATTGCCACATACAACTGCGTCAGCTGAAGGCGATAGGCGGCGGGCGGGTTGGCTGCAAGGGTAGCATTGGCGGCCAGCGCGGCGGCATTGCCGAGAGCGGCATTGCTCATGGCGTCGGCCAGTTGTGCCGCCGAGGTGGCGCCGTCGCGCAGACCGTTGAGCCTGGTCGTCAGCGCGTTCTGGCTGCCCGCGTAAGCGTAGTTCAGGGCCGCGCTCGTGTCAGTTGCGGTCACCAGGGAAAGTACCCCGCGCTGCGTGGCCACATCGGCCAGCGTCAGCGACAGGCCCACCGTCAGTCCCACTGCGGTGCGGTTGTCGAGCAGCGCGCGCAGTCCCCGCTCGGCACTCGTCAGGTACTCCGACGTCATCATGCCGTCGGCGATGTCGTAGGCGATCTGCTCGCGACTGGCGCCGCCATCCAGGCGCGCCACGAAAGCGGTGATTTCTGCGAGCCCGGCGGTCGCGTCCGGCAACTTGCCGAGTCCGTTCATATACAGTTTCTCGACGAACTCCCGGTTGCTCATGGCACGCCAGTTGCCTAGCGCGGTCGCGGCCTCGTTGCTGTTCAGGAAGCCGAGGGCAATCCCGCCCCATTGCGCCTCCGTGTAGGGCCGGGCCGGCGTATAGAATTCCATGCCTGCCTTGTCCGGCACGCGCCCCAGCAGGACCAGGTAAAACCGGCTGAGCGTGCGCCGGATATCGTCGAGCGGCGCCGCGCCGGCCGCGATATCGGCGGCGTTATGCGCGTTGCGGGCCAGGTTGGCCGCGGTCTCGGCAGCGAGCAGGGCCTTCGCCGCCGCTTCCTGGGCGGTGCCGGCCGACGAGATGCCGTCGAGCAGGACGTTCCCGGCCGTGCCCTCGGGAATGCTGATGCCGAGAGTGACAACCGCAGCATACGCGGTCGAAATCTTGTTGGCGAACTTCTGGCGGTCATCCAGGCGCAGCGCATCGTCGCCCTGGTACTGGGTGATCTGCAGCGTGAACTGCGTGGCGAACTGTCCCCGCGTGAGCGCATTCGGGCCGCTCAGGCGCGCCAGCCAGTCGGCCAGCTCGGCCGCGAGCGGCGCACGCCCGAGGGACAGGCTGTAGGCACGGTTCACCAGTTGCTCGTTGTATTGCTGCGGCGTCAGTCCGGCGTTCGGATACAGCCACGGCTGCTGGGATTCGGGGCTGCCCAGCATGCTCTCGGCTGCCTGCTCGATCGTCACCCCCTTGGCCATCGACGCGGTCCAGAAGTCCAGGCCGGCGCGATCCGGCGCACGGCCGAACAGCGCCACATACATCTGGATCAGCTGGACCCGATGACGCTCGAGCTGGCCCTCCTGGGTGCCGCGCGCAATGGCGCCGGCCGGGTCGGTGCTGGCCTGGCTCATCAGTGCGGTGGCCAGTGCGCGGTCGCTGCCGCGCCAGGTATGCACGTAATTTTCGATGGCGCTGGCGCGCGCCTTGAGCGCCAGTCCTTCCGGCCCGCCCTCGACGACGTGCGCGCTCAGCAGGTCTGCCAGCACCTGGCCGCGTGCGGCGAACGAAGCGGCGCCATCGGCTTTCGTCGCGGCGTCGTAGCGCTCGGTCCAGAACTGGATGCGGGTCGGGTCGCCGCCGGCCGGATTCTGCGTGGTGCCGAATGCCTGCTGGAAGATCTTGCGCATGACCTGCGCGGCGCTGCCCGTGAGATGGGTGCGCGATTCGCCGTCGGACAACATTGCCGCGAACATCTGGGCCGTGGTTACGCCCTTGTTGGCGGAACCGAGCCAGAAGTCCAGCCCTTCGCGCTCGACCGGACGGCCAAACAGCATCAGGTACATGCTGACCACTTCGAGCGGGCGGCCGGCGTCGACCGCCAGCGCCAGGTTCAACCGGCCGCCGCGCTGGTATTCGTGGCCGCTCGGGGTACGCACGGTCACTTCATATTCATAGGCGCCGCGCGGAAGTGCCGCAGGGTCGAACACGGTAACGCCATCGATCACCCGCAGGCTGCTGTCCGGTACCGGCGTCCAGGCGCCGCCGGCCTGGCGGTATCGCAGGCGGTTGACGGTCTCGCCGGCGTCGCCCAGCACCAGCAGCGCCTCGCCGAGTCCTTCATTGCGCCCCAGTGTCTTGCGCACCCAGTTCCCGGCTTCGCGCACCAGGACCTGCAGGCGGGTGTCCTGCTGCACGCGGCTGTCGACCAGCTGGCCCAGCAGGTTGTAACGGTTTTCGGTGCGCAGCACGTCGTCGTGCGCCAGCACCCGTGCGGCGTCGTAGGCGCCCGACAGCGTGTCGAACGCCGCCAGCAGCGGATTGCTGCCCGGCGCGGTGGCGGCGGCCGTACTGGTGAGGACCGCGGTGACGTTGCCATTCACGTCGTACAGGCGGAATGTCGTGACGCCGCCGTCTTTATCGCTGCGCCACGCCCGGCCAGCCTGGTCGTAGGACGTCACGAGTGCGCCTGCGCCGCTGCCGGATCGCGTTTCGACGACTTCGCCAAACGCGTTGTAGCTGGTGGTGCTCGTGTTCGGACCCCTGGCCGAGCCGCCGATCAGGTCGGCCAGTTGCGGCGTCGTGACCGAGTTGATGCGCCCGAAGGCGTCATGGCCGGTGATCTGGAACACCGTGCGCACCTGGCCCAGGATGTCGGTAACGCTGCGCCATTGCTTGGCTGCACGGCCGTAGATATCGTAGGAATACTGCATGCTGCCGCGCTGGCCGAGCGGCCGGGAGAACTGTTCCGGGTCCAGCGTCTGCAGCAGGCGGCCCCAGTTGTCGAACTGGCTGGCGGTGATTCGGTTGGCCGCATTCTGGGCCATCTGCAGCGTGGCGTCGTAAGAGCGCTCGTCGGCGCGGCCGATGGCGTCGGCATACTCGATGTGCAGCACCACGTTGCCGTGGATGTCGAGCTTGAACTCGGTCAGCTTGATGCCGGCATCCTCGATGCCGCTCGTTGGCGTCTGCTGTTTGCGCGCCGTGGCCGTCACGCGCCCTAGCGCATCGTAATAGGTAAACGTCTTGCCGCCGGTAGCGTCGGTGACCGCCACCTGGTTGCCGACCGCGTCGTAGTCGAAGCGGGTCTGCAAGTCGCCGGTGACCAGGCTGCCGTTCTGGGCGCCCTGGGTGTAGGTCACGCCGTGCCGGGTTTCCGAGGTCTTGCGGCCCAGGTTGTCGTAACGGTAGCTGATGCTGCGGTCCTGTGCCGAGGACTTGACATCGTTGAAATCGGTATTGGTCCAGGTGCCGAACGCCTGGGCGTACTCGGTCTGGCGCTCGAGCTTGCCGGCCGCGTCGTAGGCGTAGGTGGTCAGGTAGCCGCTGCGCTGTCCGGCGATGTCGTTCAGTGCGGCGATCTGCGCGGTCTTTTCGCCGCGCGCGTTGTAGTAATAGCGCGTGACCGCTTCGTCTGTCTTCACCCCGGCGCCCTGGCCGAACACGGCCTGGCGGAATACCTCGCCGAACGCGTTGTACTCGTTGGTCGTGGTGCGGGCCAGCGTCACGTAACCGGATGCGCCGCCAAGGCGCGAATCGTAGGTCGATACGGTCGGCTCGGTGATCTTGACCGCGCGGCCGGCAGAGTCGTACTCATACGAGATGGTACGGTCGGTGCTCGGGCTCACGATTTTTGCGCGCGCATACGCGGCAGCGCTGACGCCGCTGCCGGCGGCAAATGCAGTGCCGAAGCGGGTCATCGACCGGACGTCGCCGAAGGCGTTGCGCACATATTCGGTGGCGTAGCCGGCAGCGTCGATTTCGGCGGTGACCTTGCCGGTGCGGTCGTAGATCTTGTAGCTGACCACGCCGCCGACGTCGCGGTTCTTGACTGCATTGCCGAGCGCGTCGTAGGTGACCTGGATGCTGCGCACCCCGGAGTCGGCCAGGAACGACGCATGCATGCCCATCTCGGCGTAGCTTTCCTTGCCGCTGTCGTAGACGGCGAGTGCTGGCAGGCGGGTCTCGACCTGGCGGCCCATCGCGTCATAACGGTATTCGGTCGTGCGTTCCTTGCCGGCGACGCCGGCCGCCTCGGTGCGGCGCACCAGGTTGTCCAGCGCGTCGTACTCGAGCACGGTGACCAGTTGCAGGGTTTCGCCATGTCCCCAGTTGCCCATGAAAGCCGGCAAGCCGTCGGCATAGGTGTGCACGCCCGGCGCCGTTTCGCGCACCAGGCGGCCGGCGGCGTCGTAGGCGTATTGCCAGGTATTGCCGAGCTTGTTGGTGAAGGTGAGCTTGTGGCCGAGCGCGTCGTAGGTGTACGACTCGGTCTGGCCGAGCGCATCGGTGACCGTGGACAGCCTGCCGCCAGCGTCGTAGACGTAGGTGGTCTTGCGGGTCGCGGCAGCGCCTTCCTGGGCGGAGGCGGCCTGCTGCGCGGCCTGGGCGACCTCGTCCGGCGAGGCGCCAGGTGCAACGGTCACCCGGGTGGCATAGGCGAATTCGGCAACGACATGCCCACTTGGCTCGTAGCGCTTTTCGGTCATGTTGCCGAGGGCGTCGATGGAGAAGCGCAGCGCGCCGTCCGCATCGTAGACGTAGTGCTGGGTGCGGTCGGCGGCGGTGGCCTTGCGCGCAGCCAGGGCCAGCGCGTCGTTCGTGCTCATCTCCTGGACGCGTTCGCCCGCGGATAGCGGCGAGGCGTACTGCGTCACGGCGACCAGGCGGCCCGCCATGTCGAAGCGACGCGCGATGAGCGCTCCCTCCGGTCCGATCTCGAGCACCGGATTGCCGGCCAGGTCGTGGAAGGTGCGGGTGACGCGGTCGGCCGCGCCGGCGTTGGCAGGCAGGGCGGCGAGTGTCAGCGGGCCGGACACGGCCAGCCTGGTGGCGTATGCGGTGGTGCGCACGACATTGCCGCGCGTATCGTACTCGATGCGAGTGGCGCCGCCTTCTGCGTCGAGGGTAGCGACCAGGCGATTGCCGGCGTCGTAGGCGTAGCGCACCAGCCGGTCGGCGACATCGGGCGCCGGCGTGCTGAAGCCGGCCGTCAGTGCGCCGGTGACGTCGCTGGCGAAGTCGCGTACCGACAGCAGGTTGCCGGCGGCATCGTAGGTGCGCGTCGACAGCGCCCACCGGGTCGTGTTGCCGCTGCCGTTCATGGCGGTCGCGGTGGCCGTGACACGGCCCATGGCGTCGTAGCGGTAATAGGTAATGGCGTCGACGCTGCTGCCGGCAACCGGTGCCGGCATCACGGCCTGCATCTGCGCATCGGTCGGATCGGCCGACTTCAGCAGCCCGGCGCGGATCGCACGCATCGACACGTTGCCGGCGCCGTCGTAAGTCACCTGCTCGACGGCCCACTCGCGCGCCGCGCCGCTGCCGCGCTGCGCGGTGGCGGTGGCGACCAGGCGGTTGGCGGCGTCGTAGGCATAGCGTACGGTGCTGTTTGCCTCGAAGGCGGCGGCGCGCTCGGCCTGGATCCAGTCGGCGATCGCCGTGTCGGTCGGCTTCAGGTCGCCGCTCGGGAAGTTCCGGGCGAAGCCGTTGGTCTCGATCAGTCGGCCAGCCTTGTCGTAGCTGTGGGCCTGCACGCGCCAGGCGCCCGGCACGCCGTCCTGGATGGTCCCGTTGGCTGGTGCGACCGCGTGCTGCAGGGTGAGCGTCGCGGCCAGGCGGCCGTTGGCGTCATACACGAAGCGCTGGCGCAGGTCGTGACCGGCATGGGACAGCACCTGGGCGGCAATGGCGGCGCGAATGTCGGCCAGCTGCGCGGTGGGCGGCATCGTACGCGCATAGGTGATCTGTTCGACTACGCGGCCGTCGGCATCGTAGGCGTAGACGGTCACGGCGCCGGCGCCGTCGATGGTGGTGACGACGCGGCCGTCGCGGTCGAACACGGTGCGCGTGGTGCTGTTCAGCGACGATGGCGCCGTACCCGGCACGGCGTAGCGGGTCACCTGGTCAGCCTGGCCAAAGGCGTTGTAGCCGTTCACGGTGCGGTAGCCGAGCGGGTCGGTCGATTCGAGCAGCAGGCCGCGGCTGTCGTAGCTGTAGCGGCGCGTGCTGTCGAGAGCAGCGTTCAGGCTCGCTACCAGCCGGTTCAGCATGGCCGGGCTGCCGTTGGCGGCAATGCCGGGCTGGTTCGCCAGCGTGGTGACGGCGCTCAGGTTGCCGCGCACGTCGTAGTCGCGTTTTACCACGCCGTTGTTGGCGTCGACGGTCCAGGTCACACGTCCGGCGGTGTCGTACCAGTTGCCCTGGAGGGCGCTGGCGCCGCCGAGGGCCTCCTTGAGGTCGGTCGTGGCGGCGCTGGCATGGCCGCGATTGCCGATACTGGCCGCCAGCTTGCTCAGCGGCGTCTGGTAGTTCTGGATGAACTGGATTTCGCCGAAGCTGTTGTAGCGGGTTTCGCGCACGGCGCCGGCGGCGTCGGTGGTGTAGACCTGCTGGCCGCCGTTGTCATAGTAATAACGCGCCACCACGGCGGCGCTCGTGAGCGGCAACGCGTCCGGGTCGCCCGACGCAGCCAGCGCGTTGACCTGCGCCGCATTGAGCGCAACGGTGGAACGGGTGATCTCGATGACGGCGCCGAAGCTGTCGTAAGTCAGCTTCTCCCAGTTACCGAGCGGATCGATGGCGGCCGCCAGCCGGCCTTCGCCGTACAGGTACAGGGTGCGGTGGCCGAGCTGGTCGGTCATGCTGGTGCGGTTGCCGGCCGCATCGTAGGTGTACTGGATGCCGAATTCGGCCCAGATGCTGGCGACCTGGGTCGGCGACAGGCCGCTGCCCGCCATGGACAGGCGCAGTGCGCCTTCCGGGCTCAATTCGCCGATCAGGCGGTTGGCGCCGTCGTAGCGGCGCAAGGCGGTGTGTCCGGCGTCGGTATCGCTGCTGCGCTGGATCGATACCTGGCGACCGGCGCTGTCGTAGCCATAGCTGAGCAGGGCGCCAGTGGCGCTGCGCTCGGTCAGGACCTGGTTGGCGACGTTGTAGGTATAGCTCGTGATGCGGTCGTCGGGGGACGTGCTGCGCTCGAGGTCGGCCAGCGTGGTCGCGGCCGGGTTGGCGACCGCGATGGCGTACTGGCGGCGACTGCTGACGTTGCCCGCGGCGTCGTAGGCGATCTCGGTGAGGAAATTCGCCGCGTCGACGATGCCGACCAGCTGGCCCTTGCCGTCGTACAGGTTGCGCACATGGGTCGCAGCCGGACCGGCCAGCTCCTGGAGCCTGGCCAGCGCAACGGCTTCGCCGGCGATCATGCCGGTGGTGCGGCCGTACGTGGCGGTGTCGACCAGGCGGCCGGCGCCGTCGTAGTGGTAGGTGCTCAAGGCCCCGGCGCCGTCGAGGGTGGCGGCCAGCTTGCCGTCGCCATCGTAGAAGCGGCGCCCGTAGCGGGTGCCGGTGGCCGTCGCTTCGTTGCCGAAGGCATCGGGAATGCGATCGTCGACGATGCCCGAGATGTTCACCTGGCTGCCCAGCTGCATGGTGAGCACCAGGCGGCCCAGTCCGTCGTAGCTGTAGCGGGTCAGGTTGCCCAGGCCGCTGCCGGTGCCCTCGACGGTGGCGACCAGGCGTCCGCCGGCGTCGTAGCGGTGCCAGGTGCGGCGATCGGCCGTGTTGAACGTGGTCGGGCGCAGGTCGGCCAGGTCGGGCGAGAGCGGTGTTCCGCCCGCGGTCTCCAGCAGCCGGATCGCCACGTCGCCCGCATAGCGGATGGTCGTGGCGAGCTGGCCGTCGGCATTGTAGACATATTCGGTCAGCGCCGTGCCGACGATGTCGGCGATCTTGCGTCCGGCGCTGTCGTACAGCATGTGGGTGACGACACCGTCGGCGGTCTCGACGCGGCGTACCCGGCCGGCCGCATCGTAGGCGGTCGCGACATTTGCCGAGGTAGTGCGGTCGTGCGCGGCCGACGAGGCGCGCAACTGGCCAGCAGCATCGAAGGCGAACGATTCGACCCGGTAAGGCGACTTCTCGCCCTTGGCGTAGTAGGACACCGACATCAGGCCGCCCGCGTCATCGTAGCTGGTGACCTTGCGGGTGCCGTCGGCCATGACCTGGGCCAGCACACGGCCGAAGACGTCGTACGCCAGGCTCGACTGGTTGCCGCGGCCGTCGACGCTGGTCAGCAAATTGCCGGCGGCGTCATACGCGTAGTACAGCGTGGTGTGGCTGCCGTCGGGCACGCCGGCGCCATTGGCGGCAAAGCTGGCGTACGTGGTGGCCTGGCTGACCTGGCCGCGCGCGTCGTAGACATAGTCGACCCGGCCGGCGACCTGGCCGGCGGCCTGCGCCGCCCATTGCGCCAGGGTCGCGGTCGACGCGATATTGCTTGCGCCCGGCGCGGACAGGTACTGCAGTTGTGCAGTCAGCTGGCGCTGGCCGTCATAGCGGTATTCGGTGACCCGGGCCTCGGCCGAGACCGCGAAGCGGATCTGGCCATTGGCATCGTAGAAGAAGCGCGCGGTCAGCGCGCCGCTGGCGGTGGCGGCGCCGTCGCCGTCCGGATCGACCCCGGTATAGCTCGTTTCGCTGACCAGGCGATTGGTGGCCAGGTCGAACACCCGGGTGATGGTGCGGCCATCGGCATCGCGCTCGAGCACGCGGTTGCCGTTGGCGTCGTAGCCGAACACGGTGGCGCGCCCGGACGGGCTGATGGTGCGGCTCAGGTTGCCGGCATCGTCGTACACGTGCAGGGTGACCAGTTCGATCCCGCCGGCGCCATATTCGGTGACACTGGTCAGCTGCCCCTTGCCGTCGTAGCCGTAGGTGACCCGGTTGCCGGTCGGGTCGGTCACGGTGGTGCGGTTGGGTGTGCTGTAGTCGAAGCGGGTGGTCTGGCCGAGCGCGTCGCTGACGGTCTGGACGCGGCCCTGCGCGTCATACGTGAAGTTCAGCTCGGTGTTATCGGTCTGGCGGATCTGACGCAGCTGGCTGCCGCTGTCCCAGTAGGCATAGGTGGTGCGGTAGACATTGCCATCGGCGATGCTGCCGTCCTCGGGGGACAGGTCGATGACGACCGCTTTCAGCCGGTCCAGGTCGTCGTACTCGTAATGGGTGCGCACCTGCGAGGCGCCGCTGGCGTCGGTCGTGCGGATGCGGGCCAGCTTGCCGTTCTGGTATTCGTAGGTGGTGACGTCGCCGCTGGCATCGGTGACGGTGGCGAGCTGGCCGGCCGCGTTGTAGCCGTAGCCCAGGCGATCGACCCCGTGTTCGCCGCTGGCCACGAGGCGGCCTTTGCTGTCGTAGCGCTCGTGGATGCCGCCCATGTCGCGCGCATCGCCGGTCCAGGTCCAGCCGCCGGCATTGCCGGACAGGGTGTCGTGGGCGCCGTCGCCGTCGGTGCTGCGGTAGGTGCCCGACGCCGCATCGAAACGGTAGTCCTGGACGCTGCCATCTGCATCCATGCGGGTCACGCTGCTGCCGCTGGTATTCAGGGTGCCGCTCAGGGTAATCGACTTGACCGGGCCGGTCTTCCAGTTCGGTCCGTTGCCGGTGGATAGGTTGCCCAGGGAGTTATAGGTGCGCGTGAGCGACAGGTTGACGCCGACCGAGGCGAGCCAGGCATCGCGGTCGGACACGACCAGGTTGCCGTTGGCGGCATTGACGTAGGCGCCGGTACCGGTCACGCCATGCGTGCCTTTGCCAAACAGGCCGGCCTGGCCAAGCACCGCCGCCGAGCCGTTCAGAACGCCCAAGCCGTTACCGCTTACGATTGCCACCATCATCTTCTCCCAGAGATATGTTCACCGGCGGAGCCCGCCTTATAAACAATTTATCTCCGGAAATTCGATGGCGTTTAGCTTTCCGAAAAGTTTTTTTAAAAAACATGAGCCTGGCTTTGCTGACACCAGAATGTGACAATTTGCGAGAATGCGAAGGACGAATGCGCGGTCTCTAGAAATAATTCGTGAGAATTCGCGTATTTATTTATGTGACATAAGAAATATTTTCGAATTTTTACAATTAGCAGTTGTTTTTATATTTCCTGCTGTCTACAATTCTTCCGGTAAACTCAAGTGGGTGCGGCCAGTCCGCCGAATATCATGGATCTGACAATCGTGGCGGCTACCGCCATGCAGCGTGACGCTGCTCGGCTGCAAGGTAGCGCCCAGAACCTCAGCAATGCACTGACGCCCGGTTACAAGAAGCAGTTGCTGGTGGGCGCCGGGTTTGCCGCCCAGATGCACGCGGCGGCCGCGCCGGTGCGCGCCGGGATGGTGGCAATTGCGCCGCCCCAGGTCCTGCTCGACATGTCGGCCGGTACCTTGCGCAGCACCGGTTCGCCCCTCGATATCGCCATTGACGGCGAAGGTTTTTTTGAGCTGGCGACGCCATCCGGGCCCTTGTACACCCGGCGCGGCGCATTGCGAATCGATGCAGGCGGGCGCCTGGTTGGCGCCCAGGACCTGCCCGTGATGGGAGGTTCCGGCGAGATCGTGCTGAGCGGCGAACCGTTCGCAATCGGCGCGAATGGCGACATCGTCCAGGGCGGCGCTACCGTGGCGAGGTTGCGCGTGGTGCGCTTTCAGCAGCCCGGACTGCTCGAGCCGACCGGTACCGGGAGTTACCGGCAGGGTGGCGCGGTACCCGATGAAACCGCTGCGCCGATTCGCCTGCGCACTGGTTTCGAAGAGAATTCAAACGTCGATAGCGCCCGTGAAATGGTGGCGATTACCGAATCGGTTCGCCATTTCGAGGCCATGCAAAAGATAATCCAGGGTTACGACGAGATTCTGGAAAAAAGCATTCGAAAGCTAGGGGAATTCTAATGAATGATGCGTTATATATTGCCGCTACCGGAATGCATTCGCAGCAAAAGAGCGTCGACACGATCGCAAATAATCTTGCGAATGTCAATACGCTGGGATTCAAGCGATCGAAGGTGAGTTTCGAAGATCTGGTGTACCGCGGCATGCAGCCCGGAGGTCCGGTCCAGGCAGGCGGCGCGGGCACCCTGTGGCAAGGCAGCGGCGTCGGGATTGCCAGTCTGGCAAAAGTATTCGCTGCCGGCGAATTGCGCAAGACCGACCAGCCGCTCGACCTGGCGATCGACGGCGCCGGCTTCATCGAAGTCTCCGCCCCTGACGGCAGCCCCGCCTATAGCCGCGGCGGCAGCCTGACGGTCGACCGCGACGGCATGCTGGCCAGCGCCGAAGGCTATGTGCTCAAGCCCGGCATCCACGTGGGCGTCGACGCCGAGCAGCTGACGATCCAGCCGGACGGGCGGGTGCTGGTGCGCGCCGCCGGCCAGGCCGAGGCGGGCGAGGTCGGCCGCATTGAACTGGTGCGTTTCGCCGATACCGACGGCCTGAGTGCGCTGGGCGGCAACCTGTACCGTCCGAGCGAACGGTCGGGCGACGCGATCCACGGCAAGGCCGGGGAGGACGGCCTGGGCCGCCTGGCCCAAGGAACGGTCGAGGCATCGAACGTGCGCCTGATCGACGAGATGGTCGGCCTGATGGCCGCCCAGCGCGCCTACGAAAGCAGCGTCAAGGTCATCCAGGCCGCCGACGAGATGCTGGCGATGAGCAACAACCTGCGCAAATAAGGTCTCTCTCCCGTGTTTTCCCCAATCGTCACGTGCCGGCGGCACGCGCCGGCGGCCGCGCTGTTGCCGTTGATCCTGGCGTTGCTGCAGCCAGGCGCCGCGCCTGCCGCGGACCAGCTGACCGACCTGACGCTGCGGCCGCACGCGCTGGTGCACGGCAAGACCGTGACCCTGGGCGATGTCGCCGTTGTCGGCGGGCCTGCCGCCGCGCGGATGGGCGCGCTGCCGGTGGCGGCCGCGCCGCTGGCCGGCTATACCGATAGCCTGAGCCGCAGTGCGCTCGAGGGCGCCCTGCGCGCCCAGCCCGGATTCGCCGACGCCGCACCACGCTGGCAGGGCGCCGAGCGGGTGCTGGTGCGGCGCGCGGCGGTGCGCGTCGACGGGGCCCGGATCGGCGCGGCCGCGCGCCAGTGGCTCGAAGCCACCCACGCCGCCGCCTATACCCGCCTCGAACTGACCGCGCTGGGCCCGGTGCCCGATCTGCTCGCTCCCGAAGGCGCGCTGGTGCTGCGCCCGCGCGCCGCGCCCGGTCGGCTGCTGGCGCGTACCACGGTCTGGATCGACGTACTGGTCGACGGCGCGGTGGTGCGTTCGGCGGCGGTGCCGTTCCAGGCGAATGCCTGGAATCCGGTGCTGGTCGCGCGCCGCGCGCTGGCTGCCGGCGCTGCGCTGGTCGCGGACGACCTGCACAGCGAAGCGCGCGACGTGCTGGCCATGGCGGTGGCGCCGGCCGCGGCGCCGTCGTCGTGGCAGGGCGTACGGCTGGCGGCGCCGCTCGCAGCGGGTGAGGTTCTGCCCGCGCGCGCGCTGGTGGCGGCGGACAGCGTGCAACGCGGCGACCGGGTGCGCCTGGTGACGCAGGATGCGGCGCTGCGCATCGAGACGGCCGCGGTGGCCCAGGAACATGCCGTCCACGGCGCGCCGGTGCGGGTGCTGGCGGAGGGCGCCAGCGCCCCGGTATCGGCCCGCGTGGTCGGACCGGGACTGGTCGCAATCGGGGAGTTTTGAACAGCATGAACACACTGCGAATCGCGTGCGCGCTCGCCGCACTGGTACTGGCCAGCCCGGCCACGGCCGGCAGCCTCTACAAGCCGGGCACCTTCCAGCCCTATACGTCCGACTTGCGTCCGCGCCATGTCGGCGACCTGATCACGGTGATGGTGTACGAGAGCGCCAGCGCCAGCACGGCCGCGAATACCAGCGCCGGGCGCGACGCCGCGATCGGCTGGGAGACCCGCCTGCCGGGCAAGGGCTACCTCGGCGCGCTCAAGACCAGCAACCAGATGGATGGCGGCGGACGCACCGCGCGCGAAGGCCGGGTGCTGGCCCAGATCACCGTGGCGATCCAGGAAATCACCGAGCACGGCGACCTGGTGGTGGCCGGCGAGCAGGTGCTGGACATTAACGACGAGCGCCAGCAGATCCGGGTCGAAGGCCGGGTGCGCGCGCGCGACGTCTCGGACGCCAACGTGGTGCTGTCGACCCGCATCGCGAATGCCCGCATCAGCTACGCCGGCCAGGGCGACCTGGCCAATGTCCAGCGCCCCGCCTGGTGGCAGCGCTTCCTCACCCTGTTCGGACTGTGACCGCCATGCGCAGCTTCTTCCTGGCGGCGCTGCTCGCCGTTTCCGCCGCCGCCCTGGCCGATCCGGTGCGCATCAAGGATCTCGGCAAGATGAGCGGCTGGCGCGACAACGCGCTGACCGGGTACGGCCTGGTGACCGGCCTGGCCGGCACCGGCGACTCGACCCGCAACAAGGCCACCCGCCAGTCGATCGCCAACATGCTGTCGCGCTTCGACATGACCCTGATCGCCGACGACGTCCAGAGCCGCAACGTGGCGGCGGTCATGGTGACCGCCAGCCTGCCGCCGTTCGCGCGCGCCGGCGACACGCTGGACGTGACTATCACCTCGATCGGCGACGCGCGCAGCCTGGTCGGCGGCGCGCTGATCCTGGCGCCGCTCAAGGCGGCCGACGGGCGCATCTATGCGCTGGCCCAGGGCCCGGTCTCGGTAGGCGGATACCGCTACGACATGAACGGCAACGTGGTGCAGAAGAACCATCCGACCGTGGCGTCGATTCCGTCCGGGGCGACGGTCGAGCAGACCGTGCTGGCCGACGTTACCGATGGCGGGCGCGGCCTGACCTTCGTCCTGGCCGACCCGGACGTGACGACCGCGAGCCGGGTCGCGGCGGCGATCAACAGCCAGCTCGGCCAATCGCTGGCAGTGGCCCAGGACGCGGCCGGGATCGCAATCCGCATTCCCGAAGCGCGCCAGGCGCGCTTGAACGACTTCATGATGGCGATCGAGAACGTCACCGTCGAACCGGACCGGCGCGCCAGGGTAGTCATCAACGAGCGTACCGGCACCATCGTGTCGGGCGGCGACGTGCGCATCGCCCGGGTCGCGGTATCGCAGGGCGACCTGCGGGTGACGATCCAGACCGACAACACCGTGTCGCAGCCGTTCTTCTATGGCGAAGCCGGGCGCGGCGTGCGCACCGCGCTGGTGTCGAACAGCGACATCCGGGTGCAGGAGCGCGAGGGCGCCGGCTTCCTGGCCGCCGAAGGCACCACCGTGGCCGACCTGGTGCAGTCGCTGGCGCGACTCAAGACCAATACCCGCGACATCATTTCGATCCTGCGCGCGGTGAAAGCCGCCGGCGCCCTGCACGCCGAACTGGTCATCCAGTAGCCCACCACTCACCCATTTCGCCACCCAGATTGGAGCCACTCTTGTCCTTCATCGATCCCGCTACCGTCGGCATGCTCAGCACGGCGCTCGACGCGACTGCGCTGCGCCACAAGGCGATCGCCCAGAACATTGCCAACGTCAATACCCCGGGCTACCAGCGCATCGGCGTGAGCTTCGAAGCGCGCCTGGGCGCGCTACGCGACATGGTCCGCAGCGGCGCTACGCCGTCGCTGGCCTCGCTGCGCGACGTGCGCCCCGCGCTGGAACTGCTCGGTGCGCCGGGCGAAACCGTGGCGCTGGACATGGAAATGGCGGCGCTGTCGGAAAACACGTTGCAGCAGCAGGCGCTGCTCAAGGTGCTCAACAAGCACCTGGCGATCCTGTCCACCGCGATCAACGAAGGGAAGCGCTGATGGACTACCGCGCCGCTTTCCAGATCAGCGCGACCGGCATGGCGACCGAAAAGCTGCGCCTGGACGTCACCACGCTAAACCTGGCCAATATGCACGCCGCCGGCGCGAGCGCCGACCAGGTCTACCGCCCGCAGCGGGTGGTGACCCAGGCACTCGGCTTCGGCGCCCAGTTCGGCCGCCTGGCCGGGGCCGTCGGGGTGCGCTCGTTCGTGGTGGCCCAGGACGCGGCGCCGCGCCTGGCCCACGAACCGGGCCACCCGTACGCCGACGCGCGCGGGATGGTGGCCTATCCGGGCGTCGACCAGGTCGCCGAAATGGTGAACCTGAATACCGCGCTGCGGGCCTACGAGGCGAACGTCGCGGCCATGAACGCGGCGCGCACCATGGCCGCGCGCACGCTCGACATCGGAGGCCAGGCATGAGGATCGATCCGGTGAGCCTGTCGGCGATCCTGCCGACCGGGCAACTGACGGCGCCGCTGGCGACGGCGGCGCCGGCGGCGCCCGCGCCCGCGCCGGGCTTTGGCGCCTGGATGGCGGACAACATATCCGCCGTCAACGACGTCATGGTCAAGGCCGATGGCGAGGTGCGCCAGGTGGCGCTCGGCGACGGCCCGAGCCTGCACGAAGTCATGATCCACCTGGAAGAGGCGCGCCTGTCCTTCCAGCTGCTGGCCCAGGTCAGGAACCGCTTGCTGGATGCATACCAGGAAGTCATGCGAATGCAGGTATAGGAGTAGATGGCGATGCTGGATAGCTGGAAAACCATGGGCCCGCGTGGCCGCGCTGGACTCGCCGCGGGCGTGCTGGCGATCGTCTGCCTGGTTGGTGGGCTCGGCCTGTGGGCCTACCGCACCGACTACCAGGTACTGTTCTCGGACGTGGCCGCGGCCGATGCCGCCGCCATGACGTCCGAGCTGGACAAGCTCAAGACGCCGTACGAGCTGGCCGACGGCGGCGCGACCATCCTGGTGCCGCGCGAGCTGGTCTACAAGACGCGCCTGGCCCTGATGGGCAAGGACCTGCCGCTGCAGGGCGCGGTCGGCTTCGAGGTATTCAACAATGCCGACTTCGGCATGACCGAATTCGTGCAGAAGGTGAATTACCAGCGCGCCATCCAGGGCGAGCTGACCCGGACCATCCTGGCGATCGACGGGGTGCAGGCCGCGCGCGTGCACCTGGCGATTCCCGAGCAGGGCCTGTTCAAGAAAGCGGCAACCCGGCCCAAGGCGTCGGTGACGCTGACCATGAAGCGCGGCCAGGCGCTGGCGCCCGAGCAGGTGGCCGGCATCCAGCGCCTGGTGGCGGCCTCGGTGCCGGACATCGCCGGCGCCGACGTGACCGTGCTCAACCAGCTGGGCGTGGCGCTGACGCGCCCGGCCGTGGCGGAAGCGGCCGGCGAGGCGGGCGCGCTGGCGCCGGGTGGCGGCGCCGCGCTCGACGCCAAGCGCGGCACCGAGGAATACCTGGCAAAGAAGGTCAGCGAAGTGCTCGACCGCAGCTTCGGCAGCGGCGTTGCGGTCGCCAGCGTCGACGTCGCGCTCAATCTCGACCAGAGCCGGATCACGACGGAAGAAGTCCTGCCGGCCAAGGCGTATGCGGGCGGCGCTGCCGGTGTCATGGTGCGCGAGCGGCGCATCGTCGGCGACGATGGCGCTGCCGGCGACGACAACGGCGCCGCCGCACCCGGCCAGCGCGCCGCCGGCAAGGGACGCACCGAAGCCGACTACCAGGTCGGCAGGCGCGTCGAGCAGCTGGTGCCGGGTAGCGGCGGCATCCGCCGCATGACGGTGGCGGTGCTGGTGCGCCAGCACCTCAACGAAGACCAGGTCGCCAAGCTGAAGGAAGTGGTAATGCTGGCCGTGGGCTACAACGAGGCGCGCGGCGACGCCGTGATCGTGTACCCGATGACCCAGTTTGCCCAGGTTGGCGCGCCGGCCATGGCGCCGGCCGATGCGGTGCCGGCGGCCGGGGCCGAGACCGAGACTGCCGCCGCGCCCATGGGGGCGTCGCCCGCCGCGCGCGCCGATCTGGTCGCGCTGGTGCTGGGCGTCGTGGCCGGCGTGGCGCTGCTGGCGGCGCTGGCCGGCCGCCTGTGGCGTGGCCGCCATGGACGGCGCCAGGCGGCCCTGGCCGGGAGCGGCGCGGCCGCACCCCGGCTGAGCGACGACGAACGCGCCCGCATGGTCGCCGACATCCGCCAGTGGATCGCTGCGCCCGCCGGTGGAGGTGGCCAATGAGCGGCCACCGCCAGGCCGCGGTAGCGCTGCATGCGCTGGCCGCGACCGACCGTAGCCTGGTGATGGCCGAATTGCCGGCCGCCGACCGCGCGACCTTGCAGGACTATCTGGCCGAACTCGACGAGCTCGGCTTCGTGGCCGCCGGCAGCGCCGCAGTCGCCAGTGCATTGCCGCGTCCGGGGGGGCGTGACGTAGAACCTGATCCCTTGCGCGATGCGTCCTCTCCCGACCTCGACCGGCTGCTGGCCGGTGAGAGCGCGGTGCTGGTGGCGCAACTGCTGTCGCTCCAGCCCTGGGCCTGGCGCGGCGCCTACCTGGCGCTGCAGACGCCCGCGCGGCGCGAGCAGCTGCGCGCGGTGGCACCGGATGGCGCCGTGGCCCCGGCCCGCGCCGCCTTCCTGGAGGGCGCGGTGCGCGCGCGCCTGGCCGCTGCCGATGCCGGTCCTGGCGCTGCTGTCGCGCCGCATGCACCGGGATCCCTGCGCGCCGACGGCCGCCGTGGCGCCGGCTGGTTGCGTCTGGTGAGGATTGCATGGACCCGATAATCCGCAGCGCCGCGGTCACCGCGCTGCGCCGCCCGCTGGGCCGGCCCGGTAGCCCGGCGGCACCGGTGCCGGCGGTCGCGCCGGTGGCAGCTCCTGACGAGGTGCGGCCGGACCTGCCCGAGACCGTCGAGCAGGCCGGCGCGCGCCTGCGCGCCGAGAGCGAGGCCGCGCTGCAACGCGCGCGCGCCGTGCTCGACGACGCCGAGGCCCGGCGCCGCGACTGGGAAGCACAGGAAGTTGCGGCGCGCGCACAGCTCGACGCGCGCCAGGATGCGCTCGAGCGTCAGCAGCGCGCGCTGGAGCAAGGCGAAGAAACGCTGGCCGCGGAACGCCGTCAGCACCAGGCGTCCCTGGCCGAATCGCATGACGCGGCGCGCCGGCGCGGCCACGCCGAGGGGCTGGCGGCCGGCGCCGCGGAAGGCCGCGCCGGCGCCGACGCCGCCGCGGGGGCGCGGCTGGCCCAGCTCGCCGACATCGCGGCCGGCTTCGCCGCGGCGGCCGATGCGGCGCTCGCGCGCCACGAGGACATGCTGGTCGACGTGGCGTGGACCGCGATCGCGCGCATGGCCGGCGAACTGGCCGCCAGCCGGGAAGGCGCGCTGGCGATGGTGCGTAGCGCCGTGGCGCAGCTGCGCGATGCGCAGAGCCTGTGCGTGCGCATGCACCCGGACGACGCCGCCTGGCTGGCCGGCCATGGCGCGGCGCACGGATGGACGCTGCAGCCCGATCCGGGCGTGACGCTGGGCGGTTGCATCGTCGACGGCGCGCACGGCAGCCTGGACGCGCGCCTGGAACTGCAGCTGGAGCGGCTCGGCGCCGCCCTGCGCGCCGCCCGCGCCGAACGGCCGGCCGCCCCTGGAGCCACCTGATGACACGTTTTCTGGACGCCGTGCGCGGCGCCGAACTGACCCGGCGCAGCGGCAAGGTGCTGGCCGTGACCGGCCACAGCATCGAGGCGGCGGGACCGGCGGCGGTGCTCGGCGAGCTGTGCGAACTGCCGCTGGACGGCGGCGGCGTCTTGCGTGCCGAGGTAGTCGGCCTGCGGCCGGGGCGCGTGGTGCTGATGCCGTATGGCGAACCGCGCGGCATCGGCGCCGGCAGTACGGTGGTCGCGAGCGGCGCGCCGCCCGGCATCGGGGTGGGCGACGCCTTGCTGGGACGGGTGATCGATCCGTTCGGCATGCCGCTGGACGGCCGGCCGGCGCCGGCGCCGCTGGTGCAGCGCAGCCTGTATTCGGCCCCCATCAACCCGCTGACCCGGCCGCCGATCGACCGCCTGCTCGAAACCGGGGTGCGCGCGATTGACAGTCTGCTGCCGCTCGGCTGCGGCCAGCGGGTCGGCATCTTCGCCGGCAGCGGGGTCGGCAAGAGCACCTTGCTTGGCATGCTGGCGCGGCGTGTCACGGCCGACGTCAACGTGATCGCCCTGATCGGCGAGCGCGGCCGCGAGGTGCGCGAGTTCGTCGAGGAACAGCTGGGCGAGGAGGGGTTGCGCCGCAGCATCGTGATGGTGGCGACCTCGGATCAGCCGGCGCTGGTGCGGCTGCGCGCAGCCCACGCCGCCACCGCGGTGGCCGAGCATTTCCGCGACCAGGGCCGGCAGGTACTGCTGATGATGGATTCGATCACGCGCTTCGCCATGGCGCGCCGCGAGATCGGCCTGGCCGCCGGCGAACCGCCGACCGCGCGCGGCTACACGCCGTCGGTGTTCAACGACATCCCGGCGCTGTGCGAGCGCTGCGGCGCCACCGGTTCCGGCGGCGCCATCTCGGCGCTGTACACGGTGCTGGTCGAGGGCGACGACTTCAACGAACCGATCTCGGACATCGTGCGCGCCACCCTAGACGGCCACATCATGCTGTCGCGCGAACTGGCCCACGAGGGCCACTTCCCGGCGATCGACGTGCTGCAGAGCGCCAGCCGGCTGGTGTCGCAGCTGGCAAGCCGCGACGAGCGCGCCAGCATGGGCGCGGCGGTCGACCTGCTCGCCACCTACGAGCGCAACCGCCAGATGCTCGACATGGGCGCCTACCGGGCCGGCAGCAACCCGGCCATCGACCGGGCCCTGTACGCGTTTCCGCGGCTGCGCGCCTTCCTGCGCCAGCAGGTCGACGAAGCCGCGACCCGCGACGGCGCCATGGCGCGCCTGCGCGAACTGGTCTCGGAGGCCCCGTGAAGACGCGTTACCGTTATCCGCTGGAAGCGCTGCGCCTGACCCGCCAATGGGCCCTGGACGATGCGCTGGCCGCGCTTGGCGAACACCTGGCCCGCCTGGCGGCGCGCCGGCGCGATCTCGACGCGCTGCTGGGGCAACTGGCGCAGGTGCGCGCGGACTGGCTGGCGGCGCAGGCCGGCGGCGCCGCCCTGGCGCTCGGCCAGCTGGACTTGCTGGCGCGTTTCCTGGCCGACGGTACCCGGCGCCGGCTGGACATCGAGCAGGAGCTGGCCGCGCTGGAAGCCGAGCGCGCGGCGGCCGCGGCGCGCGCGGACGCGGCGCGGCGCGCCCTGGATGCAGTCGAGGAACACCGCGAAGGGCAGCAGCGCGCGTATCGGCGTGCCTGCGCCGACGCCGAACTGAAAGCGGCGGACGACGGATGGAATGCACAACACGGAAGGAAGGCGCAGCATGAATTCGACAATTGACACGGCGACCGGCTTGACCCCGGCCAGCGCGCGCTTCGAACGCCAGCACGCCGACACGCGCCAGCAGCGCTGGATGGCGCAGCTGGACCAGGCGATGCTGGCCCAGCAAGCGCCGGACCCGCAGCGCGCACCGGCGCCGGCGCGCGAACGCGACGACACGGAGAAGAAGGAACGCGCGCAGTCCGCGGCGGGCGGCCCGGCCGCGCCGCCCGCCATCGAGCGAACGGAACGGCTGGCCGCGCTGGCTGCCGCGCATGGCGCCGCCCCGACGCTGGCGGCGCAGGGCGCCGCCGGGCCGGCCCGGGACGGCGGCGCCGCGCCGGGTGAACTGCAGGCGGTGCGCCGGGCCGCACCGGCTGGCCGGGCAACCCCCACCGGCACCGTGGGCGCCCCACCCGCATGGGCAGCGCCCGCGCCGGGCCTGGCCGCGGCGACACCGGGCCCGGCGCTGGCCGGCCTGGCGGCGCGCCCCTCGGGCGCCGTGCTGGCCGCCGCGCCGGCGCCGGACTCCACGCCACCAGTTGCGCCGGCGCTGGCCCGGACCGGGATGGCCGGGATGGCCGGCCAGGCAGGCATGGACCGGGAGGCGGCGCTGGCGCCGGACGCGTCGGCGCTGGAGGCGGATGCGCCTGCCGCGAGCGGCGCCGACGAGGAATACCACAAGCAGCTGCTGCACCTGTTCCACGGCAAGGACGGGGTCCAGGCCTGGATCCGCGATGCCGAGCTGGGCGGGGCCCGCCTGCGCGCCGTGGCCCAGGCCCTGGCCGCCGAGCTGCACGGCAGCGGCGCGCGGCTGGCCAGCCTGACCGTCAACGGCCGCCGGATCGTGGCCAACGGCGCCGACCTCGAAGCACATGCGCCGGCGACGGCATCCGGGGCGGACTCGCAGCCGCCCGTCACCCAGAAAGGAGCCATCTGATGGCCATCACCTCGAGCGCCGCGGTCGGCGCCGGCACGGCGTCGCAGTCGTCCAACATCAGCATCCAGGATTTCCTCAAGATCCTGACTGCCCAGCTGAACAACCAGGATCCGCTCAAGCCGGTCGACAACGAAGAATTCGTCGCCCAGATCGCGCAGTTCGCCACCCTCGAGCAGAGCCGCCAGCTGAATTCGCGCATCGAAGGCCTGCTGGCGGTGGAATCGTCGGTCCAGGCAGTCGGCATGCTCGGCCGCACCGTGGATGTCAACCTGAACGGTTTCCTGTTGTCGGGGAAGGTATCGGCGCTGGACATGAGCAGCGGCAGCCCCCTGATGACCATCACCACCACTTCCGGCGCCTTCCAGAACCAGATCAGCCTGTCACAGGTCGTCGCCATCCGCTGAAGGAGCAACCATGTTCGATACCATCCAGATCGGGACCTCGGGCCTGACCACCCACGCCAAGGGCCTGAAAGTGGTCAGCAACAACCTGGCCAACGTCAATACGCCCGGCTTCAAGCGCTCGCAGCTTGCGTTTGGCGCTCTGTTCGAACAGGGCGGCGGCGGCCAGTACGCCCAGCGCCAGGGAGTCGCCACCGGCGCTGGCGTCGAAGCCCTCGGCGCCAAGCTCAGTTTCCGGGTCGGCGTCGACCAGAGTACCGGCAATCCGCTCGACCTGGCGATCGACGGCAACGGCCTGTTCGTGGTCAAGCGCGGCGACCAGCTGCTGTATACCCGCTCGGGCGACTTCCGCTTCGACGCCGACAATGTCCTGGTCAACGGCGCCGGCGACCGGGTCCAGGCGCTCGACGGCAACGGCAAGCTGGCCGACGTCACGCTCGACACGCTGGGCCAGAGCCGGCCACACGCCACCGAGGTGGTCAAGATGACCGGCAACCTGACCTCGACCGTCGCGGTGCCGCCGGTGAACGCCAGCGTCAACGCGATTACCATCTACGATCCGAACGGCGGCAGCCACAGTATCAACCTGGCGTTCAAGGACGACGGCGCCGGCCTGTTCACCGTGACCGTGAGCGACGCCGCGGCCGCTGCCGGCAGCGCCCCGCTGGCGACCGGCCGGCTCAGTTTCGTGGGCGGCTTCCCGCAGTCCGGGCAGGACAGCATCACCTTCAAGTACGTGGGCGCCGGTGCGCCGGCATTCGACGTCAAGCTGGACTTCTCGAAGAACGTCACTTCGCTGCTGACGTCGACCACGCTGGCCCTGGGTTCCCAGGACGGCTACGCCGCCGGGGTACTGGCCGACCAGGCGATCGCACCCGACGGCACGGTCACGGTGCGCTATTCGAACAACCAGACGGCCAAGGGGCCCCGCCTGGCCCTGGCCGAGTTCCGGACCGAGGACGACCTGCACGCGATCGCCGGCGGCCTGTTCGAGCGCCGCAGCGGCGCCGAGGTGCGCTATGGCCATGCCGGCGCCGAGTCGTTCGGCGCGCTGGCCGCCGGCCACCGCGAGGGCTCGAACGTCGACCTCGCCGAGGAATTCGGCAACCTGATCCTGATGCAGCGCGGCTACCAGGCCTCGTCGCACGTGATCAGCACGGCCAACGACATGATCCAGCAACTGTTCGACATGAAAGGCCGTTGATGGGCGTACGAACCTATGCTGTGCTGCCTGCCGGCGTGCTCGAACGGGTGCGCGCGGCGCTGGCGGCGGCACTCGCGCCGTGGGCCACCGGCTGGGGACTGGCCGCGCTTGCGCCGGCCTGCCGGCGTGCCTGGGACGGCGCCGCGCCGGGACTGCTGCGGGCCCGGATCGCGGGCGCCGGTGGCGTCGCCTGGCTGGCCTGGCCGGACGGCTTGCGCCAGACCCTGCAGGACGCGATGTTCGCGCCCGACCGGGACGGTGCGCACGCCGGACCCGGTTCGGTCGCGCACGCGGCCGCCGGGGCGGCGTTCGAGGCCCTGCTGGCGGTGCTGGGCGCGGCGGCCTGCGCGGCCGGTCCGGACCAGGCCGCGCAGGCCGTTTCCCGAGTGGCCTGCGCGGCCGGACCCGACGCCGCCGCGCTGCTGGTTCCCGGCTCCGGCGCGCTGCTCGTCGAACTGGCGATCGGGGACCACACGCTGTCGATCCTGCTCGATCCCGGCGCCGTGACCCGCCTGGCCGGCGCCGCACCCGCACCGCCGCCGCTGCCGGCCCTGGCACCGGCCGACTTCGGCGCGCTGCTGGCGCCGCAGCCCCTGCGCCTGGCAGTCGAGGCCGGCCGCGCCCGGGTCAGCCTGGGCAGCCTGCTGGCGCTGGCGCCGGGCGATGTGATCCGCCTCGACGCGCTGGCCGACCATCCGCTGGCGGCCGTCACGGCCGACGGCACCATTGTGCTGCGCGGCTATCTCGGCACGCGCAACCACCATCTCGCGCTCGACCTCGTGGCGGGCGACGCACCATCTGGAGAACACGCATGAGCATGCACAACCGGGAAACCGGCGCACAAACCCACATCATCGAACTGGCTGATTTCCAGCACGCGCCGGCCAGCGGGCCGTCCTTGCTGGACGGTAACCTGCGCCTGCTCGACAAGGTGCCGGTCACGCTGTCGGTGGCGGTCGGGGAGGTGTCGACCACGGTCGGCGAGCTGCTGGCGCTGCAGGAGGCGTCGGTGCTCAGGATCGAGCGGCGCGCCGATACGCCGATCGACGTGATCCTGAACGGCCAGGTGATCGCGCGCGGACAACTGGTCGCGGTGGACGACCATTTCGGCATCCGCATCACTGACGTGGCGGCGGCGCGCGCATGATCCCGCAGCAGCCGGGCACCGCGTCGCCTGCCGTTGCGGGCGTCGCCGCGGCCCCGATTCCGTTCCGGCGCGACGACGACGGCGCCGCCTCGGCGCTGGCCGGCGGCGGCATCGGCGTGCTCGCGATTTCGCTGGGCGCGATCGCGCTGGTGCTGTACCTGCGCAAGCGCCTCGGCCTGCGCGGCGGGGCGGCCGCGCCGGGGCGCCTGCTGCGGGTGCTCGAATCCACCCGGCTGGGGCCGCGCACTCTGCTGTCGGTGGTCGAGTTCGACGGCAGCCGCTACCTGCTGGCCCAGGGCGAGCACGGGGTGTCGTGCCTGGCCGAAAAGCCGGTGCTGGGCGAGGCCGCGCCATGAGGGGGACCCTGTTGCTGTTGGCGCTGGTTGGCAGCGTGGCGCTGGTGCCTGTCGCTGATGCCCTCGGCGCGAACGCGGTGCTGGACGCGCCGGGCATCCGGATCGACGCCGCCGGCGCCGACCTGTCGCTCGGACTGAAGATCCTGCTCGGCCTCACGGTGCTCAGCCTGGCGCCGGCGATCCTGGTCTCCATGACCGCGTTCATCCGCATCGTGATCGTGCTGTCGATGCTGCGCCATGCGCTGGGCATGCCGGAAACCCCGCCGAACACCGTGGTGATCAGCCTGGCGCTGTTCCTGACCCTGTTCACGATGGCGCCGGTGCTGCACAAGGTGAACCAGGACGGGGTCCAGCCCTACCTGGCCGGCAGCATCGCGCCCGAGCTCGCCGCGCGCGGGGCGCTGGCGCCGATGCGCGACTTCATGGTGCGCCAGACGCGCGAGGAAGACCTGGCGCTGATGGTCGAACTGGCACGGGCCGAACAGCCCGCCACGGTCGAGGACATCGGGCTGGTGCAGCTGATCCCAGCCTTCATGCTGTCCGAGCTGCGCGCCGCGTTCCAGATCGGTTTCGTGATCTTTCTGCCGTTCCTGCTGGTCGACTTGATCGTCTCGACCGCGCTGATGGCGCTCGGCATGATGATGGTGCCCCCGGCATCGATTTCGCTGCCGCTCAAGATCCTGCTGTTCGTGCTGATGGATGGCTGGAACCTGGTGGTGCGTGCGCTGCTGGGCACGTTCGCCTGACGCCGTGATGGACATGCGCATGCCCGTGCTCCCGCGCGCAGCCGAGCTGCTGACCGGGCCCGACGACCGGGCCGGTGCCGACACGCCGTCGCTGTGGCAGGCCTACCGGCGCGACGGCGGCGAGGCGCTGCGCGCGCGCCTGGTGGCGCGCCATCTAGAGTTCGCCCGCATGCTGGCGGCGCGCATGTTTGCCCGGCGCACCTATGGCGGCCTGGAATTCGACGACTACCTCCAGTTCGCGCGGGTCGGCCTGCTCGAAGCGGTGGACCGCTACGACTGCGAGCATGGCGCCAGGTTCGAGACCTTCGCCGCTCCGCGCATCAACGGCGCCATTCTGGACGGGATCGCGAGCTACTCCGACCTGCAGGAGCAGGTTGCGGCGCGGCGCCGAATCGAAGCCGAGCGCCTCGACGGTCTGCACGGCGAGGCCCCCGACCGCGCAGACCCGGCCGCGCTGTTCGCCTACCTGGCCGACCTGGCGGTCGGGCTTGCGGTGGGCCTGGCGCTGGAAGGCACCGGCATGGTACAGGAGGAGGGCGCGGCATCGCTGGCCCAGCCCTATGATGCCCTCGAACTGCGCCAGTTGCGGGCGCGCCTGAAAGAGACGCTGGCCGAGCTGCCGGAGCGCCAGCGCAAGGTGCTGACCTGGCACTATCTCGAGGGGCGGGCGTTCGACGAGATCGCCCAGGCGCTGGGCGTGACGCGCGGGCGGGTCTCCCAGCTGCACAAGGCGGCGGTGGCCGCGCTGCGCGAACGCTGGCGGGGGCGCAATGGCATCGACTGGAGTGTATGAGCCCTTTCACCTCGCCCGGGGTATGCAATTGGCTGTATCGTTAACCGTTTTTGCATGATTGATGACCAGGCCGCAACGCGGCCGCAACCGGACCGAATGACCATGACCGACAATTACGCGATGCTTGACCAGGCCGAGCTGTTCCAGCTGGCCATGACTGCCAGCGCCGCCGGCGACGGCGCTACGACACTGGCGTGCCTGAAGACGGCAGTGGGGCGCGTGGACGCCACCCCGGCCGCCCATTACCTCCTGGGCGCCGAGTATGCGCAGCTGAAGCTGTACGACCGCGCGATCGACGCGATGGAGGCGGCGCTCGCGCTCGACCCGGCGTTGTGGACGGCCCGCATCCAGCTGGCGCTGCTGTATCTGGCGGACGAACGCGCCGAACGCGCCGCCGATACCCTGCAGCCGCTGGCGGACCAGCAGCAGGAGGCGGCGCTGCAGCGCTTTGGCGATGGCCTGCTGCGCCTGATCGCCGGCGACCTGGACAGCGCACGCGCGGCCCTGGCCGAAGGCATCGCCCGCAATGACGCCAATCCGGCCCTGAATGGCGACATGGCGCGCATTGTCGACGAGATCGGCAGTCGCCTGGAGGAAGCCGCGGCCGGTGACGCCCATCTGATGCTGTCGGCTTACGCCGGCAACCGGGCCCATTGACCATGAGCGGCATCGCTTCGGTGAGCCAGCTGGTCGCCGTGATTCAGTCCGGGCTCGTCGCGCGCACCCACGGCACCGCCGTGGCGGCGCCTGCGCGGCGCCGGACCGGGCGCAGCGCGGACAAGGAGCGTTCGCTGGCGGCGCTGATCGAACTGCGCGTCGGCCAGGTCGATCCGAACGACCCGCAGCGCGGCCGCAAGGCGTTCAGGGTGTTCCTTGAATCGGTGCTGCTGCAGGAGCTGGGCGAGCAGCTCAACGCCGACCCGAAGTTCCACCAGCTGCTCGACGATGTCCAGCGCACGCTGGAGGACGACGCCCGCTGCGCGCCGCTGGTACAGGACGCCATCGCTTACCTGCTGGCGGCCAGACCCGCCAGCACCACTACCGGAAAGACGTAAATGCACCAAGACGATAAGCGCCACTCGGCGCTGCAACAGCTGCAACGGATCGAATCCTATCTGGCGGCCGACCCGGACAACCGGTTGCTGGCAGCCACCGTGGTCGACCACGCCCTTGCCGCCGGCATGCCTGAGCGCGCCGTGCAGCATGGCGAAGCCGCGCTGGCGCGCCATCCGGACGATCCGGTGATCGCGAACCGCTTGGGTAATGCCCTGCTGGCCGCTGGCCGCCACGCCCAGGCGGCAACGCTGTTCGACACGCTGCTGGCGCACCATCCCGATCCCGGGCTGGCCTATGGTGCTGCTTTTGCATGTTATGCCCAAGGTCTGCACACCCAGGCGCTGGAGCGACTCCAGCCGTATGCCGCCCACCCGGGCCTGCCACCGCAGGGTGCGACGCTGCTGGTGCGGTTGCTGCACCAGTGCGGCGCACCCGATCAGGCGCTGGCGCTGGGACGAGACCAGCGTGCCCGGTGCGGCGACTTGCCGGAGCTGCTGGCCGCGACGGGCCTGGCGGCCCTGGACGCCAACGACCTTGACCAGGCACAGGCATTGGCCGACGCCGCCCTGGACGGCCCCGCGCGTCCGCCCGAAGCGCTGGTGACGGCTGGCTCGTTGGCGCTGGCCCGCATGGATGCAGCGGCGGCCGACGTGCTGCTGTCCGAGGCGGTCGCGGCCCGTCCGCAAGAGGGAAGGGCCTGGTCGGCGCTGGGCATGGCCAGCCTGCTGCAGCGCGACCTGGCGCAGGCCGCCATCCGGCTCGACACTGCGCTGCGCCTGATGCCGGGCCACATCGGCACATGGCACAGCCTTGGCTGGTGCCGCGTATTCGGTGGCGATTATGCCGGCGCCCGGGCGGCGTTCGGCCAGGCCTTGGAACTGGACCGCAACTTCGGCGAAAGCCACGGGGGCATGGCGGTGGCGCTGGCGCTGGGCGGCGACCGGGCCGGCGCCGAACAGGCGCAAGCGCGCGCTCTCGCACTCGATCCGCATTCGCTCGCGGCGCGCTATGCGCAGATGGTGCTCAGCGGCCAGACCGACGATCCGGAACGCTTCCGCCAGATCGCCCGGCGACTGATGCAGTCGCGCACGGGCGCTTTTGGCCGCTCGCTCGCCGAGCTGATGGACACATACCAGGGCCGCTGACCGACCGATGCATGCCGATCTTTCGCTGCAACTGCTTGCCGACCTCCTGTGGACGGCGCTGCTGATCTCGGCGCCGCTGCTGGCGGTGACGCTGGCGATCGGCCTGGTAATCAGCGTGCTGCAGGTGGTGACCCAGATCCAGGAGCAGTCCCTCACCTTCATTCCCAAGATTGTGGCGTCGGTCCTGGTGCTGGTGGTGTGCGGGCCCTGGATGCTCAAGCGCTTGGTCGGTTACTCGACCGCGCTGATCGCCGGCATTCCCGCTTACTTCTGAACCATGCAGATCAACATCGACCCGGCCTGGGCGCTGGCTGTGTTTTTTACCGCGATGCGCCTGGGCGTGGTGTTGCTGCTGTCGCCGATCCTGGCCGGGCTGTCCGGCCTGGTCACGGTGCGGGTGCTGCTGACCCTGACGCTAGCGGTAGTACTGGTCGAGGCGCCCGGCGGCCGGCCTGGACCGGCTGCGCTGGCGCTCGGCCCGGTGGTGAGCGGGGCCTGCAACGAGCTGGTGATCGGCGGCACGCTGGCGTTCGGCGTGTTCGCCGCGTTCGGCGCCTTCTCACTGGCCGGCAAGATCGTCGATGTGCAGGCCGGTTTCGGCATGGGTACCGTGTATGACCCGGTCACCCGGGCCGGCGCGCCGATCTTCGCCACCATGCTCAATATGCTCGGTGCGGTGATGTTCTTCGGCCTGGATGGCCACCATGCCTTCCTCCGTGGGCTGGCACTTTCGCTGGAGAAGGTGCCGCCCGGCACCGCACTGGGCGGCATTCCAGCCGAGGCCATGCTGCAGCAGTTCGGATTGATGTTTTCGCTCGGCACGGCGCTGGTCATCCCAGTGATCCTGTGCCTGCTGCTGGTCGAGACCGGGTTGGCCTTCGTTTCGCGGGTGCTGCCGCAGATGAACGTGTTCGTGATCGGGATTCCGGTGAAGATCGTGGCCGGCGTCACGCTGCTGGCCCTGACCGTGCTGGCCATGGGGCCATCGATGGGGCGGGTTTACGCTTCGATCTTCACCTACTGGCAGAAGGCGCTGGCATAGATGGCAGAACAAGATAGCGACCGCTCCGAGGAAGCCACCCCGCACAAGCTCCAGGAAGCGCGCCGGAAAGGGTCGGTGGCGCGCAGCCTGGACGTGAGCGCAGTGGGCATCCTGGCCGTGCTGGTGCTGGTGATCCAGGCCAATGGCTGGGACGCGCTACGCCTGACGGTACAGTTGCAACACCGCATCCTGGCGCAGATTGGCCGCAGCGACTGGCGCGCCGATGCGGCCGCGGCCTGGTTGGGAGAGCTGCTGCTGGCCATGCTGGCCGTTCTGGGACCTTTGCTGCTGGCGGTGGCGGTGGCGGCTGTGCTGGTCAACCTGGTGCAGACCGGCCCAATCTTCAGCACCGAGCCGCTGAGCCCCGACTTCGAACGCATCAATCCGGCGAGCGGCATCAAGCGGATCTTTTCGCTGCGCACGCTGTTCGAGGCGGCCAAGAGCGTGGCCAAGCTGGCGGTGCTATCGGCCGTCGTGTATCTGGCGCTGCGCGACATGGTCCCGGGGCTGGTCGGCCTGCCGGGAGCGCCAGCGGGGGGCTACCTGCGCGTACTGGTCGGATTGTGCGCGGCGCTGCTGGTCAAGCTGGTGTTCACCCAGCTGGTGATCGCGGCAGTCGACTTCGCCTTCGTGCGGCGCGATTTCGCCAAGCAGATGCGAATGAGCAAGCGTGACATCAAGGACGAACACAAGAATCGGGAAGGCGATCCGCGTATCCGCTCGCGCATCCGCGAACTGCGCCAGGAAACGCTCAAGCGCAGCCGGGCGGCGGCGCGGGTGGCGTCGGCGGATGTGTTGATCACCAATCCGACCCACCTGGCGGTTGCGCTCAACTATCGCCATGGCGGTTCGGGCGCCCCGCAGGTGGTGGCCAAGGGCGCGGGTGACCTGGCGCGCAAAATGCGCGACGCCGCCGTGCGCCACCATATTCCTGTAGTCCAGAACCGTCCACTGGCGCGCACGCTGTTTCGCGAAGTCGATTTCGATGGCTACGTTCCCGAAAAGCTGTATCCGCAGATCGCCAAGATCATGGTCTGGGTGTACGCCATGCGCGACGCCCGCCGCAATTCCGAGAGGTAGAACGAGAATGAATGCCCTGCGCAACGTGTTCCAACGCAACACCGACATGGTGCTGGTCTTGCTGGTGGTCGGTATCCTGACCGTCCTGTTCGTGCCGATCCCGTCGGGCCTGCTGGACTTCCTGATCCTGATGAATGTCAGTTTCGCGCTGCTGATCCTGCTGTTGACTTTTTATATATCGCGGCCGGTCGAGTTTTCCACCTTTCCGTCGCTGCTGCTGATCGCGACGCTGTTCCGGCTCTCGCTCAACGTCGCCACCACACGGTTGATCCTGACTGATGCCGATGCCGGCCGCGTGATCGCGGCGATCGGGTCGTATGTTGTCGGCGGCAACTACGTGATTGGCTTGATCGTGTTTCTGATCCTGGTCGTGGTGCAGTACGTGGTAGTGACGAACGGTGCCCAGCGCGTGTCCGAGGTGGCGGCCCGCTTCACGCTTGACAGCATGCCCGGCCAGCAAATGAGCATCGATGCCGACCTGAACATGGGCTTCATCGACCAGGACGAGGCCAAGCGCCGCCGCAAGCTGCTGGAAAAGGAAAGCGGATTCTACGGCGCGATGGACGGCGCCAGCAAGTTCGTCAAGGGCGACGCGATCGCTGGCATTATTATTCTTCTGATTAATATCATCGGTGGCCTCGTGATCGGTGTGATGCAGATGGGCATGCGCTGGGACGAGGCGCTGCAGACATTCACGCTGCTCACGGTGGGCGATGGCATCGTGACCCAGGTGCCGGCGCTGGTGATCGCGGTCGGCACCGGGATTATCGTCACGCGTTCGGCGTCGGATGGGGAGTTGAGCAACGAAGTGCTGAAGCAGCTGACTGCGTTTCCGAAGACCCTGTTCATCGTGACCGGCGCGCTGGCGGTGCTTCTGTTCCTGCCCGGCATCCCGGCAGCGCCGGTGCTGACCCTGGCATGCGCGTTGCTGGCGGCCGGGATCGTCATCTCGCGCCGTGCCCGCAAAAATGGCAACGACGATGAAGGCGCGGACGATGCATCCCGTGCCGCCGATGGCGAGGACGATGCCTACGAGATGCTGAAGGTCGAACCGATCGAGGTGCACGTGGGTGCCAGCCTGGCGCCGCTGGTCAAAGGTGAGCAAACGGTTTTCATGGAGCGGATCGGCGCGATCCGCAAGCAGTACGCCCTCGAATCCGGCATGGTGCTGCCGCCGGTTCGCTTCCGCGACGCCGGGCAACTGTCCACTACCGCCTACGAGCTGCAGGTGTTCGGTGTGCCGGCAGGCAAAGGGGAGATCATGATCGACCGCACGCTGGCGATCCGGGCAAGCAAGGACGCGCGCGCGCTCAAGGGCGTCGAGACGCGTGAGCCGACCTACGGCTTGCCGGCAGTCTGGGTCGAGGAAGGCGAGCGCGAGGTGGCCCGGGCGGCGCGCTATACGCTGGTCGATCCGGCCACCGTGTTCATCACGCACATCAGCGAAGTGCTCAAGCAGCAGGCGGCGAATCTGCTTACACGGACTGAAACCGATCGGCTGCTGGCGCGGGTGCGCAAGCAGCAACCTGGCCTGGTGGAGGAACTGGTGCCCACCATCCTGTCGCTGAGCGACGTGCAGAAGGTGCTGCAGAACCTGTTGCGTGAGAAAGTTTCCATTCGCAATCTTGAAGTGATCCTGGAAACGCTGGTTGACATGGGCCGTAACAGCAAGGACCTGGGCTATCTGACCGAACTGGTTCGCCAGAAGCTGGGTGCGGCGATTTGCCAAGGATTGGTTGGGGAGGGTAACGCACTGAATGTCCTGACGCTGGATCCGGCGATCGAGCAGACACTGATGGCTGGTTTGCGCAGTGCCGAGACAGGGGGGGACATGGTCGTGGAGCCCAAATACGCCGAGCAACTGCTGTCGCGCCTGGCTGCCCAATCCGAGAAAATGATGAAGAGCAATATGCTGCCAGTATTGCTATGCTCCCCAGATCTGCGCCGGCACTTGCGCGCGCTATCAGAACGCGTGGTGCCGCATATGCGCGTCGTGTCGATGGCCGAGATACCGAATTCGGTCAGTCTCAAAGCGTCCGGCGTCGTTGCGCTTCAGCCGAATGGCTGAAGCAAATAAATCGACATCCAAGAAATATCGGAGTGCTACGGCTGTTCGGAGGGGGCTCGACGGTGGGCGAGCCATCCCCCGATAAATATACTGTCACACGGCATCAAACTATGCGCAGGGTGCGAAAAAGCGGATAATGCCGCCTACTTTTCTCTCGCATACAGCACTCATCTCCCCATGGAAATCAAGGTCAACTTCCTCGACAAACTGCGGCTGGAAGCCAAGTTTGACGACT
>Ga0265797_10001265_pt1 | contig 44664 bp, 24 predicted proteins | sample P2T30metagenome_FD_192433 | JGI IMG/M metagenome (GOLD analysis project Ga0265797, IMG submission 192433) | Plant litter microbial communities from East Loma Ridge, Irvine, California - P2 T30 | ecosystem: Environmental > Terrestrial > Plant litter > Unclassified | place: USA: California...
CTTGTCGAGAAGGAATGCGGTCTCGATTGTTCCTCCTTGGTCTGTGTGGCGGTGGCAAATATAGCCAATCACATCCGCGAAAGTCCTCCGGAGTTTCTACCGCCACTTCTGAGTAGACGAGCAAGAGAGACCGCACTTCGGAATAAACATCGATCATGATTTCGTGCATCTTAAAGTATTTTGCGCCAGACTGTATGCATGATATCCCTACACTTAAGAATTTTCTTCGAACCATTGCACTGGATTATACGCAGACTCCCGCAAGATTTATGCTTGCTACAGACTTACAAGTGAGTTCGCTAACATGAATCGGCTGGTAATATTGCAACAAAATGGCCGTCAGCTCTTAGAACATCCGTCATACCACACAGCTTTCCGGAACATCCGAGGAAACGGACCATATTTACTGAAGCCTAGGGTCTAGGCCATAGGAACGGCGGATATATGTTATCCCTCAACTGGTACCACCTTGTAATAGGGTGTACTCGGTATATAAACGTAGAACGAGGTACTAAGTATTTTAGAATAAGGAAGAAGGTCTAAGTAGCATACTAATTAAGTTGCGTTATCAACAATAACTCTAATTGTGTTACTTAAGTTAAGTACGAGGCTCTTATAAAAGATAGAACTCTAACTGTCCTATATAATAAGGAGACTCGTAAGTATGTACGATATATACGATACTAGAGAGATGTACGAGGCTCTTAAGTCTCACTCTTCTCGTAGTAGTCGCGTATTAATTACGTGACCCGTATATGTACGACATCTAGGGAGCGCTAAGACCTATAGTCCTTCGCGCATATAAAGCGAGTGACCCTATAGGTCATTACACACCTCCTAGGATCCTGGAGATACCTTTCTTCTGTAGCGCATGCCCGACTTCCTCAACGCTCGAACTCTTTTAGCGGATCATAAGACATTAACGATTCCTCTAATAAGGGCGTATAATTCGCGGCAAAAGCTACCTCGTAATCCTGAGTATCTGGTACTTTCGGCTGCTCGATGAGGGATTGGGCCCCTGATAGTTGCCCTTGCTACTATCAGATATACGGTGCGAACGCAGATGAGCCTGCCGAGATTTTAATTGTGAGCGCTGTGCGTTCCTAGCCTGTAACGACTTAACATGTTGATGCAAACCAGTCTAACAGATTGTGCATTCTCCTGCGATCGTCACTAGCGGAGAAGAATTTCCTTAATAGCTTTTGAGATAGCTTCCCCAGATCTTTATCTAAGCCTCGTCATGGTTTCTTATTTAGCTGGTATCGATCGGAGGTAGTGACGAACAAGTTACGCGGGTGTGGAGACAGCGACGCACCTTTGATTTGACTGTAGCTATCGGCGAAATTGCCTGCCCAGCCTCACTCCTCCCAGCACATCTCGATCAGGTTGAGATCGGGGAGAAAAGATCCTACCAACGTAAGTGACCCCACTGAGTGCTAAAAGCCAAAAAGGCAACGCGGCAATCAGGCACGAACGATAAAGAGACACGTTAGTTGTCACTAATGCTGGGGAATCCAGTGCTTGGGAATTTTCATCTTCCCGGGCATCGAGTATTAGTCCTTTCTCTGATTCAAGAATTAGAGATACTCAGAAGATCAAAAAGCCAAGAACCTTCATCTTGTCTAATTATCAAGGCCAGATCTTATAGTACAAGGATTCGTGTGCTGGCGATCGGCCTGAAGCCGATCATGTGCGGCTAGGTGGCCCTGTCAGCTTCTCAGGCATTTGTGTCCGCTTGAATTCCGCAGAAGTTGTGACTATCGGACTAGTCGCCGCCACCCTTGAATCCCAATTGAGTGGCTGATTCGGTGGGGATGGCCGCCGCCGCGACCTGTACTGGCGTTCGACTATATCACAGTTGGAGCTTAATCATTAGTGTTTAACAATTCACGATAACCATATTGTCAACTGTATTTTTGGCTACAACAGCCTCCACCTTTCAAAACGCCTCCGAACAACTCCTTCATTACTATTAACTGGCTTGATTGGCTGTGTCTGTTCGGCTCTGCAGACATTATTCGACGAAGGTCGGCAAAGCGTATCGCCGACCAGAACTGCACACATTTATACACCAACAACGTGTGTTTCATCAAAGCCTACGATTTTGCGACTTCAGTGACAAAGTATTGTCTTCGAAAGCTTCGTGACAAGTCGACAACAAACCAGATCAGCGACGTGATTGCATCATAGTCGCTGCCAGCCAGTACAATTATCACACTCGTGATTCTACAGTGTCGATCAGCAGCTCCAGAGAGGACAAATATACACGACACCCCAACGAGACGCGACTCTGATGTCTCCAAGTACAGCAACAGGGGGCGATGGAGGGCGGCAGAACGCTGCGCCAAATCGCTCTCACAAATCACCTGAGCGACCTCGTGGTGGGAAGTTGAGACGCACACTAATTGAGAGCGCGTGCACAGCGTGTCAAAGACGAAAGTCACGAGTGAGTGTAACCCACAGCAGTCTGTGTTAGACCAAATATAAGTGTACTGACTGTTCTCCTAGTGTGATGGAATACGGTAAGTCTCGATTACGCACAGGGTAACTTAGCTTGTTGAAATCTGTTCTGACCCCGTCCCAACAGCCCAGCGTGCTCACGCTGCCAGGCGCTGCACACAGAATGCGGCTACAACGCTGAACAAGGCGAGAGTCGATGGTCAGCCTTGCATCGCCGTAATCAAACACTTGAGCGCGAGCGTGACGAAGCGCGAAATTTCATCTCTCAAATACAGTCGAGGCCTGAGCTGGAGGCCCACGAGTTAGTCCATCAATTGCGAACCAACGCGCATGCTAGCGATTTGAGCGCATTCATACACGAGGCTCTGAGCGCCATGTCTGGCCATGACTCTCAGCAGCAGCTTGGGCAGGGGCAGAGTACACAACAGGCGCAGCCTCTCTACTATGGACAGCAAAGCCATCACCACGACGCAGCGCAGCAAGGTCAGCAACAGCAGCTTCAACAAACAGCACAATCACATACACAGCAGCAGCGTCCGACACAGGGAAACGATCAGGGCTTCTTTGTCCAGCCCGTCTATACCTCGCGTTCTTCGCCTACAGCCGGGCCACAACTTCCCCCTTTGCGATCTGTAGTCGAGGTCCCAGCAGGCGGCCACAACTGTGCGCAACTACCACAACCCTTTCCACATTTCCCACAGAGAAAGATGAGTCTGGGGTCCAACATGTCGAGCGGCTCGTACAGCTCGTTATCTTCGTCCGATGGATACGGCGGTCAATCTTTATCACCCAAGGAGCTTCCTCATCCAAGTTAACAACAATGATCACACGTTTGGTACGATCGTATCATTGGAGCACAGCGCACAAGGCCGAAAGCAGGAGCAAGGTTTTTAAATACATTTTGATATGGGTGCTTGGGTAACACGGATTTGGAAGAGATGGTCCACTTTGGCGATATATGATCAAAGAGTACAAGGGGAACATCGGTCATGAATATTGCAGGCGTATGATACCAGCACAATGTACTGCGTCACACTAGGAAGTGAGGTTCCTACCAAGTTGGGGCCAGCCTCACACATTGCACAATGCCTTCGGACCTGGCTCCGGTTGATCCATGCTTTGTCTTCCTCGAGTCTACGAACGTCTGGGCGCATGGTGACCGACTCTACCGATATCTACGCATTTTTTTGGACAATTGAGTGTATTCTCAGTACACGTGTCTCCAATTGTCGGATCTGGAGTCAATAGTACTACTGTGTGGTCTCCCTCAACATGAAAGCCTGCTTGCAGCGACCTCAAGGCATTCACAAGCCTATCAACACCTACGCGTACCCAGTGTTGCGATGACAGTGAAGGAGAGTGGAGTCTGCGGGAGCATTATCGATTTGAGCGACATGAATGGCAACGATACGTGTAGTCTTATCAAGCTGACAAAGGAGCATTACAGTCTCTGACGGCGCATACCGTTGTCTACTTCAACAGCCCTCCAGGAGCATCTGAGACGGCAGATTGCTCGAATGGCTCCTTTTCGGGCATGAGAACGTTGGATATGAGGAGTTTGAACTCACGAAATAGAAAGACATAAGCATGCCCGGTAGATCAAAATCAGGAGAGGTAATTGGGACAACACCAGATGATTCATATCACGTATGGTCGTAAAGACAGGGCAAGCACAAAGGCTTACTTGACGGAGATTATCGAACAACGTTGGGAGGTACGCCGAGTCTACGTCTCGGTCGGTGAGTATGTCGAGGACCATGATAGTACGCATGGCTTTCGTCGTTTTCTCCCGTCACGATCCAGCTTGGTCGACCCGACTGTCCACAACCCACTCACGTGTACCCCTTGAACTAACACGTCTGACGACGAAGAGCTCGGAGATCATGGACACCACCTTTGGAAAATTGGAGATTGTGCACGATTGCACGACCCCTTTGACGTCCTTCCTGGCTCTCTTGGCGAGTGATTGCACCCACGTGACAAACGCCATACATGTCACGATTGAAAGACATACGGTAGCTGCCGTGATCTGGCAAGATGAGGCATGATGATGTCTGGGTGATTGTAGCTGTCTGAAGGCATGTTTGTGCACTGCAGTGGCCGTGAGTTCCATGGATGATACAATACGTTGTGTACTGTTCAAGCTAGTTGTCCTCCTTGTACTCGAAGTCACAGGATCCTCCAAAAGCCTCTGCCTGCAGTATGCCATGCTGCTTCGCATAGAAGTACAACATGACTTTGCACTGTTGGCCGTTGCTGTATTGTCCTTTCATCTTACGGTCGTAGAAGTTGCAGGTGTTGATGTGCCTACACTGCTCAAAGTCCTAGAAGCAGAGACTCCGTGCAGACGCTAAAGTCAATGTGCGAGAAAATGCGACTTAAGTGGTGGGAAAAAGAAGTTTAACGATGGTAGAAGTAGACCAAAATTATGTACATACAAGAACATTCAATACATTAACGAATAGCTGCAAAGCTGCAAACTACCCATTGTGACACTGTCCAACGCCTTCGCTGCAAAGACAGATTTCACAACCCCCCTAGAAACCAAAGCTGTCCAAAATACTGCTAGACTCGGGTTCTTTAAATAGCGTCGGCGCTTTCTTCTCCACTTCAGACGGTGCCTTCTCAGCTTGCTCTTTCTTCGCTTTCAATTTCGCCATGAGCTCCGCCGCTTTCGATTCTCGGTCAGCCTTGGCTTTATCGTCTGGAGACTGCAACGAGAGAGACCCGAAGTCGTCCAGGAGCGATTTGGGCGCCGATGGCGCTTCGAAATCATCCAGCATGGATTTCGGTGCTTCGCTCTTCGTTGGCGGGGCTTCGAAGCCATCAAGCATGCTGGGAGCGGCCGCTGGCTCGTCATGGACGCCATTTGTGTCTTCCACACCGTTGCCATTTGTGTTGCTGTTATTTGGTGGCAGCATCACTGCTGGCTTGAAGTGCCAAGTGCTCACGAGCTCCAGAGCTAGAAGCCAAAGTCCCATCTTACGCAAGATTCTGGCCGCGCGGAGGACGGCTCGGTACTCGTGTTGTTCTCCTCCTAGTGAAGGTGCCGTCTCTCTTTGTCCTGTCCGGCCGCGCTTCGCTGGCTTGTCGCGGAGATGCTGGTACAGCTTGAGTGTGAGCGGATCGTCTTGTTGCCAATGCCTAGGCTTGCGATCCGCGTCGTCGACTTCAAATTTGTCGATGGGAATAACAAGGGATTGGGCTGCAAGATGAGTGTGGCCCATAATTTCATGCACCCATGTGAGCAGCCATCGGTCGCCTGCTTTGCGGGCCTCTGGAAGAACACGTTCTTCCATGAATTTCAGCAGCTCCGGGCTTCCGTCGTCGCAGTAGACACGTGCCACAGCGATTGCCAGTGGAAGATCTTGACATTGACCTGCGAGGATACGTATAGCACTCGCGGGATCATTAGCTAGCAGGAAGAACGCTGCAGCATACTCGAATCGCCGCTTGCCCATCAATGCGTATGCATTCTTTCTGGCAGCAGTTCTGTTCTCCTCCAGAGTGAAGTCACGCTTCAGGAAGTTGGACGTAGTCTTTTGCTCTTTGTTGCCCGCTGCGACTCGCCACAGCGCCAGTAAGGTGGCCTTCTTCTTCATCGCAAGGAAGTATAATGACGCTCTGGTGGGATCAGGGGGATAGGATGATCTGAACGCGGTCTGCGCCAAGGAGTCGAAGATCTGCTCGAGAGAAGCTAGATCTGATCCCTCGGACTGTGCTGCCCGTATAGCATGAAGCCAGGCCGGTATGCCAAGTTTGCGAACGGTCGGCCAGTCTAGCTTTGCTTTGTAGTAATTGTGAAGAGCTTCGAGAAGCGGCTGCTGAGTTTCCGAGTGATAGGCGAAGACGATTTCCCGCCAGTTCATGGTTGGCACGACTGGAGGTGGAGCTTCGTCACTATTAGTCGCGGTTCCATTGGCATCTTTTGGTTGCTGGACTCTCTTGCTTTCAAGCTCCAGGACATGCAGTTTCCAGCTGAAGAGATAACGGAAGCCACTCTCATCCAGCGAACCTACGTGTTCTTGCATGTAGATTATGGTGTTCAGCATTATCTTCAGCCGCTCTTGCTCAGCGTCTGAGGTCTTGGGAAGGTCAATGTCCTCGAGCTGCTGCTTGAGACTGCTGACGATGTCGGTATCCAACAAGGAATTGTCAGGGTGCGTCTGTCCCGCGGCCAAAGTCTCCGGTGTCGCATCGAGCAAGGGGTCAAGCTCGTCACCTTCTGTGTAGAAACGAAGAGTGCGCTCCAGCCTTCTCAAAACACCAGCTGCAGCATGCATCTGGCCACGTAGACTAAGCTGTTGCAGGAAGTGAGGATGCCACGAGACTAGTGGGGTCCGAAGTGCTTGCATCAGTGATTGTAACTTGATATCCGCGGAAGCACTCAGATCCAAGCGGTCTCGTAGCTCAGGAACAACCTCTGCACCAGCGACGATGCCATCGCTGCGGAGAAGAGCATTGCCGGCCGCGATCACTAGTTCGCCATTTGGCAACCAAGCAACAGCATTTATTGAAGGTCCAATGCCTGAGATCGATATGCGTTTCAAATGATGCCATGTGTGTTGCTCTGCGGAGTGCGGCGGCTCATAGCGAGCTTGCGCCAGGATCTCGACGCCATCGTCGAATGCGACTGCCAATGCATTGGTTGCATCTCCGATGTGGCGAGAAGCTGCAGTCGTACATGCATTCAGGCAGACCGAGCGAACCTGTTCGTCGAATTCCTGTCGATGCTCCACGTAGCCATCTTTCAAGTCGATCACAACAATGCTATGGCCATCTTCAGATACCACAGCCGCGACGTCGCTTGTAGAATCGAGTAGACAGGAGTCGTTGAAGCCCAGTGGGAAAGATAGTGGTGTTTCCATCGATTCGGGATCTTCCTTGTGTAACGCTGTCGCAGGCACATCTCTGCGAGAAACGAAGCCATCACAGCTTGCACCAACAAGGCGAAGCCAGCCGGACTTTCGAGGATGTGGAACCACTTGAACGTGTTTCCATTCATCGCTTGATTTTAGAACGCCGTCTAAGATAGGCAAAGCCTTGCGTTCGCCAATTTTCAATTGAATTGGGGGGGGATGGGACGGGTCGCTGATAGAGATTGTGACGTACGACCCAGTCTGCTCGCAAAGTATGAGCTCATGGCGAGAGAACGAGCCTTTTGTAGCGACATTTTGCAGTCTAAGTGTTTGTGACAGCGAGTGTGCAGTAGTTGCGTAAGGCTCATTGGAAGCTCCTAACACGAAGACTGTATTTGCATTTACGCACAATGTAGTGGCTCCATCATCAAGCAAGCAAGCTTCCAGAACTTCCGGGCGTCCTTTCCTCTTTGTGTTTGACTCGTAATGCTCAAGCGTCTGCATTCCCGAAGCGGCAGAAGTGAATCGGGTCACCGCGCCTCCGTGCGACCAAGCAAGAAGATTTGGCGTAGAGGTGCTGGTTCGCAAGCCTTGTATGGTTCCTCGACTCCCTGACCATATTGCGATGCGAGTAAGACGGTCCGAACCTCGAATGGCAGGGCTGAAGAACTGTTTCACACCGCCTTGCCACCAGCCGAGAACTCCGTCAAAAGTGTGCACGATAAGGTTGATCTGGTCACCGTCGAACCAGGTTTCAAATCGAGCGTTTGTACCCATGGGAAGCTTCAGATCCAGATCCTCGGCGTGAGCAATATGATAAGCCTGTTTTGAGTTCCCCGAAGGTGTACTAGGTCTGCGTCTGTGGCCAATTGTCTGGAGTCCCCAAGCGGACATCCGTCCAAAGCCATCGAGCGTCACGACTGCATCCGGTTGCCTGGAGTTTATTTCCTTAATGTGCTCGAGGGAGTGCGTGACTTTCCCGGCATGATGCTTCGAGATTGCTGCGATGATGGCGCCTGAGAGAGCCCCAGAAGGTAGAACGAAAGCATACCTGGCCGGCTTTGCCGCAGCACCATCTTTGGAGCCGAGTAATGGAGAATGCGGTATCGCTCCCACCAGGTCGATTGATGTTTGAAGTACCATTACTTCCAGATCGTGTTGTCCGCCAGTCTTCCAGATGCGAAGCATGCCATCCGCGCAAAATGTGTATAGAACCTCATGGTCCTCCTCATTACGACCGCCATAAGCCTTAGCCCGCGCGTCGTCGGATTCCTCCGCGTCTTCCTCCAGCTTTGGCGCATCTGGTGCACGCCATTCGATGTGTGTCACCGGTCCCGGATGCGGCAAGTAGGCATAGTCGAACAATCCTTCCTCAAATGACAACCGGCGCCAGATCTTGACCAGGCAATCTCTTGGACCATAGCTTGCGATCAAACTCGCACTGGAACTGAATGCTGCTCCCTGCAATTGCGATGGTATACTCTTGCTCCAAAGATCATGCCTCTCTTCCACATGTCCTTTGTCAACCGGTGATCGTACAGGTGTGCCGTCGCGACTTGTGGGTAGGACCGAGAACAGCGAAAGAAGCTTCGAGCCTCCGACTAGCAGTTCTCCATCACTGCCCCAACTTAAAGATCGTGTCTCGTCGCTCGCGTCTTCTCGCTTCAGCAGCAACACTTTCCTCCATGTAACGTGGTTCCAGTTGTCCGTATGCGCTTCCAGTACCCAAACATTCGCTGCAGACGCAGCTGCTATCCTCGCGCCTTGGTCATTCTCTGCTTTTACTGCCACTAGCTCTTCATCGAAGGGGATAGCCTGGACGAGCTCGGTCGCAGAGCGCAAGATATTGAGTTGCTTGCCGGAGATGTAAACAATGTAGCGCTTCCAGCGGAAAGTAAACGTGGTGAGAGACTGGAGCGACTGTGTTGGCGCGCCCGGCAAGATCTGGGCAAAAGAGGATGGCATATTGCTTCCCGGTGAAAGGGAAGGCATGTGTGGTAATTGCTACCGGGTCGTGGGAATCATTGTGTATTTGTGGTGTATACTGTATACTTTCAGGAGGAGACACCGGCGAGTCGCAAGCGGAAGACGAAGAAAGGCCTCAAGGCACTTTTCATAACGATGGCTGGAGATGAAGCTGCGTGTCGACGGAACAGAGCTATAGCGTCAGTCTTAGCTGTCTTGTGATATACTAGTAGCTAAGTTACTACATAACATATGTAGCAACCCTAACATGGTCATCTGCTTGCAGCAACGTGCTATCATGACGCTTGCCGCAACGGCCAAGCGGCTTTTGCCGCACCAATACCAAAACTCCGAGGCTCCTCTCGTTCATCCTCATTGTTTTTGCCCGCAAAGGAGCACGCGTCTATCTGCGAATGTAACTATTCACTGCCCTCAAGCTGGTATTACCAGGTTCAGCCTCAGCGTCTATTGAGGTCACCGGCAGCACATTCTGACAGTAGAATTCCGAAGCGTCTGCTGTTGATCATCCACAGTCGTCTTCGAAACGACAATAAAACCGGGCTAAAAGATCGCGGTTGTAATGCATCCTCGCCAAGGTAGCTTCTGGTACGGTACTCTAGCACTCTCGCGAGGACGGCGTGGTATCTTGCAGTTATACCTCCGAATGCATCCACTCCAGCTTTCAGCATCGTTTCCGGAAATCGCCTACATCATAGTGGACATTTCTGCTCGGGACTATGCAAGGGCCTGCAAAAGCGGCAAGACACACAAGGCACGTGAGCCACATCGTCCTAAACCAGCCAGGCGAGTCTCCGGTTACACCGAGCGTCAAGGATGCTAATATCCGAAGCGAGATTTCGGCGCAATCTACTAGTAGTGCTCTAGTTTCCGAAGCGACGAATTGGTTGTGTATATAAGAGCAACTTCACGTTGGGAAAAAGTCCTTTGAGCCACCCTTTCACGAGACCCTAAAACCAACATACATCAAGTGCGTTCGTAAACGCTGATCAGGTACCTTCAGTGATCTTGACCTTGGTCCCCATTTTACTGACTGGAGGAAAGACCAATGAAATTGCCTACAATTTGCGGCCTCATGGCCTCGGCCTGTTTGGCACTCGTGATCCCAGGACACCTGGAAAACGACAATACTATCCACGGTGGTCTACTCTTGGAGAGGCAATTTGTACCCACGTCCGGCGGAGTCCCTCTGATTAATACGATCAACACCTGGCGTTCACGATACAAGCTGCCTTTCTTGACATGGGACACCACTTTGGCAGGATATGCAGCAGACGCGGGAAAGGGCGGGACGTGCGATGCCAGTCCAAGGCACGTCATTCGGGGTGACACACAGGCTCAGGTCATTAGCCCTGGCATCGAGACAAACACGAGAAACTGGGATCTCCAGGGAGGAACGCCTTTTGGGCTCACATACAGTGGCGCCTGGTTGTGTCAGAGATCAACGGCGGTTTTGACCAACGACGACGGTGTAGACCGCTGCGCGCTTGGTGAACGCTACCTTGGTGTTCTCAATAATTTCAACCCGGGATTGAGTGACCTTTTGACCAGCAAGATCTACAAGCGCATTGGGTGCGCTTTTACTCCGATCAGTTGCCCGAACGTTCAAGGGTTTTGGATATGCAATCTGAGTTGAAGGCATAGGTTTTGCCTTGATTCGGCGGGTATGATGGATAGGGTTGGGAATCGCAGTATGCGCAGCCTGACACGGTAATCTGCTTGTAGCAACATGCTATCATGGCGGTTGCCGTGACTATGTGGCCGAGCAGCTTTTGTCGCACAGGCGCCGCACTGAATCGATAAAATCGCTTGAAGTTCGCCTTACACAAATGAATACAGCCTTGGAAAATCCTTTGAATGTTCATGCCGATCACCACGTTGAAAATTGCGTCAAGCGCCGCCCTCTCATCTAGCTTGAGGAAGAGAGGCATACCATCGACACGGCTACGATACCACAGCACACACTCGCCGGGCACAAGTCTACATACAGTAATCGTACCACCTTTGCTGATGTTGAATTACCTGGCATATTTTCAGAGTCTGCTGACGTCTCCGCCGAATCGGAGGCATTAGCACGACTTCCACTGGTCGGAAATACCTTGTCATCCTCATCCACAAATACAAGAGTAAGCTCCGATTGATCAGGAACGTATGTAGACTCTTGTGCAAATGCTGGATTGTCTCAAGACCTCTCGTGCTAGTCTTGGAAATCAAATAATTATGCGGTAGCACTTGGGCACAAGGACAATATGGATGCCATTGCTGATGCATCAAGCCTCGACTCCAAGCACAGCGGTGCATTCATTGTTTCGTGGTCGGAAGTCACGTTCTGTGGCTCATGAAACAGATCAATGTACTATTAGTAGCAGCTGAGGAGGAGCAGCACGCAGTCCGCCTGGAATCGAACTCAAGGAAGCCATCTGTCGCAAGCCACATCGTGAGAAAGCGTATATCAATCGATGCTATACGTTTCTTGCCACCAACGTCCGATATAAAATATCACCCAGGAATTACGAATTGGAACAAAGGATTGCGCCCATCACCCTTCACGAGCTTACGCAGGACCGGACATAAGCTGGGAGGCTGGTTCCGCTGGAAAAGCCACGGAGTCAGCGGGACCGACCCTTGCAGTTTTCAGCTGAAGGCGCGAAGGATTGCACTACATCAGCCTCTAGCGCCTGGCAACCACAGAGACTGCGTGAATCCAATTGACCCCTGCCTCTGTGTCAGGTTGTCCTGCATAATTGATCCCTGATCCTCCACAGGATGCAGTCCGTAATTAAAATGAAGGCCTTAAAGCTAGGCTTCTCGTGTTTGGCACATTCGACACTTCGACTTCTTGTTGACTGTGTCGGGTCGAGTAGCCAGGAACTTCCATTGTGGTACGGGTGCCTAGGATCGATGTGCTGGTAGCCTGGTGCAGACTCTCATTTACAGGAACTCTACCTACTTCAGATTTCTACTACACAACAATGTTGCTACGGCTTGCCCTCGTGGCTCTCGGGGGTGCTCGCACTGTGTGGGCTGCTGATGGCAAGTACCCTAATGCAAAAGAGAAATTCATCGCCATATGACACACCTAACATGTCTTAGATACAGATTCGACAAGCACCGTGACTCTGCAGAGCTTTGTCACTCTGACAGCTACAACTAATGCACTGGGCGACTTGATCATGCAAGGTCTCGGCGGCGAGACTACCACAATATCTACTGCACAGGCGTTGCCCCCTCCTGCTACAATCGCTGCCCCATTTCCTACGAACAATGCGACCGCTACTATCGGCTGGGAAGCGTGTCAGACTAGCCAGGTCTCCTGGAGCGAAGCATGGACAATTGCATACCAACCTGAAGTCGTCACCGAGACATGGACGAATACCAATCGTGTAAGCACCATCACGTTCAATGTGAGCTTTGGAATCGCCGACATCTATACGACCATCGATGGCATACCTCATGCCCATGGGGAGCTGAAAGCAACTTCCACCAGCCAATTTGTGGAGTATGTATTTCTCCATTTCCCCAATGACCGTACTGACCATCTCAGCACATATTTCGAGACCTATGCACGTACGTCTACGACAACGGAATTCCTCAACGCTACCTTTTTGAATCCATCGCCTACTTGCACCATTGCGCCATCGAAGTGTACGAACCTGTGGGAATCTTATCTCGATGAACAAGGCATGCCTACGACGTTTGAGAATGCGACCGAGCCTGCTATCACGCCAATGCCTACACAGCGACCACGTTGCTCAGTGGGAAACGTAACAAACATATGCGAAACAACGGCTCCGGCCTCCTGCATCTTCTCGGCTAGGAAGGTAGATCTCTATGTAAGTTCCTGGTCACGCAAGAAGTCTACTCTACAGGCTATACTAACTTCTATGAAGTATTGGCCTGTAATCACGGCCGCACCGAACGCATCTCTATCACTGCCAAATCCGACCGAGATCGCAACTCAAGTGGTCGGAAATGTCACAATGACCTCACCCTCTGTTTACATGATCTTCGACCACCTACAAGCCCTGTCCCAAACAATTCTGGACCGTTCATGTTCAGCAAGCTCACCGCTGGGTGCCACAAGTTTGTTTAGCACCCCTGGCGGCGGTGCAGGTATTAGCACAATTGGTGGTCCCTACGTAGATGCTGTAGTTTCCTTGGATCCTACGAGCCTGAGCTCTTTAGTCAGAGATCTGGGACCAGTCAACACAGCCAGCGTGGTCAGCGAGATCGCACACGGCGGCCCGAGTTACTACTACTGGATCAACGCCGTCAGAGGGACCGAACGAAATTTTGATCAGCAGCGTGGCTTTTCCACCAGCGTACTCGCAAAGCCCGTTGATTTCCACAATCTAGCCGTTCCCAAAGCGGAAGCTTATTACATGAACATCAACGGGGCACCGGGGTGCAACAGAATGGGCGAACACCCGCAATGTAGCACAATCTTCGATGGAGACTACAGGGCGCAGCTTCTGGTCCCCCAACAAGTCCGTTCCTTGAGGCCCGAGTGGGCTGATTGCTTTGACCCTCTCTATGGTGCTCTTGATCCTCCTATCGCTTTGACGCCAGCTGCGGCTATCAAAGCACCTACCAAACCAGCTTCTCCGACACCAGACCCAAAGAAGGAAGCGCCTCCTGCTCCAACACCTGACGACCCGACCAAAGAGCCTGAAGAGACTCCTGCTGCACCTGGTCCAACGGTTCCTTCCAAACCCAGTCCTACCACCCCGCCTCCTCAAGGAATTCCTTCTGCTATTCCTGATACGAAGCCTGACGAGGAATTTGACGATAAGCCATCATCTGACGACAAGCCAGTGTCCGAGGACGAGCCGGTAACTAATGACAAACCCGCGCCTGACGAGAAGCCAGTGTCTGAGGACGATCCTGCATCCAACGACAAACCCGCGCCTGATGACAAGCCAGCGTCCGAGGACAAGCCTGCGTCCGAAGACGAGACTGCGTCTGAAGAAAAGCCTACGGACAACGACAAACCTACTTCTGATGATGCGCCTAAGTCCAATGACACCCCGGCAACCAACGATAACCCTGCATCCAACGATCAGTCATCCGATGACAAACCCACCTCTGAACCCGGTAATGGGATTTCGCCATCGAACACGGATTCGTCCGGGCAGTCCTCAAACAACGACTCAGAACCTTCACAAGATGAAGGCGATGACAAGAAGCCTCAGAATGCATTGGATGTGCTCAATGCTCCCCAGCAGAATGATGCAGCGAAAAAACCCGGTGTCTCTGAATCAGGGGGAAGCGATGAGTCTGCCGCCGGGCAATCTCAAGGTGAGGGCAACTCAAATGACCAGAACGACGGCGAAGAAGCTGGCACAAGTTCCAACCACCCACCATCAACGCAGGTGGTGGAGATTGATGGCACAAAGCACACTGTGGTAGCCCAGGATGGGGCGCCTGTGATTGATGGCACGACGCTGCCAGCGGAGGGATCTCCAAAGACTATCGATGGCCAAGTGGTTAGTGCTGTCGACGGAAGCGTGGTCGTTGGCACTCAGACCGTGCGTTTGGCAAGCAACCCAACGCAAAGTCCCGAGGATGTTCAGAAGGTGACCTTCACAGCGGACAGCCAAACCTTCACGGCAGCACCAGGCAATAAAAATGGCGAAATCATAATTGACGGAGCGACGATATCGGCGGGGCATGCGGCCGTGACTGTGAACGGTGCTACCATCAGTGCAGGATCAGATGGTTTTGCCGTCGATGGGTCTACTGTGAGCTACGCAGACATCACCGGCTCCAGTCGTCCTACGGTTGTCACACTCGGATCTGATGTCGCCACTGCATCGAGCATATCTTCTGGTGTCTTCGCCATAGGTACCGTGACATTGACAGCAGGCAAATCTGGCACGATAATCTCAGGGCACACTGTCTCGGCGGGGCCTTCGGGGATCGTAGTCGATGACGGTTCGTCTTCGACCAGCGCGACCGGAACACAAGAATCACAGGAGCCTCAAGGCACAGGAGGTACATCATCTGGTCCCGAATCAGATACACCATCAGCAGCAGCGAGCGGAGCGGCAAAGCTGAAAGTCTTCAAGTGGACCATCCTGGCAATTTGTAGCTTCGCTTTGTTCTTCTAGTCGAAGGTTTCAATACCAGTCAAATCTTTGTATAGATAGTAGTATCATCTCACACTAATACAGATCATATGAACAACAATTTTTCGTTGTTTTTTAGCTATGCATTTCTTGTTAAAGAGCCGGGACAATCATACCGCTCGACCCAGGCTAAGCAATATCTCAACATGAAAAAAGTGAAACTGCTCACAGACTTGAGACGGCGTGGACCGCGTTGTATTAATGCATGAGAACTTGGCGGAATTAATGTTTAATGTATCATGAGGATGCTACCGAATGACAAAGTAAGATTAAGGTATGCTTTCAAATATTCGCTAAGTTCGTGATTGAAACAATTTGCTTTTGTGTTGCCCCTCCAATTATTACTATCCAGGCTTTACATTTAGAAAAGCACGCCTTTGGTCTGTTTCCTGTCGAGCTTGATGTCCTTGATGACGAACATCCAGATCAGGGAAAGAGCCATCACGGCAGTGCCGCAAATGACCATGTGTTGCTGAGCTAGAGAGTACGCCTTCTCAATTGCAAGGCGGGTCTCGGTACCCTTCGGGTAACTGAGCTGCAGGTCCAGATCTTCGTAGATGCTCTCCCAATCTGGTAGAGCCTCTTCGGGCAAGAAACGTTGCAGCGCACCGGGAAGTGTGCCCTGCCAGATCGCGCCACTGACGGAGCCGCCAACCGAACCGCCAATATTGCCGAAGACACCAAGAAATGCGAGCGAACCAGCGGCGTTCTGGTGATCCGAAGCTGCAAGGACAGCGACTTGCTGTACGATGATCATAGCGCCACCAGCGAACGCGAGGAAGATCTGACACATGATAAGGTAGCCAACTTCCTGGTCGGGCTTGCGGAAGTAAATCATGAGACCCTGGCCGAGCATGTAAAGGGGTACGGCCCAGTACAGAATCCAGCGGAAGCGGTTGGTCTTTTTGATAGCGAAGCCAACGACGAAGAGCCAGACACCCGACACTACGTCGAAGATCGATGAGATGTAACCGGCGACTTGGAGTGATTGGCCGCTGTTGACCTGTAGGAACGAGGTGTAGTAGGACAACCAGCAGTAGTACGAGACCTGGTAGCACACATCAAGCGCGCAAGCACCCATCACGGTGCGAGACTTGAGAATCTCCCATTGAAGGAATGGCACCGGAGCAAGGAACTTCTCGTTGAGACCGAAGGCGATGATGCAGACGATGCCCAGTACGAGCATAGCAATGATGTAATCCTGAGCCCATCCGTTCGCTGAGGAACCGGCAAGGTTGAACGGAATCAAGGTCAGAACAAGGCCAGCAAGGAGGAGGAACGTGCCGAGGACTAGAAGCAAGTTGTTAGCCTACTGCGCAGAATCAAATATTGTCATGGTGGAGTTTAAGAAGCTTACCATCGAACTCGATCAAGTAATGCTTTACGCTCTCAACCAAAGTCCTGTTGCTTGCAGGAGGTGCAGCTGGCAGCAAACCTTTGATCTCCGCCTGCTTGCGAGCGTATCTCATGATGAGAACCAACGGGGCAGCGAAAACTGGAAGAATGATGGCGAATGAGCCATATGCCCAGCGCCAATTGTTCTCGTAGAACTTCGCCGCTGCTGTTGGTCCAGCGTAAGCGGTGATGATGTATGGCGACGAGGTGAAAGCGTACGCAAGACCACGATCGCGCAGGGTAGAGGTATCCGCGGTGATGACATCAATGGCGAATATCATACCAGTAAGGCCAATGCTGTAGAATACCTGCGATGCGCAGTAAACGCCGATGCCCTTGCAAGAAGCAGCCAGGATCAGGCCAAGTGTTGCGAAACCAGCCATCAGCGCAAATCCGACGGAACGATCCCAGAGGTTGAGGATCTTTGCAAGAGGCATGTAGGTAGCAGCTCCCATGATGCTTGACACAACCTGGATAAGCGGGACCAGAGAGTGAGCTTCGAACTCGCTTGTGATGTAAGGCGCTAAATTGCCGGTGATTGACTGGTTGAATCCGTTTACGAAGTACAAAAGCCACATCCTGTTGTGTGTCAGTGGCCACAATCACAGCTTATAGCGCCAGTCGACTTACAAGATGTAGGCAGTCGCAAGTGTCTTCTTTGTCCACGCCAAAGTGACCGCTTCAACCATCTTGACACCATGTTGGGCGCGGTCGTCGGGAACTTCATCGCTGTCCCTGTCGTTGATGCTCTCCTGAGGGTTCTTTGCGTCCGAAGGAAATCTGCTCTCGACGTCAACAGGAGAGTCCTGGTCGTGGTCCTTGGCAAGGCCAACACCAGACGAAGATGGTTGGATGTGTGACATCTTGGCTGTAAAACCCAAGCTTCCTCTGCAGGAAGGACAAGAGATGCTGCGTAGTGAACCAAGACAAAGCACAAGAATCGGCACGGCGATCTTCACCTCTTAAAGACCCATCTCGACAGCGACTCGAGCGCACCCTCCACGATCATAGGCTTCAACGCTAAAAACCCTTACAAGCAAAGGATTGGTCCATTCGAAGGAGCTCGCCAAATGATGCCAGGATCTGATAAGAGGATCTATGATTTCCCAGCAACAGGGCCCTCGCTCGTGCCAACGAAGAAGAGCTCGGGACCCTACCTCCTATGCCGGCGGGTCTGAGTGGGGCAAGCCATGTGGGTGAAGAGCTTTGGTGGACGGGAATCGCCTATACGTTGGGTAGGCGACCCACTAGCCAAGCAGATCTCATTCATGTTTTCTTGGAACATCTAAGGCTTCCAATATATGGTACGTTATTATCCGAATTTCTGGGACCGAGCATTGCCATGAAGGTAGTGGAAGTCCGCTCTAGTGCCGTCCTGACCGAGGTCGGCAATTTGCGCGAAAACACTCGAGGATACTTGGTACAAATGCCACGAGGCATCACCTCCAAGGTTCCTGCAGGTCGTGGCGCTATGGAACGCAAGGTGCCGGACGCTGAGAGGGTACATATATCAAGCCCAGATCTGAGAATGGAACAGCTGTCACGGCTGGTCCACGTAGCGTGTTGACAGCACATGGGTGCTATGAGCTGACACCTTCAGCATGGCCGGGAGAATTATCCCATTCATTCGGAAGAAACAGGTTGCAAAGCTCGTAGGGCTGGATTAGCCAAGGAATCGAAGAGCGTCTCGCCGGAGCCTTGCTCTCGTCAAGCCAAAGAGCCGAGCGCAAAAGGCGAGGCTTGCCTCCGTGCCGTTCATCAACGAGTCGGTTGGCATCAGAGCCCCGTTTCACAGGCGCCGTTCGCTCAATCTAATCAGATCGAGGCTAGTTCGTCCACAAATGCAAGGTTTGCACGCACACCAGCGCACGTGCGACGATGGAATAAAGTTATCAATCAGATAATCACTCACCTCTTTGGCCTTGGCCTGCCGAGCTTTCGCCTCGAGATGCTTGGTGCCCTGGTTTGATCCACTCTCTCCGGCAGGGTCTGTGGGCTGTCCAGATCAATGCGTTGCCGGAGTAGTCCATCATGATCCCGGCCGGTCTTGGAAGTGTTTGCGAAGCATGCGATTCATCGTCTAGAATTGTATGGATCAGCTTCTGCTGTGTTCTACGGAGGATCACGTGTGCAGATGCCAACAACATACATACATGCATGTAGCTGCAAGCAAAGACGCAAGCCATCGGGGTTAGCAGGGTTAGTGTCTATATCTTGCAAACCTTTGTTTAAGCACGCATGGTGAGATACAGTCTGCCAAAGTTGATTGCATCTGTCTTCTGGTGCCGATGAAAATTTAAGAAGAAAACCGGAGCTGTGAACGGTTGTTTGGGTAGTGATTGAGTTGCTTGTGCCGTTTTACTTTATACACTGGAGCCAACTTTGAACGCCTGGAGTTGAACCGCGCAGACCAACACACGGAGTCACTATGGAAATTGCAGCACCCACCACCACCACAACATAGTCTGCACCCCTAGGTCTACCTGTATTCGCACTTCTAGTTGTTTTATTATACATACTTGGTGTTGCGAATCTGCTAGCTACAGAGCTGTTATCAACAAAAAGACGATAAATCACGCATATTCGCAGTAAGACCGAACATTACAGAACATGGATGTCGTCCATTGGTGTTGCCATTAAGCTTCATCTATCATCATCATCGTCATCCACGACATATCATGCATGCAATCAATAAACACTGCCTCTCAAACTTTTGTCCTTCGCCTCAAGCACCTCCAGATCTTCATCGTCTTCGCCATCCTCAGGCTCATCGCCCAAAGCATCAGCACGCTTTCCGCTTCCCATTCCACTTTCGTGTGCCCAGCGCTCGAGATCCTCTTCGGTGGGCTTTCGCCGAAGAGATTTCTTTGTGCCAGCCATTCTAGCACTACCACTACTGTGGGCCGAGGTATTGGCTAGAATGGAGGTGGGATCAAAATAATCGCCGCCATCACGTTCATGGTCGCTAGAGTTTCTTTCGTGTGGCGTCTCAATCCCGTCGCTGTAATGTTCCGCGAACATCTGGGCTGGCGTCTTGCTTGGTCGCATGGGCAAGGTACGTGTGTTTGTTGGCGAGACAGAAAGCTCGTCCAATGGTGCAGCATCTTCTTGGTGAGCGATAGGATGATCTTCGCCCGCATATGGCGACTTTCCGTCATCCACTGGCTGGGCGGTGGGATCTTCTGCGAGACCCTGAAGTTTACGTCGTCTCGGATACTTGTCGTGCTTGTGATCGCATCCAGCCACACAACCGCCCCATTTTCTGGCCGGAGGAGGTGTCGAAATTGCTTGGTTGTTTGGGAGGAACTGAGACACAGTGTTCCGACGTTTAGGATCGATGATAGGTGATTGTGGCTGATGTGATTCGTCACGAGATGACTCTTCTTTGGCGGCTTCGATCGCTTTTTGCTTTTTCAGCTCTGACCAAGTTCGGAGCTCTGATTTGAGCAGGAACTTTCCGTTATCGATGTCTTTGTCCATGATGATAAACTCGCAATGATTGACGTTGCGGAGATCTTCGAAGTATTCCACAGACCAGTGATACCTATGTTGTGTTAGCGCGGACCAAGCGGCACCCATTCCATATGTAGCGACGTACCATTTCATCAAGAACACTCTTGTCATCAGGCCATGTGTGACCAGAACGCAGACACTTGGGAAGTCTGCCTCGCCGAAGCTCCGCCAGAGGCTCTCGTTGAACCCACTCACTCGATCGTATGCATCCGCCGCACTCTCTCCGTTCGGGATTCGGTAGAAGAAGTGTCCATAATCTGCGCGCTCTTGCCACATGCGTTCCATCTCGCCACTGCATGGCTGAAAGTTCCCGAAGTCTTGTTCTCGTAGTCTGGGTTCTTCGTAGACCTTGATGGCATTACGGGAGAACGGTGATGGTGCGTCGGTCTCTGGGGAGGGTGATGTAAGGGTTCGTAGTATGCCTTCTGTGGTCTCACGTGTTCGACGGTAGGGCGAGGTGTAGAACTGTAGTGTATCGTCTGGTCTCAAGAGGGAACGTAATCGTCGGCCAGCGTCTTCTGCCTGGAGTGGTTAGTTAATGACTGCTTCGTTGGTCGGCCGTGATGACGTATGGAGGAGAGCATTTACCTGGACCCAGCCGTCTTCTGTGAGCTTCACACGGTGATCAGGAATGAGCTGATGGATCTCGCGGTTCTTATTGCCTTCGCTTTGGGCGTGGCGGATGAGGATGATCATCTACATGGACCTGTTAATGAAGTCCAGCAATATACGTCGTCGGTTGAGACGCACGCGAGGTTTGCCCATTGTGGCTGCCGGCATATGGAGATCGTGTGATCTCTTTCTCTATGCAGTAGAGTGTTTGTGAATAGTAGGAATGCATGTGCAGCGGTAACAACGGCGTGCATGGTCAGCAACTGCGCCCGACCAACCAGCGCGATCTGACATCATCAATTTGGCGCACTGTTCCTTCCAGCCCACCGTAAACTGCTACGCTTTTGCATGTGAACGCGAATGCCGCTGCGACAATATTTACACCAGATCGCACACGCTATTGCAAGACTTCTAACACACATATCACCACCATGTCCGAAAATATTGCTCAGTCAGTGCCTACTTCAAAAGGTCATCGCCCACATAAAAAGGCTCGCCTGTCGCCCACCTCCAATCAAAGCGCACAACTCGAAGCTCTATTCGCCAACCCGGATCGCGAGATCAAGATACCCTCAGGCCCTCAAGCCGCAGTCGCGCAAGCACCACCTGAGATTGTCGCAAACGTGCAAGGTTCAAGCGCTGGTGCTGGCTCAGGCGAATTCCATGTCTACAAAGCGAGTCGCAGAAGGGAATATGAGCGCCTGAGGATCATGGACGAGGAAGTCGAGAAGGAGGAAGCAGATAGGGTGTGGGAGGAGAAGCGTGCCAAGGCGAGAGAGGAGGAAGAGGAGAAAGTGAGGAAGAATCGAGAAAAGAGAGAGAAAGCCAAGGCGAGGAAAGCAAAGAAGGGCAAGGGCGGCGGCCCAGAGGTTGATGGTGAAGAGGGCGCATCTGCAAATGGGGAGGCCGTTGTGAAGAAGAGACTCGGACCGGCCAAAATTGCGGCAGCGCCGGTCGACGGCGAAGAAGCTGCGCAGGGAGCAGGAGGAGACGCAGCTCCGAGTGCTGAGGAGATGGGCATCACAATTCACGAAGACGACTGAGGTACGAACGGATATGCCCATCCAAACACCGTTGGGGGAAGACAGTCGCCACCACTTCACTCATACCTCTCGTTGCAGGTCATCGCATCTTGTGCACTCAGTCTTGCACATCCTGCGAAACCACAGCAAATTGCGACAATGGTATTCGGGGATATTTCTGGGACAGCGATTGCTGGCAGCCCTTTCCAAGCCTTGCTCAATCTCCCGGCCGTGAAGTGGAAAACGAATTTTGCGAAGCTGGACGTTGGTAAAGCAACTGTCCACTCTCAATACGTACGATGCATACTTTTGGTCTAAAGCCTCATGCGAGCCAATCATGCAATAAGGGACGACCAAGAACAAATACCAGAAGCGTCGCTGTCTGACAATGTGGCAGTCGCGCCGACTACTTGAAAAGATAGGAGTATAATAACATTACGAAATAATCTTCTAACTGAGCCTGTGTTCCAGCAGGCAAGAATCGTCAACGTCCAAGAAAGAAATCGTCGCCTGCGAAACCGCAAGATATTACTAAAGGAACTGCGTAAGCTCTCGCTGTGCAAAATCACGCATGCAAGAGATAGCATCGGATGGCAGATATGCATCTTCCATCCGTCTCAACTAATGAAGTCACTGGCCGAGCTTGAAAGGTCCGCTGCGGAGTTGCCTCCATTGTTGAGTAGGTTGTTGGCGCCTCCTGCCATCAGGCTGTTGGTGCCGCCTGCGGCGCCTGAGAGGAGGTCGCCTACTCCAGCCTGTTCATTGATGTTTAGATGAGGTTATGAGGATGGTATAGGGGAGATCAAGCTGACTTACTCCAACTGCAGGCTCTGGTGAGCGGCTCACGAGATCGCCACTGGAGCTTGAAAGATCAGAAGCAGAGTTTCCGGCACTGTTGAGCGCGTTGTTGGCACCGCCGGTCATCAGACTGTTGGTACCGCTTGCGGTGTTCGAGAAAAGGTCGCCTGTGCCAGCCTGTTGATCGATCGTCAGATCGTCCTGCTTGTATGATCGACGACGATGCCAGTTCAACTTACTCCAACTGCAGGCTCTGGTGCGCGGCTTACGAGATCGCCACTGGAACTCGACAGATCTGAAACAGAGTTTCCACCATTGTTGAGTGCATTATTGGCGCCGCCAGTCATCAGAGTGTTGGTGCCACCCGCAGCCCCTGATAGCACATCTCCAGTGCCAGCCTGCAATGATTATTAACAAAAGTCGATGAATCGGGTTGAACATGCTTACTCCGGCTCCTGGAGAGCGCTCCACGAGACCACTGCCGGACTTGGAGAGGCCATTGACAGGGCTACCTCCTTCATCGAGGACATTGTGGGTGCTACCGGGCAGCAGGCGGTCGGTGCCACCTGTGTACCCAGAAAGTACATCTGCACTACCGACCTGGCGACGCGGATATATCGTTAGTGATCTCCACGTTTCATTTGCAAAGTTAATCAATGGATAGCTTACACCAGCCTGGGGTATGGGCAAAGCAATAGTTGCCGCGATCAGAGACGAGATGAAGATTGCGAACTGCATGTTGTGTGGGGTTGTGTTGTTGGAAAAGAGTGTATAGAGTGAGTGACTAGAGTTGGGCAGTGAATGAGTGACAATGATGGACCGATAATGAGCTGATGAAATCGAGTACTAACTCCATTTCTATAAGAGATTCCATCTCTGTTCTCCCAAAGCTTTCACAATATAGACCTGCCAGCGCTTCGGCGGCAAATTGCACTGTACAAATGGGGCAAGCCCAAGTTTGATCTCGCAATGGAATAAATGCTGCTATTTTTCTAAATAGTGTTGGGATAGCGCTTCTGGTGAGTTGAAGTCCCAGTCCGCATATATCACATGGTATCAGCAACAGGGCTCGGTGACCGTGTGCAGTTTTCCGTGGCGGTGGTTGGCTGAGGACATCTTACGATCGTGGTTTGTGCACGATCAAGCCATTCTCGTACTACAAGCGACGTGGCCATATTATGCCGCCACGGATATAGCTCGCGGCTAGTTGTGGTGATATATCGTGAGACATATGATTAGTCTGCTATTCTTGCAATGTGATAGCGGAGTGTGCACTTTTCCAGACCGCAGATCACAAGGGATGGTCTTTTATGGATCCGAGCGGAGGGTTCATGCGGGCTTGGTCCGCAACTTAGTTCACGCATCCGACAACCACCCCGACAACGCCTTTGCATATCCTCAAGTAGTGCTGACGTTTGCAGTATCCGGCCAAGAAGAGGCTGCATTGTCTCATCGGCTTGACCGCATTGTGTCTTTCATTGCCGGCTCGGACCTTCGGCATTGCACGCCACGCCACACCCGAGCGCCTGGTGCTATGTGCCCTTCTGTCGGTGAAAAAAAGATCAGGGGCGGGCATTACTGGGATTAGGTAAAGAATCGAGGACGTTCCGTCACTGCTGGCAGATGTTATGCTCAAGTCTCAGCGGCCTGTAGCCCTCAGGAGCCGATGGATTATACCAACCACCTGATGGCACGGCCATTGGTGTGTAGAAAATACAGGAGGCTTACGAAAGGGCACCTTCGCACATTCGCATGTTGAATCCAAGATCGAGCTATACGCTGTAGAGGATGGTGCTTTTCGCGCACGCCTTTAGGAAGCCCCACAACTCCACAATGCTGGAGATCACTCCTGTAGGCGGCATATGCGTGCATCAGTAGTGTGTACAGCATGCCACTTCAGCACAGGCTTGAGCGAGGGTCTCGGGAGGGATCTGCCAGACGTGATACTATGCAGCATTCGATTCGGCGGTCTTACGACCTCCACGTTATGTGGCGACCACGATGGCGCAAGATCGAAGACTGCAGGCAGAGATATATGTTCAAGCATGCAAGTTGGTGAACGTTTCTTATCTCTCACCAACTACCGGACACTCAGTACGATGCCTGCCCTCAAGTCTTATCTCTGGTGGGCCATGCCGCCGACGGCCTTCTTGAGCCTCGCATCTCTACTGACGTATCTTGTGTTCCGTATCGTTTACCTTACCACGGCCGAGCAAGTGCAACGGAACCACTCCGAGGATGCCACATTCAACAGATTGCGGACTCTGGCGCTTCCATGGATCTTCTTTGTTCTGGAGTTGATCATCCTGCGTAAGCTTACTTCCCAAAGCAGCAGCACATCAACATATATTGCAAGACACTGACTCGCTCTCCTCGTCTCGCAGTACCGAACGCCGTCCCATACTTCATCCGAATCATTGCCATCAAGCCCGAAGTACGAGAGAAACGATATCTAGTTGGTGATGATGTTCCTAACATCGACGTGCTCATCACCGCTTGCAACGAGGATCTGGCGGTGGTTATGGACACCGTGAGAGCTTCATGCGTCCTAGACTATCCTGCAGACAGATACCGGATCTTCGTCTGCGATGACGGCGCCTCTACTGGCCTACGGAATGCAATTGAGTCGTACGCAGTCCACTTCCCACAGCTGCATTATACTGCGCGTGTCAAAGGCGCCGTGGCAGATTACAAAGCTGGCAACCTCAACCATGGCTTGGCATACTCGGCATCGGTGGATCCACTATCGTTCTCATGGCTCCCAAGGCTGTAAGTGCCTCATTGAATCGCTATCTCGGATATGGTTACTCATCGTGACATGCAGGATATCGCCGAAGTCTGATGAGACTCTATCTTCGTAAGTACAGTGGTCCGCTAAGAGGCCCCGGTTGTGGTATTAACATCCTGATACAGAGCCACATCTTCACCCACTCCGGACGAGAAGAGGATTGTGTGAGTGAAAATTGTATAGGCTGCTACAGAGAATACGTGCTGACGTACTATCCTTAGACATAAAGCTTCGACAGCCTCCGACTTGACTTTGGCTGAAGACGACGAGAGCCGCGAAAGACCTAGAGTTAGATCCGTTGCATCTTACAGCATGCGTAGCAGTACCGTCGACTTGGGTATGGGATGCGCTTCCTATGCTTACATGGAGAACGCTCCGTGGGGTCAGTATGTGGCCGCGTTGGACGCCGACATGATTCCCATGCCACATTGGCTGCGCTCGCTCGTGCCACACATCGAAGACAACGCAGATTATGCGATGGTGTGTCCGCCGCAGGTATGCGTTTATCGTGAGACATCAGATCTCGGGCATGCCTTGCTGACATTCTGCCCAAGACCTTCTACGACATTCCGGTCAACGATCCTCTAACACAAACCATGTCACACTTTGCCGGGATGAACGAGTCCATCAACGATGCCTTGGGCAATGCAAACTGCCTAGGCTCTGGTTACATCATGCGACGAACTGCTCTCAAAGCAATTGGAGGCTTCCCAACAGAATCACTGTCAGAAGATGTATGCTGCTCGGCCACATTATTAGGTGCTGGGTGGAAGACCGCTTTCATACCAGAGGCAGTGCAATACGGCTCTGTACCTGACTCGTACTTGGGTCATGTTAAGCAACGGACTAGATGGGTAAGTCATAGACTCACCGAGCTGGCAGTTTCATGGTAGCAGCCTTGGCCACATTTCGATGCAATGTCAACATCTCAACCAAATCTTGTACTGACCGTGGGACTTATAGTGGGTCGGCCACATCCAGACAGCTATGCTCTTCAAACTTCGCATGGGTGCTCGCGCGGAGCACATGGACTTCAGGCAAAGGCTAGCAGGCTTTGCATTCGACCTCCGCCAGCTTGTACAGATCCCGATTGCTCTCAGCTACCTCATCATACCTTTCGTCCTACTTTCTGGTAGCCCTTTCGTCTTCTGGGCGACAGGCGCTCAACTGAAGATGCTCATCCGCCTTGTATGCATATGGAGCGCCACACACTGGATGCATAACGGAGTTATGGGTGGACTGGCCGCTACGGGAAACGATTTCACGACTTACGACGTTCGCATGGGCTCATATGATGCTGAGATGGAACAGTGGCTTAGTCCTTGTAAGTTTGCATGCGATCTGCTCGCCTATACACGACGATATGACGGACCGGCTGACTCTCATAGACTACTTCATCGCTTTCATGCGCTCCTTCATCTTACCGAAGGCCTTAGGAGGCGAAGCCACCGGGTTCAAAGCCTCGGGGAGCATCTCAAGCGACCTTCAAGAGCGTCGCGCCGGATCTCGTGCGCCATTGCTTCGAAGGCTGAGAGTCACCCTTTTCTCTCAGTACACTATCATACATGCAATCTTCATCGTTGCATGCCTCATCGGCTTCGCACTCAATCTTGCACGCGCGTTCAGCCCAACAGACATACCAAACCTGTGGGATACTGCGACACTCACCACAATGCACGACCGACTTGTATTCTTCGTCACGCGGCTGGGCTGGCCGCCACTGTTCTGGATGCAGTTCATTGCTTCTGCTCTCACACCCATACTATATGCAGTCTGGCCACCTACGCAGCCGGACCGCGAAGAGCTACTCGATCGGGATGAGAAGACTGGTGTGGCATACCCGAAGGTCGAAGCGAGGAACTCCAGGAGGACGACTGCAGGCGCATGGAGATATGGACGCGCGACCATTGCGGTGTTGTACACCTTTGCACTCTTCATAGCAAATGAGGCTATCGCATGGACCTGAGCACGACAAACAGGGATGATTCTATTCAACGCAACGCGGGCCTTCGCCCAAGAATATCTGAGTCCTTACTATATCACTGGGTCTTCGTAATCACCGAATCTTCCCAGGACCCTCAGGATCTGCATCAAGGTAAACCACTGGTGGCTCTCGTTGGAACCCACTCCAAGGATCGGTTTATGCATTCCCAGCATGGTCCAAGGCCTCACATGATAATACCCATCAGCCGATGGCTCGCCACTCATTGCGCGAAAGACCTCGGACATACCTTCGTACTTTTTCAGTCGCCACTCAACTTCTTTTGCTACTGGACCCGTTAATTGTTGGCGCACCAGCTGCAAGACTAGTGCAGCAGAACCTGTCGCAACTGCTGTAGCAAACGCTGTTCCGCTGCGCCGCCCGGTGTCTTTGAGGGGTTGATGGGAGTCTGTGAGTATCGTAACTTGCTCGCCTGGAAACGTGAAGCAGGGTTTGTCTTTAAATGCTTGCAGATTCATCCTAGATGAACAGCCTGGTCCGCCCCAAGAGTGTATACCGTGGACCGTTGGGTGGTTAGCAGGATAAACCTCGTGCTGTCGTCCAGCACCACGGTCGTTGGAAGTAGCGGCAAAAATGAGAATCCCTTCGCGCCGAGCAGCGTCAATCAGTTTATCAACCTTCGGTACCTCAGCATCCCAGCCGAAAGGCATGCTGATTATGTCTACTTTGTAGTAGATTGCCCAAGCAATGGCATCGGCAACACGGTCCGGCATTTGTGCTGCCTCATGTTGATTTACGACATTGGCGATGTGCAGCTCTACGTGCGGTGCTACCTGTAGGAGAAGGAGCGTACACCAGGTACCGTCAAGCCCTCTCCAGCCGTTATCGTAGTGATTCCGAAAGCCAGTAAAGTCCTTGTACATTATTTTGCCACTAACTATCATCCAATCCAGTTCCTCAGCCATGGACAAATCTAAGTATTCGGAGTGAGTAGTGAGACCAGTGCCGATGATCGCGACACGAACTGGTTTCCAGTCTTTGTTTTTGGGTGGCGCAGTTTCAAAAAGTGCGTGTGCATGTTGCCTGATTGAGAGAAACCACTCATCTGCATATTCTGCGCATGGTGAGGTGCTTTGCGGTCCTTCGAGACATCCCTCTGCATCTCTGCGAGATGATCCATCGATGGTGTCTAGGCCTGCAGGCGAGGTGAGCTGCGTCTGGTGCGCGTCTCTTCTCATGACGGCAGGCGTCGAGATCATAGGAGAGTCTGTACCTGTTGATGCATGTACCTGTGCTTTTCTACATCGTGGGGGAATAAATGCATCTCCCTTCTGGTTTGGGCTCGAGCTGTTCTCTGTACTTGATTCTTGTCCTGGTAGTGGTGTTGATCCGGCACTAAGAGATGACGGATGCCTGATCGGGGTTTGTGAAAGACGCTTCGAATCTCTTGGCCGGTCCACTGGGCCTTTGGTATCCTGAGAGGGTTGCACTCTGGGTCTGTAGGGTCTGTAATCCAGCGCTCGAGTATTTCCAGGAGTCTCTTGTCGCGTTGTGCTCTGCATTGCACTACGGGCCTTCGGAGCAACAGGACGTTTTGTAGGTGCAATTGGCATGCGCCCTGACCCAGAAGATTGACTGCCTCCAGGTGGGACGGTATTGGAGGGCTTGGGGCGGGGATTGTGCTGTCTTGCACTTGACCTGAAGTCTGCCCTGAAGTCTTGTGCGCCTACAACACGCGCCGCGACATTACTGGGAGTGCTTCGACCTGTACCAGATGGCTCTTGACCTGGCTTCGGCTGTGTTGATTGATGAACTGAGTTGCTGGTAGCGTCCGAGACAGCCGAAACCTCGAGTTGCGCGTTGATCTGCGAGGGTTGTGCTGGTTTCAACCAGTTACTAGTGAGGCTCAATTGTAGCTCCATGAGCCGAGCTTGATCTTCGGGCACCTCAGTGGTCGCTATCATACTTGCTAGTTTGATGTGAAGGCGTACCCGATCCTCGACGTCTTTGTCCTTGTTCAAGGTACGAATCGATTCCATGGCCCACTGGTATCCTCCGTGCGAAGAACTTGCGATACAGTTTGCTAGAATCGACTTGAAGTCATGGTCGCTCAACCCCAACTTGGCAAAAGCAAATTTTTGGATACTAGCGATGTGGCCTGTCTCGTCGTCCAAGGTCAATCGCTCCGAGTGGAGCAAGAGGGTATCTGATAACATCCTACTGCTGATGCAGATACGCAGTGTCAAGGTATGTCTGTAGGCAAATACTGCAAGCTCCTCCAAATTTTGCAGGATGTCCTCTCCAGAGCCGCCGCCGCCGCTTTCATCTTGGCTTTCATCGACGGCATCAATGTAGCAGGCTACGCTTGTTCCCTCCAAAGAGCCGACCACGTCGCGAAAAAGCTCCTTGAGTCTCTCGAGGGGCCATTCACCCGATCTGTATTCGCGCAACATTTCGGAGCTCGGAGTCGTTTGTAGATGAGGGGAGTCATTGACCATTTGAAACAGTAGAGACTGGTACATTCCTTTGGCGTTGTTCTGCAAGCCTTTGGAGTTGTTCTGCAGGCCTTTGGCCTTGGCATTGAAAAAGTACGAGATGATCTTTTCGTCCGTTCTCGAAACATATGATCTCTTGAGAAGCTCTTTCACGATGGTCGATTTGCCTGTGCCAGGACTGCCTGTGATCCACCACAGGCCATAGTTCTCGCCTTGCAGTGTTTGGTCGCACCATCTATTGTATGCAGGTGTCTGAAACAGCCATTCGCAAGATCCTTCGTAGGCAGCTCTAATATCGTCGTGGCGGAATCGCATGAGCGGGAAAGCAAGAGCTTCCTTCAAGGTGAGGCCCTGAGTCTCCTGTTGGAGCTCATGACGCCGCTCCGTGATATGATATGTGTTGTATGCGTTGCCGATATGCGTTCGACTATGGCCTTCATTTCTGATGTTCTCGAAGTGTTGCTGTGCCCGTGCTTCAGCCGCACGATTCTTGGAGGACCGAGGTCGAGGTCCCCTTGCCACAGGCCCTTCCTCAGCCGATGACTCGTGCTCATCTGAAGCACTGTCCATGGATTCTGTTGTACAATCTTACGTTGAGCACGGCTGCGAGCAACGTGAGGTTGTGGTAGCGATCACGGTGTACTGTGTAGTCAGGCTCAGCCCCATTCATCTGCAGCTGGCTGGCGGGAGGCGCCGCAGTAGACTATGTAATCATGCATACAGTACATGAACGAGTTGCGGTGTTATACGTGCGTTGCACCCAAGCACAATTGGTTGGTCCGGTGGATAATATGTCGTCTCTTCAAACGCCCCACAGAGTTAAAACAAATAGAGGTTCAGTATCGCAAGCAGTCATATACCTATGAGTTGCATGTGCTTGACAGGAGACATGGTGCGAATCACCCAGCTGTAGCATGCACATCGGTCGGAAAAGACGTTCTAGAGGTTTCCTGAGACGCAAGATGCATTGAAAATGTGCGGTCGCAACTGTCCAGCTTAGTCTGGACACGAGGAATCATCTGGAAGATCAGTACGGAGTCTGAACATAGACCGCGAGCGTGAGCGCAACGGCCGTTGTCATCCAGAGTCGAGGCCGTTAAGGCTTAGTGCATATGCGGTCTTCTGAGTGTATAGAGACATGCCAGCCATGGCCCTAGGATGCCGTCCAAATTGTTCTGTAGACCCAAGACCAGCATATCTCCTGACCTCCTAAACCCTGGTCTGTCATTTTCGGGCATTTGCGGTTGTGGCAACACATCTTGGATACATAGCGAAAGCGCGATCTCGCTTAAGATAACAGGGTTCCAATATGTAGATATCAAAAAATGGTACGAGCCGGTGTCGTGATGTTGTTGGAGCAATGTGCAAAGGCCACTCCGAGCCGTGTTCCTGCAGCGTTGCAGTGCTCCACCTTTCACCTTCCTAAACAGTCTTCATCCGGTTTCCTTGGCGAATCCTTCTTCCGCTCTACGCGAGCCGATACACAAGATGCACTCCAATTGCCCACCTTTATTCTTCGCTACTCTTGCAATCGTCCCTCGCTATCATGCACGCCAAGTGAATGCCCAGAAAGCCTAGAGCGATGAAGCAGGTATTGGCAGGGCTTATGCCTGCGAGCTTCTTGATCTAGAAAGGCGAGTGGACACTTTGGTGCATGATAAGACCTAGATGATCTTGATAGAGGAGATTATTGACAATGCGCTATACGGGAGATAGGTCACGCAAGGTCACGCGAGGCATGCCCCGGAATGTCAGGGCAAAAAGATGCGATGGTCAAGTATAAATGTTCTCTTGTTCGACTTCGATTAGAGATTCGGTCACTACTTCATCCTTACAGCTTCATTGCTAGAGATACAAGATCATCGTCAATATGAAGGTCACAGTTGCGGTTGCTGCTCTTGCCGCTGCGGCGTCGGCTACAGAGCTCAGGGGACGTCAGGCTGGACACAATGACAAGCCCTGCAAGAAGAGGCCTGATGTTACTTCGGTACGCCTTTGCCAGCTCCAAATCATCAAACCAGCATATCACTAACTATCTCGCAGAGGAAACTCGAGTCCGACATCACCTCGAAGAAGCTGCTGAGAGGTGCTCAGCAACTTCAGGACTTCGCCTACAGCTACCCTGACCGTAACAGGATCATGGGTGGCAAGGCCCACAACGACACCGTCAACTGGTTGAAGAAGGAGCTTGAGTCCACCTCGTACTACGATGTCACTCTTCAGCCCTTCTCCAACTTTGTCCAGATTAGCGGCGCGGTCAACAGCTTTTCCATTGGCGGCCAGGCCGTCAACGGTACCCTGTTCGAGTACTCCAACTCTACTGCAGGCGTTGTTACTGCCCCATTGGTCGCCGTGAGCAACTTTGGATGCGAAGCATCTGACTACCCAGCTGACCTGTCAGGCAACATCGCCCTTATCTCCCGTGGTAGCTGTGACTTCGGCCTGAAGTCTGCTCTCGCCGGTGGTGCAGGTGCCGTCGCTGCTGTCATCTACAACAACGTCGCCGCCACCGTCTCCGGCACTCTCGGTCCCCCCCCTCGCGAGGAAGGCCCCTATGTCGCCACTGTCGGCATTTCTCAAGCGCAGGGCCAGGCCTACCTCTCCCAGCTCTCCTCCGGTACTGAGCTGACCGCCTCCCTGGACGTCTTGACTGACATCCAGATCATCACCACCAACAACGTCTTGGCCACCAGCAAGTGTGGTGACAAGAACAACCAGCTCGCTCTTGGTGCCCACACTGACTCCGTCGGTGCTGGACCCGGTATCAACGACGACGGCAGCGGTACCGTCGGTATCCTCAACGTCGCAAAAGCGCTTGCCAAGTACAACGTGAAGAACGCCGTCACCTTCGGCTTCTGGTCTGGCGAGGAGTCCGGCCTTCTCGGCTCTACCTACTTCGTCGAGAGCCTCACTGCTGAGGAGTCGCTCAAGATCCGTGCTTACCTCAACTTCGATATGATCGCCTCCCCCAACTACGTCCACCAGATCTACGACGGCGACGGAAGCGCCTATGGCCTCACCGGCCCCGATGGCAGTGACGACATCGAGGAGTTCTTCGAGAAGTACTTCGTCCGCGCCGGCGTCCCATCCAACGCCACCGAGTTCAACGGCCGCTCCGATTACGGTCCCTTCCTCGACGCCAACATCCCCGCCGGAGGCACCACCACCGGTGCTGACGAGGTCAAGACCGAGGAGGAGCAGAAGATCTGGGGCGGTGTTGCCGGCGAGATCCTCGACCAGAACTACCACCAGGCTGGCGACACTGTCGACAACCTCAACCAGGAGGCCTGGCTGTTGCACGCTCGCGGTATTGCCGCTGCTGTTGCCAAGTACGCCACTTCCTGGGAGGGCTTCCCGGCTCGCACTCCTGTTTCCAACACTACTACCAAGAGGAGCGTGTCTGAGGTCCGCAAGACTGTCGGTGGTGTTAAGCGCTCGCTGCAACTGTACTAGGAAGCTATCGTGAGTGAAGTTCAAACGCCTTGATGATGATGTGTAGATGAAAATAGATAATTTCACCATGAAAACCAGAAGTGTGCCACCCGTTCGCCCATTACTCTAGTGATTCTGTGTTTTGATTACGTTCCCAGTACGTACGCACAAGCTTTTGTACGACCTAAGCATCAGCGTCAGGTACATTTTACTCATGTTTCTATGTGCTGGTATCATAATCTATAAAGATCGGATGATCTACTAGACACTATGATACTCGCCATAACTCCCACCAGTCTGAGATGCGAGTATCATCGTTATATCAAGCACAGCGACTGGATGATCTTACTCACCGTCGGAAGTCCGTACACAAACTTTGGCGCAATTGCTATCGGTGCATCATGCAGGAGGATGTAATGAGGTAGTCAGATATAGCTATAGCCGAAACACTATGTGCAGTACCCACGATCCCACGATAGAGATTTGGTGTTGTCTAGACTGCTCTGGAAATATGTGATTTTCTTGTGGTTATGCAGCACAAACACGACAACACTAAACGTTTCTACCAATGCACGCATGGTCATGAGCCGAAGCATTGGCCATCTACAACCATGTCATTTTCCTGGAGACCCCAGTCCGTTCGTTCACCGTCCTTTGCCTCGGCTGCATCTCTCCCAAGACAGTCCAACCAGCTAAGCCGGTGATGTCCTTGAACCGCCCATCGGCTTAAAGGCAACCAGCCATTGTGCCTCTCACAGCCATATAGCAAAAAGACACGCCTGCTCCCACGGCAGCCAGGCCATGTAGGCAGCAAGCTTGTCAATTGCCAGTATATTGCCCACATCCTCCACAATGTCGACCCCATCCAAGCTCCGCGCCCTGCGAAGCACCACCGCCGCCCTCCACCCCAAACGCACCATCCGGCACACGAGCACAAACACAGCTCCTGCCACAGAGCCCCTGCGCTCCATTCTGATTGCAAACCGCGGCGAAATCGCCCTACGCGTCAACCGCACCGCCTCACAGACCGGTATCCGCACTACAACCCTCTACACCGACCCAGACAGACTCTCTCAGCACGCTCTCTCCTCGCCCTTCGCTATCAACCTCGGCAGCACAGACCAGTACCTCAATGGCCAGCGTATCATCCAGCTCGCGAAAGAGAATGGTTGTGAAGCGATCCACCCGGGCTACGGCTTCCTCAGCGAGAACGCGGGCTTCGCGAAAGCGTGCGAGGAGGCCGGCGTGAAGTTCATTGGGCCGCCTTACAAAGCGATCGAGGACATGGGAGACAAGAGCCGGAGTAAGGAGATTATGATTGCGGCGGGTGTGCCGTGTATTCCTGGGTATCACGGCAAAGAGCAGGATGCGGGCTATTTGGCGGAGCAAGCTCAAGAGATCGGGTATCCGGTGCTGCTGAAGGCTGTCAAGGGAGGTGGAGGTAAGGGCATGAGGATTGCGAGGTCGGCGGATGAATTCGCGCAGCAGTTGGATAGTGCGAAGAGCGAGGCGAGGAGCTCGTTTGGCGACGATGTCATGCTTGTGGAGAAGTACATTACCACACCGAGACACATTGAGGTGCAGGTGTTTGCGGACAAGCACGGCAACTGTGTTGCGCTTGGAGAGCGAGACTGTAGTGTTCAGAGACGACACCAGAAGATTCTCGAGGAATCACCCGCGCCTAATCTCGACGAGAGCGTGAGGCAGGATATCTGGGAGAAGGCGAGGAAGGCCGCTTTGGCGGTTGGGTATGAGGGTGCTGGCACAGTCGAGTTCATCTTCGACAACGACACGGGAGAGTTCTTCTTCATGGAGATGAACACGCGGTTGCAGGTCGAGCACCCTGTCACGGAGATGGTGACTGGAGAAGACCTGGTCAGGTGGCAGATCATTGTAGCCGAGGGTGGTAAGCTACCTCTCACTCAAGAAGAGGTCGAGCAACGGATCAAGAGCAGAGGGCATGCCATTGAGGCACGAATCTACGCTGAAGATCCAAGCATGAACTTCATGCCGTCTACAGGCAAGCTCTTGCACCTTCGCACACCCGAATTGACGGATAGTGTGCGTATCGATGCTGGTTTCGTCGAGGGCGACGAGGTGTCTAGCCACTACGATCCCATGATCGCCAAACTCATCGTCAGCGGTCCGGACAGAAAGAGTGCTCTGCAGAAGCTCGTAGCAGCGCTGGAAGCCTACGAGATCGCAGGCCCCATCACAAACATCGAGTTCCTCAAGCGCTGCTCACAGAGCCCAGCATTCGTAGCCGGCGAAGTAGAAACAGGCTACATCCAAAAGCACCACGACGAGCTCTTCGCCAAACAAGAAATCCCCACAGAAGTCTGGACACAAGCCGCCGTCGGCCTCTACGAAGCAGAACTCGCCTCTCGCCCATCATCATCACAACACTCCGCCCAAGCCGTCGGCTTCAACAACGCCCCCCAACCACGAGCCTTCCACCTCACCGCGCCCTCCACAGACCCCAACGCCAAACCCTCCACCCCCACCACCGTCCTCGTCACAAAGACAGGCGTCTCCACCTTCTCCGTCTCCGTCAACAACGGCCCAACAACCAACCTAACCTCAACCTACACCCCCCAAACCCGCACCCTCACCTCCTTCTTCCCCCACACCCGCGCCGCAACAACCCTCGTCCGCGAACCCAACACCCCGAACCTCACCCTCTTCCAGCACGGCCTGCAGTACAACCTCGCCCTCGCCCAGCCCGCCTGGCACGCCAAAGCGCTAGGCACCAAAGACGCTGCGAACTCTGTCCGCGCGCCGATGCCGTGCAAGGTGCTGCGCGTGGAGGTCAAGGCTGGGGATGAGGTGGTTAAGAATCAGCCGCTGGTTATTATTGAGAGCATGAAGATGGAGACTGTGATTCGCAGCCCCGTGGACGGGAAGGTTAGCAAGATCGTGCATGGCGCGGGAGAGATGTGCAAGGCTGGGACGGCGTTGGTGGAGTTTGAGGGGGAGGGGGAGGAGTAAGTGGGAGTATGGTGTGATGTGCAATGAGATGGGACTTGCGATAATGGCTGGCCTTTCGGCGCATGGGTTGACACATTACGATTTGTGACTCGACTTGCCTTGGTTTGATTTGAAGCAGGCGTTTTCTTTGATAGAAGTGAAAAGATGATCCGCGGTTGGGATGATTAGACGAGTGAATGCTATTGGTAGTTTACTGCTACCTAAGACCTACCGTATCTATTGCTTGGCAATGCGTGTTTCACAAGCGTGATGATTTCATCGGATCGACTTCTTTGTTTTCATCAGCATATGCAAGTTGCGTTGATCAGTTTCAATGTTCGTGCCGAAGTCGGACGTCGACGAGCAGGCAGCTGTATCAATGGTGGCTGTGTCGACGACTCTCGAAAACACTCGGACAGATAGTACACGTTCACTACTGGAGTCCTCTCCGTCACTCATTCAGGCAACAACGCAAGAGCCGCGTCTCACCGCCGCAGACGCGTAACGGACTCCGTTGGTGTTGATCGCACGCGAAAAAGATAAAAGTTGCAAAAGCTTGGCTTCTGGGGGGTGACATTCCCCGAGTTCGATCATGTATGTCAGTCTGCCCGACAACGACATTCGAAGTCTTGGTATTCGGAAAGTCTGTAGACCGTCGTCGGGCCTTGTCGGACATCATGTTGTGTGATACACGGTAAGGAGGCGTTCCTGCGTTCACGCGGTCGGGTGGGATTGGGGGATCGGGGGAGATATGCTTGCATTTGCTTGGTGAAACCGTGCTTTGCGGTCAGCGAGCAAACAACTTCCCCCCATTGTGTTTTGCCAATGCTTGGAAGGTGGTCGATCACTGATTGTAACGGGTGGATTGAACTTGGTGGCAAGGTAAGTTTGATGCTTTTGTGGTGTGAGCGGGAGTGTGGTCTAGATTTACGTTGCACAGGGGGAGAAAAGCAGAGCAAAGCAAAGCATTGGGAATATTGGTGATGGTGATGAAGAGTGATGCTTTCGGAGAGGTGAGATTGGATAGTGCATCCGTTTGGGGTGTTCGGGACGGAGTCTGGGCTCCCGCTCGCGCTCTGCGTCGGCTTCTCACGCTCCTCTCCTGGCCGCTGACAGTAATGAGCATTCATATCCCGACGCAACCCTAAATGTGAAGCAGTGAACATTACACGACAACAACACCTCAGCTCTCCGCAAATGCTAATGGCGAGTGCATGATTAGCCTGCCTCTTTCCCCAGACTCCCCGTCCCCAGGGATGGCGGAGTCGGGAGGAGGTGATGTGGTGAGGGACATACGGGCTGCCAAGGGCGGAGCGTGAGACAAGACTGGGCTCGGCGAACACCGGCCGGAGAGTAGTCGTTGCGCTTGTAGGACTCTGGCAGGAAAATGCTTGCGGGCGTGCGACGACAGCGCAGCGGGCGGCGGGTGATGAGGGCGTGTCGTCGCGAGGGGATGCAGGCACGGTTGGCTAGCAGTGCGCGAACTCACTCCACTGGGGACTTTGTTCGAGTCAGGAAGGCGCGATGGATGGAAAGCGGTTGTGTAAGTGAATAATAATGTGTGTGAGCCCTTGTTCTTGACATCCTCTCGAGGGGCGTCATCGTTTGTGTCAGCTGTGCTAGGAAGGGCCCTGTCGCTGCATTAATTATTGTCCGAAGCCCGTGAGGCTGGACGTGATGCCCGCCGGCGTAGGCGTGAGCACAGGCTGGGCAGAGTGCAGCATTCATTCCACCCGATTATTCATCCGTTCATCGCGATTCGGGCGGAGATGCTGATGACGCTCGCTCGCTGGCGGTGTTTGTTGGGCCAGTCGGGGCGCATTGCCTCGCATCTCTCGGGTCAGGCCTGCCGAGCGCGAATGCCAGTGCAGCGCAAATGTGCAAAGAAATGTTGCTTAGACGCTGCGAGAGAGGGAGAGACGGAGGGCTGACGCTTTTGCCGGCGTGTGTGAGTGAGAGTTGTGTGTTGGGTGTGAGAGAGGACATCGGCGTTTCCCTTTTGCTGTTGTCTCTTTTCTACTCTAACCTACTACTCTACTACCTTATTCCATTCTCCTCCTCCACTACTCTGTCTCTGCCGTCACCTCTCCACTCCCCATCCAACACAGCCAACACCGCAAGACGCGCCTCGCCCTGCTCCCTCTACACACGCACGCCTCCGGTTGTTAGCCTCTTCTAGCTCCCTCTTTTTCGAAACACCCCACGGCGCAGAGCAAGCATCAGTCTGTGCAATACCAAGCCCTTGGCTCTCAGAGATCGCTGCTGCATCATCTTGCTTATACGCTGTCACCTCCACACCCCGACGGCCGACTACGCTCGTGCACCTGGCGCCATCGCTGGCCTTTGTTTCTTGTTATTACTGTTCAGCGGCCACTTCTCGACGGTGCTGTTGCTGCAGTCAGTCTTCGACCCCTCGCACCCTTCACATTGATCGGCTATCAGCACGCTTTCTTCACGCCTCAAACCGCGCGACGCCCGTCGAGCCAATCACGCCACCCGATAAGAAGAGCAACGACGCCAGAGCCCCGCGCCCGCTAAACCAAAGCCGCCCGCCGTCTCATCGCCCCGATAATAATTATTCTTATTCCTAACCTTGCGCACTACTGCTGCTGTGCCTCTGCCAGCCGGAGCTGCTGCACTACTGCACTGCCAGGGCCTCACCACTACTGTTCCCTGCCACCATCGTGCCGCTCACCCACATCGCGCCGGCACACCACCTGCAGCTGTGGCGTCTTCTGGAAGCCTTCCGCGCAAGGCCCTGTCAAGCGAGCAAGCGAGCCCGGCAAGGAACCACTTGCTTGCCTGCCTCGTCCTCCCCTGCGACAGGTGACGTTGGACGGCGCGAGTTGAGCCCGTATACCCGCATCCTTCTCCTCCCTCATCGTCTTTGTGCGACTGCAGCCCAGTCCTGCGGGTGCACCTAACTGCCACCTGCTGCTGCTAATCGCTGCAAGTAATTCGCGCAGCCTCTGACCAAGGGACCTGCCACGCACTCGGTTTGCATTCCACGTAAATTCATACAGAGTATTAGCCCTGGCCACCAATAGCGCGCGAGCGCACCCTTACTGGCGCCATTCTCTCAGCTGGACATCGTCACCATGCCGGCCATTCTTCAACGCGCCAGCACTGGATTTGTTTCCAAGAGCGACTCACCCCGGCCTGCATTGGATCATAAACCAACAAACCGCCTGAGCAGTTTCTTAGGCAAAATTCGACCTGGTCACCACAAAGATCGCAACAGCGATGACTCCCAGACCAGCTCTGCTTCAAGCACCATCACAAACAACAATGACCCGCCTCGAAGCACGCCTGTCAAGAGGGCAACCTTCCCTCCGTCATCGCCCAAGGAAACTCCTTCACCCATAGCCAGGAAACCTGTTCCTCCACCAAAGGAAAATCTAGCCGACTCCGGTGTTTATTACCCACAGCAAACTTCTTCGCACAAAGATATTTCTCCACAGCCGCAGAAAAGTGCAATGCGTCGTAACGACTCGGGTGGCGAAGCTGCCCACGACTCTGGAATGTCTGGAATCGAGCGTGCTCTAACCAATGGCTCAGTGGAAACCTCTAAGACGACTGAGTCACGAGCTGGATCAACAGCACGTATCCGCTTCGCTCAAAACAATGACGAATTCGATGCCGACGGAGCTTACAGGCCACGTCCTAGGAGGAACAGCTCTACTGGCACCCGAGGAAGACGATCCAGCATCTACTACCGCGAGCACGAGGACGGTGATTACGAGGAAGGTGTCGACGCTGGTGTTGGTTCGAAGGCTCGACGTCTTTCTTTGTACATTCCGGACCAATTAATTGTTGACGAGTGCCGACTAGAGGAGCATTTCAACGGGTTTGCTCGCATGAACAAGAAGAAGATCGGTGAAGGTGGAGCTGCTGAAGTCCAGATCATGAAATCTAAGACTGCTGGTCCTGATGCGAAAGTGTTTGCTGTCAAGGAATTCCGATCGTGGGACGAAGAAGAGGAAACTAAAGAGGACTATGTTCGCAAGATCAAGTCCGAATACGCCATCTCGAAATCTTGCGACCACCCCAATATTGTGGCGACCTTTCACCTATGCAGATCTGGTCAGAACTGGTTCCACGTCATGCAGTACTGCGATCTTGGAGATCTTTGCGACCTGATTGCAAAGAGATACATGTCGGACGAAATGAAAGACTGCATGTTCAAGCAACTCGTCCGGGGTGTCGACTATCTGCACTCTAGCGGCATTGCTCACCGCGACCTCAAATCCGAGAATCTCTTGGTCACACATGAAGGCTGCCTCAAGATCGCCGACTTTGGTACGAGTGAAGTTTTCTGCGGGACTCACCCAGGCGCTCGCAACTGCCGACGACCTAGCTTAGTCGATCAGGAAGCACCAGTGCGGTTGTGCAAGCCCGGCTTGGTTGGATCGAAACCTTATATGGCACCCGAAATCATCGAACGCGAGCAAGACTACGACCCTCGCTGCGTTGACGTCTGGAGCTGCGCCATTGTCTATCTTTCTCTCCACTTCATCGGAACGCCCTGGGAAGTTGCGTCTATGGATAACAGCAAGTACGCGACGTTCAAGCGTAGCTGGGACGAGTGGCTTGAGAGACATCCAGGCTCAGATGGAATGATTGGCAGGGAAGGATCTTTGCCCGCAATCGCCACGCAGTCGAAGAAGTACCAGGTGCACTCGCCGGGCGCCATGAACATGATTTTCGGCATGCTTCACCCAGATCCTGCCAGACGCTGGAAGATCCATGATGCAGTTGAGGTCGTCAGTGACCGCGACCCTAAGAAGGGCGGACCCTGGCCTTGCTGCCAACAATCTGGCTACTCAGATGATATCAAGATGCGCGAGAAGAAGGTGATGCACAACCATGTGCCGCCAGACAAGAAGGACAAGAGGGGCAACTTCAAAGGATAGAATGATTTCCGGAAGCCCATGACTCTTTTCCTCGCGGAAGTGCAAAGCTCTTGTCGCAGAACCCTCCGCATCTTGCATTTCTCGAGGTCATGAATACTGCCGACTAGTCCTCGACGATACTCAAAATACACAAAAGGCCGCCACCCAGCCTACGCGCCACGATCTATCTTCTGTCGTAACCCAATTTTCCTTCTTTCCTCTTCTTTCTTCCTTGGTGGGCTTTTTCCAACTATTGTTGTGGTGTGTCTGCAAAAGACTTAGCGAATGCATTGGGAGGGGTTTTGTGTCGGAGCCGGGTACTCTTGGGCAAAAGTAACAGGTGCCGGTTTTCTTCTTTCTTTTTCTTCTCTTCTTCGTGAGGGAGGAGGTTCTGGGGGTTTCTTTTCTCTGGCTTGTGGGTGGCGGTGAAGCCTTGATGGGACCTTTTTTCTGTTAGACCTCCTTTTTTTATTCATTCTGATCACGGATTATACGAGATCCAATATTTACGCACATATTAACTGCTCATGATTATCATTGTTACTGCCTCTGCTGTTGTTTGTGATGTGTTAGATGTGCTGAATGCGTGCTGTTTGTAACGCACAAGAGAATAGATTACCTACAGATAATAGGCGCTCTGATCTCTTGTGATTGCTCATGGGGCATGAACTTGACTCGAAAAACTCCCACTATAAAGATCCAAAAAAAAAACGACCAATTACAAAAAGGAATCATACAAAATTGTACATAACTTCTCCTGTTCAAACGCAGCTGTAAAACAAAGAGCTCACGGCAAAAATATTGTGCGCAGCGAAGAGCGAAGTGACAAAACAGCCTTTTCCTCGCCTTTCTCCTCACTCTTCTAGTACAAACTCCAAATCTTCCCCGGCAGCACCTCCCTCATAATCTTCCAATGCCTCGAAGCACTCTCCTCCTGCTCCGCCTTCCAATCACCCACCGCCTCTTCAACAAGAATCTCCTCGTCAGCCTTCTCCGTGCCGCGCAGCGGGAACTCCACAGCGTACTCCGCCCGCGGGTACATGTGCTGCCTCCTACTAATACTGCCCAAGAAATCCGCGTGCGTCGGCTGGCGGAACGACACAGGCCCTGGGATCTGGCCGTTGTGGCAGAAGACGATGTAGTTTGCGAAGTTGGTGCCTCGCACTTTCTCTTCGAGTTTCTCGGGCGGGCTGTCGCGGTACAGGGCGCAGTTGCGGTCGAAGGCGAGGTCGATTGTGTTGAGGACTTTGGCGGTTAGCGGGAGGTCGAGGTCGCCGGCGTAGTTGAGGGCTGCGACGCCGGTGGGTTTGAGGAGGGAGCGCAGGTTGGAGAGGAAGTCTGTTGTGAAGAGAGGGAGGGGCTCGGCGCCGCCGGTGAAGACGTCGTGGATTATGTAGTCGTATTGGGTGATTGGGGGGAGTTCGGCGACGGCTTTTTCGGAGGGGTTGTTGGTGGTGTCGTCGGTTTCTGCGGTCGGGTGGGCTTGCGAGTTGACCCAGCCGATGGCATCGGAGAGAACGGCGGTGTGGCCTGTGGGGAGATCGAAGTATTTGGTGGCCATGCTGTGGACTACAGGGTCAAGCTCGACGATAGTGGTGTTGATGCCGTGACCAATAAAGGCTTTGGGCGCCGTGCCGATTCCCAGACCGATGATCAGAGCTTGCGCTTCGGAGTCTTTAATTTGCGGCTCGGTTTCCATCAGGCGAACGGCTTCGAGCATGTGGAACGCTGCGTAGATGGATTCGGACTGCTTCCAGCCTTGGGCACGGCGCTCTTTGGTGAGCTGCCATTCACCACCGAGAAGACTGTGATCGCAACGCATGACGCGGTAGTTGGCTTCAGAGTTCTCAAGGACACTGATGTAGCCGGTGTTGCTCCATTGGCGGTCCAGAAGGGTCCAATTTTGAGCGTTGAGTACAGTGTCCAGGGCGATGGTTGAGAAAGGACCGCTTCCGTAAGGGCTGACGATTGCAAGGATGGTCGCGATTGAGACTGTTGCAGTGATGATGGCGCGGCGGTCGGTCAAAGCAAAGAGCATGTACAATCCAATGATCAACTGAGCGTTGAAAGGGTTGAGGAACGACCAAGTGGCGATGAATTTGGAGACGGTGTCCGGGAGGAACCAGTCGAGGGCCAGGAACATGCTGAGCGACGGAATGCCACCGAAAAGATGTGACATAGGGTTCGACGCTTGCTCGGCCGGGGTGGTGCCATCGTAGGCAGCAGCGGCAGCATAGATCATGGGTAGAATGATAGAGTGGCAGTTAAGCAAGCTGCTGACAATAGGTCCCCATGTCAAGCCCAAGCTGTCGCTGAAGTGGAAAGAGATGCAAGTGAGCACTGGCGCACATACTGCCCAGAGGGGCATGAATTGTGAATATGCAGTACCCTGAGGACGCCAGTACCACTGAGTAGTCCAGCCGATCAAGGCAGTGGCTGCAATTGCTGCTTGATGGTTCACGCTTGAGGGTATGCTTCCATAAACGGGAGCCAGAGATAGTTGAGAGACTCTTGATGTGACGGCGGCCAGTATAATCATGAATGTTCCAACACCCATGTCTCTGAAGCCATCTGGGATCTTGAACTCTGGAGGAGCCGGCTTGTTAGGATCTGCTGGCGCATCTTTGAGCCATTCGCCAGGCTGTGCCTCTTCTGGGGTCTCCTTGGGAGGCATCTTGGTCGATAGCTTTTGAGTTCCGGTTCCAGTGGCAGGCGTCTGTAAAAATGCGCAACCCAGAATTGTACCTTGTAGACAACCACCAATCGAGCTTGTCTCCTTCCCACGATTGTATATATAAGGAGATAGAGTAGTGGCGTAAGGAGGGGACAAGTATGAAGTGAATACTCGCTTGGCACTTCGGCCAGCTGGCCGGTTTCGAATAGATAAGGCAAGCGAAGACTCGGCGTTCCAAGAGATTTAGTCACGGTTACAGAAATTGGGTTCACATAGTAATGATGGACGCATATCAAGAGAAGAGCAATGAGTACATTTGTCAGAATATTGGCATCGAGAAGCATGCATAGGCAGTATGCAGATCACTTGTCGTCCACGTCGGTGTCAAGTAGAGGAAGAGCATCCCGGAGTTTGTTCGGCTGTTGCCGTGCCAGACCTCCGAGAAACAACAGTGGGGATGACTTCATGCAGGAATATGTGCGCACGAGCAGTATGCATACTTCCCAAAGGCTAAGGTTCTAATACTCTTCTCGGATCCTCAAACCGACTGAGTTTACCTACCCGAAGACCCAATCATGCCGAAAAAGCAAGCAGTATATGGCAAGCGCTCGCAAACAACAAGCACAACAACAAACATTTTCGCCAGCCCGGACAACACCAGAAGAAAGGCGGTGGAGACCATACAAATCTTGACCTACCATGAC
>Ga0265797_10001266_pt1 | contig 44661 bp, 37 predicted proteins | sample P2T30metagenome_FD_192433 | JGI IMG/M metagenome (GOLD analysis project Ga0265797, IMG submission 192433) | Plant litter microbial communities from East Loma Ridge, Irvine, California - P2 T30 | ecosystem: Environmental > Terrestrial > Plant litter > Unclassified | place: USA: California...
GGGCTTTCGCGCGGACACATTGCATCGCACATCGGTCGGTCAACCTGAGCGCAAAAGAACGGGTTCGCAGCAGCCCCGAAGGCGTCATCCACGTGCAGAACGTGAACGCTTACCATCGCCGGTTGCGCGAATGGCTGGCACGCTTTCATGGCGTGGCCTCGCATCGCCTTCCCAATTATCTGGGGTGGCGCTGGGCCTTGGATGGCGAGAGAGTTACTTCCGTCGAACAATTGTTGCGCATTGCATTCGGCGCCATCAACAGCTAACGGTGACAGCGCCATTCAAACGAATAAAAGGCGTGGACGGCAAACCGTCCACGCCTTTATGCATTCATGCGGCCATTAAGACCGCAACGTCTTGACGCGATTACGTCGACGACGCTTCGCCCTGCACGTGGCCAGCGCCTTGCTCGAGGAACGCGCGCAGCATCCACGCATTCTTTTCGTGGATTTCCATACGGGTCGAGAGCATGTCGGCAGTCGGGAAATCGTCGATCTCGTCGGCGATACGCACGGCGGCGCGCGCGGTACGGATCACGGCTTCCTGGCCTTCGACCAGTTGACGAATCATTTCCTTGGCCGACGGCACGTCGATTTCTTCGGAAATGGTCGACAGCTCGACGTAGCGCTTGTAGGTGCCTGGTGCGAAGTGGCCCAGGGCGCGGATGCGCTCGGCGATGTCGTCCAGTGCGTTCCACAGTTCGGTGTACTGCTCCTGGAACATCACGTGCAGGGTCTGGAACATCGGACCGGTCACGTTCCAGTGGAAGTTGTGGGTCTTGAGGTACAGCATGTAGCTGTCAGCCAGCACGGTCGACAGGGACTCGACGATTTTTGCGCGGTCTTCGGTGTTGATGCCAATATCCATATTCATGTGCTATCTCCTTGGGTTCAGTACGTCGCAGATGGTGCTGTTGATCGAAAATACAACAGTGCCAAAGATGCATCAGCTTATCATTTCCCCGCAAAACCCGTGCGACGCCTGTCGATTGTGCGCAGTCGTGCGCGCCTGCCCCAACGAAAAGGCGCCGCAGCGCCCTGTAGACAAGCGTCGCGGCCCGACCGTCAAGTGGCGGGCAGGGCCTGCACCACTTGCTTCATGGCTTTTTCTTCCACTGTCAGCAGGCCGACCTTGCTGCCGTCAACATAGAACGAAATCCAGACATTCGTCTCTGGCGTGCGAATCAGCCATTGTTCGAATCCCGGAATTTCAGCGTCTTCCATCGGATTCAGGAAAGGCAGGCCCAGCTTGGTGGCGAGGACGCCCTGGTCGCCGCCATTGCGTGCGATGAATTGCTTGTTGGCGGGATGGGTCTTGTCGACCCGCACGGCGCCCAGGTTCTTGAGCGCATTTTCATAGTTGCGGTGCGCCGCCAGCGGCGACCATTTCAACTGATCCAGCGGAAACTTGCGCAGCATGACTCTGCCCTCGACCCGGTGCACTTCTTCACCGGCAAGCACCCCGATACGGTCGAACTCGAGGTCCTTGTCGGTCTCGACGTAATTGGCATCCACCTCCGCTGGGACCGCCACGTAAGGAAAAGCCGGCAGCGGTTTGCTGGTCACCGCAACCGATTGCAGATCGAAGGTCTTGACCATGGCTGTCGTGGTGGCCGGCGTCGCGGCCGTGTGGGTATCCGATCGCGACGGCGCGTCGGCAGCAGGGGCGCCGGCTGGCGCGGCGCTCGATTCGGCCGTGGCAGCGCTCGCTTCCTTGGTGGCATCCTGCGTCGCGGGTTGATCGCGTTTGCAGGCCGACAGACTCGTTGCAATCAGCAAAGGCAAGACAAGTGTGGAGAGGCGCATGGTGGCTGGTCAATGGTTCGGAAAGTTGGCAGGAAAGCCAGAATAGCAGAGTTCCGCCAGCCAAAATCCACGGTCTTGCCGCAATTGCGCGCATTCATCCGGGATGGGTAAGCGCAGTGAATTTGTGTGATTTTTAGTCAGGAAGCACACGCTACACTGCTTCTTTGCACTGTCTATCAAGGACCGCGATGAAGCTTTACTGGATCACCCTGGCGACGGCGCTGTCACTGGCAGAGCCGGTCTGGGCACAGGAACAGGCGCAGCCGGCCGCGACTGAAGCCGAGGCCGACAAGAAGGTCGAGGTCAGCGGCGTCAAGAATCCGGCGCTGCGCCCCTATCGCATCATGACGCGCGGCCTCGACGCCTTCGACCAGCATCACGCCCTGGCGCCGAAGGCCGATCTGCGCTTCGAATTGTGGAACGCCGACGGCACCATCCCGCAGGCTTGCAGCCTGGGCTTGCGCCTGGCGGGTGACAAGTTCAGCCAGTCGCTGCCAGTCGACGGCGAAGCCACCTTCATCCTGCCGCGCAGCCAGGCAGCGCTCGACGACAATGCCGACCTGGTGCTGAACCGCAAGAAGGATCAGATGCAATGGCGTCCGCGCGTGCGCAGCCCGGGCGTGCCGGACAACGCGCGCCGGATGGGCGACATGCGCCTCGAGTGCGAGGTGGCGTGGGCCGTGATGAAGGACCAGATGGCGTTCCTGGTCCGCACCGCAATGGCGGCCGCCGGCGGCATGTGCCGCGCGCCGATGACGGCGCTGTACTACCGCACCGCCAGGCCGCTGGCGTCGGCGACCCTCGTGTCAGGCGAACGCAGCAGGGTGCTCACGCTGGGCACCGACCGCAGCACCTATATTGTGCCGCTGCGCAGCAAGGAATGGGATGACGAGAGCCTGATCGTGTACCGCTACGCCGATGAAACGGCGGCGCCAAAAGAGCAGGGCGCCGCAGCGCCCTGATTGATCCAACTGCCGGCGCAAGGCCGGCGCCGCAACTTAGTGCGTGCTACCACTCGGCGGCATCACCGCCTGCGAGGTGGTCTCGCTGGCGAACAAGTGCGCGCAGTCGACCTTGTCGAACGAATAGTGCTTGCCGCAGAAATCGCAGTTGATGCCCAGTTCGCCCAGCTCGGCGATCGCCGATTCGACTTCTTCCTGGCCCAGCATCTTGAGCATATTGCCGACCTTTTCGCGGTTGCAGCTGCAGTGGAACGACGGCAGCAGCGGCTCGAACACGCGGATCGTTTCTTCCCAGAACAGGCGGTGCATCAGGGTCGAGATGTCGGTCGAGAGCAGTTCTTCGCGCTTGAGGGTCTGGCCCAGCATCGCCGCGCGGTTCCAGGTTTCCAGGTCATCGGCTTCGCTGGCCTGTTTGGTCTGGTCCTCGGCGCCGCTGTGGCGCGGCAGCTTTTGCAGCAGCAGGCCGCGCGCCACGCCGTCGTCGGCCGCCAGCCACAGGCGGGTGTCCATCTGCTCGGAGCGCAGCATGTAGTTCTCGATCACGGTGGCGATGTCCTCGCCGTCGAGCGGCACCACACCCTGGTAAGGCTGCTGGCCGGGCATCTTGTCGTTCGGATCGAGCGTGATCACGAAGCGGCCCTTGCCATTGACGTTGAACAGATCGGCCAGCGTGGCGTCGTCGCCGATCTCGACGTCGGGCGCCAGCTTGGCGGTGGCGCGCATGCGCAGGTCGGCATCGCATTCGACCACCAGCAGGCGCACCGGACCGTCGCCGTGGATCTGCATCACGATCGAGCCGTTGAACTTGAGGTTGGCCGACAGCAGGGCGCCGGCTGCGACCATTTCGCCCAGCACCGAGCGCACCGCTTTCGGGTAGCCGTGGCGGGCCTGGATTTCACGCCAGGTGTCGGAAATCTCGACCAGCTCGCCGCGCACGGCGGCGTTGTCGAAGATGAATTTTTGCAGGGTATCGCTGCGGGTCGTGCTGATGTCAGTCGTCGTCATTCTTTTATCCCATTTTCTTGAGCTGCGTTTTGAATAGCTGGGCGCGCGCGACGTAGCTCGCGGCGCTTGCCTCCATGCGCAATTGGTCTTCTTGTGTCAGTTGGCGCACCACCTTGGCGGGCGAACCCAGGATCAGCGAACCGTCCGGAAATTGTTTGCCTTCGGTGACCAGGGCGCCGGCGCCCACCAGGCAGCCCTTGCCGATACGGGCGCCGTTCAGGATCACGGCCTGGATCCCGATCAGCGAACCGTCGCCCACCGTGCAGCCATGCAGCATGGCCTGGTGGCCGATTGTTACGTTGCTGCCGATCACCAGCGGATAGCCGGGGTCGGTATGCATGACCGTGCCTTCCTGGACATTGCTGCCCGCGCCGACCGTGATCGGTTCATTGTCGCCGCGCAGCGTGGCACCGAACCATACCGATGCACTCGCCGCCAGCGTCACCTTGCCCAGCACGGTGGCCGTGTCGGCGACAAACGCCGACGGATCGATCTCGGGCGCATTCTCGCCCAGCTGGTAAATCGCCATGGTTGTGCTCGCAGGAGGTGGAAATGCCGCTATTTTACCGCTCCTGCCGGCGCGCCCCGGCGGCGTCGGTCGTTCGTACAATCCGATCCGAAGCCGGGCAGATGGGGCCGGGTCCTGCGAAATCAACCGTTCATCTTTATAATCGCCAGCACGACCGTTCTATTCTGGATATTCGATGCTGATCTCCCGTTCCGATTTTCTCGACGTGCGCGGCCTGCGCCTGCACGTGCGCCACTGGGGCGACGAGGCTGCGCCCAAGCTGTTCATGCTGCATGGCTGGATGGACATGTCTGCCTCGTTCCAGTTCATGGTCGATTGCCTGCAGGGGCAGTGGCACGTGATCGCGCCGGACTGGCGCGGCTTCGGCCTGAGCGAACGCTCCGGCGCCGACACCTACTGGTTCCCGGATTACCTGGCTGACCTCGATGCCATCCTCGACGGTTACGCGCCGAACCAGGCCGTCAATCTGCTCGGTCACAGCATGGGCGGCAACATCGCCGGCCTGTATGCGGGCGTGCGGCCGCAGCGGGTCGGCCGCCTGATCAACCTGGAAGGCTTCGGCCTGCCGTCGGCGCCGCCGGCGCAGTATCCGAAGCGCGTCGCCAAGTGGCTCGACGAACTGCGCGAGCCGCCCGCCATGCGCAGCTACGCCAGCCTGGACGAGGTGGCGGCGCGCCTGCGCAAGACCAATCCGCGCCTGTCGTTCGAGCGCGCCGCATTCCTGGCGTCGCACTGGGCCGAGCAGGGCCGTGACGGCAAATGGACGATCCTGGGCGACCCGGCGCACAAGATGACCGGACCGCTGCCGTACCGGGTGGACGAGATCATGGCCGCGTGGGAAGCGATCACGGCGCCGGTGCTGTGGGTCGAGGCTGAACATACCGACATGTGGCGCTGGATGGGGCCGAAAGAAGTCGCGCGTGCCGAGGTCGATCGCCGCATGGCGCACCTGAAGCAGGTGACGGCGCGCATGGTGCCGGCGGCCGGACACATGCTGCACCACGATCAGCCCGAGCTGCTGGCGCAGATGGTGGAAGCGTTCCTGGCCGAGTGAGCGGCAGCGCGCCGTTGTATCCATACCAAACCAGTCATCCTGAGTAGTTGAGAGAATTGCCGCTGAGCAATGGCTGTGCTACAGTCGCCCCGAGCGTGCGCCCAGTCCGGCCGCACCGACGACCGAACAGGATTGACGATGGGTATGACAGAGCGACCGAAGGCCCAACCCCGGGTTGCGCTTGCGCTCGCAGGTGGCCTGCTGCTGGCAGGCTGCGCCATTCCGTATAGCCCGGCCCCGGTGGCGACCAATTTCGCCAGCACCCAGCAAGCCAAGCTGCAGGCGGCCGCGCATTGGGGCGTCATCGCGCGCCACATGGCGACCGAATTGCGTCCGACGCTGCAAAGCGCGCCCAAGCGCTCGCTGTATGTGATGCCGCTGCAGGCGTCGACATTCAGCCGCGGCGTCGCCAGCCACCTCGTCACGGCCCTGGTCAATGACGGTTTCGTGGTGCTCAAGACCCCTGAACCCGGTTCACTGAAGATCGAGCTCGACACGCAAGTAGTGGCGTTCTCGGCCAATCGTCCGCAATACCGTTATGTTGGCCTGCCCAGTGCGCTGGCCAGCGGCGCCTGGGTGCTGACCGGCATCGACCACAGCGCCGAATGGCTGGGCACGGCGGCAATCTACACCTACGATGCCTACCGCTGGTTCACGGCCCAGTTCGCACCGGGCGCAACGCCAAAGACCGAAGCGATTGTCACCCTGTCGGTGGCCGACGAGGCGCGCTACTACGCGCGCACCACGTCCGTGTATTACACCAGCGACGAAGACCGCGCGCTGTACGACGCCGCGCTGCAGCCGTCGAAGACCTTCGCGGTCAAGGACCATTGAGGCGCGTATGTTGACATTCAAGACTTTCAGCGCCGCGCTCGGCCTGTCGCTGTTGTTGGGCGGCTGCGCCACGTTCGGCAACAACGTCGATTACACCGCCGTCGCCGGCAACGATTTCGTTGCCGCCAATTACCGCGCCGCCGATGCGCTGGGCGTGCAGTTGCGCGGCAAGCTCGATGGCGAAAAGCCATTGATCATGGCCACGATCGTGAATATCGACGCCCTCGAGCAAAGTTCGATGCTGGGCCGCGTGGTCTCGGAACAGATCTCGACCCGGCTGGCGCAGGGCGGCTTGCCGATGCTCGAAATGAAGCTGCGCAACAGCGTCTACCTGAAGCGCAACCAGGGCGAACTGATGCTGACGCGCGAGCTGGGCGAAGTGGCCGGCACGCACAAGGCGCAGGCAGTGGTGATCGGTTCGTACGCCGAGACGCGCGACACCATCTTCATCAACATCAAGGTGATCCAGCCGACCACCAACCTGGTGCTGGCGGGCCACGACTATGTGTTGTCGAAGCAGGGCACGATCCGCTCGATGCTGGTGCCGGACTGAGCTGAACTCGGGCGTGCACCGTGGCGCCGCGTTGCCCGGCGACGGCGCCCGGACGACGTAATGCGCGTACAATGGCCAGTCCAGGAACGCCCACCACACCATGCTCAAAGTCGATCTTCACTGCCATTCCAATGTTTCCGACGGCGTGCTTGCACCAGCCGCCGTGGCCGCCTACGCGCGCAAGGATGGGGTCGACGTGTGGGCGCTGACCGACCATGACGAGGTCGGCGGCATCAAGATTGCGCGCGCGGCAGCAAACGAACTCGGCATGCGTTTCGTGGCCGGGGTCGAGATTTCGGTGACCTGGGCCAATGAGACCGTGCACGTGGTCGGCCTGCAGATCGATGAAAACAATGCGCAATTGATCGCCGGCCTGGCGGCGACCCGCGCCGGCCGCGAGGCGCGCGCGCGTGAAATCTCGGCCCAGCTGGCGGCGGCCGGCATTCCCGGCGCCTACCAGGGCGCGCTGCACTATGTCGCCAATCCCGACCTGGTGTCGCGCACCCACTTTGCGCGCTACCTGGTCGAGCTGGGCATCTGCGGCACCACGTCCGAAGTGTTCCGCAAGTACCTCACTGAGGGCAAGCCGGGCTATGTGCCGCATCGCTGGGCCACGCTGTCCGATGCCATGGGCTGGATTCGCGGCGCCGGCGGCATTCCCGTGATCGCGCATCCGGGCCGCTACAAGTTCAGCGCCACCGCCGAAGGCGCGCTGTTCGACGAGTTCCGTCAGCTGGGCGGCAATGCGATCGAAGTCGTCACCGGCAGCCACACGCCGGACCAGTACCAGATCTACGCCGAGACCGCGCGCCGTTATGGCTTCCTGGCCTCGCGCGGCACCGACTTCCATGCGCCGGGCGAGTCGCGGGTCGAGTTTGGCCAGCTGCCGCCGTTGCCGGCGAACGTCACGCCGGTGTGGCACGACTGGTTCTGACAGCAATCCTTCCTTACTGCCCGTAAGCGGGCTCTGCATGGTTCCTCTCCAGCCGGCGCGGCAATACGCCGGCCTGTCTGTTTTTGTCCCTGCGTTTTCGTATAAATGCCGGCGAGCTCTTGAAAACGCAGATTTATACTCCAATTGGAGTATAAGAGGAGTATAAAAGCGGTATGGAGGAGATATGAAAATCGTAGCATCACAGCAAAAGCTTCCCGACAGCGACAAAGTCACGGTCAATGTCGGCCTGGTCGACCTGGCCCAGATGGACTTGCTGGTCGAGGAAGGCTTCTATTCGAATCGTACCGATTTCGTCCGTACCGCGATTCGCAACCTGTTGCAGCAAAACGCCGAGGTGATCCGCCAGACCGTGGTGCGCAAGCGCTACGTGATGGGCATGCACCGCTACTCGCTGCGCGAGCTCGAGCAGGTCGTCGCGCAAGGACAACAACTGGACATCCATGTACTCGGCCTGGCCGTGATCGAAGACGACGTGCCGGCCGAGCTGGCAGCGCGTGCGATCGCATCGGTGCAGGTGCTGGGCGCCTTCGTCGCATCGCCGACAGTGCGCCAGGTGCTGGCCGACCGCATTCACACTTAAGAAAGAAACACATGAAAAACCTGAACAGCTTTATTGCGCAAATGATGGAGTCGGCGCGCCTGGTGCAGGCGCGCGACGTCTCATCCGCCACCGACGTGATCCAGAAGGCGCTGGCCCAGGCCGGCCTGGCGCCGCAGCCGGCCACCACCGCCGACGACGATCTCGAGGACGACAAGGCCGCCTTCATCGACCTCAATCCGGCGCCGCAGTGGCGCAGCGGCGCCAAAGCCCGCCCGCAACCGAAGGCAGGTGCGCGTCCGGCGCGGCCTGGGTTCGGCCAGACCAAGGCGCCGGTGCAGGACGATCTGCCCGGCCAGTTCATCGCCGGCAGTTTTACTTGCCAGGCCGGTACCCGCCGCTACAAGCTGTACATTCCGTCGACGCCGAGCGCAACGGCGCGGCCACTGGTCGTGATGCTGCACGGCTGCACGCAAGGCTCGGACGATTTCGCCGTCGGCACCGGCATGAACGCCATGGCCGAGCAGCACAATTGCCTGGTGCTGTATCCCGAGCAGGACGCCACGGCCAACCGCAATCGCTGCTGGAACTGGTTCGAAGCCGGCCACCAGGTGCGCGGCGCCGGCGAGCCCGAATTGCTGGCGGCGATGACGCGCCAGGTCGCGGCCGAGCAGGGCGCCGATACGGCGCGCATCTTTACTGCCGGCTTGTCGGCCGGTGGCGCCATGGCGGCGATCCTGGGCGCCGAGTATCCCGAACTGTATGCGGCGGTGGGCGTTCACTCCGGCCTGGCGGCAGGCGCGGCGCGCGACTTGATGTCGGGCCTGAATGCAATGAAGAAGCCGGGATCGGCGCGCACGCTGCGCGAAGGCGTGCCGATCATCGTGTTCCATGGCGACGGCGACCATCTGGTGCATGCCGATAATGGCGACGCGGTGCTGCAGCAGTTTGTCGCTGTGCACGCGAAAGCGCAGACCACGCCACTGCATGTGCAGCGCGATTCGCATGACAAGGCCAAGCGCCGCAGCACCCAGACCACTTGGCGCAACAAGGACGGCAGGGCAGTGGCCGAGCACTGGGCGGTGCACGGCGCCGGCCACGCCTGGAGCGGCGGCAACGCGCGCGGCTCGCACACCGATCCGAGCGGCCCGTCGGCATCCGGCGAGATGATGCGATTCTTCCTCGCGCAAGCGCGGTGAGTACTTGAATTTCGGGCAGCTCAGCCCTATCTTGGCGTCCTGTTAATATTTTTCGGGAGAGCTCCGCCATGAAGCGCATTGTCCTGTTCCTGGCCACCAACCTCGCGGTGGTTCTGGTGCTGTCGCTGGTGATGAACCTGCTCGGCCTGGGGCGCGTGGTGTCGGCGGAAGGAATCAATCTTCCTGCGCTGGCCGTGTTCTCGCTGGTGGTCGGCTTCGCCGGCTCGTTCATTTCGCTGTTGCTGAGCAAACCGATGGCCAAATGGTCGACCGGCGCGCGCGTCATCGAGCAGCCGGGCAATGCGACCGAGCGCTGGCTGGTGGATACCGTACGCCGCCTGTCAGAGCGGGCCGGCATCGGCATGCCCGACGTGGCCGTGTACGATGGCGAGCCGAACGCGTTCGCCACCGGCGCCTTCAAGAATTCGGCGCTGGTCGCCGTCTCCACCGGCCTGTTGCAAAGCATGAACCAGGACGAAGTCGAAGCCGTGCTCGGCCATGAAGTCGCGCACATCGCCAACGGCGACATGGTGACCCTGACCCTGATCCAGGGCGTGGTCAATACCTTCGGCGTGTTTTTGGCGCGCGTGGTCGGCTTCTTTGTCGACAAGCTCTTGTTTCGCAAGGAAGACAGCGCGCCCGGCATCGGCTACTACGCCACCGTGTTCGTCTGCGAGATCCTGTTCGGCCTGCTTGCTTCGATCATCGTCGCCTGGTTCTCGCGCCAACGTGAATTCCGCGCCGACGCCGGCGCTGCTAAACTGATGGGTTCGCCCGTGCCGATGCGGCATGCGCTGGCGCGCCTCGGCGGCTTTGCGCCGGGCGCGCTTCCCAAGTCGATGTCGGCATCCGGCATCTCGGGCAGTGGCGGCGGCTGGGGCGCCCTGTTCTCGACCCACCCGCCGATGGAGCAGCGCATCGCCGCACTGCAAGCCATTCGCTGAAAGGAAACCAACAAGATGGGCCAATTTTTTCAAATTCACCCCGATAATCCGCAACCGCGCCTGATCAAGCAGGCGGCGCAGATCGTCGGCAGTGGCGGCATCGTCGCGCTGCCGACCGACTCGGCCTACGCACTGGTCTGCCGCCTGGACGACAAGGCCGCGGTCGAAAAGCTGCGCCGCATCCGCGGCGTCGACGACAAGCACCACCTGACCTTGCTCGTGCGCGACCTGTCCGAGGTGGCGCAGTACGCGCGCGTCGACAACACCCAATACCGCCTGCTGAAGGCGACCATGCCGGGCCCGTACACGGTGATCCTGGAAGCCACGCGCGAACTGCCGCGCCGGCTGTCGCACCCGTCGCGCAAGACCATCGGCCTGCGCGTGCCAGAAAACAAGATCACGCTGGCGCTGCTCGAAGAACTGGGCGAGCCATTGATCGGCACCACCCTGCAGCTGCCGGGCGACGATCATATGCTGTCCGACCCGGACGAAGTGCGCGAGCGCCTCGAGAAGCAGATCGAACTGATCATCGACGGTGGCGCCGGCATGCTCGAAGCGACCACGATCATCGACCTGACCGGGCCCGAACCGGAACTGGTGCGCGAGGGCCGGGGCGACCCGGCTGCTTTCGGCCTGTAAGCGTTGCGCATGTAAAACGTCATTCGCGCATGCGCGCACTGGCGACCGGATAGCTATTCTCGACATATACATCCGCGCTGTCATGCAGGTGACGGCGCGGCTGCTGCCACCTGCCACTTAAGTCTTCCTTAGCCCGGCCATTCCCCCGGTCAGCGGCCTGTCTTGCTCTGATAGAATCCCCGCCATGGATGAAACAATACGCACCATCGCCGTTTACGCGTTGCCTGTTCTTTTTGCGATTACCCTGCACGAAGCCGCTCACGCCTACGCCGCTAAATTTTTCGGCGACAACACCGCCTATGCCCAGGGCCGCATGAGCCTGAATCCGCTGGTCCACATCGATATCTGGGGCACGATCGTGATTCCCGTGGTGTTGTTCCTGACCACTGGTTTCGTCTTCGGCTACGCGAAGCCGGTGCCGGTCGAATTCGGCCGCCTGCGCAAACCGAAGCGCGACATGGCCTGGGTGGCGCTGGCCGGCCCCGGGGCAAACTTCATCATGGCGGTGATGTGGCTGGTGTTCGGCGCCTTGATGATCTTCCTCGGCGTGGGTGAAGAATTTCCGCGCAGGGTGGCCGAGGCCGGCATCGTCACCAACCTCTTGATCATGGCCTTCAACCTGCTGCCGATCCCGCCGCTCGACGGTGGCCGGGTGCTCACCAGCATGCTGCCCAACGCGCTGGCGTTCAAGTTCGCGCGCATCGAGCCCTACGGTTTCTTCATCGTGCTGGGGCTGGTGTTCCTGAAGGTGATCGGCTACTGGGTTATTCCCGTGATGGCCGTTGGCGAAACGCTGGTGCGCCTGGCTGCCTGGCCGTTCACGTTCTTCCTGCTGTGAGCGCCCGATGAGTCTTGATGCCCGTCACCTGAACATGCAGAACTTGGCGCCGTCGCCATGGGTCGAACGTTTCATGGCGCTGGCCCGGCCCGGCCAGGCGCTCGATCTGGCGTGCGGCAGCGGTCGCCACACGCGCTTGCTCGTGGCGCATGGCCACACAGTCGTCGCCCTCGACCGCAGCCCTGAGGCCCTGGCAAAGGCCAGCGGCCCTGGGGTTGACACGCTCGAATACGATCTCGAAGCCGACGGCGCGCCGTGGCCGTTCGAGGCCGCGCGTTTCAGCGTCATCGTCGTCACCAATTATTTGCACCGCCCGCTGTTCGCGCACCTGGCGCGCAGCCTGCGGCCGGACGGCATCCTGATCTACGAAACCTTCGCCCAGGGTAATGGGGTGTATGGCAAGCCGTCGAATCCGGATTTTTTGCTGGCCCCGGGCGAGCTGCTCTCTCTGGCGTCCGCTGGCGGGCTGCAGGTATTCGCTTACGAGGACGGTCACATCGAGCGCCCGCATCCGGCCCAGGTACAGCGCCTGTGCGCGGCCGGCGGCGCCTTCGCCAAAACCGAGGCCCGGCTCGACCATATTGTGGTCAGGAATGAACCATAGGTGCGGTCGATCCGCTACAATCAGACTTTTATTGAATTGCACGGTCCAAAGATATGATTAAGGGCAGTATTGTTGCACTCGTTACGCCGATGTTCGAAGACGGCAGCGTCGACCGCGATTGCCTGCGCAAGCTGATCGACTGGCACATCGCCGAAGGCACCGATGCGATCGTCATCGTCGGCACCACCGGCGAATCGGCCACCGTGTCGCCTGAAGAGCATGGCGAACTGATCAAGCTGGCAGTCGACCATGTCGCCGGCCGCATCCCGGTCATCGCCGGCACCGGCGGCAATTCGACCGCCGAAGCCATTGCGCTGACCCGCCACGCCAAACAGGTCGGCGCCGATGCGTCGCTGCAGGTGGTTCCGTACTACAACCGTCCGACCCAGGAAGGCATGTACCGCCACTTCCGCGCCATCGCCGAAGCGGTCGACCTGCCGATCATCCTGTACAACGTGCCGGGCCGCACCGTGGCCGATATGGCCAACGAGACCGTCGCGCGCCTGGCGCCGATCGACAACATCGTCGGCATCAAGGACGCCACCGGCAATATCGGTCGCGGCATCGAGCTGCTCAAGATGGTCGACAAATCGTTCGCCGTGTACTCGGGCGACGACCCGACCGCGATGACCCTGATGTTCTGTGGCGGCGCCGGCAATATCTCGGTCACCGCCAACGTCGCCCCGCGCGCCATGCACGAGCTGTGCGCGGCCGCCATGGCCGGCGACATCGCGCGCGCGCTCGAGATCAACAACCGCGTGCTCGGCCTGCACGCCAAGCTGTTCATCGAACCGAACCCGGTGCCGGTGAAATGGGCGCTGGCTGAAATGGGCAAGATCCCGGCCGGCCTGCGCCTGCCGCTGGCGCCGCTGTCGGCTGCCTTCCACGAGACCGTGCGCGCCGCCCTGGTGGAAGCCGGCGTCCATACTCCATCCTGAACCCGCAAGGGTTCGGGCTCCTGACCTGACATCGAACGACATGACTATTCGCAAGAACAAGACCCTGGTAACTGCTCCCGCTCCTGCCATTGCACGCGTGTTGACGCTCAGCGCAATCGCACTCAGCCTGGCGGCCTGCACCACCGTGTTCGAATCGAACAAGGTGGACTACAAGGGCGCCAAGAAAGCCGCGCCGCTGGATGTGCCGCCTGACCTGACCCAGCTGCAACGCGACAACCGCTACGCCATCCCTGACGGCCGTGGCGTCGCCACCGCGTCGAGCTTCCAGCAAGGCCAGGCTGCCGCTGCCGGCGCCGGCCCGATGGCAGGCCCGGTCTCGAGCCAGGCCATCGGTCCGATCTCGACCGACGCCGTGCGTGTCGAGCGCAACGGCGACCAGCGCTGGCTGGTGGTCAAGCAGACCCCGGAGCAACTCTGGCCACAACTGCGCACGTTCTGGGAAGAGCAGGGCTTTGCCATCGAAACCGAATCGGCCACCACCGGCACCATGGAAACCACCTGGGTCGAGAACCGTTCGAAGATCCCGCAAGACTTCCTGCGCAACGTGATCGGCAGGGTGTTCGACAAAGCCTACTCGACCGGCGAGCGCGACAAGTTCCGCACCCGCCTCGAACGCCTGCCGGACGGCTCGACCGAAGTCTGGGTGAGCCACCGCGGCGCCGAAGAAGTGCAGGTTGGTTCCACCAACACCGAATCGTTCACCTGGAGAATGCGTCCGAACGACCCGGGTCTGGAATCGCAGTTCCTGGGCCGCATGGTCGCAATGCTGACCGGCACCAAGGATGTGCCGGCCGCGCAGGCCACGGTCGCCAACGCGCCGCTGGCGCCGCAGCATGCCAAGCTGGTCGGCGACAAGGTCGAACTCGACGAAGGCTACGACCGCGCCTGGCGCCGTGTCGGCCTGGCGCTCGACCGCGTCGGCTTCACCGTGGAAGACCGCGACCGCGTGCAGGGCATCTATTTCGTGCGCTACGTCGACCCGGAAAGCGCGAACAAGGAGGGCTTCTTCAAGCGCCTGTTCACGTTCGGCAAGTCGGAAGACGACGCCAAGGAAGCGCAGCGCTACCGTGTGCTGGTCAAGGCCGCGCAAGGCGCCAACGTCAGCGAAGTGACGGTGCAGACCAATGACGGCAAGCCCGACGCGTCGGCCACGGCCGGCAAGATCCTGCAGCTGCTCAATGACGAGCTGAAGTAATCCGAGGATTTCTCGGTGCCAGACAAAAACCGGCCAGCAGGCCGGTTTTTTTATGCTTGTTCGGTTTGCTCGCTATCGCTGTGCGTCAGGCAAGATGCATGGTAAATGCAGGGGCGAAAAAAAACCGGCCCGAAGGCCGGTCTTTCAAATCAGAGAAACTCTGATTACTTGGTTTCAGCAGCGGCCGAAGCAGCTTCCGAAGCGGCAGCCGAAGCAGCAGCAGCTGCGTCGGTTGCGGTGTTGGCAGCAGCAGCAGCGTCAGCAGCAGCAGCGTCAGCAGCAGCTGGAGCGGTTGCGTCAGCAGCAGGAGCCATGGTGGTGTCGGTGGTGGTCACAGCAGCCGGGGTTTCGGTGGTTGCTGGAACAACGGTGGTTTCTTCTTTCTTAGCGCAAGCAGCCAGGGTAACAGCCATCAGGCCAGCGATCAGCAGGGTTTTTTTCATGATATTTTCCTTAGTATGTACAAATCATAAGACTTGTTGCGAATAATAATTACCGGTAATTATTTCTCAGAGGAATTCTCGTGCTTGAACAAATAGCAAGAATGCCATGAGGGCAACGGAACCTTCCTTGGCTGATATTATAGTCAATTTTACTAATTCGCAATAGCGCACACATGCTGTGGTGAAATATTTTTCCTGTTAAATAGGCTTCATATTGTTACAAGATGCAACTGGACAGTAAATTAATGTCGCACTGCACCTAACGTGTGGATTATGAACGCCTTTTTGCCTCTTACAGGCCGCTGATCGTGGGCTGTAATGTTGCTCTGGACTCTAGCCATATTGCATCAAACCGATGCTGTGGCAGTTCTGTCTCGGCAACTTCACCGAAGCTCGCTGTGCCGCGCGCATGGTCGCTGTGAAAGCGCCGCACCAGGTTGCGCCCGTCGCCGATGCAGAACGAATCGGTGAGATGACGCAGTCCAGCCGGGGTCTGCCGGCATTCACACAGGTGGCTGTAGTCGCGCAGAAGGCGCCTAAAGCGGGGGTAGTGGCGTTCGATGTGCGCCGGATTGTGCAGCGCCAGGCGCAGGCGGCCACCGCGCGCCATGAAAGCGCGCAGCAGCGTGTCGACGTCAAGCGCGCCGAGCGGGTAAGGCGCGAAGTCAGGGTCGAACAGGTCGAGCGTGCGCTGCGCCGCGCCGATGCAGGCGCTGAACTGGTTTTCCAGTTCGCGCCAGGTATCGAAGCGGACGCTGCGCGGCTCGGTCATGGCGGCTTCGCTCAGCCCAGTTCGAGCCAGCCGTCCTGGTACCAGGTGTACAGTGCTTCGAGCACGTCGTCGGTGGCCTTGTCGATCAGGGCGCCGTCGAGACGGCGTTGATTGGCCAGCGCATCGAGCACGACCTTGTCGGCGCGGCCGACGGCGAACGATTCACCATTGATGAACACGTGCTTGCCGCGGTACAGCATCAGGCTCTTGCTGGACAGTTTCAGGCCGCGCTTGGCGGCTGTTTCCATGAAGCGGCCCATGGTGAGCGGCTGTTCGACCGGCGTGAAGAACACATTGTGTTTCGGCTCGGACAGGTGCTCGCCCACGAACACCGTCACGTCTTCCTCGTCCCAGCGCACCTTGTTCAACTCTTCGGTGATGGTCGAGAGCATGTCTTTCGGGATCTCGGCCGGATTCTTGGCCAGCGCAAGGTCCGGATCGGCATAGCGGCCCGGCAGGTCGATCGAGTCGGCCATGAACTGCAGGAACGATTCGCCCAGTTCCTGGAACGACGGCGAGCGGAAACCGATCGAATACGTCATGCATTCGCCTTCGGCGACGCCGTCGTGGGCGTAGTGCGGCGGCAGATACAGCATGTCGCCCGGCTCGAGCACGAACTCTTCTTCAGGCTCGAAGTTGGCCAGGATTTTCAGCGGCAGACCTTCGACCAGGGCCAGGTCTTGCTGCGAACCGATCTTCCAGCGCCGCTTGCCGTGCGCCTGCAGCAGGAACACGTCGTAGGAATCGTAGTGCGGACCGACGCCGGCGCCATCGGTGGCGAAGCTGACCATCAGGTCATCCAGGCGCGCATCGGGCACGAAGCGGAACTGACGCAGCAGCGCATCGGCGCGCTCGTCGTGCAGGTTGACGCCCTGCACCAGCATGGTCCAGTTCGGCTCAGTGCGCGCTGGCAATTCGGTCAGTGGACCGTTGTCCATATGCCATTCGCCCTCGCGCTGGGTGACCAGGCGCGACTCGACATGGTTCAGTTGCGCCAGTTCGGCCAGCTGCTCGAACGAGAGCAGCGGCTTAAATCCCGGAATGGCTCCACGGATCAGCAAAGGTTTTTTGTGCCAGTAATCGCGCAGAAACTGAGCAGGGGTAATATCACCGAGAAGCTGTAATTTTTTCATGCGACATTATAGCGGGCGTGAATCGGGGCATGTCGGCAACGGGGTTATAATTCCGACCTTACTACGAAAGGATAAGCGATGAAGATTGCGAAAGATACGGTCGTCACGGTCAACTACAAACTGTCTGACGCGCAGAACAACCTCATCGAGGAAGGTTCGCAGCCGATGGTGTACCTGCACGGCGGCTACGAAAACACCCTGCCAAAGATCGAAGAAGAGCTCGACGGCAAGGAAGCCGGCTATGCGTCGACGATCCAGATCGAACCGGAAGACGGTTTCGGCGACTACGAGCCAGAACTGGTGAAAGTCGAAGAGCGTTCGCGCCTGCCAGAGCCGATCGAAGTCGGCATGCAATTCGAAGGCGTGGCCGACGGCGGCGACGACCAGCCGGTGATCTTCACCGTCACCGAAATCGCTGAAGACAAAGTGGTCCTGGACGGCAATCACCCGCTGGCCGGCATGGCGCTGCGCTTCGAGCTGTCGGTGATCGACGTGCGCGCGGCAACCGCCGAAGAAATCCAGCACGGCCACGTGCATGGCGCGGGCGGTCACCATCACGAGATGGACGACAGCGACGAAGGCGATCACTTCCGTAGCCAGCCGCTGCAGTAATTGTTTTCGCTATAAGCCTGGCGCCCCCATCCCCCCGATTGCGGGGGGCGGGGTGCAGCTCGGTTCGCGCAACACGAACAATCATCGACGCCAGGCAGCGCAAAAACGCGCACCTACTGCTTCGCATCCCCCACCGCAAACTGCGCTTGCTCGCCCACCGTCACATCGACTTCGACCGCTTTCGACCCGACTGAAAGCTGCCCGATATTGCCCTTCCATTCGATTGCCGGCCGTTTGCCTTCGACCTTGCCGCTATCGATCAACAGCACCTTGCCATCGAACTTGACCGCGCGCGCCTGTACCTGCTGGCGAATCGCTTCGAAGCCATCCCGGGTCTCGGGTTCGCGCCGCAGCAGGCCGCGCAATCCAGCCGGATTGCCCAGGTAAAGCGGGCGCACCGCGCCTTCCGAAAACAGCACCACCGCTTCGGCCTTGTCGCTGCGCGCGATCGCGAACAGGCGATTGAGCCAGAAGCGGTTCGCCACCGCGCGGTCTTCGTATTCGCTGTTGCGTCCCGCTGCCGGCAAGTAGTGATTGTTGCCGGCCGGGAGGTTGATGGTGGCGTACAGCACCTTGCCGACCTTCCAGTGCGCATTTTCGGCGTAGGTGCGAAAACGCGGGCTGGCCGACAGCCGCGTGAGCGCGATCTTCTCGCGCCCGAGCGACTCCGGTTCGCCATACAGCATCTCGCGCAGGCGGTTCAGGCGCTCGATCGCATTGGTGCGATTGAGCGAATTGCGGCATCCGGTCCAGTCGCTGCCGGCCAGCGACACAATCACCGGACGCCTGGCGCGCTCGATCATGTCGCGCCGCTTCTGGTACAGCCGGTCGCCGCAGCTCTCTTTCTCGCCCTTGATGCCATTCAGGACCACGAAGGCCAGCGACTTCTCGGACGAATCGGCCAGCACTTCCTTCAGCCGCACCTCGCCGTCGTCGGTGACGCCATAGCCGATTACCGCGAACCGGTGCACGTCGGCGTCCTTCTTGTCCCTGGCCGCGGCAAGCGGCGACAGGGCGAAAAGCACGGCGAGCGCGCCGGCCAGCAACAAGGGCAGGCGTCGCACCAGCATCAGGCGGCCAGCCGCTTGAGCTGATAGAGCTGTTCGAGCGCTTCGCGCGGCGTGAGCGCGTCCGGGTCGATGGCGTCGAGTGCATCGCGCAGGCCGTCGTCCTGTGGCGCCGCCAACGCGGGCGCGGCGTGCTCGACCTCGACATCGGCACCAGCGCCCGGCGCGGCGAACAGGTCGAGCTGCGGCGTCGCATCGAGCGCCTGCGCCTCGAGCCGCGCCAGGTGCTTGCGCGCGGCCTTGATCACCTGCGGCGGCACGCCGGCCAGTTGCGCCACCTGCAAGCCATAGCTTTGCGACGCCGGGCCGTCCTGCACCGCGTGCAGGAACACGATGCTGTCCTTGTGCTCGACCGCCGACAGGTGCACGTTGGACGCGCTCGGGTACGACTCGGGCAACTGGGTCAACTCGAAATAGTGGGTCGCGAAGAGCGTGAAGCTGCGGCTCGATTCGATCAGGTGGCGCGCGATCGCCCACGCCAGCGCCAGGCCGTCGAAGGTCGAGGTGCCGCGTCCCACTTCATCCATCAGCACCAGCGAATGCTCGGTGGCGCCGTTCAGGATCGCGGCCGATTCGGTCATCTCCACCATGAAGGTCGAGCGGCCGTTGGCCAGATCGTCGCTGGCGCCGATGCGGGTGAAGATGCGGTCGATCGGGCCGATGCTGGCGCTTTGCGCAGGCACGTAGCTGCCGATATAGGCCAGCAGCGTGATCAAGGCCACCTGGCGCATGAAGGTCGACTTGCCGCCCATGTTCGGGCCGGTGATGAGCAGCAGGCGGCGTTCGTTCGACAACTGGCAGTCGTTGGCGATGAAGCGTTCGATCTGGTTTTCGACCACCGGATGGCGGCCTTCGACGATGTTCAGGCAAGGCGCCTCTACCAGTTGCGGCGCGCACCAGTTGTTGCGCAGCGCGTGGCTGGCCAGGGCAACCAGTGTATCGATTTGCGCCAGCGCGCGCGCGATGGTCTGCAGGCAGCCGATGTGCGGCGCCAGGTCGGCCAGCAGGGCGTCGTACAGCATCTTCTCGCGCGCCAGCGCGCGGTCTTGCGCCGACAGCGCCTTGTCTTCGAAGGCTTTCAGTTCGGGCGTGATGTAGCGCTCGCAGTTCTTCAGCGTCTGGCGGCGGCGGTAGTCGTCCGGCACCTTGTCGGTCTGGCCGTTGGTGACTTCGATGTAGAAGCCATGCACCTTGTTGTACTCGACGCGCAGGTTGGCAATGCCGGTGCGGGCGCGCTCGCGCGTCTCGAGTTCGACCAGGAACTGGCCAGCGTTCTCGGACAGCGCGCGCAGCTCGTCGAGTTCGGCGTCGAAGCCGCGCGCGAACACGCCGCCGTCGCGCACCATCGTCGCCGGTTCTTCGGCCACGGCGCGCACCAGCAGATCGAGACACTCGCCCGGCGTGGCCAGATCGTCGTGGATCTCGCGCAGCAGGCCGGTGTCGCCCGGGATGAAGCAGCGCGCCACCTGTTCGCGCACCACGGGCAAGGCTTGGATGCCATCGCGCAGCGCGGCCAGGTCGCGCGGACGCGCCGACAGCAGCGCGATGCGCGTGGTGATGCGCTCGATGTCCGGCACCGATGCCAGCGTCGACGACAGCGGGGCGCAGGCATCCTGCTGCAGCAGCGCTTCGATCGACTGGTGGCGGCCGCGCGCGACCGCCTGATCGCGGCGCGCATGGTGCAGCCAGTGGCGCAGCAGGCGCGAACCCATCGCGGTGCGGCAGCCGTCCAGCAATGAAAACAGCGTGGGCGACTCCTGGCCGCGGATGGTTTCGGTCAGTTCCAGGTTGCGGCGGGTGGCGGCGTCGAGGCCGATGTATTCGTTCTCGTTCTCGCACGCCAGGCCGCGCACGTGCTGCAGGCCGCGGCCCTGGGTCGCCTGTGCATACCTGAGCAGCGCGCCGGCCGCGCCGAACGCGGCGCCCAGGCCATCGGCGCCGAAGCCGGTGAGGGTGGCGACGTTGAGTTGCTCGAGCAGGGCGCCGTGGCCCTTGACCACGTCGAAGTGCCACTCGGGCACGCGCTGGGTGTGCACGTGCGACGCTTCGCTGTTGAACATGTCGGCGCAGTCGGCGCGCAGGATCTCGGCCGGCGCGATGCGTTCGAGTTCATGCGCCAGGCGCTGCTCGACCGCGCGTGCGTCGCCCGAGAATTCCATCAGGCGCAGGTTGCCGCTGGCAAGCGACAGCCAGGCCAGGCCGGCGGTGACGGTCTTGCGCTGATTGAGCAGGCACAGCGCCAGCAGCGGACGCTCGGCTTTTTCGGGCAGCAGGTCGGAATCGGTGAGGGTACCTGGCGTGACCACGCGCATCACCTTGCGCTCGACCGGGCCTTTGGACAGGGCCGGGTCGCCGATCTGTTCGCAGATCGCGCACGACTCGCCCAATTTGACCAGCTTGGCCAGGTAGCCGTCGAGCGAGTGGAACGGCACGCCGGCCATCTTGATCGGCTCGCCCTCTGACTTGCCGCGCGCGGTCAGCGTGATGCCAAGCACGCGCGAGGCTTTCTCGGCATCGTCGAAAAAGAGCTCGTAGAAGTCGCCCATGCGGTAGAACACCAGCATGGTGGGGTAGTCGGCCTTGATGCGCAGGTACTGCTGCATCATCGGCGTGTGCTTGTCAGCCGCGCTGCTCTTTGCCGCGGCGGCGTTGATTTCGGTGGGAACGGTGGTCATGTGTCTTGATTCGGTACGGCAGAGCAGGTGCAAAGCCAGGGACTTGTCATTTTACCCCGATTGATGGGGTGGGACGATGCCACAAGTACATGCTTGTGCGGTGTTGCTGGTCACCGTGGGGGCCCTGGGCGGACACGGCGCCGGGCCGATGGACAACGGGCGCTCGATGTCGAATCCGAGCGCCCGTCAGGAAAGACCACGGCTGCGTGGCCGCGTCAAGCCATGTTTACCAGCCCAGGTCCTTCAGCAGCGGCAGCGTCAGGTCCTTTGGTGGCGTCACGCTCAGGGTCAGGTCGTCGCTGATGTTCGGTTCCATCAGCAGGTTCGGCGAGGCCGAGACGTCCCAGTGCGATACCGACGAGCCGCCGATCAGCGGATTCGGCGTGTACAGCAGCGGCCGGCCGGCCAGGTCGGCCCCGGCCTTGCGGCCTGGATCGACCGCGAGCGAGGCGGTGACGGCGCCGGGCTGGGTGCGCGAGCCGAACGGCTTGGCTGCGGCGACCGCGGCCTTGAGCAGTTCGCCGTCCGACTGCAGGATGCCGACCGAAGGGATGGTGATGGTTGGATCGGCGCCGCCCGGCGCGAACGTGCCGGCCACATTATTGGCCAGCAGGACGCCGACCGCGCCGGCGTTCTGCGCGTTCTTGACCTTTTCGGCGAAGGTGCAGCCGCCGCGGCTGATGATCGGCACTTTACCGCGCACGGCAGCCGTGTTGGCGGCGTCGAACGGCGAGCATCCGGGGCCCAGTTCGCCGGCCTGGGCGGTGATGGTGGCCAGCACGCCCAGCTTGCCGCTGCGTGGCACGGGTGGGCCAAAGCTCGACGCGCTATAGGGCGCGGTCGGCACCGCGCCTGCCGGGCTGGTCGACTTGACGACCGGCAGCGCCGCCAGCGTGATCGCCGCGCCTTCAACCGCATTGCGACCGGTCCAGGCCAGTTGCAGCGGATTGATCGCGGACTGGCGGCGTTCGGTCGGTGTCATCACGAGCCAGCTCTTGTTCGCCGTGTTGTCGTACATGAAGCCTTCCCAGATGCTTGGCAGGCCGGTCTGCGAATAGGCGGTGCCGGCGGCATTCAGGCGCAAGCCGGTCGAGGTCTGGACGCTGAGCACCGAGAAACCCAGGCCGTGGCCCAGTTCGTGCAGCAGGGTGGCGGCGAAGTTCACCGCATCACCGGCATTGCCGTCCAGGCCCAGGTAGAAGCCGCTTCCGGCCAGGCAGTTCGGCTGGCCCAGGTTGATGTTGAACTGGGTCTTGATGTCGACGTTGCCGTAACCGGTGCCGTCGTCCGGCTGGCCGGCGCTCAGGTTTTCTCCGGCCAGCTTGTTGGCCAGCGCTTGCGGGTACCAGGTGCCCGGCTTGCCGTTCTTGAAGTCGTGCCAGGCATTCCAGGATGCGGCGCTGCCCAACGTGGCCGAGTTGGCGGTGCAATTCAAGGGCTCCCAGCCGGCCGAGACGACGATCTCGACGTTGCTTTCCAGGTTCTTTTCCCAGATGTCGGCGACGTAGCGGTACACGTTCATGCGCTGCTGGCCCAGCGTTGTGCCGGTGTTGCCGCCGACCGGCGTCGCCGGGGTCGGATCGTTGAAGCCGAAGCCGGCCGGGTCGCGGTTCTGGATCGTGATGGTGGCCGCCTCGGCGGCAAGGCAGGTCAGGGCGCAGGCGGCGGCAACCAGGGAGCGTGCGGTACGCGAGAATTGTTGGGTGCGCATGGTTACTCCGTTTCAACCTGGTTGGTGTGGACGTGGCCGGTGGTAACAGCGGACTGGGCCGCGCCGTGCGAATCGAAGCACTGGGTTTCGATACTGCCGTCCGGCTTGCGCACCGCGACCGACGAGCTGATGAACTCATCGGTCAGGCGCACGCCGCGCGCGCCGCTGGCGTGGAATTTTTGCTGCGGCGCCTTGGGGGCGACGCGCGGGCTGCGCAGCGTGCTGGCGGCTTGCGCCTGCAGCGCCGCTTGTTCGGCGGCGGTGGCATGGCGCAGCTTGCCGGTATCCGGATCGCGTACCACGGTCAGTGATTCGGTCGCCTGGACCGGCGCTTCCTGCGCCATGGCGGACTGGCCGGCAAGGCCGAGCAGGATCAGGGTAAGGCCGGCGCTGAGACCAGCGGCGCGCAGCAGGCGCTGGCCGGATGGGTGTTTCTGGTTCATGACGATCTCCTGGGAAGGATGGGTGCGAAACGCCTTGGTGGCGGCACTTGTGCTTGCGAAACCCGGGCCGGTTTCAAGCGCGGCGGCGGCGGCGCGCCGCTGCCAGGCCGAAGGCGCCGGCGGCCAGCACCAGCATGGTGGATGGCTCCGGGACTTCATTGATGACCAGGCTGTCCACGCCCACGTAGTTGGCGAAATCGTAGGAGCCGCTGTATTGCAGCGCGAAGCGCGCCGTGCCTTCGCTCTTGCCGATCTGGGCCACGTAGCGCGTCCAGCCGCCGGTCGGCGCGGTGAAGACCGGTTCCAGCACGAACGACGAAAGCGCGGTGCTGCCGTTGCTGAAGCCGAACGCGATCTGGTCGCTGAAGCCGTCGGTCTCGACCGCGCGCAGCCAGAACGAGACGGTAGCGCCGAACACGGTCGAGAATTCAGGCGTGATCAGCCAGTTATTGATGACGCCGCCTATGCCGGCGCTGTTGTAGTTGGCAGCGACGTAGCTTTCCGGCGCGCCTTGCTGGGCCGGGAATTGCGATTGGTCGCCCTGGAACCAGCCCGTGGTCGTGCCGACAGGCGTACTGGCGTTGTTCAGGACCCAGCCCTTGCTTGCCAGGCTGCTTACGTTATCGAAACCTTCATTGACCAGAACACCAGCTTGCGCCGTTCCCACAGCGCTGCAGATGGCGAGTGCGACAAGTGCTTTTTTCATTGATGCTTCCCTTCGTAGTTTGGACAAGGGATGGCGCCGCAAGGAAGCCAGCAGTAGCGATCCCGTCGATTGTGGACGCACCGGTGTTCGCCCACAATCTGCCTTAATGCATTTATCGTGCCCACGAAGATAGGTGGTTGATTTCGAAAGCAAATATTTACATCGTGAAAAATTTTTTAGAGAATATGTAAATATATTCGACAATTTAAGGACAAATTGTTACATTTGCACTGCATCGGTGCAAAAATGACAATTCTTTATTGCCTCATGCTAATTTTTGCGTGGAATACGCACGTATTTGCGCCAATTACCAGGCAAGTTGACACGAAATGCGCACTGGGTGCAAACCCGATGTGTAGCGAATCGGGAGCCAGGCAGCCCTGCCACGGCAGTCGGTAGCACCTCGATTGCAGGAGCGTCAGCTGGAAAGTGCTGGATGCCTGTCTATCGCGCCTTCAATGGCTATCCGGTCATTACATGACACGACGAACGTCGCGTCATTCAGAGCTCTGATAAGCGTTACCTCGGCCCCCAGCGGGACAGGCGCTTTGAAACGGCTGTCGAGCGTGAAAACGCGGCGACCTTGTACTTGCTCCAGGAATGCGCACGCCTGCGCCACCGAATGCATGCCATGGATGATCGGCTCGCGCATGCCCATCAGCTTGGCCGTCCATGGCCACAGATGAATCGGATTCCAGTCGCCGGACAACGCGGCATACGCCCGGCCGGCATTCGACGCCAGCCGCCAACTGCCCACCTGCGCACCGGCAGGCATCACGGGCGCAGCCGTCTCGCGGCGCTTGCCCGGGCTGCCACGCTTGACCAGATAAGTGCTGTCACACGCAAACGCCAGCCGCTCGCCAACGTAAGCGCGCGTTTCGAGAACACACGACACGGCACCATTCGGCGCAGGGGCGGGCAGGGATACGCTTGTCGTCAGTGTGAATGCAGCGTCCGGATCAATCTCGCCATGCATCTCGAGCCGATTCTCGACATGGATCAGCCCCGGTATGCGAAACGGAATCGGCTGATCGAGCAGCGTCGCCAACTGCGCACGCTGCGCCAGCAGATACAGAAAGGTGATCGGCACCGCAGCGCCGGCAAACCCGAACGCCGCGTTATAGCGCCGCACATGTTCGCGCTCGATCCGTTGCAGCCGGTAGGAGGCACTCAGCGACGAATCGGCAGAGGGTGACGGACGCTTGACCAGCGCCCGCAACAGCGTCGCCACGCCAAGCGTTGGCAGCGGGGGAAGAGAAGAAACAGGCGGGTTGCTCATCCGTTCAGGATAGCGAACTTCCCGCCCCGGTGGAAGACATCAAGCCGCTGCCTGCGCCTCTTTCACGCGCCGCCCGATGTGGGCCAGCGCCGCGTCGACCTGGTCGATCAGGATCAGGCACAGGTCGCCGCTATCGAGTCGCTCGAGCGCGCGGTCGATCGCCACGAACTCGCCGTTGATCTCTTCGACATGGCCGGTGCGGGTCGCGCCTTGCAGGCCGGCGCGCAGCAGCGCGATCACTTCGCCGTCGGCGCGTCCGCGCTGGCACTGGTCCTGGTACAGCAGCACATCGTCGAACGCGTTGCCGAGGATCTCGGTCTGCTGCGTGATGTCCTGGTCGCGCCGGTCGCCGGCGCCGCTGATCACCACCGAGCGGCGTTTGCCCGGCATGCTCTGCACCGCATTCACCAAAGCCGCGATCGCGTCCGGATTGTGGCCGTAGTCGGCGATCACGGTGGCGCCGCGATAGTCGAACACATTGAAGCGCCCCGGCGCATTGTCGCTTTCGCCGACGAAGGTTTTCAAGCCCAGGCGGATCACGTCCCAGCCGATGTTGGAGGCCCAGGCCGCTGCCACCGACGCCATCACGTTCTCGACCTGGAACCCGACCACGCCGCCGCGCGTGATCGGCACTTCGATCAGGTCGATGCGCTCTTCGAACGTGCCCTGCGCGGCCACCAGGTGGCCGCCATCGACGTACACCACGCGCTTGCCCTGCGCGCGATGCATCGCCATCACCGGGATGCTGACGTCCTGCGCGAAGAACGTCACTTCGCCCCGGGTCTTGGCGGCCATCGCGGCGACACTCGGATCGGCCGCGTTGAGCACCGCCATCCCGCCCTTGGCCACGTTGCGCACGATCACGCGCTTGAGTACCGTCAGGTCTTCGAGGGTGGTGATGTAGTTCAGGCCCAGGTGGTCGCCGGCGCCGATATTGGTCACCACCGCCACCTGGCATTTGTCGAACGCCAGGCCTTCGCGCAAGAGGCCGCCGCGCGCGGTTTCGAACACGGCGGCGTCGACGTCCGGGTGCTGCAGCACGTTGCGCGCGCTGCGCGGACCGCTGCAGTCGCCGCTGTCGATGCGGCGGCCTTCGATGTAGACGCCGTCGGTATTGGTCATGCCGGTGCGCAGGCCCGAGGCCGTGAACAGGTGGGCGATCAGGCGCACCGTGGTGGTCTTGCCGTTGGTGCCGGTCACGGCCACCACCGGAATGCGGCCATCGTCGCCGGGGGCGTACAGCGTGTCCATGATCGCTTCGCCGATCGGACGCGGCTTGCCGAACGAAGGCGCCAGGTGCATGCGCAGGCCCGGCGCGGCATTGACTTCGACGATGCCGCCGTTCTGGTCTTCGATCGGCTTCAGCACGCTGTCGCACACCAGGTCGACGCCGCAGATGTCCAGGCCAATCATGTGGGCGGCGGCCACCGCGCGCGCCGCCACTTCGGGGTGCACGTCGTCGGTGACGTCGGTGGCGCTGCCGCCGGTCGACAGGTTCGCGTTATTGCGCAGCACCACGCGCTGGCCGATGGCCGGCACCGAATCGGCGTCCATCCCTTGCTGCACCAGCGTGCCAAGGGCGATGTCGTCGAAGCGGATCTTGGTCAGCGCGGTAGCATGGCCGTCGCCGCGGCGCGGGTCGCGGTTGACCTGCTCGACCAGTTCGCGCACCGAATGCTTGCCGTCGCCGATCACCTGCGGCGGCTCGCGCCGCGCGGCGGCCACCAGCTTGTCGCCCACCACCAGCAGGCGGTAGTCGTGGCCCGGCAGGTAGCGCTCGACCAGGATATCGTCGCGGAAGTTCGAAGCGGCGGCGAAGCCGGCGTCGAGCTGCGCGCGGGTGGTGATGTTGACCGTCACGCCCTTGCCCTGGTTGCCGTCCTTCGGCTTGATCACCACCGGTAGGCCGATTTCCATGGCGGCGGCCCAGGCGTCGTCCGGGTCGCTCACGCCGCGGCCCTGCGGCACCGGCACGCCGGCGGCGTCGAGCAGCTTCTTGGTCAGTTCCTTGTCTTGCGCGATCGATTCGGCGATCGCGCCGGTGGCGTCGATCTCGGCGGCCTGGATGCGGCGCTGGCGGCTGCCCCAGCCGAACATCACCATGCTGCCTGCGGTCATGCGCCGGAACGGGATGTTGCGCGCGATTGCCGCGTCCACGATCGACCCGGTGGATGGGCCCAGGCGCACGTCTTCGTCCAGGTCGCGCAGCTGCTTGATGGCCGCGGCCAGGTCGAACGGGGTATCGCCCCGGGCCGAGTCGATCAGTCCCTGCGCCAGTTGCAGCGCCAGGCGGCCGACTTCTTCTTCGCTGTATTCGACCACCACCTGATAGATGCCGGTCTCTAACGTCGCGGTGGTGCGGCTGAAGGTGACCGGGCAGCCGGCTTCGGCCTGCAGGTGCAGCGCGATCAGTTCGAGCACGTGGGCCAGCGGGATGGTGTCGTCGTGGCCGAATGGCTGCAGGGCGCCGATCTGCGGGAAGCGGGTGCGCAGGCGCGCCTCGAATCCGGCGATGGTGGCGATCGATTCTTCTTCAGGGGTGCACGAGACGATGGCCTCGACCGAAGTGTGGTGGCTCCAGAGATTGGGGCCGCGCAGGGCGCGTACGCGAGATACTTCCATAAACCGTCATTCCTTTCGTGGGCCGCGCAGGTGCAGGCACCGGAGCGGACACCAAGGCCCGGCGCAGGGCCGGGCCGCATTTTAGTGAGTCGTCTTGTTCGGGGTGGCGTCGAAGGCGCGCAGGCCGCCGCAAATCAGTTCGCTCGACACGCCCAGCGCCCATGCCGCCGCCACGGCGGCCAGCACGTTTTCTGGATACTTCACGGTCGATGGCTGCAGCGCCGTCAGCGCCACCAGAGCGGTTTCATCCGCGCCAGCAGCGAGCACAATGCGGCCGTCGCGCACGAACACGATCTTTTCGCCAGCCGCGCGATGTGCCGCCAGCGTGGCGTTATGTTCATCGAGCGCGTAATAGATCACGCCGCCATCGCACAGTTCGGCCAGCGCCGCCACCGCTTCATTGGCCGCGTTCAGCACCGCAACGCCGTCGGGCAGGATCACGTCGACCTGGCTGCGGATCACGTTGCGCATGGCGTCGGCGTCGCCGATGTGGAAGCTGGCCACGTCGTCGATGCCGTCCATATCGGTCACCACGCCGACCGTGCAGCGATCATACGGCAGGCCGCCCTGCAGGATCGAGCGCGCATTCGATTCGAACACCGCGGTTTCGACATTGCGGTTGATCAGGATGCGCTGGGCTGCTTCGACGCCGGTCGAGTCGCGTGTGGAAATGGCGCGCGCGTTCAGGTACAGGCCCTGGCCGTTGGCCACGCCGACTTCCTTGCCGGTGATATTGACCAGGCAGCCGATCAGGCGCGTGATCAGGCTGCAGCCCTTGGACCCGGTCACGCCGACCACCGGAATCCGGCCGCTCTCTGCCGGCGTGAACAGATGGTCGACGATGTCCTTGCCGACGTTGCGCGCGGTGCCGCTGGCCGGCTTCATGTGCGACAGCAGGCCCGGGCTGGCGTTGACTTCGATGATGGCGCCGCCTTGCTCGGCCAATGGGCGCGAGATGTCTTCGCACACCAGGTCGATGCCGGCGATATCGAGGCCGACGATGCGCGCGGCCAGGGCGGCGGCGTGGGCCACGTCGGGGTGCACCAGGTCGGTCACGTCATCGGCGACGTTGCCGTTCAGCTGGATCAGCACCTTCTGGCCGGCGGACGGTACCGAATCGGGGTTCAAACCCTGGCGCTGCAAGGCCAGCTGGTTTTCTTCGCTCTCGCGCGGCTTGACCGGGCTGAGCGGATACTCTTCGCTTTCGCCGCGGCGCGGGTCGATATTGATCTGGCGTTCGCACAGTTCGGCCACGTCGTGGCGGCCGTCGCCGGTGACCCACACCGATTCGCCGCGGGCGACGGCAACCACCTTGCGCCCGACCACCAGCAGGCGGTGTTCGTTGCCGGTGACGTAGCGCTCGACCAGCACCGAGCGGCTCTCGCCCTCGTTCGAGGCGATGGTGTAGGCGGCCCTGACTTCCTGCTCGGTCATCAGGTTGAGCGACACGCCGCGTCCGTGATTGGCGTCGACCGGTTTCACCACCACCGGCAGGCCGATGTCTTGCGCTTCGTCCCAGGCGTCGTCGGCGCTGCGCGCGAGCGCGCCTTCGGGAACCGGCACGCCGCATGCGGCCAGCAGCGACTTGGTCATGTCCTTGTCGCTGGCGATGCCTTCGGCAATCGCGCTGGTGCGGTCGGTTTCGGCGGTCCAGATGCGGCGCTGGGCCGCGCCATAGCCGAGCTGCACCAGGTTGCCGTCGGTCAGGCGGATCGATGGAATACGACGCTCGGTGGCGGCGTCGACGATGTGGGCGGTCGATGGGCCCAGGCACAGGCGGTCGACCATGTCGGTCAGTTGCAGCACTTCGGCCGCCAGGTCGAACGTGTCGTCGTTGATTGCCGCCATCAGCAGGCGGTGGGCGACATCGAGCGCGGCGCGGCCGACCGTTTCGTCGCGGCTGCGGAAGGCCATCTTGTAGACGCCGTGTTCGCCGGTCGAACGGGTCTTGCCGAAGCCGGTCTTCATGCCGGCCAGGTTCTGGATCTCGAGCACGATGTGTTCGAGGATGTGGCCGGCCCAGGTGCCGCTTTCGAGGCGCTCGAGGAAGCCGCCGCGGTGGCCGACGCCGCAATGGTGTTCGATCAGCCCCGGCAGCCAGGCGCACAGGCGCCGGTTGAAACCGGGAAGAAGGTTCGAGGGATAATCTTCCAGCTCGCCAATGTCGAGCCAGGTCTCGATGACGGGGCGGTAGGTCCAGATGTTCGGTCCGCGCAGGTAAGTGGTGCGCAGGAACTTGATGTCGTTCTTCTTGATCATGTTGTTTTCTTTGCCATCGTGCGCGGGACGGTTGTTCCTCGCCGCTGGCGTTGCCTTATTTGCCTGACTGTGCACCACGGTAGCGAAACGGCGCTTTCCGCAGCGCACCCCACGCGCCTGTCCTGTATACTTGTCGGCTTGCTGCGCCGTAATTTCCCTCGTCAATCCGCCTCGCTTGTCATCCAAAACGACCCCAAGAACGTTGTATTGCTCTGCGGCGCGTTTCACGCAACGGCAGATTGACGATTCTGTCGTGCATCACCGAGTCGCCGCACCGCTCACCCTTACCAGAAAAAACAGCCTGATCATCGGGCGCACTACATGACAACACAACAACTTGCTCGTCCGTCGTCACTGGCGGTAGCCGCCAGTTTTTTGCCGGACGACTGGCAAAATGAGGTCGCGAAACAGCTTGCACTAGGGGAAAACGTTTTAGCCAGCGTTGAGGTTGACCTCGACGCCAAATTACATTTTTCAAACGGCCTGGTGCTGGTCACCGAGCGCCGCCTGCTGGCGCGTGCACCGGGAGAAAGCGACTGGCGCGAATGGCCATATCGCGCCGGCATGCACCTGCGCCACCATGATCATGCCGGTGTCGGCCATCTCGACCTGGTCGACGAGCACGCCTTGCTCGGCTCCTGGCGCTTTACCCTGGGGCAGAACCTGCAGGCAATCCGGGTGGCCGACCATTTCGCCGACCAGGTTGAAAGTGCCGCTTCCGGTCTGGCCGTGCAGCCGCCCGAGCAGCATACCTGCCCAAGCTGCAAGGCGCCGCTCGAAGCGGACCAGGACGATTGCCCGATCTGCGAGAAGGTGCTGCACACGCCGCCGTCCACCTGGACCTTGTTCCGCCTGTGGCGCTTCGCCAAGCCGTACCAAGGCCAATTGCTGCTCGGCTTCTTGCTGATGCTGGGCTCGACGGCGGCGCACCTGATTCCGCCGTATCTGACGATGCCGCTGATGGACAATGTCCTGATTCCGTACCAGAACGGGCAGCAGATCGACAGGAACCTGGTCTACCTGTACATGGGCGGCCTGTTCGGCGCCTCGATCCTGGCCTGGGCGCTGGGCTGGGCCAAGACCTATGTGCTGGCGCTGGTGTCCGAGCGCATGGGCGCGGATCTGCGCTCGACCACGTACGAACACCTGATGCGGTTGTCGCTCGAATTTTTCGGCGGCAAGCGCACCGGCGACCTGATGGCGCGCATCGGCAGCGGCTCGGACCGGATTTGTGTCTTCCTGTCGCTGCACCTTCTCGACTTTTTGTCAGACGTGCTCATGATTATCATGACCGGCGTGATCCTGTTCACCATCAATCCGTGGCTGGCGCTGGTAACCCTGCTGCCGCTGCCGTTCATTGCCTGGATGATCCATGTGGTGCGCGACAAGCTGCGCACCGGCTTCGAGAAGATCGACCGCGTGTGGGGCGAAGTGACCAATGTGCTGGCCGACACCATTCCCGGCATCCGCGTCGTGAAAGCCTTTGCCCAGGAGAAGCGCGAAGCGATGCGCTTCCGGGAAGCCAACAAGCACAATCTGGCGGTGAACGACAAATTGAACCGCGTGTGGTCGCTGTTCTCGCCGACCGTCTCGCTGCTGACCGAACTCGGCCTTTTGGTGATCTGGTGCTTCGGCATCTGGCAGGTGGCGCGCGGCGACATCACGGTCGGTACGCTGTCGGCCTTCATCGCCTATAGCGGGCGCTTCTATGTGCGCCTGGATTCGATGAGCCGCATCGTCTCGGTAACGCAAAAGTCGGCCTCGGCCGCCAAGCGCATCTTCGACATCCTCGACCATGTGTCGAGCGTGCCGGACCCGGTCAACCCGGTCAAGGTCGACAAGGTCACCGGCGAAATCGAGCTGCGCGAAGTCGGTTTCCGTTACGGCAACCGCGCCGTGAACCGTGGCATTTCGCTCAAGTTCAAGGCCGGCGAGATGGTTGGCCTGGTCGGTCATAGTGGTTCCGGCAAGAGCACGCTGGTCAATCTGATCTGCCGCTTCTACGATGTGGCCGAAGGCGCGATCCTGCTCGACGGCAAGGACATTCGCTCGTTCGCCGTGGCCGACTATCGGCGCAATATCGGCCTGGTGCTGCAGGAACCGTTCCTGTTCTTCGGCACCATTGCCGAGAACATCGCCTACGGCAAGCCGGACGCCACCCGCGAAGAAATCATCGCCTCGGCGCGCGCGGCGCATGCGCACGAATTCATCCTGCGCCTGCCGCAGGGCTACGATTCGATGGTTGGCGAACGCGGCCAGGGTCTGTCGGGCGGCGAACGGCAGCGCATTTCGATTGCGCGCGCACTGCTGATCGATCCGCCGATCCTGATCCTCGATGAAGCAACCTCGTCGGTGGACTCGGAGACCGAAAAAGAAATCCAGAAGGCGCTCGACAACCTGGTGCAGGGCCGCACCACGATCGCGATTGCTCACCGCCTGTCCACCTTGCACCGCGCCGACCGGCTGGTGGTGCTCGATCGCGGCGTGGTGGTGGAAGAAGGCAGCCACGACGAGCTGATGGCGCGCGAGGGCGCTTACCACCGGCTGTACGAGGCGCAGGCGCGCAACGTGGACCAGGACCCTGACGACAAGGACGCATGAGCATGACGATGACCACCGCATTTCAATTGCGCCGCGACAGTTTCGGCAAGCTGATCATCACGCTGGAAAGCGGCGAGGAGCACGTCGGCATCACGCCGGTGCGCGCCTTCCCGATCCAGGCGCCGACGCGCGGCATTTCGCTGGTGCGCGACGGTGGCAAGGAAGTGGCCTGGATCGACGACCTGGCCGATGTGCCGCACGACGTGCGCACGCTGGTGTGCGAAGAGATCGAGGGGCGCGAGTTCATTCCCGAAGTCGTGCGCATCAAGGATGTGTCGAGTTTTGCCACGCCGTGCACCTGGTTCGTCGAGACCGACCGCGGCGACACCCGGTTCGTGCTCAAGGCCGACGAGGACATCCGCCGCATCGGCGAGACGTCGCTGCTGGTGGCAGACAGTCACGGCATCAATTTCCTGATCCGCGATATGTTCCGTATCGATAAGCACAGCCGCAAGATCCTGGATCGGTTCCTGTGATTTCTCGGGTTCGCCGCATAGAAGCGCGGCGAACCGGCCTTGAACCGGCATGCTCGGGTATCGAGGTTATCCGTTCGTCTGCCCACATACCGCACGTCACGGGATCGCTAGAGTTGTCTCATCGGCCACATGGCCATGCCTTCAGGAGACAATCATGGATTCGATCAACCGCAACCAGCCCGAAGAAAACCGCCGCGACCTGAGCGGTGCCGACGCCATTGAGCGCGTCAAGGACATGATCGAGGATGCCGACACCTGCTTCATGTGCACCGGCGGCAACCTCGGCCCGAGCCGTGGCGTGCGCCCGATGAGCGTGCGTGAAGTCGATGATGCCGGCGCCATCTGGTTCCTCAGCAGCGTCGACAGCCACAAGAACCACGAACTCGAGACCAACCCGATGGTCAAGCTGATGTTCCAGGTCGATAAGCATGCCGGCTTCCTCGAGATCGACGGCCATGCCGAAGTCTCGCAAGACAAGGCGCGCATCAAGCAATTGTGGGACGCCCACCTCAAGGTCTGGTTCACCGAAGGCGAAGACGATCCGCGCATCACGGTGCTCAAGGTCACGCCCAAGTTCGGCTACTACTGGGACAACAAGCACGGCAGCGTGGTGGCTGGCGCAAAGATGGCGGTTGGCGCAGTGCTCGGCAAGACGCTCGACGACTCGATCGAAGGCACATTGACGTTCTAAGCGCGGGGGCGTCGCGACGTGCAGTTCACGCTGGCAACGATCGGCTCGGCCGGCGACCTGTTTCCCTTCCTCTGGATCGGGCGGGCGCTGCAGGCGCGCGGGCACCGGGTCGAATTTCTCGGTCCGGAGCAGCATGCGCCTTATGTCGCGGCGGCCGGGTTGCGCTTTCACGGCTTGCCGGCCGATCCCGCCGTGCTCGACCATCCCGACCTGTGGCATGCGACGCGCGGCCTGGCCGTGGTCTGGCAGGCCACGCGGCCGGCGATGGCGCAGTTGCCGGCGCTGGTCAACGCGCTCGGTACCGAGCAGCAGCATGTGCTGCTGGCCCATCCGCTGGCCTTGCCTGAGGCCGACCTGTGCCGCGCCGCGCGACCATCGCTGAAGGTGGCGGCGGCATTTCTGGCGCCATCCAATCTACCGACCGTGCACGATCCCTTGCTGCTGGGGCCGTGGCCGGTGCCACGCTGGGTGCCGCATGGCGCAAGGCGCTGGTTGTGGCGGGCGCTGGCGGCGCGCTTCATCGATCCGGTGGCCTTGCCCGGTCTGAATGCAGCGCGCGCAGCCCAGGGGCTGGCGCCGATCCGCAACCTGATCGATTACCTGCTGCAGGTTCCCGATCTGTCGCTGGCGCTGTTTCCCGACTGGTTTGCCGCGCCACAGCCGGACTGGCCGCAGCCGCTGCACCAGGCCGGATTCCCTTTGTATGATCCTGGCCCTGATGCAGAGCCGGATGCGCAGCTGCGCGCCTTTCTCAATACCGGCCCGGCGCCGGTGGTGTTTACGCCCGGCACCGGCAATCGCCAGGCGCGCGTCTACTTCGACGCCGCGGCGCAGGCAGTTGCCGCGCTCGGGCTGCGCGCGATCTTCCTGACCCCGCACCGTGAGCAGGTGCCAGGCGCCTTGCCATCGTCGATCTGCTGGCAAGAATATGTACCCTTGACGCCGCTGCTGCCGCAGGTTGCCGCATTGGTGCATCACGGCGGCATCGGCACCACGGCCGAAGCACTGCGCGCCGGCACGCCGCAACTGGTGGTGCCGCTCGCGCACGACCAGTTCGACAATGCCGCGCGGGTGGTGGCGCTCGGCGCCGGCGCCAGCCTGCATGCGGCACGCGTGACGCCGGCGCGGATGGCCGCGGCGCTGCGCGCGGTGGTCGGCGTCGAGCAGGTCGCTCGCAGCTGCGCGCAGGTGGCCGCGCGTTTCAGCGCGCCAGCGCCGATCGACGCCCTGTGCGAGCGCCTCGAAGCGCTGGCGCGCGCCTAGCGCAACTGTTGGAAAACGCACCGACGTCAACGCGCATGCGCGGTTGAATGAGGCCTTCTGATGATGTCGGAGGGCAGATGCCCAGCAAAAACAAGCAGACCAGCAAGAACGTCAAACTCGCCGCCGACGACGGCTTCGTCCATGTACGTGGCGCGCGCGAACACAATCTCAAGAATGTCAGCCTCGACATCCCGCGCGGCGCGCTGGTGGTGTTTACCGGCGTGTCCGGATCGGGCAAGTCGTCGCTCGCCTTTGGCACCCTGTACGCGGAAGCGCAGCGGCGCTACCTGGAATCGGTGTCGCCCTACGCGCGCCGCCTGTTCCATCAGATGCCGGTGCCCGAGGTGGATGAGATCGACGGTTTGCCGCCGGCGGTGGCGCTGCAGCAGCAGCGCGGCACGCCGACCGCACGCTCGTCGGTCGGCAGCGTCAGCACGCTGTCGAACTCGCTGCGCATGCTGTATTCGCGCGCCGGCGACTATCCGCCCGGCCAGGAATTGCTGTATGCCGAATCGTTTTCGCCCAACACGCCGCAGGGCGCCTGCCCGCGCTGCTCGGGCCTGGGCCGCGTGTATGAAGTCACCGAACAGTCGCTGGTGCCGGACGATTCGCTGACCATCCGCGAGCGCGCCGTGGCCGCCTGGCCGCCGGCCTGGCACGGCCAGAACCTGCGCGACATCCTGGTGACGATGGGCTACGACGTCGATACCCCGTGGCGCGACCTGCCCAAGAAAGACCGCGACTGGATCCTGTTCACCGACGAAACGCCGAGCGTGCCGGTGTACGGCGGCCTGACGCCGCAGGAAACCCGCGCCGCACTCAAGCGCAAGGACCCGCCGAGCTACCAGGGCACGTTTACCGGGGCGCGCCGCTACGTGCTGCAGACCTTCGCCAACACCGAGAGCGCTTCGATGAAGAAGCGCGTGGCGCGCTACATGGTCAGTAACGCCTGTCCGGAATGCGAAGGCAAACGCCTGCGGCGCGAATCGCTGTCGGTGACCTTCGCCGGCCTCGACATCGCCGAACTGTCGCGCCAGCCGCTGGAAAAACTGGCGCAATTGCTCAAGCCCTACACCGAGGGCGAGGACAAGAAGGGCGCCAGACTCCACGCCGAACAATTGATCGTGCGCCGCCGCATCGCTGCCGACCTGGCCGCGCGGCTCGAGGTGCTGCTGGCCATGGGCCTGGGCTACCTGGCGCTGGAACGCAGCACGCCGACGCTCTCGCCCGGCGAACTGCAGCGCCTGCGCCTGGCGACCCAGGTGCGCTCGAGCCTGTTCGGCGTGGTGTATGTGCTCGACGAACCGTCGGCCGGCTTGCATCCGGCCGATACCGAAGCCTTGCTCGACGCGCTGGCGCAACTCAAGGCTGCCGGCAATTCGCTGTTTGTCGTCGAGCACGCGCTGGACGTGATCCGCCACGCCGACTGGCTGGTCGACGTCGGTCCGCTGGCAGGCGAGCGCGGCGGCGAGATCCTGTACAGCGGCGTGCCTGAAGGACTGCGCAAGATCGAGCAATCGCAGACCCGGCGCTACCTGTTCGACGAGGCGCCGGCCCCTGGCCGCACGCTGCGCGAACCAGGCGGCTGGCTCAAGCTCGAAGGCGTGCGCCGGAATAACCTGCACGGGCTGGACGTGGCGTTTCCATTGGGCGTCTTGACGAGCGTGACCGGCGTCTCCGGTTCGGGCAAGTCGAGCCTGGTGAGCCAGGTGCTGGTCGAATTGGTCGGCAACGCGCTGGGACAGGGCGGCGCCATCGACGAAGAAGCGTCAGGCGAGCCGGATCTGGAACGCGACGAAGCATTGCCGCTCGAAGGGCGCATCGTGTCCGGCATGGAAGCGATCAAGCGCATGGTGCGGGTCGACCAGAAGCCGATCGGGCGCACGCCGCGTTCCAATCTGGCGACCTACACCGGCCTGTTCGATGGCGTGCGCAAGCTGTTCGCCGCCACCCCGGACGCCAAAAAGCGGCGCTACGACGCCGGCCGCTTCTCGTTCAACGTCGCCAAGGGCCGCTGCGAACATTGCGCCGGTGAAGGCTTCGTGATGGTCGAGCTGCTGTTCCTGCCGAGCGTGTACGCGCCGTGCCCGACCTGCGAAGGCGCGCGCTACAACGCCAAGACGCTCGAAGTGCGGTATCGCGGCAAGAACATCGCCGAGGTGCTGGGCATGACGGTGGGCGAGGCGATCGCGTTCTTCGAGGGCGAAGCAAGCGTCGGGCGCGCGCTGGAAGTACTCAAGGAGGTCGGTCTCGACTATCTGCGCCTGGGCCAGCCGGCCACCGAATTGTCGGGCGGCGAAGCCCAGCGCATCAAGCTGGCCACCGAACTGCAGCGCGCCACGCGCGGCAATACGCTGTATGTGCTCGATGAGCCGACCACCGGCCTGCATCCGGTCGACGCCGACCGTTTGATGGTGCAGCTGAACCGGCTGGTCGACGCCGGCAACGCGGTGGTGGTGGTCGAGCACACGATGCGGGTGGTGGCTGGCAGCGACTGGGTGATCGACATCGGGCCCGGCGCCGGGGAAGAGGGCGGCAAGGTGGTTGCGGCCGGCCCACCGCAAACGGTGGCGCGTAGCAAGGCCAGTCGCACGGCCCCGTATCTGGCGAAACATGTATAGAGTCGATCGAGGAATGCCTGCCATTGGTGGGTGTTGCGACCATGTTCTTGAAGCGTCAACACGATCGAGTTGGCGCACGACCGTGCTTCTCAAGTGCGCGCTCGAATAGCCATCTGCGTTACACTTAGGATATTTTTCCATCTAGGCAACAGGCATGGCCGGATCAACCATCGATAACAGCGAGTTTCGTCGCATTCTCACCCGTAACGTCGCACTTCCGCTTGGGATGAGTATCCTGAGTGCCGTTGTCTTCGTCGGCATCATCGCCTATCTGGTCAGCGGCATCGGTTGGGTCGAGCATACCCAGCGCGTGATCAGCGGCGCCCATGAAGTACGCAAGCTATCGGCCGAGATGGAATCGGGCTTGCGCGGTTATTTGCTGGCGAACGATGAAGAATTCCTGACGCCGTATCGCTTGTCTGCCGAGCGCATGGGCGCGAGCATTGACGAGGTGACCGACATGGTGCAGGACAACCCGGTCCAGGTCGATCGTCTCAAGCGTGTCAGCCAGGCGCAGAAGCAGTGGGAAGCATTTGCCAACGACATGATCGCGCGGCGCCGCGCCAACGACGACTCGTATCTGGACGCGGTGCGCAGCGGTCGCGGAAAAGTACTCACCGACGAGATCCGGCGCCATTTCGATCTGGTGCTGGCCACCGAGGGCCGTCTGCTGCAAGAGCGCAGCGAGAATGCGCGCAAGACAACGTTCTGGTCGGTGGCGGTGTTCCTGCTGCTCAGCGCCGTCGTCGGCGCCAGCCTGGCGGCGTTTGGACGGCGCCAACTGCTGCGTCTGTCGACGACCTATAACGACGTGCTCGAGCATGAGGCGCAGCACAACGAGACGCTGCGCCACCAGGAATGGCTGCGCAAGGGCCAGAACGACCTGACGGTGCGCAGCGCCGGCATCCACAACCTGGAACCGTTGGCCGACGCCTTGCTGCCGTATGTCGTGAAATACCTGGATGGCGCGGTGGGCGCCATGTATGTGCGCTACGAAGACGGCAATATGCGCCGCATCGGCGCCTATGGTTTTGCGCATACCGATACCGAACGCGCCGAGATCATCCAGCCAGGCAGCACCCTGGCCAGCCAGGCGGCGACCGAAAACCGCCTGATGGAATTGCGCGACCTGCCGCAGGACTACATCAAGATCAGCACCGCACTCGGCGAAACGGCGCCGCGCAGCCTGATGATCGCGCCGTTCTACAACCACGGCAAGGTCAAGGGCGTGTTCGAGATCGCCTTCCTGCGCGAGCCTGGCACACGCGAGCGCGAGTTCCTGGAATTCGTTGCGCCGGCGATCGGCGCCGCCATGGCCGCCGTGCTGTACCGCCAGCGCCTGCAGGACGCGCTCGAAGAAAGCCAGACCCTGAACGAAGAACTGCAGGTGCAGCAGGAAGAACTGCGCACCGCCAACGAAGAGCTCGAAGAACAGTCGCGCGCGCTGGAAGAATCGCAGTCGGCGCTGGAAAACCAGCAGGCCGAACTGCGCACCACCAACGACCAGCTGGCCGAGCAGGCGCTGAGCCTGGACATGAAGAATTCGGCGCTGCAATCGGCGCAAGAGCAATTGCAGCAGCGCGCCGTCGACCTGGAGCGCGCCAGCCGCTATAAATCCGAGTTCCTGGCGAATATGTCGCACGAGCTGCGCACGCCGCTGAACAGCTCGCTGATCCTGGCCAAGCTGCTGGGTGACAACAATAACGGTAACCTGACCGACGAACAGGTGCGGTTTGCCCAGACCATTTATTCGGCCGGCAACGACCTGCTGCAACTGATCAACGACATCCTCGACATTTCCAAAGTCGAGGCCGGCAAGCTGGAACTGGTGCCGGAAGACGTGCCGCTGCGGCGCGTGGTCGAAGGCCTGTCGCGCACCTTCGAGCCGATGGCACTGCAGAAGAAGCTCGAGTTCAAGGTGACGGTGGACCCTAGCGTGCCGGCCACGCTGCACAGCGACCGCCAGCGCATCGAACAGATCCTCAAGAACCTGATGTCGAACGCCATCAAGTTCACCGATGCCGGCGCGGTCAGCCTGTCGGTGCTGGTGGCGCCCGACGGCGCAGTGGCGTTCCGGGTGCAGGATAGCGGCATCGGCATTGCCCACGACCAGCAGGACAAGATCTTCGACGCCTTCCACCAGGCCGATGGCACCACCAGCCGCCGCTTCGGCGGCACCGGCCTGGGGCTGTCGATTTCGCGTGACCTGACCAGCCTGCTCGGCGGCTCGATGGCCGTCTCCAGCGCGCCGGGCGAGGGCAGCGTGTTCACTCTGACCCTGCCGCGCGGCATTCCGGCCGCGCCGTCGGCGTCGGCGCCGCTGCTCTCGAGCAGCGCCAGCGTGGCCAATGTCGGGCACGTTGCGCCGGTCTACAGCGCGCCGTCGGCGCCAGCCCATGTGCCTGCGCCGGCCCCGGTGCTCGAGCTGGAGCCGTCGACCAGCTTCCCGGACGACCGCGACAAGTCGGCCAACGGCCGCCGCACGGTGCTGATCGTGGAAGACGAACTGGCATTCGCGCGCATCCTGTACGACCTGGCGCATGAGCTCGACTATCGCTGCCTGGTGGGGATGAGCGCCGACGAGGGCCTGGCGCTGGCCGTCAGCCAGCGTCCGGATGCGGTGCTGCTCGACGTGCGCCTGCCGGACCGTTCCGGCCTGACCGTGCTGCAGCAGTTGAAAGACAACCCGTCCACGCGCCACATCCCGGTGCATGTGCTCTCGAGCATCGAGAATGGCGGCGAAGCCTTGCACCTGGGCGCGATCGGCTACGCCCTGAAGCCAAGCTCGCGCGAAGAACTCGAAGAAGTGTTCCGCAAGCTGCAAGAAAAATCGAGCCAGAAGATCAAGCGTGTGCTGCTGGTCGAGGACGACGAGCGCCAGCGCGACAGCGTCACCCAGTTGATCAAGGACGACGACGTCGAGATCTCGGCGGTGGGCACCGCCAGCGAAGCGCTCACGCTGCTCAAGACCGAGATCTTCGACTGCATGGTGATCGACCTGAAACTACCGGACATGCAGGGCGGCGAGCTGCTCGAGCGGATGTCGCAGGAAGAGCTGTGCTCGTTCCCGCCGGTGATCGTGTACACCGGGCGCAACCTGACGCGCGACGAAGAAGCGCAGCTGCTGCGCTACTCGCGCTCGATCATCATCAAGGGCGCCCGTTCACCGGAACGCTTGCTCGACGAAGTCACGCTGTTCCTGCACAAGGTGGAATCGGAACTGTCGAGCGAGCGCCAAAGCATGCTCAAGGCGGTGCGCGGACGCGACCGTGTGTTCGAAGGCCGCACCATCCTGGTGGTGGACGACGACGTGCGCAATGTGTTCGCACTGACCTCGGCGCTGGAAGGACGCGGCGCGAAAATCGAGGTCGGCCGCAATGGCTTCGAAGCGATCGCCAAGCTCGATGAGGTGCCGGGCATCGACCTGGTGCTGATGGACATCATGATGCCGGGCATGGACGGCTTGGAAGCGATGCGCCGCATCCGCGCCGACGGCCGCTTCGACCGCCTGCCGATGATCGCCATCACGGCCAAGGCCATGAAGGACGACCAGGAACAATGCCTGAACGCCGGCGCCAACGACTACCTGGCCAAACCGATTGACCTGAGCCGCCTGTACTCGCTGCTGCGGGTCTGGATGCCGACCCTGGAGCGCATTTGATCAAGCCGCCGAGCGACTTCGACATCGAGCTGCGGATGCTCGTCGAAGCCGTGTACCTGAAATATAACTATGACTTCCGCGACTACACCGGCGCTTCGCAAAAGCGCCGGGTGCTGGTGGCCATGCGTGAAATGGAATGCGACACCGTGTCGGCGCTGCAGGCCAAGGTGCTGCACGAGCCAAACGGTTTCGCCCAGCTGCTGCAATTCCTGACCATTCCGGTCAGCGAAATGTTCCGCGACCCGGAATATTTCCTGGCGATCCGCGAACAGGTGGTGCCGCTGCTGAAGACCTATCCCTCGCTCAAGATCTGGATCGCCGGCTGCAGCACCGGCGAAGAAGTCTATTCGATGGCGATCCTGTTGAAAGAAGAAGGGCTGCTCGAGCGCAGCATCATCTACGCCACCGACATCAATCCGAAGTCGCTCGAAGCGGCGCGGCGCGGCGTGTTCCAGCTCGAGCGGATGCGCCTGTTCACCGAGAATTACCAGAAATCGGGCGGCAAGGCGGCGTTCTCGGACTATTACACGGCAGCCTATGGCGGCGCGCTGTTCGACCGCGACCTGATCGAGAACGTGACCTTCGCCGACCACAGCCTGGCCACCGATAGTGTGTTCTCCGAGACGCATTTCGTCAGCTGCCGCAACGTGCTGATCTACTTCAACCGGCGCCTGCAAGACCGCGTGTTCGGCCTGTTCCACGAGTCGCTGTGCCACCGCGGCTTCCTCGGCCTGGGCAGCAAGGAAAGCATCGACTTCTCGAGCTATGCCGACCGTTTCGAGTCGCTGGCGCGGCGCGAACGCCTGTTCCGCAAGGTGGGTGTGTGAGCAGCCGCGTTGATCGAACGCTGCCGGCAGAGCAGCAACTGGCGCCGCTGATGGCAGGGCGCCGCATCGAGATGGTGGTAATCGGCGGCTCGGCCGGCGGGGTCGACGCCCTGGTCGGGTTGCTGCCGGCCTTGCCGTCGCGCTTCGATGCCGCCGTGGCCTGCATCCTGCATGTGCCGGCCGATCGCGAAAGCCGGCTCGCCAGCCTGTTCGACGCCCGTGTGCCGCTGCCCGTGGTCGAAGCGCGCGACAAGCAGCCGATCTTGCCGGGTACGGTATACTTTGCCGGCGCCGGATACCACCTGTCGATCGAGGAAGACCGCAGCTTTTCGCTCAGCTGCGAAGCGCCCGTGCATTTCGCGCGGCCGGCGATCGACATCCTGATGGAGTCGGCCGCCGACGTGTTCGGAGAAGGGCTGGTTGGCATTTTGCTCACCGGCGCCAATTACGATGGCGCCGACGGCATGCGCCGCATTCGCGAATGCGGCGGCCTGACGATCGTGCAAGACCCGGATGAAGCGCAATCCAGCACCATGCCGCTGGAAGCGATCCGGCGCTGTGCCCCGCACCTGGTGCTGCCGCTGGCCGGCATTCGCACCGTGTTGCCCCTGTTGGAGACGCCATGAGCGACAAAGAATTCAGCAAGATATTGATCGTCGACGATTTGCCCGAGAACCTGCAGGCGCTCGAGGCCCTGCTGCGCCACGACCAGCGCGCCATTCACCAGGCCAGCTCGGGCGAAGCGGCGCTCACGCTGCTGCTCGAACACGAATTCGCACTCGCCATCCTCGACGTGCAGATGCCGGGCATGAACGGCTTCGAGCTGGCCGAACTGATGCGCTCGACGTCGCGCACGCGGCATATTCCGATCGTGTTCGTCTCGGCTGCCGGGCGCGAACTCGACTACGCCTTCAAGGGCTACGAAACCGGCGCCGTCGACTTCATGTACAAGCCGCTCGACTCGGACGCGGTGCGCAGCAAGGTCAATGTCTTCGTCGCGCTCGACCAGCAGCGGCGCGAGACCGCGCGCCAGATGATCGCGCTCGAGAAAAGTCGCCAGGAACAGGAAGTCCTGCTGCGCGAATTGAACCAGACCCAGCAGGAACTGCAGCGCTCGCTCAAGATGCGCGACGAATTCATGTCGCTGGTGGCGCACGAGCTGCGCACGCCGTTGAATACCCTGTTCCTGGAAACCCAGATGCGCAGCCTGCAGCTCAAGCGCGGCAACAGCGCCGCCTTCGGTCCGCAGCAGATGGAGGCCATGGTGCAGCGCGACGAGCGCCAGATCAAGTCGATGATCCGCCTGATCGACGACATGCTCGACGTCTCGCGCATGCGCAGCGGCAAGCTGTCGATCCGTCCGGCCCAGGTTGAACTGATGCGCCTGCTCGAGCGGGTGGTGAGCGACCTGTCGCTGCAGGCGGCCACGACCGGCAATGCCTTGACACTCATGCCGCATGAGCAGATCAACGGTTGCTGGGATGAATTCCGCGTCGAACAAGTGATCGTCAATCTGCTCACCAATGCGCTGCGCTATGGCTGCGGCCAGCCGGTCGAGGTGAGCGTCGATCGCGATGGCGATCTGGTGCGCATCAATGTGCGCGACCACGGCAAGGGCATCGCCCCCGCCGACCTCGATCGCATCTTCGAGCCGTACGAGCGCGGCGCGCGCAATGGCGAACCGAAAGGGCTGGGCCTGGGCCTGTACATCTCGCGCCAGCTGGCGATCTCGCATGGCGGTGAACTGCGCGTGACGAGTACGCCGGGCCAGGGTTCGACCTTCAGCCTGATCCTGCCGTGGAGCACCGTGCCGGTATGCGCTGAAGCCGACGTCTGAGGCGCCGCCCCGCGCCGGTTAAACGAAGCGCCGGTTGCACCGGCATGCCATTTGCGACACACTGTGCGGGTTTCGATATCGGCCGGTTCTTTCGGAACAGGCCGACCCGCAATTAGCTGATAGCAAAAATCAATCAATTGTATCGAATCAATCAATTTCACAAACGACGGGCAGGGCGATACACTGCTTGTCATACGTTTCATCAACCCCAAACAGGAGAATACATGTCCATTATCAATACCCAGATCAAGCCGTTCAAAGCAACCGCTTACCACGCTGGCAAGTTCATCGATCTGACCGAAGAGAACTTCAAGGGCACCTGGTCGGTGGTCATGTTCTACCCGGCAGA